>Ga0190275_10002395_pt1 | contig 13476 bp, 10 predicted proteins | sample Popmic550T_FD_133745 | JGI IMG/M metagenome (GOLD analysis project Ga0190275, IMG submission 133745) | Populus adjacent soil microbial communities from riparian zone of Yellowstone River, Montana, USA - 550 T | ecosystem: Environmental > Terrestrial > Soil > Riparian zone > Trees stand | place... | reverse complement strand
TTGATGAGTTTGGAGCTTTGGAAGATTGCGGGACTCGCGCTCCCGATGATCGTCATCCTTTGCGTTCAAGTGATTGTGACCATCGCATACACCGTCCTCGTCACGTTCGTCTTGATGGGGCGCGATTACGAGGCGGCTGTGACGGCGAGCGGGCACATAGGGTTCGGCCTCGGCATTACGGCCAACGCCGTCGCGAACATGGAGGCTCTGACGGAGCGATTCGCGCCCGCGCCGCGGAGCTTTCTCGTCGTGCCCATCGTCGGCGCGTTCTTCATTGATCTGTCGAACTCGGTGGTCATCACTATTTTTACGAACTTTGCTCGTTGAAGGGCGTTCCGAGACAGAAGCCCGACCGTAAGGGAGGGCGTATAAAGTTTGGCTCACGCCCTCCCTTACGGTCGGGCTTCCGCTACGAACCCGCTCGCTACCGCTCGCGGTACTGTAACTCTCTTGAACGTCGTAGGGATGAATGATGAAACGAAAACTGTTCACGGTCGCCTTAACCGCAATCATTTCGATGAGCTTCCCGGCTGGGCTGGCGGCGCAGGAGAAATCCGGCAAAGCGGTCGCGCCCGCGTCGCCCGCCGCGTCGCCGCGTCTGCAAAAGATTGTTGACGACGCCGCGCGCGTCGCGCTCGAAAAATTTAAGGACAAGGGCTTCGCGGAGAAGAACCTCGCCGTCACTCTCATAGACCTCTCCGACCCGCGGCGCGCGGAGCAAGCGAGCTTTCGCGGGGCGGAGCCGATCTATCCGGCGAGCGTTGTGAAACTCTTCTACCTCGCAGCCGCGCACCGCTGGATGGAGGACGGCAGGCTTCGCGAGACCGAGGAGCTGAGCCGCGGACTCAAGGATATGATCGTCGAGTCGTCGAACGACGCGACGCACTTCGTCCTCGACTCTTTGACGGGCGTGTCGAACGGCGCGGAGCTTTCGCCGAGCGAGTTAAAGAAGTGGGCCGAGAAGCGAAACGTCGTCAACCGCTACTTCGCCGCGAGCGGCTACGCGGTCGGCCCCGGAGGCATCAACGTCAACCAGAAGCCGTGGTGCGAAGGGCCTTACGGGCGCGAGCGTCAATTCCTCGGCCCGAAGTTCGAGAACCGCAACAAGCTGACGACCGACGCGGTCGCGCGGCTGCTCGCGGATATTGTGCAGGGCCGCGCCGTAAGCCCCGCGCGCAGCGCGAAGATGCTGGAGTTGATGAAGCGCGACTTCACAGGCAAGTCCGAAGACCCGGACGATCAGGCGCACGGCTTTACGGGCATCGCGCTTGAGACCGGCATGCGCTACTGGTCGAAGGCCGGCTGGACAAGCACGACGCGCCACGACGCCGCGTACATCGAATTGCCCGACGGCCAACGCCTCGTCCTCGTCACATTCACAACCGACAATGCGAAAGAGCGCGAGATCATACCGACCATCGCGCGTGCGGTGATCAAAGCAGTGACGAGTGACAAGTTAAAGCAGTAGCCCCGTCAGGGGCGCTAGAACAGTAGCCCACGGCGTGAGCCGTGGGTAAGACCAAACCTAGAAACGATAAGCCCCGTAGGGGCGAAAGAAATTCCGCGCTTGAGAATACCTTAGCGCGGAATTTCTTTCGCCCCTACGGGGCTTTTACAAATTCTATTGGCACGTGTCCCCACGGCTTACGCCGTGGGCTACTGTTCTTCCGCCGCCTACGGCGGCTGGCTTGTCATTGCTTTTGAGCCAGCACGACGCTCTTCGTCCAGCCGATGGGTTCGAGCGGGTGAAAGCGATAGTCGTCGAGGACTTGGAAGAAGCGTTCCGTATTTTCCGCGACTTCGCGCGGCGGGTGAGCCTTGAAGCGGAACATGATTTCGAGCAGCTTGGTCGCGGGCGATGGCCTTACGGGAAGGAAAACCAAGTGGCCGCCGGGCGCGATCACGCGCGCCATCTCGCCCAAGCCTTCGCGCAGCGGAAGATATTCGAGCACGCCGCTCGTAACGACGAGGTCGAACGAGTCGTCGGGGAAGGGAAGCGCGCGCACGTTCGCCTGTACGAAAGAAATCTTATGGCGCGGGTCGTGCTTGAGCTTGAAGACGGCGCGGCGCGCGGTCTGTAGCGAGCGCGCGGAAAGATCAACGGCTGTTATCTCTGCGGGGCGGCGCAGCACGCGCAGGAGCGCAAGCGTCAGAAGCCCCGTGCCGCATCCGGCGTCGAGCACGCGCGCGCCCGCGGGCAGCGACGGAAGGTTCTCGCGCAGGTATCTCTCCATCGAGAGACCGTAGCCGTTGAACCTGAACATCAGGTCGTAGAGGCTCGTGAATCGGTCGTAGATGGAGACCGGGCTTTCGGGAAATCCTGTGGTTGCTGCGTCGTGCCGGCTCATTCGCCTCCTGCGTCTCTAGTGGTCGTCTCGAACTCTAGCTCATCGGGAATTCGCAACGGATGTTGTCGGCTGCGGGTTCGCAAAAGTTAACACAAATATACTTTTTTTATAAGCGAGGCCGCCCGCGTGGCCCGCGTGTTTGTGGGACGGCGGAAAGGCTTCACCGCGTTTCGGCTGGCGAGGCCGCCGGTGTTAACATTGCGGCGGTCGTCAATTCTTTCCGAAACGGTGCATAGACCAATGAGTCCCAAGCCCGAAGGAGCGAAAAGCTTCCTCCCATTCATAATCATCGGCGGCGTGCTGGTCGCCATCATCGTCGCGATGGTTCTAATGTCCCGCTCCAGCGACACGAACGCGACGCAGCCGAGCGCAAACACTAACACGAGCGCGAGCGCAAACACGCCTAGCCAAGCGCCGAGAGTGCAGCCGGGCGCGCTCAACCCTCACATCCGCGGAGGAGAAAAGGCCGTGGTCACGCTCGAAGAGTTCAGCGACTTTCAGTGCCCGGCCTGCGGCGGGCTTGAGCCTACGCTTCGGAGAATCGAGAAGGACTACGGCGAACGCGTCCGTCTCGTCTTCCGCAATTTTCCGCTGAAGGGGCACAGGTACGCTTTCATCGCCGCGCGCGCAGCCGAGGCGGCGGGGGCGCAAGGCAAGTTTTGGGAGATGCACGACGCGATCTACGCCAATCAGAAGGAGTGGAGCGACGCGCCGGAGCCGCGCACCTTCTTCGATTCATACGCGACGCGTCTGGGCCTCGACGTGCAACGGTTCAGAGCCGACATGGAGCGACAGGACTTGGCTGACCGTGTCGTTGCGGACTACAACCGCGGCATCTCGCTGAACGTCGGCGGCACGCCTTCGATTTTCCTCAACGGGCGTCAGTTGTCCGCCGACGACACGCTCAAGGAGCCGAACCTGCGCGCGAAGATCGAGGAAGCGCTGAGCGCGGCGAGCAAGTAAGCCCGCGGGGCAGGGTTAAACGAATGGTCGCTGAAGGGACTTTGAAAGACGGTGCGCGCGGTCGCGGTTTCTGGTTGGACGCCGCGACCGCGCTCGTCGCTTTGGTCGGAATAATTGACGCGACGTATTTAACGGTCGAGCATCTCGCGGGCCGAAGCGTCCGCTGCATGATCGTGTCGGGCTGCGACGAGGTGCTTTCGAGTAGTTACGCGACCGTCGCGGGCGGCATCCCCGTGGCAGCCCTCGGCGCGCTCGCATACTTCACGGCCTTCAGTCTCGCGACGCTCGCAGCGTTCGGCTACGACGGCGCGCGAAGGCTTCTAGCGCCGCTCGTCGCGCTCATGTTCCTAGCCACGCTCTGGTTCGTCTACCTGCAAGCGTTCGTCATCGAAGCCTTCTGCGCCTACTGCCTCCTCTCCGCAGCAATCACCACGACGCTCATGCTTCTCGTGTTTGGTCGAAGGCTCTCAGAACGGTATCGCTAGTGGTAGCGAGCGGGTAAGCGAAAGGATGAAGGATGAAGGATGAAGGATGAAGCAAAGGCATCATCTCTTTCATCCTTCCGCCTTCATCCTTTAACCACCCGCTCGCTACCGCTCGCGGTACTGTAACTTTGCCTCCGGTTATCTCAATCCCTTTCGGGATTTTTATCCCCGGAATCGAAATCCGCCCAAAGTAGCTGCAAGTTTGCTCCCCACAATTCGTTCACCGGGTGACAGAGCCTCGCATTTGGAGGGAATAAAATGAAAAAGTCGCGACAGCTTTTGATTTGCCTGATGGTTTCTCTAATTTCCGTGGCGGCGTTGTCCATACCGTTCAGCGCGGGGGCGCAGGACAGGCGGATCGCGCCGCAACGTTACGGCAGCTTCGAGGTCGAGGTGCTTGTGGGGGGCAGCCCGCTCGAAGTGCTTTACGGGCGCGGGCGTCGGTACGTCGAAGCGCGCGAGGGCGCGGAGTACGAGGTGCTTGTGAGGAATCCTCTGCCGGTGCGCGTGGCCGTCGCGCTCTCGGTTGACGGCCTCAGCACGATTGACGCGCGGCGCTCGTCGAGCTGGGACGCGAGCAAGTGGGTCATCGAGCCTTACGGGACGATTCGCATCTCAGGCTGGCAGATGAGCTCGAGCCGCGCACGCCGCTTCTACTTCACAACCGAGCGCGACTCCTACGCCGCAAAGCTCGGACGCGCCTCAGACCTCGGCGTCATCACCGCCGTCTTCTATCGCGAACAGAGGCCGCGCCCGCGCCCTGTCGCGCCGCCGCCTTACGACTACAACGAAGAGGGCGTCGGGCCGCGAAATCGTTCCGAAGCCCCCGCGGAATCGGGCGAGAAGAGCGCGGACAAGCCGAAAAGCTCGCGGCGCGGCGCGGGGACGGCTCAGCCGCAGCGCGACGACGATTACGCGGCGACGGGGATAGGCCGCTCGGTGGATCACGACGTCACGTGGATTCAGATGCGACTTGATAGCACGCCCGCCGCGCAGGTGACGACGCGATACGAGTACCGCGATGCTCTCGTCAAGCTCGGAGTGCTTCCGCGCCCGTGGCGCGACGATAACGCGCTCCGTCGCCGCGAGCGCTCGCGCGGTTTTGAAGACCCAAGATATTCCCCTGAGCCGTAAGCCGGACGAAAAACTTTCGGAACGACTTCGGCCAAACGGCGTCTTAAAGAGAAAGCCTGCTCAGCTTCGGAGAGAAAGCGATGACGAAGTACACGAACCCGCTCAACCACGTAAGAGTCGCCGCGCCGTGTCCCGCCGATTGGGAGCGCATGGTCGGCGATGAAAGGGCGCGTTATTGCGGACAGTGCAACCTGCACGTCTACAATCTTTCGGGAATGACGAAGAGGCAAGCGGAGACGCTCATTACAAATACGGAGGGGCGTCTGTGCGTCCGCTTCTTCCGACGCGCCGACGGGACGATTCTGACGCGCAACTGTCCCATCGGACTTCGCGCGCTCAAGCGGCGCGTGTCGCGCACGCTTAACGCCGCGCTCTCCGCCGTGCTCAGCTTCTTCGCGGGCTTCGGCCTCGTCCAGAGCCTCAAGCCCGCGCGCGAAGTGCATGTGATGGGAGCGATAGCCATGCCCGCCGTGCAAGGCGACATGGCGATTCCGCCTTCGACTGTCCCGGAAGTTGAGCCGGTCGCCGTAGCCGGTCAATTGGAATTAAAGGGCGAGGCGTTCATCGAAGAGCCGGAGGTCGGCAAGATGGCAGTCATTAAGATTGAGAAACCGAACCGTTGGAGAGGTAGAGACAGGCGTTAACCTCGGATGCACAAGTCAGAAACGCGACCGTCAGGGAGCGTGTCACGATGATAGAGACACGCTCCCTGACGGTCGCGTTTCTGACTCGACTGCTCTAACGCCTCAGCTTCAAATCTTCCGTGTAGAGAATCTTGTACGCGCGATAGTTCGCCATGACTTTGTTGACGTAGTCTTTGGTCTCCGTGAAGCCTACCTCGGCGGTGAAAAGGCCGGGGTCTTTATGCACGGCGCGCACAACCCATCGCGCGACGTTGTCCTCGCCGCCGTTGTAGGACGCGGCGACGGCTTCGGGCAGGTCGGGGAACATTCGGTGCAACTCCGACAGGTACGCGCTCCCCACAAGGATATTGATGTCGGGTTTGTACAGGTCTTCCTCGCGCACGTTCGAGAGCTTGACCGAGGGCGCGTACTTCACGGCCATGTCCGGCGTCATCTGCAAAAGCCCGCGCGCGCCTGCCCCGGACTTTGCGCTCGCCTTGAAGCCGCTCTCCTGCCGCATGATTGAAAGCACGAAGCGCGGGTCTATCTTCTGCTGCTTCGACGCGCGCACTACGCTGTCGCGGAACGGTGCGGGGAACTCGCCCGCCGCGCGCCTGACTTCAGCCGCGACCCTGTTCTCTCTGATTGACGCGGAAGCCTTCGCCGCCGCGCCGAGCTTATGAAGCCGCGAGGTTGCGAGCCAGCCGAAGTATGCGCCCGCGCCGTCGCCGATTCCCTGATAGGCTTTGATCGCTTCATCTTTACGCCCCGACTGCTCAAGACTGAAAGCGCGCAGGTACGCGACCTCCGCGCTCGTCGTGTTCACGGCGCGCGTAAGACTCATGCGGCTCAGCTCGTCGCCGGTTCGGAGGGCGGAAGGCCAGTCGCTCCGCGCAACGTCGAGTCGCAGTCGCGCAAACACGGCGCTCGTCTCCGCGTCCTTGCCACGGAAGCGCGCGCGCGTTAGCTCAATCCACTTGATGGCTTCGTCGGGCCGCCCAGCCTCGCGCAGCGAGTCAATCGCGTTCGAGTACGCGTTCTCGATGCGCTCGCCGTTGGGGTAACGCTCGGTGTATTCGATGTAGCGCGCGGCTGCGTCGCCCGCACGGTCAACGCGCAGAAGCGCGGCGGCGACGTAGTAGAAGCCGTCGCGTCCGGCGAGCGTGCCGGGGTATGTCTCGCCGAGTTTCTGAAAGACGGGCAGCGATTCCGCGTAGCGGCGCTCCTGATAGAGCGTGCGTCCGATGCCGAAGTGTGCGGCGGGCACGTTCGGATCATCGGGGTAACGCTCGATGAGAGTGCGCCAGTGCGCGCGCGCTTCCTCGAAGGCGCGGTTGACATGATAGATGGCCGCGCGACGCATGTGCTCCTGCGGCGTAAGCTTCGGCAGTTGACTGTCCGCGCCGCGCCCCGCGGAGTCAGAGCGCCGCGTCAACGCGAGCGCGTCCTCGGTCTGATCTTCCGCGGAGAGGACCACTGGCTCTGCCGATAAGAACGGCGCGGCGGGCGCGCTGTTCGCGGATCGAGCGTCGTCAACGCGCGCGCAAGAGAGCGCGAGCATGAGCGCGACTATAGAGGCCGCGGCTTGTTGTATTAGAAGTGCCATTTTTAACCTTCGGCGAAGTCGGTAAAATAACTTCGCCGCCGTCATTCCGTTTCCTCGATTATCTCGTAGCTGGTTAGAAGCTCGACGCCGGGGCGCAACGTGGCCGCGACGCTACAATACTTCGTCTCCGACAATTCGATGGCGGAGGCGACCGCCCTTTCTGAGATGCCGCGACCGCGCACAACGTGGCGCACTTCGATTCGCGTGTATGCGCGCGGATGTTCGTCGCGTCTCTCGCCGCGCACTTCGACGCGGTAGTCCGTCACCTGCTCGCGCTTCTTTCGCAGGATAGAAATCACATCAACCGCCGTGCAGCCGCCGAGCGCGACGAGCAGAAGCTCCATCGGCGTGGCCGCGCTCGCACGCGACGAGTCGGTCTCTAAAACCTGCGCGTGGCCGCTCGGTGTGATGCCTATGAAAAGCCCTTCGCCCGCCGAGTGGATTACAGCGAGGGAGTCTTTTTTTTCCATGCGTAAAACCTCCGATGGCGGCAAGCATAACACGGCCCGCGTCGGGCATTTAACAGCCTGAAAAGAAAGACAGGCAACCGTTTCCGTTGTCTCAGAGGTTGTATGCTACCCGAACATTCGAGACGGGTTTCGTACAGCAGCACTCTCATCATCAAGGCATCACGCAAGAAATTCATAATGTCTAATGCGGCAACCCGTCCGCCGATACATTGAATCCCACGTGCAACTTCGCCTCTCCCGGTCGCTCCCCGCAGTATTGTGTTCACTTTGACAGGATGTACTGCTTTGGGCACGGTGCTTGCTCTATACAACGTAGATGCGACCTTGCTTTGAGCTTTATGTCTCTTCGAGTTCCACACCGTTACTCCCCATACAGCTTGCTCGGCAAGGAAGGTGGCTTTCTCTCCGAAGTCGCCGCCCGAAATTCTAAATGGAATAGTGAAAACAAAGTTGGAGGGAATAGCGATGAATAAAATCAGACAAACAATCTCGCTCGCACTCGTCATCGCGCTCGTCGGCATCGGGCTGACGGCGACGCAGGCGCAGGCGCAGCGCCGCCCGTACCGCATGAACGACCGCCAGGTGGGCGAGCTTATACGCCGCGTCGAGACGACAGCCGACACTTTCCGTGCGACTCTCGCGAACGCGCTCGACCGCAGCAGCTACAACGGCACAAGCACCGAGGACGACTTCAACCGCTTCGTGCAAAACTTCGAGACCGCCACCGACCAACTGCGCGACCGCTTCAACCGCCGCGTCTCGGTGGCCGCCGACGTGGAGAACGTCCTGCGTCAGGCTTCCGTCATCAACGACTTCATGCAGCGCAACCGCCTCAACAGACGCGCCGAGAGCGACTGGGTGCTCGTCCGCACAGACCTCGACGCGCTCGCGAGAGCTTACAGCGTCAGGTGGGACTGGACTCAAACAGTCTCAGTGTCCGGGCAACCGACCGTCGGGACTGTGCCTTATCGCGTAAACGACCGCGAGGTTGACGCGCTCATACGTCGCATCGAGAACGGCACGGATCGCTTCCGCACCGACCTCGGCAACGCGCTCAACCGCAGCACCTATAACGGCACGCGCGCAGAGGACAACATCAACCAGTTCGTGCGCGACTTCGAGACCGCGACCGACCAGCTCCGCTCGCGCTTCAACTCGCGCAACTCCGCGACCGCGGACGTTGAGAACGTTCTGCGTCAGGCGACTTACATTGACGACTTCATGAACCGCCAGACGCTTTCGATGCGCGCAGAGAACGACTGGAGACAACTTCGTACCGATCTTAACCAGCTCGCTTCGATCTACAGCGTGGCTTGGAACTGGGACGTTCGCACGATGCCGGGCGGGACGACCGCGGGCGGCGGCGTCGGGACGGGCGGCGGCTACGGCGCGCGCGCGCGTCTGACCGGCACGTTCCGCCTCGACCCGTCGCAGAGCGACAACGCGACGAACGTGGCCGACAACGCCGTGCGTAACCTGCCCTTTGCCGAGCGCGCGAGGGTGCGCGAGATGCTCATGCGCCGGCTTGAATCGCCCGAGATGCTCGCCATCGAGCGCAACGGCAACAGCGTAACCATCGCTAGCTCGCGCGCGCCGCAGACGACCTTTACGGCCAACGCCGGCGAGGTGCGCGAACAGCTCCCGAACGGCAGCTACTCGCGCGTCGGTTCGACCATCGTCGGCGACCGCCTCGTCGTCCGCTCGGCGGGCAACCGCGAAACCGACTTCACCGTCACCTTCGACCCGATTGAGGGAGGCCGACGCCTGCGCGTGACACGCGAAATCTGGAGCGAGCGTCTTGGCGTCAACCCCATCGTCGTCCAGAACGTCTACGAACGCACTTCCGACGTAGCGCAGTGGAACGTCTACACGGGCACGACCGGCTACGGCCAGACCGGCTCGACGACGACGTACCCCGCGGGCGACTACATCATCCCGAACGGGCAGGCCATAACCGCGACGCTCGACACTGATCTGTCAACGAGAGACGCGCAGGTCGGCCAGCGCTTCGCGATGACGGTAACTTCGCCCGCGCAGTACGAGGGCGCGGTCATCGAAGGCACAATCGCGAGCGTCAACCGCAGCGGCAAGATAACGGGTCGAGCCGACATGTCGTTCGACTTCGACACCATCCGCACGCGCGATGGTCGCACCTACCAGTTCGCGGGCTTCATTGACAGCGTCCGCTCGACGAGCGGCGAGGTCGTCAGGGTAGATAACGAAGGCACCGTTCGCGACGACGAGAGTCAGGGCACGCAGACCGCGCAGCGCGCGGCCATCGGCACTGCCGTCGGCGCGATAATCGGCGCGATTGCCGGCGGCGGCAAGGGCGCGGCCATCGGAGCTATCATCGGCGCGGGCGCGGGCGCAGGCTCGGTCTACGTGCAGGGCCGCGAAGACCTTGAGCTGCTGCGCGGCTCCGAGGTCACGATTCGCGCGAGCGCGCCGACCAACAGGTAGCACGCGCTCGTAAACGTTCACCACTTTCCTTAATTGGAAAGACAGCCCGGCGGCCTTGATGGTCGCCGGGCTGTAGTTTTATGGCCGCGTTTGAATCCGCCGCGCTTCGCTCCGATCTCCGTTGAGCCGCACGCGCTTAGCGAGAGTTTTTAGCACGGGCCTCCGCGCGTTGTGCTACTATGCCCGCGCCCTTCCTCTCAGCTACATCATTTTGTGTCGGGTCTTTTTTGTCACGCGAAGCAGCAGCGTTGTGCACAAGTTTCGCGCGCCGAATCCACGCTGAAGAATCGAAACGATGGCAGCCATTTTAATTGTTGACGACGATGTTGCCGTGCGAGACGTGCTCTACGACCTCTTCGCCGGAGATCACATGTGCCACGCGGCGGGGACGGCTGAGCAGGCGCTCGCCTTCATCTCCGAGCAGAGCTACGACGTTGTGCTGACCGACATCTCGATGCCCGGCCTGAGCGGCCTTGAGCTACTCTCTCACATGCACCAGAGTCAGCCCGACACGCCCGTCATCGTCATCTCAGGCATCGGCGACCGCACGCACGCGGAGGGTCTGACGCGCCTCGGCGCGTTCGACTTCATCCTCAAACCGTTCCGCCTCGAAATCGTCGAGGGCAGCGTCGCACGCGCGCTCAACAGACGAAAAGTTAAGAGGTCGAAGTCGCCTCAGACAAAAGGTTGAGAGGTCAAAGTCGCCTCAACGCCCGACGGCGATTTGATCGGTAATCACCTTCAAAAGAATCTTGCGCCCGTCGGTCGCCACGAGGTGAACGTCGTCCGCGCCGAAACTCAAATCACCCGCGCCGTCGGCGACGGCCTCGACCTCGACTATTAGCAGCACGCCCGCGCCGCTGATGGCCGCCGCGCCCGTGTTGGGCGCGACCGAGACGAGCAACAACCCCTCGGTCGTGAACGTGTGCGCGAGACGCGCCTCCGTGGGCGCGTAGAGCGTCCCGCCGGTGACGGAGCGGACAGAAAGCACGCGCGGGTCGAGGTGGAGCGAGAGCGCGACGAGACCGAGCGGCGCGTCTGTCTTGAGCAGGAGCTTGAGCTGCCTGCGCTCGCCGACGCGCATCGGCTGCGGGTCGGACATAAGCCTGAGCGAAGCGGCGCTGAGCGCGGTAACGTTCGAGCGCGCGGCAGTCGGCCTGCTGTTGACGACGGGTTCGCTGACGTTTGTGGGCGTCGCGCTCGTCGAATCGTCTTCGCTCACAAGTGAAACTTCGCGTGCGGGTGGCTGCGGCTGCGGCTTGGTCTGCGCGGCCTTCTCGAACGAGAAGAGGGAATTGTCCGCCGCGGGCCTTCGTGTCTCGCCCTTCTCGGAAAACGCGGCTTCACGCGGCGAAGGTCGCGGAGCGGGCTGTTCCGGGGCGCTGTCCATAAGCGCTTTCGGCGCAGGGACGAAGCTCACCGCCTCTGTTTCCGGCGACACGGCTTTCGACTCGAATGTTTCCGCCCTCGTCTTTGCCGCTTCGATATTCGCCCCGGTCGCTTCGATGTTCGCCGCGGGCAGCTCGACGCGCGCGTGCGTCGGGACGGCGCGCGCCGCCGCAAGTTGCTCCTCGCGGTCAACCTCCTGAAGCATCGCCTCAAGCGACTCGCTCGTGGGCGTTTGCAGCGTGCCCGAAGGCCGCATCTCTTCGTCTTGCGGCGTGACCGTGGAGGCGCGCATGACGTGCGGCGTGACGGCGATGACGATGTCTGTCTGCTGGTCGTTGCGACGCGGGGCGGTGAAGAAGCGACCGAGGACGGGCACGAGACCGAGGATTGGCAGTCCCTGTCGCCCGCGCGACTGCGAGTTCTGCGCGACGCTCGCGATCATCATCGTGCGGTTGTTCTGCATGCGCGCGGTGCCTTCGATGTTGCGCTCGGTGAAGGTCGGCGTGAGCGCGGGGCCGCCCGCCGTCTGCGTCACATCGTTCGACTTGATGCTCATCTTCACCTGCACGTCGAGGTTCGGGAAGACCTGCGGCGTGAACTCTAGGGTAAGGCCCGTCTTCTCGTACTGGATGACGGGGTAGCCGTTTCCGCCGAACAGACCTTGCGCGACACCCTGCTGCTGATTGCTGTCGCCCGTCGAGACAGAGCCGTAGGGCGCGACCGTTGCAGTCTGCACGGGCACGCGCTGGCCGATGTGCGCCGTGGACTTCTCGCCGTCGAATGCGTGAACCTGCGTCGAGGCGACGAGCCGCGTGTTGTCCTTGCGCTGCAAAGCGCTGAGCGCGGTCGCGGGGATGAGCAGGGCAGCGCCGAGCGCGGTCGGAGTAGCGATAGCCTGCGTGACGACCTCGCGGCTGCCGCCGAGGACTGAAAGACCTTTTTGTATGCCGCCGAGGTTCAGAAGCGAGTCGCCCGTGCCGATCTGGTTGCCGAGCTGCATCAGGTCTGCGCGCGAGACTTCGTAGATGTTCACGTCCATCACGACTTCGGCGCGCTCCTTGTCAATGCTGCGGAGCAGGTCGCCGATGAGCCGGACGTTTTCGGGAGTGTCGCGGACGGTGATGCTGTTGGTAGACTTGTTGGCCGTGATGACGGGCTGGCGTCCGGCCTGCGGTGGTATCGAGGCCGTGATGAGCTGGCGCGCGTCGTTGGGGTCTACGTTGTAGAGATAGAACGTGCGAAGTACGAGCTGCTGGTACTGAGGCCGCTTCACCTGATCGGCGACGAGTATCGTGCGGTTCGAGAGCTTCTGAAAGAAGAGTCCCTGCGTGAGAAAGATGTAGTCGAGCGCCTGCGCGGCAGTCACGTCCTGAAGATCAACGTCAACGTTCCGTTTCGGGAAGTCGCGGTCGAACATCACGTTGAGCTTTATCTGGCGCGCGAGGTACTTGACGAATTTTTCGAGGTCGCCGTCGTACTGAACCGCGTGGAGCTGCTCGGTGCGCGTCGAGACGAGCGCGTCGTCCTGCTTGCTCGCGCCGCGGGAGAGTTTTGAGCCGCCGTTCGGCGAGTATGTCGCCGGGGCGATGCTCGCCGACACTTCGGGCTTCGCCGGCTGCGGCTTGTTGCCGTCGTCGCCGCCCAACTGAAGGCGGAGCGTGCGCTCCATCATCGAGCGCGCAAGCTCGTTGGCGGGGTCATAGCCGTATGCGCGGCGGAAGGCGTTGTACGCGCCCAGGTAGTCGCCGCGCTCCAGAAGCGCCGCGCCCTGCTGTGAGAACTGCTGCGAGGCGTTGAAGAGCGCGCGGCGGAGGTGTAGCTGGTACTCGCTGTTCGACGGGTCGGCCGCGGCCGCGAGCGAGAACTCCTCGGCGGCCTTCTCCCATTGCTGCGCGGCCTCGTGCCTGAGCCCCTGCTTGAAGTTCTTCTGCCCCTTGCCCGACCACGCCGCCGCCGAAGGGGCGAGCAGGCAGAGCGCGAGCAGTGCGGAGACCAGCC
>Ga0190275_10002394_pt1 | contig 13479 bp, 13 predicted proteins | sample Popmic550T_FD_133745 | JGI IMG/M metagenome (GOLD analysis project Ga0190275, IMG submission 133745) | Populus adjacent soil microbial communities from riparian zone of Yellowstone River, Montana, USA - 550 T | ecosystem: Environmental > Terrestrial > Soil > Riparian zone > Trees stand | place... | reverse complement strand
TCCAGCGCGACCAGCTCGACCACGGCGGCGTGGAGCTGGTTCTCGTCGCGCATCGGCGCGGTGCAGCCCTCGAGATAGGAGACGTAGCTGCCCTTGTCGGCGACGATCAGGGTGCGCTCGAACTGGCCGGTATTGGCGGCGTTGATCCGGAAATAGGTGGAGAGCTCCATCGGGCAGCGAACGCCCTCCGGGATGTAGACGAAGGTGCCGTCGGAGAAGACCGCGCTGTTGAGGCAGGCGAAGTAATTGTCGCGCTGCGGCACCACCGACCCCAGATATTTGCGGACCATGTCGGGATATTCGCGGATCGCCTCGGAGATGGAGCGGAAGATGACCCCGGCGCGCTCGAGCTCGGCCCGGAAGGTGGTGGCGACCGAAACGCTGTCGAACACCGCGTCGACGGCGACCTTGCGGGCGCCCTCGACCCCGGCGAGGACCTTCTGCTCCTCGATCGGGATCCCGAGCTTCTCGTAGATCCGAAGGATTTCCGGATCGACCTCGTCGAGCGAGCCGAGCGTCGGCTTCGCCTTGGGCTCGGCATAATAATAAGCGTCCTGGAAATCGATCGCGGGGATGTCGAGCTTGGCCCAGCTCACCTCCTCCATCGTCAGCCAGGCGCGATAGGCCTTGAGGCGCCATTCGAGCATCCATTCGGGCTCGTTCTTCTTGGCCGAGATGAAGCGGACGGTGTCTTCGCTCAGGCCCTTGGGCGCGAAATCCTGCTCGATGTCGGAGGTGAAGCCCCATTCGTAGGTCGAGGCGCGGTCGACCGCCTCCTGGGCTTCGCGGTTGCGAACGCCGCTGTCTTCGGCCGCCATTATTTCGCCTCCGCCAGAGTGGCCAGGCTTACGCCCTGGAGGGCGCCGCGCACCGCATCGTTGGCCGCGTTGAGATGGGGCTTGACCCGGCAGCTGCCCTCCAGAGCGCAATCGTGGATCGAGCCTTCTATGCAATTGGTCATCGCGATCGGCCCCTCGACCGCCTCGATGATGTCGGCGAGGCTGATCCCGCCGGCCGGCCGGGCGAGCCGAAACCCGCCGCCGGCGCCTCGGGCCGATATCAGCAACCCGGCCGCGGCAAGGCGTCCCATCACCTTTTGGGCGGTCGGCAGCGGCACCCCCGTCTCCTCGGCGAGCCGCCCCGCGGACAAGGACGCCGCCGCCGGATGACGGGCGGCGGCCGCCATCACGACCACGGCATAATCGGCAAGGGAGGTGAGGCGCATGCGCTAATCCGACCAAATCGTTCCGATTTGCATGTGGCCAGAATGGAGTGGGAAATCAAGGTCTTTGTCCTTCCGGCCGGCCGGCGGTGAAAGGCCGCTCGCCGGCTCTCGACAACCCCCTCTTCCGGCACAACATCTCGAGAGGCCGGAACTGACGCCCCCGTCGAGCGACGGCGCGACCATGGCCGTTGCGGGCGGGCCGCGGACCGAAAGCCGCTCGTGAAAGCTGGCTTGAAAGGGCCACAGGCAGATCTGCCCGGCGCATCGCCGAAAGGAAAGGATGAGGATGAAGAGAGCATTGGTTTTGTTCGGGGCGGGGGCGTCCGTGGAATTCAAGGCGCCCTCGACCGACGGTCTGACGAAGGTGATCGAGGCCGCCGTTGCCACGGATCGATACCTGCAGTCGACGGGCGGGGGCGCCGCCTTCCACGTAATCAAGGATGGCTTGAGCGGATATCTGCAGAGGCCGGGATTCGTCCATTTCGAGCAAATCTATCATGTCGCGCACGAGCTGCTTTTCACCTATCCCCCTTCAGCAGGCGCGTTTGACGAGTTCAAGCCGATCATGCAGCCCTTCGTCGCCAATGAGACGGGGCTCAGCAAGGAGGCGGTGCGGAGCCTCTGCGACAAGATCGTCAGCGTGATCTACGAGGAGGTGTCACGCTCCTGCGAGCACAACCTGCTAAGCCTGGACCCGCTTGCCCGCTTCATCGAGCGGCTGCGCGGCGCCTATGTTACTCGGATCTACACCACCAATTATGACGACTTTCCGCTCCAGGCGGCACCCGACCTGTACACGGGATTCACCGCCGGCCCCGCAGCCACTCCATTCGACCTGAATGACTTCTGGAGCCGGCAGGAACGTAACGGAATCTTCCATCTGCATGGCTCTGTACACCTGGGCTACGCCCATGTGGGCGGCGGCCACGAGATCGGCGAATTGTTCTGGTTCGAGGATCGGGCAGAAGCGCTGGAACACGCCTCGTTCATGGGCAGCTCGCCTTCCCGCATGGACGGTACCTCGGTCCTGCGGACCCCGATAATCACCGGTCTCGAGAAGCTTTCGCGGGTCCAGCAGCGCCCATTCTCGCATTTCTATTCCATGATGGCACTCGACGCGATGCAGGCCGACGTCATCTTCGTGATCGGATCGGGGCTTGCGGACCTGCATCTCAACACGTGGCTTGGGGAGGCGCGGGCCCGTTCGCCGCGAACGCCACTGCTGTTCGTCGACTATTGGCCGAACGGATATGAGGACGACACCTATTTCGAGCTCGACCGAAAAGTCATTGCGCTGTTCCATGGCCTCAAAGTCCACATGTCGGAGAATCACAGAGGGACCCGCATGGGCGGCTGGATCGTGTCAGGCGACCGAACCGCGGCCGTATGGGATCGGGGCTTCCAGGCCTTCCTGAACTCGGCCGCCGAGCTGGACATTGTTCTGGATCAGCTGACCTGACCTTCCTCGCGCTAAAAGGAATTGTCGGCCTTTCACAATTACCCGGTCTACGCCGGCCGAAAGCGGCCGTTCTTGAAACAGGTTCAGGATGACGAACGCCTATGCCATAGCCCGCGCCCATGGCGCTTTATCCCCTGGTCCGGCCGCTTTTCTTCGTGCTCGACGCGGAGCGGGCGCATCGGTTGACGATCCGGGCATTGAGGGCGGTTCCGGCCGGGGAGCCCGCCAAGGAGGATCCGCGCCTCGCCATTCGCGTCGCCGGGCTCGATTTCCCCAATCCGGTCGGGCTCGCCGCCGGCTTCGACAAGGATGCCGAGGTGCCCGGGCAGATGCTCGGCTTCGGCTTCGGCTTCGTCGAGATCGGGACGGTGACTCCGAAGCCCCAGACGGGGAATCCCCGGCCGCGGCTGTTCCGGCTGGCTCAGGACCGCGCGGTGATCAACCGTATGGGGTTCAACAACGGCGGCTTCGACGCCGTCGGGAAGCGACTGGCGGTGCGGAGGTGCGGCATCGTCGGGATCAATATCGGGGCGAACAAGGACAGCGCCGACCGGATCGCCGACTATGTCGCGGGGGTGCGCGCAATGGCGCGGTGCGCCGACTATCTGACGATCAACATCTCATCGCCCAACACGCCCGGCCTGAGGGCGCTCCAGGATAAGAGCGCGCTGGCCGAGCTTCTCGCCGCGGTCGGTGAGGCACGGAGCGACGGTCCGCCGATCTTCCTCAAGGTCGCACCGGACCTCGAGAGCAATGAGATCGACGGCATCGCCCGAGCCGCGATCGACTCCGGCGTGGATGCGCTGATCGTGGCCAACACCACGGTATCGAGGCCGCCCCTGCGCTCGAAGCATTCGGGCGAAGCCGGCGGCCTTTCGGGCGCCCCGCTCAAGGCGCTCGCGTTGCAGCGGCTGAAGGATTTCCGGGCCGCCATCGGCGGCGCCCTGCCGCTGATCGCCGTCGGCGGGATCGAGAACGGGGTCGACGCTTATGCCCGGATCCGAGCCGGCGCCAGCCTCGTCCAGCTCTATTCGGCGCTCGTCTATCAGGGGCCGGGCATCGCCCGGGCGATCGTCGGAGAGCTGAGGTCGCTGCTGAGCCGCGACGGCTTCGCCACTCTCGCCGAGGCGGTCGGGGTTGACTCGCCTTAGCCCTTGCGGCGCTGGAGCATACGACTAGTGTCCCGGCCATGCTGAACCGGCTCTCCCGCCTCGCCCCATTCGCCATTCTCCTGCTTTTCGCCACCGGCTCCGCCGAAGCGCGCAGACCCGCGCGCGCCGCGGCTCCAGCGCTGGCCGTACCGGGAATGGTCTCGGCCGCCGACCCGCGCGCGGCCGCGGCGGGAGTCGAGATCCTTCGCAAGGGCGGCAGCGCGACCGACGCGGCCATTGCGACGATGCTGGCGCTGAACGTCGTCGAGCCGCAGAGCGCCGGGATCGGCGGCGGCGCCTTCTTCGTGCGGTACGACGCCCGCACCGGAGCGACGACCACGATCGACGGGCGCGAGGCGGCGCCGAAAGCCGCGGATCCGCGGTGGTTCTACGGCCCGGACGGCAAGCCGCTGAGGCACCAGGACGCCGTTCCGGGCGGTCGAAGCGTCGGCGTGCCCGGGACTCTCCAGGCGATGGCGATGGCGCACCGCAGCGGTGGACGCCTACCGTGGGCGGTCCTCTTCCAGCCCGCGATCCGGCTGGCGCGGGACGGCTGGGTCCTGAGCCCGCGGTTCGCGAACATGCTGTCGCGCTATTCCGGCTTCATCGACGCCGGGGCCGGGGGGCTCTTCCTCGATTCGAACGGCAAGGCGTTGCCGGCCGGCACTCGGGTCCGAAACCCGGAGCAGGCCGCCCTGTTCGAGCGCATCGCGAAGGCCGGCCCCGGCGCCTTCTATACAGGCGCTCAGGCGCGCAAGCTGGTGGCGACGGTCAACGGCGCCGCGCGCAATCCCTCGAAGATGTCGCTGGCCGACCTCGCCGACTATCGCGCCAAGTCGCGGCCGCCGGTCTGCGGCACCTATCGGGTCTACAAGATTTGCAGCATGGGCCCGCCCTCCTCGGGCGGGATCACCGTGCTGACGATCCTCAAGCAGCTCGAGCGGTTCGACATGGGCGCCCTCGGGCCGCGTTCGCCATTAGCCTGGCACCTTTTCGCCGAATCCTCGCGCCTCGCCTGGGCCGATCGGGACCTCTATATCGGCGACCCGGATTTCGTCCACGTGCCCGTCGCCGGTCTGCTCGATCCCGGCTATCTCGCCTCGCGCTCGGCGCTCATTTCATCCGACCGGACGATGGCGCGGGTGACGGCCGGAAGGCCGCGCGGCGCGCCCGAGCGTCTGCGGGCGCCGCCGGGCGAACGCGCGGGGACGACGTCCCTCACCGTCGCGGACCGCCATGGCAACATCTCCCAGGTGACGACCACGATCGAAAGCGTGTTCGGCTCCGGCCTGTCGGTCGACGGAACCATGCTCAACAACGAGCTCACCGACTTCGACACCGTTCCGGACAAGGACGGCTACCTCGCCGCCAACCGGGTCGAGGGCGGCAAGCGGCCGCGCAGCTCGATGGCGCCGACCATCGTCTACGGCCCCGACGGCAAGGTCAGGATCGCGCTCGGCGCGGCGGGCGGACCCACGATCATCTCCCAGATCGCCAAGGCGCTGGTCGCTGTGCTCGATTGGAAGATGAGCGCTCAGGACTCGATCGCCCTCGGCCTCGTCTTCTCCCCGGGGGACGTTGTGGTGGTCGAGAAGGGGACGGCGCTGGAGGCGCTTGCGCCCGAGCTGCGCGCGCTCGGCCACAAGGTTCAGGTGGCGCCGCTCGGTCTCAAGGCCAATGCGGTGGAGCGGGTGAACGGCCGCTGGATCGGGGCCGCCGATCCTCGAAGCGAGGGCGTCGGAATGAGCGAGACCGGCGAAGTCACCCAGATAGTCCGCGCAGGGTCCGAGGAGCGTCCGCCGGAATGAGCGCGGAGTCGGGGGACGGAGGGAAGAAGGCCATGCGGCAGCTCGAACATTTTCCCAATCTCGTCGCCATGTTCTTCGCTCGAGCCGCGCAGAAGGGCGATGCGCCCTTCCTCTGGGCCAAGCGTGACGGCGCCTGGCGCCCGATCAGCTGGCGGGAGGCGGCCGATCAGGTCTGCTCGCTCGCCGCCGGGCTGAAGTCGATCGGGCTCAGGCCGGGCGAGATGGTGATGCTGGTCTCGGAGAACCGGCCGGAATGGTGCATCGCCGATCTCGCCATCATGACCGCCGGCTGCGTCACCGTCCCCGCCTACACGACCAATACCGAGCGCGATCACCAGCATATCCTCGACGACAGCGGCGCCCGGGCGGTCATCGTCTCGACCCAGAAGCTCGCCCGCCCTTTGCTTCCGGCGGCGATCCGGTCGAGCAATTGCGAGCATGTCATCGGGATCGAGGCCTTGCCCGGCGGCCAGTCCGGCAATGTCGGCTTCCACGACTGGCAGACTCTGATCGCCGCGCACGCGCCCGACGTCGCCGCCTGCACCCAGGCGGCCGCTTCGGTTACTCGCGACGACCTCGCCTGCCTGATCTACACGTCGGGGACCGGCGGCGCCCCGCGCGGGGTGATGCAGCATCACGGCGCCATCCTCCACAATGTCGAGGGCTGCGTGTCGGTCATCTCCGAGGATTTCGGAGTGGGCGAGGAAGTGTTCCTCTCCTTCCTCCCGCCCAGCCATGCCTATGAGCATAGCGGCGGCCAGTTCTTCCCGATCGGGATCGGCGGGCAGATCTACTATTCCGAGGGGCTGGAGAAGCTCGCCTCGAACATCGAGGAGGTGCGGCCGACCCTGATGATCGTGGTGCCGAGGCTTTTCGAGGTGCTCAGGCAGCGAATCCTCAAGAATGTCGAGAAGCAGGGCAAGATCCCCAATTACATGATGAAAAGGGCGCTTGAGATTGGCGCCAGGGATTATGCCGGCACCAAGAGCCTGTGGGACCGTCCGATGGACCTCCTGCTCGACCGGCTGTTCCGTCCCAAGATCAGCGCCCGCTTCGGCGGTCGGGTGAAGGCGATGGTCTCGGGCGGGGCGCCGCTCAATCCGGACGTCGGGATCTTCTTCCACTCGCTCGGACTCACCGTCCTCCAGGGCTATGGCCAGACCGAGGCGGCGCCGGTGATCAGCTGCAACCGCCCGAAGGCGGGCGTCAAGATGGACACCGTCGGGCCTCCGCTGAAGAATACCGAGGTCCGGATCGCGGAGGACGGGGAGATACTCGTTCGCGGCGAGCTCGTCATGAAGGGCTATTGGCGCAACCCGGCGCAGACCGAGAAGACGCTCGTCGACGGCTGGCTCCATACCGGCGACGTCGGCCATATCGACGAAGCGGGGCGGATCGTCATCACCGATCGCAAGAAGGACCTCATCGTCAACGACAAGGGCGACAATGTCTCGCCCCAGAAGGTGGAGGGGATGCTGACCCTTCAGCCGGAGGTCCTGCAGGCGATGGTGGTCGGGGACCGCCGGCCCTATCTGGTCGGCCTGCTCGTCCCCGATCCGGAATGGACGGCGGAATGGTCGAAGGCGGCGGGCAAGCCGAAGGAGGCGGCCGCGCTTCGCGACGATCCGGACTATCACCGGGCGCTGAGCGCGGCGGTCGACCGGGTCAATGCCGATCTGTCGGTGATCGAGAAGGTTCGCCGCTTCATCCTCGCCGACGAGCCCTTCTCGACCGAGAACGAGCAGCTCACGCCCTCAATCAAGATCCGCCGCCACGTCATCCGCGCCGCCTACGGCGAGCGTCTGGATGGGTTGTACAAGAAATAGCCCCCGTCATCCCGGCGAAAGCCGGGACCTGTTCGAGTCGTGCCGCGACCGTCCGGCCTGAGGTCCCGGCTTTCGCCGGGATGACGTTACCCCCTCACCCTTCTGTACGGCTCGAAGTCACCGAGGCCGCAGCCGCCATATTCGATCCGGGAGAGGGGATCGAAGACGGTGGCGATGTCGCCGCGGCACAGGCGGGTGCCGGTGGTGCGGGTGCGCAACGCTCGGAAGGACTTGAGGTCGGGGCAGCCTGCCGCGGGCCGGTTGACCCATTTGCGGCCGCCGCTTCCGGAGAAGACGATGGCGGTTTCGCCGGCCGAGCGGTTGCCCTTGAGATCGCGCGTGCTGACGCACTGGACCGGTGGGCCGGCCGGCTCGAGGCCGCGCAACTGGGCCGCGAGACTGGCCTCGTCATCGGCCCTCATGTCGACCCGGTCGCCGGGTTCGTCGGTGGTGCAGCCTGCCGCCAGGCAGACTGAAGCGAGCAATAAAAGATATCTCATCCCTGGCCTCCTGGAGCTGTAACGCTCGGCGCGCCGGGCGGTCGCTCAGCTCCGGAAATTATCCTTGGCCCGGCGCCGTTCAGCAAGCTCCGCCGCCGATGAAGCCCGCATGAACGGGTTGGTCGCGAGCTCGAGCGCGATCGTCGTCGGCACCGTCGCGACGCCGGCGGCCCGGGCCGCCTCGACCTCCGCCATCCGGGCCGCCAGCGCTTCGTTGCCGGGCTCCACCGTCACCGCGAAGCGGCCGTTGGAGAGCGTATATTCGTGGGCGCAATAAGCGCGGGTCGCGGGCGGAAGCGCGGCCAGGCGCTGGAGGCTCGAATGCATCTGCTCGGCCGTGCCCTCGAACAGGCGGCCGCAGCCCATGGCGAACAAGGTGTCGCCGACGAAGATCACGTCCTCGGAAGGCAGATGATAGGCGATATGGCCGGCGGTGTGGGCGGGGACTTCGAATATCTCGGCCTCGACCGGGCCGAGCGTCACCCTGTCGCCCTCGCGCACATGGCGGTCGAGCGTCGGGATTCGCTCGGCTTCCGCCGCGGGGCCGGTGACGAAGGCGCCGGTCGCCGCCTTGATCGCTTCGTTGCCGCCGGTGTGATCGGGGTGCCAGTGGGTGTTCCAGATCTGGCTGATCCGCCAGCCCCGCGCCTCCGCCTCGGCGAGCACCGGCTCGGCCACGGCGGGATCGATCACCGCCGTCTCGCCCGAACCGGGCTCGTGGACCAGCCAGATATAATTGTCGGTGAGGACCGGGATCCGGGCGATGTCGAGCATGATGCCAGACTAGTCCTTCCCGGCGATCCGCGCCAGCGCGTCCCGAGCCAGGCCTTCCGTCAGCTCGCGCGCGGAACGCGGCCGGCCGCCGATCCGCGCCGACTGGCCCGCCCACATCGGCCGGAACCCGGCCTCTCCGCGCTTCGCCGCCTCCGCGGCGAGCGGCATCAGCGCCGCCGTGGCAAGCGGGTAGGGCGGGGCTTCGGCGCGCTCGGGCCCGAGGGCTTCCATCGGCGGGGTCCAGAGGCCGCGGGCGAGGCCGCCGCTGAAGAGATTGGTGAAGACGCTGTGCTCCCCCGCCTCCGATCGGAGCGCCGAGCGGTGAGACTCGAGGATCAGGCTTTCGGGGCAATGCAGATAGGCGGTGCCGATCTGCACCGCCGCCGCGCCGAGGATCAAGGCGGCGGCGATTCCGCGCCCGTCGGCGATCCCGCCCGCGGCGATCACCGGCAAGTCGACGGCGTCGGCGATCTGGGGAAGCAGGGCGAACAGGCCCATCTGCTCGTCCGGCCGGCCGCCGAGGAAGCGGCCGCTATGCCCGCCGGCTTCCCAGCCCTGGGCGACGATTGCGTCGACCCCGCGCTCCGCCAGCCAGCGCGCCTCAGCGACGGTGGCGGCGGTGGCGAGGACTTTCGCGCCCGAGCTTCGGACCCGGTCGAGCAGGGCCTGCTCGGGAAGCCCGAAGTGGAAGCTGACCAGCTCCGGCCGAGCCGCCTCGACCGCCTCGCACAAGTCCGGGCCGAACGGACAGCGCAGCGGCCCGGCCTCCGGCCCGGCGGCGACACCGAAACGTTCGTGGAAGGGCGCCAGCAGGGCTCGCCACGGCCCGTCGTCCGTCGCGGCGGGCATAAGATGGCAGAAGAAGTTCAGGTTGATCGGCCCGTCCGCGCGGGTGCGGACCTGAAGGACTTGCTCCCGCACATCGTCGGCCGCGAGCATCCCGCAGGGCAGGGATCCCACGGCGCCGCCCTCGATCGCGCCCGCCGCCAGAGCGACTCCGCCGGCGCCGGCCATCGGGGCGAGGACGATGGGGTGCCGGCTGCGGAGCAGGTCCGCGAAGCGCCGGTCGGGCCAGCGTGCCTCAGTCGGCGATGGAGTCATAGCCCTCGGCGTTGAACTCGATCAGGCAGAAGCCGTGGCCGAAGGGATCGGCGAACATGGCGAGCCGGCCGTAGGGGGCGTCGCACGTCTCCCCCTCCTGTGCGGCTCCGGCGGCCGTCGCCCGGGCGATCGCCGCTTCGAGGTCGTCGACGACGAAGTCGGCATGGATCGGGCTCCAGTGCCGTTCGTAGCGCCGGCTGTCGCCGCCGGCCGGTCCGATCGACGTGCCGGGATCCTTGCACAGCAGATAGAGGGGGACGTCTCGCCCAAGCAGCTCGACGAAGCCGGAGTCGAAGCGGCGGCCGACCTCGAGTCCCAAAGCGGCCGTGTAGAAGGCGATCCCCCGCTCCATGTCGGGAACGTCGATGTTGAGGAGCAGATCGGCCACCGGCGCTACCAATGGCCTTGATTGGGCATGGACGCCCAGGGCTCCGCGGGCGGAAGCGCCTCGCCGGCCTGGAGCAATTCGATCGAGATGTTGTCCGGGCTTCGGACGAACGCCATCCGGCCGTCGCGCGGCGGGCGATTGATCGCGACCCCGCCTTCCATCAGCTTTCGGCAGCTCTCGTAGATATTGTCGACGCGATAGGCGAGGTGGCCGAAATTGCGGCCCTCGCCATAGCCCTTCTCGTCCCAATTGTGGGTGAGCTCGACCTGCGACTCCTCGTCGCCCGGCGCGGCGAGGAAGATGAGGGTGAATCGGCCCTGCTCCTGGTCGAAGCGCCTGAGCTCCCTGAGGCCGAGCAGCTCGAAGAAGCGCAGGGTCTCGTCGGGATCGGACACCCGGATCATGGTGTGAAGATATTTCATGGGCTGCCCCTACAGCGCGGGGCGGGGCCAGTGAAGGTCTTGGCGCCGCATCCGAGCTGACTTACGCTGAGCGCATGAGGCCCTTCCCCTTCATCGCGGTCGCCCTGGCGATCGCCGCTGCGGCCGAGCCGTCCTGGGACTGGGGCGATTCGAAGGACGAGTGGGCCAGCTCCGGCGATTTCGAGACGTCCAGGGCGCTGTGCCGCAAGCTTCGCGACCGCGAGCCGCCGGCCGCGGACCGGCCCGATCCCGCCACCGCCCGGTCGCTGAAGGGCTGCGACTCGGAGGCGCTCTATTACGGCATCGGAATGCCTTCCGATCCGGTGCGGGCTCGGCAATGCGCCTTCCTCGAGGCGGAGCGGGAGGATGGCGAGGTCTTTTCCGGACGGACGATGCTGATGACAATCTACGCCAACGGCCGCGGGGCGAAGCGGGATCTCGACGTCGCCGCCCACCTCGCCTGCGGGATCGAAGGGGCGCCGATGGAATCGCACGGCCGGGTGACCCACCTGGCGGAGCTCAAGGCGAAGGGCTGGAAGGGCCAGGATTTCCATTTCTGCGACCACATCACCAGCGGCCTCGCCATGGGCTATTGCTCGAGCCACGAAGCGGGCCTGGCCGGCGCCCGGCGCGAAGCGGCCCTGACGGCGATGATCGCCGGCTGGACGGCCGCCCAGAAGCAGGCCTTCGCCCGGCTCCGCACCGCCCACGCGGCTTATGTCGAGGCCCATAGCTCGGGCGAGGTCGACCTGAGCGGCACCGCTCGGGGCGCGATGGCGGTCCAGGCCGAGGAGGCGCTTCGCGACGAGCTTGTCGAAGTGCTGGAACGGCTTCGCTCGGGCCGCGCCTTGCCGGTGCCGGCGGCCCGCCTGGCGGCCGAGGATGCCGCGCTCAACCTTGCCTATCGCAAGCGGCTGCGGGAGTCGGCGGGGACCGCTGGCCATCCGGGCGCGGTGACGGCGGCCGGCATTCGCGCCGCCGAGCGGGCCTGGCTGCGCTATCGCGATTCCTTCCTCGCCATGGCCGCGGCCAAATTCCCGCGCGTGCCCAGGGACGAGCTCGCCGCCTGGCTGACCCGCCAGCGCATTGCGCGGCTGGTGCCGGAGGAATGAGGCTCGAACGCCCGAAGGCTTCGGCTTCGCTCGGCAGCAGGATTTCCACCTCGACCGAGCGAAGGAGAATGACGATGCCGCTACGCCTGACGATCCTGGCCGCTTTTGCCGCCTCCGCGTCGGCGCCCGCCCAGCCGCCCGCCCAGCCGACCGCGCCAATGCTGACCGCTTCGCTGGCCGAGGCGATCGTCGCCGGCTGCCGGGCCCACGCGATGGCGAAGCGGCAGAGCCACGCCATCGCCGTGGTCGACGGCGGCGGCCATCTGGTCGCGGCGCTTCGAATGGAGGGCAACCGGTCCGGGATGATGGACTTCTCGATCGAGAAAGCGAAGGCGGTGGCGGCCTGGGGTTTCGCGACCGCCCAGATGGAGGAAGCCGCCAGGGGCACGCCCGGCTTCGCCCGGGCGCCGGGCGTGGTCACCGTCGCCGGCGGAGTGCCGCTCTTCGCAGCCGACGGAAGGACCCTGATCGGCGCGGCGGGAGCCTCCGGCGAGGCGCCCGCGGACGACGCCGCCTGCGCGGAGGCGGGGATCAAGGCCGCCGGCCTGAGGAGCCAGCGGGCGCGGTAATCTGCCTCCCCGCCGCTTAGCGGCGGGGGGGCAAAACAGGCTATTTCCCCTCGTTGGCGGCGATCGCGGCTCGCGCCGCCTTGCCCGCCTCGGAGCCCGGCGCCGTCCGGGCCGCCCGGGCGTAGAGGCCGAGCGCCGCGTCCTTTTCGCCCGAAAGACCGGCGATGTTGCCCGCCTCGAGCAGGATCCCGGCATCGTCGGGCGCAAGCGCGACCGCCCTGGCGATATGGTCCCGGGCCAGGGCCAGATCGTTCTGCTTCCTCGCCAGAGCGGCGGACAAATACCAGCCGAACGCGTCCTTGGGCACGAGGGCGAGCCCCTTGTCGATATTGACTCGCGCCGCGCCCGGATCATCGAGCGCCACGGCGGCGCGGGCCAGGTCGAGATGGACCTCGCCTTCGAGCTGGGGGATGAGCAATTTGGTGGCGAGGGCCGAATCGAACGCCTTGCGCGCCGCGACGGCGTCGCCGGCCGCGAGCCGGGCGTTGCCGGCCTCGACCCAGAGATCGCCTCGGCGGCGGTCCTGCCTCGACTCCGCGTCCTTCGCGGCGGCTTCGAAGGCGGCGGCCGCCTCCGGCCATTTCTCCTGCGCCGACAAGGCGAGACCGAGGCATTGCGCCGCCATCAGCCCGCCCCCTGAGCCGAGCCAGGCCTGCGCCTGGCCGGCGGCCCGAGCCGGCGCGGTCCGGGCGAGGGCAAGGCAGTCGCGGTAGCGGTTGGCGGGCGTGTCGACGGGGCCGGCGGCCTGAGCGGCCAAAGCGAGCAGGATGAGCGTCATGATCCGGCCTTAGCATCGAAGGCTGCACGGTGGGTGAACGAGCTGTCGCCGGGATGGCCAGTCGGCCCCCCTCGCTCCAGTCGCGCTCGGCGCGGAGCACCTTCGGGCGGTTCTAAAAGAGCGCCTGCCCAGAGTGCTTGTCAGGCATCAGGCCTTGGACGGTTTCGATCAGGAGCGCGATGTCGGAGGCCCGGGAGAGGCGGTGGTCGCCGTTCTTGACGAGGACGAGGCGGGCGTCGGGGGAGCGGAGGCGCTCCATCAGGGTCAGCGAGATTCGCCAGGGCACGTCGGAATCGGCCAAGCCGTGGAGCAGTCGGACCGGGCAGTCGATCGCGATCTCACCGGCGAGCAGCTTCAGCGCCTCGC
>Ga0190275_10002393_pt1 | contig 13479 bp, 11 predicted proteins | sample Popmic550T_FD_133745 | JGI IMG/M metagenome (GOLD analysis project Ga0190275, IMG submission 133745) | Populus adjacent soil microbial communities from riparian zone of Yellowstone River, Montana, USA - 550 T | ecosystem: Environmental > Terrestrial > Soil > Riparian zone > Trees stand | place... | reverse complement strand
ATTCCATTCAAGTAACTAAATTGTTGCTAAAAGAATTACTAAGAATACATTCAAATAATTTATAATATATACAATTAAAAGATCGTAATACATTCGTTAATTATGATAAATAATAATAAAAAACCTAATAAATTAATTAAAGAGTCGAGTCCATATCTTTTACAGCATGCCTATAATCCTGTCGAGTGGCTACCATGGGACGATGAAGCATTAACTAAATCTAGGTTAGAAAATAAACCAATCTTTCTTAGTATTGGTTATAGTGCATGCCATTGGTGTCACGTTATGGCACATGAATCCTTTGAAGACGAAAATATTGCGAGAATTCTCAATTCTAAATTTGTCAGTATTAAAGTCGATAGAGAAGAGAGACCAGATATTGATGATATATATCAGAAAGCATGTCAAATTGCTATGGGGAATGGTGGCTGGCCTTTGTCGGTATTTCTGACTCCTGATCAGAAACCATTCTACATAGGAACTTATTTCCCTAAACAATCAAGGTACGGAATCCCAGGATTTTCAACTATATTAGAAACTTTAGCTCATGCCTATCAGGATAAAAAAGATGATATTGATAAAGCTACTAAGGAACTTATGGATTCTCTTATAGAATCATCATCATCTGTTCTTTTCAATAATTCTAAGATAGAAATAGAAAAAACAATTTTAGATGAATCAGCTGTAAACCTTCTACAACTTGCAGATTCACTACATGGAGGATTTGGACAAGCCCCAAAATTTCCTAATACAACTAATCTTTTGTTTTTATTGAGATATTTTGACTATTCAAAAAATAGTAGTTTTCTTAATTTCGTAGAATTTACTGCTAAAAAGATGGCTTGGGGAGGGATTCATGATCATATAGGAGGGGGGTTTTCAAGATATTCTACTGACCAAAAATGGCTCATACCTCATTTTGAAAAAATGCTATATGATAATGCTTTGCTAATCCAATTATTCGCAGAACTTTACCAAGCAACATCAAAAAATCAGTATCTAACTTTAATCCAAACAACAATTCAATACTTATTAAGAGAGATGACTCTCAACAATGAAAAAAATGAATGTGCATTCTATTCATCACAAGACGCAGATTCTGAAGGAGTTGAAGGAAAATTTTATACTTGGTCCAAAAATGAAATTAAAGAAAATATATTAAATAATCACAAAGTTGAAATTTTTTGTGATTATTTTGGAATAACTCAAGGTGGTAATTTTGAAGGAACAAATATTCTGAATATTACGAAATCAAAAGAAACTATATCCAAACAGTATAATATCTCAATAGATGAAGTGGAAGATATTCTTAATGAGTCATTGGAAATATTATTTAACATTAGAAAAACTAGGATTGCTCCTGGAAAAGATGATAAGGTTTTAACTTCTTGGAATTCATTAATGATTTCTGCACTTGTTTCAGCATACAAAGTTACTAATGATGATGAGTATTTGAATCGTGCAAAAAATACTATAAATTTCATTGAAAAAAAATTATCATATGCTAGTAATAGGTTAAAACATACATATAAAGACGGAATTTCAAAAATTAATGGGTATTTAGACGATTATTCTTATTATATTAATTCCCTTTTGGATGTTTTTGAAGTGACTTCGAATCCATTTTATTTCCAAAGAGCCATTCAGTATACAGATTCTATGATTGAGCATTTTTGGGATGAGAATGAAAAAAGTTTCTTTTTTACTTCTGACGATCAGGAACAATTAATTTTAAGAACAAAAAATTACTATGATTTAGCAATACCCAGCGGAAATTCCATGGCCCTTTATGCATTATTACGTCTCCATTTTCTTACTCAAGACGAAGGTTACATGGATAAATCAGAAGCGATTATCAAATCTTGTTATAAAGCAGCATTAGGAAATCCTTTTGGGTTTGGACAACTATTAATTTCAGTTTATTTGTATTTTAAAAAACCTTTAGAGATAATTATACTACAAAATAATAAAAATGACCATAACAAAGGAGAAATCAAAACATGGATTAGGAAACAATATATTCCAAACAGTATAGTATTAACGTTAGAATATTCAACTCATGAATTCCAGGAATTAATGTCGTCAACTATTTTTACTCTACTAAAAGGAAAAAAAATCGATGTTGCAGATGGTGATAAATTTACTGAATGTGTCTACATCTGCAAGGATTTTACTTGTTCATTACCGATTTACTCACTGTCTGAGTTAAAAAATTATCTTAATAGTAATTGAGAAATTAAAACATAAAACTAAATTATATGACGCATATCAATTTATTTCGTTACTAGTACAGGACAGTTTGCATAGGTAACTACACCTGATGCTGTGCTACCAAGTAAAAGTTTTTTAAAACCAGATTTTCCTCTTGTAACTATAACTATTAACTCGATATTTTCTTTTTCTGCATATTGTATGATTTCACCATAAACAGCAACCCCTGTTAATATTACTTTTGTAGACACTTTGATATTTGGATTGGTATCTTTCACTAAATTTTCGATTATCCTAAACCAATCTTCAGATTCTTTTTTTGCATTTTCAATAATCATGTCAATTTGTTTAGGTGTAACAAGACCAGTCAAATTAATATATTCATAATGGGATGGAGAAACTACTACATAAAGAAGCATGATTTCCGAGTGAAATTTATCAGCTACATGGCTAGCAATTTGTCCTGCATGAAATGAAGGTTCAGATCCATCTACTGGGACAAGTATTTTTGAAAATAGATGATTAATCACTATAAAAATAATACTATATGGATATAAATAAATCTTGTATTTGAAATAGAGACGTATTGAATAAAAATTAATTATTTTATCATAATACACTAATTTCTCACCGATGAATTAGAAAGAAGCGGCAGAAGGATAATTGATGGATTATTATAGTTGGATATACAAAAATTCCATTGAAATAAAAAATATCTCATCAGTCTTTTTTTAATATATATTTATAGATAGTCATATATAAGAGAAAATTACCCATTAAAATGGGTTTATAGATACGACTCAATTATTAACTATGGAATTACACTGTCATAACGTTTTTTCTAATTATATGAATGATTCTCCTAGGATTCCCTTCGATTGCGGTGTTACCATTGAGGATCAGTTATATTTAGCACATGAAAAAAAGATCGATGTCTTGTTCGTTACTAATCATAACACTTTAAATGGATATAAACAAATGTTAGAATATAGAGATAATCATGAAAAATTAAAAAGTATTAAAATATATCCTGCTGAAGAAATAACATTAAATACAAAAGGACATGTTTTGGCTTATGGAATACATGAAACTATAAAACCAGGCATGGATCTCGATTCAACTTTAGACGAAATAAAAAAACAAAATGCTATTTCTTGTGCAGCACACCCATTTGCAGTTTCTAATGGAATTAGAGAAAATGCAATTAAATGTGATATGATTGAAACATTTAACAGTAATAATATAGATCATTATTCAAACATAGTAGCTGAGAAATTTTCTTCTGACAACAAAATGATATCAATAGCAGGAAGTGATTCGCATGTTCTAACCACTTTTGGAAGATGCATAAATTCTATTGAATCAGAAAATAAGTTAGATTCTTTATTACAAGAAATGTTGAAAAGAAAATCCAAAATTTTAAAAGCAGATTTGGCACTAAAGGATGAACTTTTTGAACATGCTCATTATATGCTGGCTGCTTCTAAAGATCAACTGTTAAATTATATATTAGTTCATCATCCTTCCAAATTTTCTCTGGTAAAATGGACTTTGGACTCATTTCTATCAAAACCTAATAGTAAATTTTGGAGAATCCTTGGATCCTTAGGATTATATTTGTCAAAAAGGGTTTCTAAAAAAGTCAACATTAAAGGACATAATCCTCATGTCTTTCAGGATAGATCTTGGAAAACTTTAATCTCGATGAGTCTTTATCCATAGGTAAAGTTCTATATCCATTAACTATCAAATATTTTTATAATTGTATTACCATTTCTTTACCATGAAAAAAATTTCTTACAAGAAAGATATATCTCTGCTTGTTGGTATTGTTTTTTTTGTGTCATTTCTTTTTTTATACAACGTTATACCCATTGATGTACATGCACAACAATTGAAAAATGGAATGACAATTTCAGATACAAATAACAATACCTCTGAAGCCCAAAATTCTAACTGGACTGGATCAGTAGAAATATCAAAAGTTCTGAGAGAGTCTTTTAATCCATTAATTAAAATTAGTTTGTCTGATGCCATTAAAAATTCTGAAATAGACATCGGGCATAACTCCTCTGCAGTTGCTGCTTTTATCCATCCTGTCAAAGGATATCTCGTATATGTGATCTATCTACTCGATGATCAGAATGAAGTAACAAAAGTAATTACAGATGTAGGCACAGGAAATATACTAAATATTACAACTATGACAATAGAGGAAATGATGCTCAACTTCCATAATGGAGGGATGACAAAATCTACCAACCAATCTTTTGGAAAGGATAAAATGATGGGCACAATGATGCTTGAGGCCACTCCATAAATTCTAATAAGCATCAAAATTCAAAATTTATTTATTTTTTTTAATAACTAATTTATCACATTATCATATTCCTGACGAAAGGGAAATGTTTTTCTAGCAAAAATTAGATAGGTAGTATGTCCAATCATTCTCATTGATGGTCGCGTCATGCCTTCCCTAGCTTCAATATTGCGAATTAAAATTTCTACACATTCTATATCTGTAAAATGATTATTTTTCAATGAAATTGACGTTTTTTCTGCCTGATTCATTGTAGGACATATTGCTAGGAAAACACCGCTTCCTTTTAACGCATTATATGCAGCATCGACAGCAGTCCAAGGATCACCTAGGTCCACAATTGCAGCATCAAATTCGTGCGGAACAGTATCCACATTCTGCCGAATATCTTGATCTGTCATTGTTACGAATTCATCCAGCTGTGCTTTGACAAGATTTTTTTTTGCAACTTTCATGAATTCCTTATTAATATCATAAGTAAAAATATGTCCATTAGGTTTTACAATGCTAGCTAGAAATGTAGTTAAAGCTCCACTACCAGTACCGATTTCTAATACTTTTGATCCATTTTGAATCCCACTTCTTATAGCTATATATCCTAGGTCTTTTGGATAAATAATTTGAGTATTTCTTTCTGATTTCATGATAAAATCATGAATAGTAGGTTCTATCAAGTAAATTTTCTTGTTTAGAGTAGTGTTTATTGAAATACCATATTCGAGACCAATTAATGAAGAAATATCAATAATTCCTAAATGGGTGTGCATCTTTTTTTCTTCTTCCACTTTTACAAGCCACTTCTTATTCATGGTATGATAAAGCAATACATAGTTACCAACAAAGATTTTCATATTTTTTATTTTAAATAATCCACAATTAATATTTTATAAAAAAATTGATTCCAATCTTTATATTCTTGAATATGATTCGATTCCTAATAATTCGAAAAGATTCGCTAGAATGTTCACAAATATTCTTACTAACATCAGTCTGGTGATCTTCAAAAGTAAATCTGTTCCTAAGACAGGCAAGTTCTCATAAAAAGAATTGAATTTAGTAGCTAGTTTATTAGCATACCTTGCTAAAATCTTTGGATTCAATGTATTTAGTGTTTCTTCAATAATTATATTAAACCTCGATATCTCTTTAATAAGGTCAAGTTCGATTTTGTGGTTTAATAGATCAAATCTTATAGTATTATTTCTTTGATCGATAAATTCTTCCAAAATGTCTTTACCTTTTTCTAGAATCCTCATTGCTCGTGCAAATGAATATTGTAAATACAAAGAAGTATCTCCATCAAGATTTAATGCATCTTTCATATCAAATGTTATCATTTTATCTAAATCCTGTTTAAGGAGGTTGTATCTGATTGCTGAAACTGCGATTCCTTCTGCTATTTCATCAATAGTAGTGTCGCCCAAATCGGGGTTTCGTTTCTTGATTTCAGAATAAGCCTTTTTGTGCAAATCATCCAGAATATCATCTGCATTGATAAAAATTCCTTTTCTACCCGACATATGAATAATTTTCTTATTTGTATTATCTAATTCCATTCCAATAGATTGAACGGTATTTGAACTAAGGGCAACAGTCTCGTATCCAAGATATATGTAGTTTTTTGTATTTGGATCTAACTCGTTTATAATACGAGAAATTATTTGTTGTAATCTACTTTGTCTTGAATCTATGACAGTTATTACTTTAATGGGTTTGTCTTTACCTAAAAATAAATTATCAGGTGTAGAATTTTTGGTATTTTCTGAATCTACCGTACTTTTCCATAGGATGGACGTATCCCACTGTATGGAAAATTTGTTATAAGTAAATGGATCATCTACTAGGTTCAATTTCCATACTGCAAATGAAATATCTTTTGCAATATATGTAGCGGTTCCATCACTTCTTATTACTACCTTCTCTTCATTGTGTTCATCTTTAATTACCCAACAATTAATATTTTTACCTTCGGTTGAATAGTGAATAATATTCCTTTCCTTCAACAAATTGAGAGTTTTTTCCCAAAGTTTTGATATCAGAATCTGTGATTCTATCACAAGCAAATCATATCTTGATTTGACCCTCCAACAAGACACAAGTTGTTGTTTTACGATTTTATCAACAATGTAGGTTGTAAATCTGGATAATTCTGTGTTTCCTTGTTCTATCGCCTTGATAACTAATTTTCTTTTTTCAATTAAATCCGAGTTATTTTTATATAATTCATTCATTTTAACGTATATTTCACCTGAATATTGGTCAAATTTAATCTTCGATATATTGTCATAGTTAAAATTAGCAAATTTAAATGCTACAATAAGATCTGCAACTTGAACACCTGAGTCGTCTATATAGTTTATTACAATAGTATTATGATTAGTCATTTTAAATAATCTGTATAGTGAGTCTCCTACTACTACATTCCTAAGGTGTCCAATATGTAGTGATTTATTTGGATTTACACTAGTGTGTTCAATGACAATTTTTTTATTTTGTCCTATATTTGGTAATAATGATTTATTTTGTTCTATAAATGTGATGAGAAAGTTGTTAAAATTAACATAATTGATATTAAAGTTAATATGACCTGATATGTGGGCATTTGCATTGAGAATTAAAGATTCATTTCCTCGATTTGTTAATTGAAAATTAATAGAATTATTGACAATTTCTCTAGCAATTTCATTAGGTTTTTTAGCGATTCTTTTACTAAGTAAAAAAGCAACATTAGTTGTTAAATCACCAAACTCCGCATTGGGAGGCTCGGAAATGTCATACTCGATAACTTCATATTTTAAATCTATCAAAGATTTATTAATAATTTCTCTGATTTGCTGAATTACTACTTTAAGAGTCATTTGTTAGCATTTTTACCAAAAAAATTTAAAGCTATATAATCTAATGCTTCAACCAACCCTTTTCCTGAATTACCAGATACAACATGATCGGCTTTCGATTTTACAATTTTGTCAGCATGATTCAGAGCAATTCCAAAGGCACAAAATTGAAACAAAGGTATATCAGTTTCACTATCTCCAATTGTTACTGTTTCAGAAGGTTTAATTTTCAAAATATCTAATGCTTTGGCAAGACCTGTAGCCTTATTGATTCCTCTACTATTAATATGAAAAGAATATTTGCTATCGCTCAGATCTACCTCATGATTATTTTCTTTAAGGATTTTCTTTCCTAATTCAATATCAAAACTTCTCTCTAATACAACCTCAGTCATACGATCAAAAACATTTTTTATTTTAACATTTTCCAATTTTTCTGTTAAAATTCTATATCCATCAATACATTTTTCTTTGTTTCCAAGAAGAATATGCTCTTTTGGACTGATAGTAACCACTCCTCCATTTTCTCCAACAGCTATTTTTGTAGTCCCTCCAAATACAGACAACATATAAGCTTCGACTGAAGACCGTCCTGTAACGTAGATAATTTTATATCCTAATTCTTCCAAGGTTCTAAGATTTTGTATAGCTGGAAGGTGTATAATTCCTCCACCATTCTCAGTCAAAGTACCGTCAATATCTATGGCAAAAGCTTTGATTGTTGAAATCATATAAAATAATATATCATTAAGAATTAAGCTTCTAATGTAAAAATATGTGAATTAGTTAAGTTCATTCTCCTTTTACTTCTTCTCTAGTTCTAAACTTTGGTGTTATTCCTAGAGAACTATAATTTCCTGTAGAACATGTAAAACATAATTCTTCTTCCTGGATCCCAATTGCTTTGGAGAGATTTGTTGTATCATTATAAAACACTTTATCTGCGCCGATTAATTTACTTACTTTTTTATTAAGCCCTTCTTTTTGTTTATTGTTTAGAGATTTTTGATTTGCTAATAGTTCTTCCATAGAAGGAAAATCAATTCCGGCATAGCAAGGAAACCGGACAGGTGGATATGTTACAATCATATAAATTTTTTTAGCTCCTGCTTCTCTCAGGGTTTGAATAATAGATGCTGAGCTAGTTCCTCTGATTATACTATCATCTATTATTACCACATTTTTTCCATCAATAATGTCTTTTATAGGAAGTATCCCTTTATTTATTTCAATTCGGTCCGATTGATATGGTTCGATAAAACTTCTTAATGCACCTTTATTGATATGTCTATCCTTAACCAAGCCCTCTTCAAAAGGTAACCCTGTCTCTTGTGCATATCCTAATGCAGCAGGTCTTGCAGAATCCGGTACTGGAATTACTAGGTCTGCAGAGGGAATAGAGAACATCTTACCCAAAAATTCACCCATTCTTTTTCTAGCTGCATAGATATTTACACCTTCCATAATGCTGGCAGGATGGGCAAAATAGGTATATTCAAAAGCACAATGAGCATGTTGTTTATCAGAAGAAAACGTTTCAGTTTCTAAACCATTCATGCTTAGTTTAATTAATTCTCCTGGTTGTACATCTCTTAACAAGTAAGCCCCCACTGCTGAAAATGCACAAGATTCTGATGCAATAATATAGGTATTTGTTTCTTTATGCAATCCCAAAACTAGTGGTCTAAAGCCTTTTGTATCTCTTGCCGCATAAACAGATCCATTATCGGTCATAAAAGTGAAACAAAAGGATCCTATCATCTCTTGCTTTAAAATTTTTAAAGACTCTTTTACATTAATCGTATTAGAAAGATGTTCTACCAATCTTTTAGCTGCTATGTACGTATCACTCATAGTTTGAGGAGTAAACGTACAACCTCCAACCATATTTGCCAACTCCTCAACATTTGCAATTGTACCATTATGAGCAATACACAAATCTTTAACTTTTAATGGTTGGGCATTCTCTATTGTACTCTTCCCAAAAGTAGAATATCTAACGTGACCTATAGCAGCATTCGATTTGTAATTTCTAATGATATTCTTAAAATTATCTGCATAAGTGGAAACTAGACCTAACTGTGTAAATGGTTTCTTATTAGGTATCGCTATACCCCATGATTCTTGACCTCTATGCTGAAGAGCGCGCAAAGAATCTATGAGAATTGGAATGACATTATGTTGATCAAGAGAAAAAACACCTACAACACCGCAATTTTCTGTTACCATTTTAATATATCTTTACTTGTTCATTAAAATATTTTAATCATATGTCAACTTGCCAAATCTTTTATTCAAAACAATTTCTTGGTTGCTTAGGTTCAATAATTTTCCATAATAAGGGAAATTTTATCAAAATATTTTTTTGCAATTTCCATTTCTATATTTATTATTTTTTTCCCCTTTGACACAAACATTATATCATCTCTCAAATTTGTTACCTTCCCAATTTTTGAATATTTTAAATTTTTAAAATTAGAAAGTTGTTTTTCAAGTTTCTCTGCGTTTTCCGTTCCAATGATAAATCTTGATGGAGTTTCAGAAAAAAGAAGATAATCTAGTCTTTTACAGTTATTAGGAACTTTATCTAACTCGATGTTAATTCCACAATTAGAGCCAATAGCCATTTCAGCCAAAGCGATAGATAGACCGCCCTTAGAGCAATCGTGAGAACAGGAAATTAAATTTTCTTTTTTGATTTTTAAAATTACATTAGAGTTAATCAGATCAATACCCAAGTCCAATTTTGGCACCGAACCTCCAGTTAATCCATTTAGGAACTGGTAATATTCTGAACCACCCATATTATCTGATGTTGTTCCTAAAATGTATAAGGTGTCACCTGGGCTAGGATTCGTTTTGGAGATACTAGTCATACTTTCTATAAGTCCGACCATTCCTATTACAGGTGAAGGTTTTATGGGTCCAATTTTAGTCTCATTATAAAAACTGACTTTCCCACCAACTATTGGAATCTTGTTGAAATGGCTAAAATCGATAATTGCTTTTATACTTTGTTTGAAGCTCCAAAAAATTTCAGGATTTTCAGGATTTCCAAATTGTAGATGATCAATTATACCAATTGGTTTTCCCCCTGAGGAAATTATATTTGCTCGTGCTTCAGAAAGACATGATAAAGTGCCTTGATATGGATCCAGATAACATAATTTGGAATTTCCATCTAGTTTTGCAGCCAAGAATTTATCATCATATAATTTTATAACTGCAGAATCACTTATTCCTGGCTTAACGATGGTTCTCAATCCTATTTCATGATCAAATTGTTGAAATATCCAATTCTTGAAGGCAATAGTTGGGTTAGCCAGCATATTAAGTATAGTTTCATTATAATCTTTTGGAACACCCACAGAGATTTTCTTAATTCTCAAATCATGAATGTATTTAGGTTTCTTACTTCTTCGGTTCAACAATGGAGCAAAAGCTATCAAATGAGAAGGCATTTTGGCGATAGTTTTTCCGTTCTTATGAATTACTAAGTTATTATGGTTTTTAACTGTACCAATTTGTGAGAATGGAACTTCATATTTTTCAAGAATTTTTGCAAAACTGGAGAATTTATTCTTACTGATAATATACAACATCCTTTCTTGTGATTCAGAGATCATTATTTCTTGAGGTTCCATTTCATTATATTTGAGAGGAACCCTACCCAAATCAATATCAAAACCCTTATTTAAATTAGCAGAAGTTTCGGAAAGGCAACAGGAGAGTCCACCACCTCCTAGGTCTTTAACAGCTTTTAGAATATCTTTTTGAATGGCTTCTCTAGTTACTTCAATTAATAATTTTTCCATAAATGGATCGGGAATCTGAACTGCTGATCTATTCTCTTCTGCCAACTTTTCAGATGCAAATGATGCACCATGTATACCATCTCTCCCAGTTAGACTGCCTGCGAGAATAAGAATATCACCTTCCTGGATAAAATTTTTAATCAAGTTCTCTTTTTTTCCAAATCCTATTGCTGCTACATCCACTAAACAATAATTTGCAAAAGATTCGTCAAATTCTATCTCTCCTCCTACTGTAGGGATTCCTATACAATTTCCATAATCAGATATCCCCCTTACTACGTTTTTCATTAGCCATTTAGAATGTGAATATAATTCATTATTTTTTCTACTTGAAGGTTTTATGTTATTAGAGGCAAAAGGTGGATAGATGTGTCCGAATCGTAAAGCATTTAAAAGCACAATTGGAATAGTTCCCATAGAAATAATATCACGAATTATACCTCCAACTCCAGTAGCGGCCCCTCCATAGGGTTCAACAGCTGATGGATGATTATGGCTCTCTATATGTATGGTAATTACATATCCATTACCTACATCAATGACGCCTGCATCATATCCAGCTCCTTGTATAATTCTTTCCCCTTTTTTTGGTAGTAATTTGATATATTTTTTAGAGGATTTATAAGAACAATGCTCAGACCACTGCGCTCCAACGATCTCCTTTTCTAATGAATTTGGTTCACGCTGTAATACATTTTTTAAATGATTTAATTCTGGTTTAGTTAATATTTCCAAATACTAGTTATGTTGATTAGACTATTTATGAGCTTATTTTTTTATATATTCAATTAATGAATCGAAAATTTTCATAGCGGTATTTGTCAATCCGAATGATTTCAATTCACTTTGACAAGTTCTTTCTGGATGGGGCATCATTCCTACAATATTTCCTGAATCATCACTAATTCCAGCAATGGACTCGAGAGAACCATTAGGATCCTCATTACTGTAGCTAAAAATTATTTGATTTTTTTTTTTAACTTCTTTCAACTGGTCCTCAGCTAAAATAAATCTTCCTTCTCCATTGGCAATGGGAATTTTAAAAATTTCATTCTTTTTAAATGCAGAAGTAAAAGGAGTATCAATGTTTTTAACCTCCAGATCAATCCATTTGCAACTAAACGATAAGTGCTCATTCTTGATTAATGAACCTGGAAGTAATTCGCATTCAACTAAAATTTGAAATCCATTACAAATTCCTAGAATCGGAACTCCATCATTACCCAGTCTCTTCACCTCTTTGATTATAGGACTATGAGCAGCGATGATTCCGGCTCTCAATCTATCTCCAAAGGAAAAACCACCTGGAATGATTATTGCGTTGTAATTTTTTATATTGTCTTTTTTATGCCAAATTAAATCTGTTTTTACATTATATAAATTTGTTAAAACATGATAAATATCTCTATCACAATTACTTCCTGGAAAAATTGGAATTCCAATTTTTAGCATTCGAATATTTGACAATTGCATTTATTAGAATTAATATTTTTGGATCGCCAAGAGTATTTAAAAGAAATTATATTTTTAAATTGATAGAATTATAAGGTTTTTTATTTTATTATATATTTCATTGTCATGATTGAATTAGTAAGGGATATAATGACCAAAGATTTGATTACGATATCTGAGAATGATACTGCACTAAAAGCTGCGCAGCTAATGACCGAAAAAGGAGTAAGCTCTTTAATTGTTCTGGCTGATGATCAACCAATTGGGATAGTTACAGAAAGAGATTTTATAAAAAAGATTTGTCTAAAAGAATTAAAACTTTCTAGTGTGAGGGTAGGGGAAATGATGTCGAGAATCAGAACTTCAGCATCACCTGATACTCCAATCGATGTTGCAGTTCAAAGAATGGTCAATAACAGAATAAGACGATTACCCATTTTCGAAAACGGTAAAGTTGTGGGTATAATTACTGTGACTGATTTAGCTAAGCATTTGCGTACTATCTTACTTTTAAATAGTACATTATCTTCAGGTCATTTATCTCACATGAATTTAGAAAATAATTAAAAAAATAATATTTGATCAGCATTTAGATCCATTTTGAGGAAATATCTTTATTATTAATTATTGGCATTGTAAACTTACTGATAAAATAATAGTATGGTCCATTATTCTATTGTATTTGTACCTATTAGTATACTTTCTTACTTATCCTTAAATTTTATTAAATTAGCATAATCTACTTATCAGATATAATGGTAATTTGACAGTTACTTACAACGGGATTAAATATTCTTAAATCTTCACACATGTTTTTTACTCTCACTTTTGCTTCCTTAGGATT
>Ga0190275_10002392_pt1 | contig 13481 bp, 14 predicted proteins | sample Popmic550T_FD_133745 | JGI IMG/M metagenome (GOLD analysis project Ga0190275, IMG submission 133745) | Populus adjacent soil microbial communities from riparian zone of Yellowstone River, Montana, USA - 550 T | ecosystem: Environmental > Terrestrial > Soil > Riparian zone > Trees stand | place... | reverse complement strand
GGTCGATCAGCATCCGGTAGGCGGTGAAGTACGTGAGGCCGTAGGAGGCGGCCTCCTCCCAGGTGAGGTTCTGCGGCCGCGGCAGCAGCTGCTGGGCCTGCACCTTGCAGAACTGCGCGAACGAGCCCCACGACGTCTCATAGCCCCAGATCCGCTGCGAGGGGGCGGCCAGCGGGTCCAGGCCGTGGACTTCGACGTCCTCGTAGGAGGCCTGGTTGCAGTGCACGACGACCTCGTCGCCGGGCTTCCAGCGCGTCACGCCCTCGCCGACCTTCCACACGACGCCGGAGGCGTCCGAGCCGCCGATGTGGTGGTCCTCCTCGTGGTAGCGGAACACCGACACCGGCTCGCCGAGCGCCGCCCACACGTTGTTGAAGTTCACGCCGGCGGCCATGACCCGGACCACCACCTCGTAGGCGCCGGGCTCGGGGACCTCCATCTCCTCGACCTGGAAGGCCTCCAGCGGCTCTCCGAAGCGCTCCTCGCGAATCACCCAGGCGGCCATGGAGCGCGGGAGCTCGCCCGGGCTCACGTCCAGCTGAGCGACTTGGCTGACGTCAACGGCCATGTTCGTGCTCCTCGTCGTCGATCGGGGTCGGCGATCCTACTGCCAGTCGTGGCGCTGCCTCCATAGCAGCGCCGCGACGAGGATCGTGCTGCCGACCAGCGCGCCGACGCCGAAGACCAGGAAGTCGGTCCGTGAGGCCATGTGGCGCACCAGCCAGCCGAAATTCTGCCCGAAGAAGCCGGTCACGAGCGTCCACGCGAGGAAGAAGCTGCCGATGAGCGTCAGCCGCGTCGCCGTGCGGTTGAGCCGGTTGGCGTTGGCGTTGAAGTACGTGTCGGCGAGGCCCGTGAGGTCGATCGTGACCCGGTGCAGCTCGCCGATGAGCTGGTCGAGGTGGTCGCGGATGTCGCGCAGGTAGGGGCGCACGGCGGAGCCGAGCAGCGGCAGCTCGTCGCCCTCCTCCGGGAAGTCGTTGCGCTGGTCCTCGAGCCGCCGGTAGAGCATGCTGACCGCCTGCTTGAGGCGGTAGATGACGGCGAGCTGCGACTCGCGGGGGCGGGCCAGCACGTCGGTCTCGAGCGTGTCCAGCCGCTCCTGGATCGAGCTCAGCACCGGGTAGTAGGCGTCGGTAAGCGTGTCGAGGACGCGGTAGACGAACCACGCTCCGTGGTGGCGGTCGTCCGGTGACAGCGAGTCGCGCAGCTCGTCCAGCGGCGGGAAGGCGGCGCGGCGGACGGTCACCATCGCGGAGGGCATGAGGTGGATGTGCAGCTCCACCGGCTCGAACATCCGCTCGGAGCCGGGCGCCTCGCGGGCCGAGAGGTACACGATCAGCGCGTGGTCGCGATAGCGGTCGAGCTTCGGCCGCTGGCCCCACTCGAGCGTGTCCTCGATCGCGAGCGGGTGCAGTCCGAGCGCCTCGCCGAGGCGCTTGACGTCGGCGGGCGAGGGGTCGACGAGATCGATCCACACGAACGTGCCCTCCCGCCGCGCCGTTGCCACGCGGTCCATGTCGACGCTCGTGAGGAGCAGCATCGTGGCACGAATGTACGCGACGGGCCGGACCGCCCCGCCCGGCGCATGCCGGGCGGGGCGGACGGCTCAGGAGGCGCGCACGGGGGCGGGCGCCGCCTCGGCGTCCGTGACGGCCTGGTGCTCGGCCGTGACCGGCGCCTCGGCCTTGCCCGGGGCGATCATGAACCACGCGATGAGCGCCGCGGCGGCGGCGACGGCCGCGCTGAGCGTCAGCCCGTCGCCGAGCGCGGAGACGAACGCCTGCTTGGCGGCGGCCGCGACGTCGGCCGGCACCCCGGCCGTGACCGCGCCGGAGCCGAGGCCATCGACGAGCCGCTCGCGTGCGCCCGCCGGAAGGGCGGGGAGGAGCTTCTCGAGCTCGCTCCGGCCGACGGTGGCCACGATCGCGCCCAGCACCGCGACGCCGAACGTGCCGCCGACCATCCGGCTCATCGACAGCGTGCCCGACGCGACGCCGGCCTTGCTGCGGTGCACGGCGTTCATCGCGGCGGTGCTCATCGGCGACATCGTCAGGCCCATGCCGATGCCCATCACGATGAAGGCGGGCAGCAGGTAGCCGTACCCGGAGTCGACGTCGATGCGCGAGAACCATGCCATCGCGACCGCGCACAGCGCGAGGCCGCCGGCCACCAGCGGCCGCGGGCCGACCCGGTCGGTCAGACGCCCGGCGAGCGGCGCCGCGACCATGATCAGCAGCGTCGAGGGCAGGAAGCGCACGCCGGCCTGCAGCGGCGTGTAGCCGAGGATGTTCTGCATGTAGAGCGCGATGAAGAAGAACATCGCGAGCATCGCGAAGGAGACCGCGAAGGCCACGATGTTCGCTCCGAGGAACGAGCGGGAGCGGAAGAACGCGAAGTCGACGACCGGGACCGGCGAACGCCTCTCGATGCGGACGAAGGCGGCGAGCGCGACCACAGCCACGGTGAGCAGCCCGAGGATGCGCGCGGAGCCCCAGCCCCACGCGTTGCTCTCCACGAGCGCGAGCACGAGCGCGGTGAGCCCGACGGTCAGGGCGACGATGCCCGGGACGTCGACCCGGCGGTCGACCGACTCGTCCCGCGACTCGCGCGCGGCGAACAGCGTGATCGCGATCGCGCCGACGGCGACGGGGACGTTGATGAAGAAGATCGCGCGCCAGGAGACGTCCTCGGTCAGCCAGCCGCCCACCACCGGGCCGAGTGCCAGCGCGATCGCCGAGACGCCGGCCCACGTGCCGATCGCCCGGCCGCGCTCCGAGGCCGGGAACGCGTTGGTGATGATCGAGAGGGTGCCCGGCATCATGAACGCGGCGCCGACGCCCTGGACCGCGCGGGAGGCGACGAGCCAGCCGTCGGTGGGGGCGAAGCCGATCGTGGCCGAGGCGATCGCGAACACGACGACCCCGAAGAGGAACATGCGTCGCCGGCCGAAGATGTCGCCGAGACGCCCGCCGGTGACCAGCAGGACGGCGAACGTGAGCGTGTACGCGTTGACCGTCCACTCGAGGGCGGACAGCGAGGCGTTGAAGTCGCGCTGGATCGACGGCAGGGCGACGTTCACGACCGTGTTGTCGAGCATCACCATGAACAGCGCGAAGCACATGGCTCCCAGGGTCCACCAGCGGCGGTTGTCCTCGGAGAGGCGGAGCCGTGAGGTCATGGGCGGGTCCTTTCGACGACTGGCGCGAAGGCGACATGCAGCGATTCGCGCTCCTGGGGAGAGAGGGAGCCCAGGGCGGTGACCAGGTCCTCGCGCCGGGTCTCGTAGACCCGGCGGAGCGTGTCGCGGCCGGTGGGGGAGAGCCGGACACGGCGGGCACGGCGGTCCTCGGCGGACTCGCGGCGCTCGGCCAGATCGCGCTGGACGAGGCCGTCGACCGCCCGGGAGGTCGCTGCCATCGACAGGCTGAGGTCGGCGGCGAGCTCGGAGACGGTGCGCTCGTCGGCGTCGCCCAGGCGGTAGAGCGCCTTGAGCTGGGTCAGGGACAGATCGAGGTCCGCGATGACCTGCAGCCAGGCGCCTGGGCCCTGCAGCACGGCCAGGAAGAAGCGCATCGCCTCGTCGGCCAGCTGCTCGGGAGAGACGTCAATTGATTGCACGAGCGGAAGTATACCGTGGACGCAAATGTCTCGGCAAGGCAAAGGTAACGCTTGAGGAACCATTGCGCAGAGGGAAACGACTGCCGCGCCGGAGGCGCTCTCGAGCGGGTCGCTATCGTCTTGCAAGTGACTGTTCCAAGGCCCATCTCGTCGCCCCTCGACGCGGAGTCCCGCCCCTCCGCCCCTGGGGCGCTCCCCAGCGACGCCGAGGCGCTTGACGCGTACTCCCGGGTCGTCACCCACGTCGCGGAGCTCCTGGCCCCGTCGGTGGCCAACCTTCGCGTCTCCCGCCGTACCCGCCGCGGCCCGGCGGACGGCGGCGGGTCCGGCGTGGTGATCACCCCCGACGGCTTCCTGCTCACCTCCGCGCACGTGATCGAAGGCCGCCCCGCCGGACGCCCGAACGTGCACGCCTCCTTCACCGACGGCAGCGAGGTCGAGCTCCGGGTGGTCGGCAGCGACCCGCTGTCCGATCTCGCGGTCCTGCGCGCCGACGCGGCGCGGCTGCAGCCGGCCGAGCTCGGCGACGCCGCCGAGCTGCGCGTCGGCCAGCTCGTGGTCGCGATCGGCAATCCGCACGGCTTCGCGGGCTCGGTGACGGCCGGCGTGGTCTCCGCGCTGGGCCGCTCGCTGCCGACCCGCTCGGGCGCCGCGGCGCGCATGATCGACGACGTGATCCAGACCGACGCCGCGCTGAACCCCGGCAACTCGGGCGGCGCGCTGGTGGACGGCCGCGGGCGCGTGGTCGGGGTCAACACCGCCGTGGCCGGCATCGGGCTCGGCCTCGCCGTGCCCGTGAACGCCACCACCCGGCAGATCGTCGCCGCCCTGATGCGCGACGGGCGCGTCCGGCGCGCCTGGATCGGCGTGGCGGGCGGCGCGCGGCCGCTGCCGCCGCGGACCGCCGCGGTGCTCGGGCGCGATCACGCCGTGGAGGTGGTCGAGGTGATCGGCGACAGCCCCGCCGCGCACGCCGGCATGCGCGCCGAGGACCTCATCGTCGCGGTGGACGGGGCGCCCGTCCGCGGCATCGACGACCTCCAGCGGCTGCTGACCGCCGAGCGGATCGACATGGCGACGGACGTCGAGGTGGTGCGCGAGGGCGACCTGCGCCACCTGCAGCTGACGCCGCGGGAGCTGCCGACGGGCCAGGCCCGCGGCTAGCCTTCCTGCGGACCCGAGAGCTGCGAGCGGAAGCTGGCGATCTCGGTCACGGCGGCGAGCACGTAGGCGTCCTCCCACTCCGCGATCTCGGCGTCGAGGTCCGCGAGATAGGTCGCGTTGCCGCCGAGTCCCTCCGCGATCGCCACCGAACGCTCGGTGTGGCACAGCGCGAGCCGGTACCGGGCTTCGTTGGCGGTGATCATGGGTCGCAGCCTGTCACCGCGCGGCCCCTCCGGCCGTCGGGCTCGCCCGTGTCTTTCCCGGGGGCTCGGCACACCCCGGGGTACGGACAACCGTAGGCTCCCGTCTAGGTGCCGGGGACCGGCCCGGCGGCCTCGGTGCGCTGCCCGATCACGAAGGTGTGCCGGCGGTCGTCCCAGCGCAGGCTGGTCTCGAGCAGCTTGGCGGGGCAGCAGAGCGCGTCCCCGGGCGCGTAGCGCGCGGTCGCGTAGCTCAGCACGCCCTCGTCGTTGACCGTCGTGAAGGCGCGGTAGAGCTTCTGGCTGCGGAACACGGCCTGCAGGCCGCTGCCGCGGCGGCCGGTGTCGGTGCTGAAGACGTAGATGGCGACCGTGCCCGCCGCGCCGCCGCTCTGGACCCGCACGAGCGCCTCGGGCTTCTTGTCTCCGGTCAGCTCGCGGAACGCGACCGAGCGGTCGACGAAGCCCGCGCCGCGCAGCAGCTCGGAGACGTGGCGGCTGGTCTGTGGGTCGGCGAGCAGCCGCTCCTCGAAGAACGCCTGCCCCTGGGTCATCTGGGCGCCGGCGGCCGGCGCCAGGGCCGCGACGGCGGCGCCGGCGGCGGCGAGGAGGGCGAGCGCCATCCGGCCGCGCATCATCGCCGTCTCCCGACGCGTAGCGAGACGGAGCGGATCTGCGGGTCGCGCGTGCGCAGCTCGTAGGCGCCGTGGTCGAGCCGGAACGCGAGCCTGGCCGAGCCGTGCGGGTTCAGCGGGCTAGTCGTCTGCATGTGCCCGCGGTCGCCCGCGAGCGTCACCGACTGCGCCGTGGAGGAGCGGTTGGCCACCGTCAGCACGACGGGGCCCGCGCCGAGGTGGCGCGGCGAGACCGAGATCGAGTCTTCGCCGATCGCTGCGGTCACCGGGACCGGGTGCGCGGAACGCGGGTCGTGGTCATTGCTCGAGTCGGCTCCGCACGCCGCGAGCGCCGCCATCGCGACCAGCGGAAGGATCCGTCCGCCGCGTGTGGTCCGCGCTCGTGTGCGTCGGGGCAACATGCCGGATGAGGGCCGGACACCCTACCCCCGACGCCTGCCGGATGCGCCGCGGCCCTCCTCTGCAAGCGCTCGTGCAGGCCGTCCGGGCCGGGGCGTATGACAGGCGGTTCATGTCCGTTGCCGCCGCGCCTGGCCTGCTCGACCATCCGCTCGCCACGGCGGAGTTCCTCGCCGTGGACACGGAGACGAACGGGCTCGCGCGGGAGCGCTGCGAGCTCACCGAGGTCGGGGCGGTGCTCGTCGGCGGCGGCGAGCTGCACGACCGCTGGTCCTCGCTGGTGGCGGTCTCGACCCCGCTGTCGCGCGGCATCCAGCGCTTCACCGGGATCACGCAGGCGATGGCCGACGAGGCGCCGCAGCCCGCCGTCGTGCTCGCTGAGCTGGCGGCCCGCCTGCGCGGGCGGGTGCTGGTGGCGCACTCGGCGCGCTTCGACGAGCGGGTGCTGCGGCAGGCGTTCGCTCGCGCCGAGCTCGAGTGGCCCGCCCCGCCGCTGCTGTGCACGGTCGCGCTGGCCCGCCGCTTCGCGCCGCTGCAGCGGCGCCGCGGGCTGGCGGCGATCGCCGACGCGCTCGGGATCGACGTCGAGGTCAGCCACCGGGCGCTGCCGGACGCGGAGACGTGCGCGCGCGTGCTGTGCGCGCTCTTCGGTCGCCTGTGCGCCAGCGCCGCCACCGTCGGGGAGGCCGTGCGGCTGCTGGGCCCGCGGCGGCCCGCCCGCCCTCGCGGCCCCGCGGCCGCGCGGCGCCCGCGCGAGGACCGGCCCGACCTCTCGCGGCTGCCGAAGGACCCCGGCGTCTACGTGTTCCGCGACGCCGACGGGCATCCGCTGTACGTCGGCAAGTCGGTCTGCCTGCGCACCCGCGCGCGCTCGCACTTCACCACGCCCGGGGCATGGACCGGGAAGGCCGAGCACGTCGACTACGAGGCGACCAACTCCGAGCTCGGCGCCCTCGTGCTCGAGAACCGGCTGATCAAGGCGCTCAAGCCGCCCGGTAACAAGCGCCTCAAGAGCCCGCCCGACGGGCTCGTCTACCTCCGCTGCCGCCTCGACATCCCGTTCCCGATCCTCGAGGTGGCGCGCGCGCCGGCGGCGGGGCACAGCGTCACGGTCGGGCCGATGCGCGGGCGCGCCGCGGCCGCCGAGCTGGTCGAGCAGCTCAACTCGCTGTTCGGCCTGCGCCACTGCGGGCGCAAGCTGCCGCGCCGCGACCACCCGTCCGCCTACGGGCAGATGGGCCGCTGCCTGTCGCCCTGCCTGCGCGACCTGGACCCCAACCTCTACCGCGAGCGCCTCGACGCCGCGCTCGGGCTCTTCTCGGGCGGGGACGGCGGGCAGGCGCTGCTCGCCCACGTGGAGGACCAGATGCGCGCCGCGTCCGACGCGCGGCGCTACGAGCGCGCGGCGTGGCTGCGCCGGCGCCACGCGCGGCTGCGCGCGCTCCTGGAGCGCCTCGGCGGCATGCTGCGCTCGGTCCACGCCGGCGCGCGGCTGGTCCTGGCGCCGCACCCGAGCGACGAGGGCCGCTACGACGCGCTGTGGATCGCGGCGGGCCGGGTCGTCGACTGGGGCGCGCTGCCCGAGGACCCGTCGGAGGTCGTCACGCGGACCGGCGACGCGCTGCGCGCGGCCGGGCCGCCCGCCCCCGGCGGCTGGCTGCCGGCTGAAGAGGTCGACGAGGCGCGCCTGGTCGGCGCGTGGCTGGCCGCCAACGAGGCGTCTGTGCTCGAGCTCGACCCGCGGCCCGCCGCGGGCGAGGTCGAGGCGTTCGTGGCGGCGGTCCGCTGAGTGTCAGCCGCGGCCGCCGCGGCCGCCCCACGTCAGCACGGAGAGCGGCCCCATCGGCGCCCGCTCGGTCTGCGGCGGCGGGCCGTGGCGCGGCGCCGGGCGCATGTCCATGGCCACGACGTGGGTCACCGGGACGCCGGTGTAGGCGGCGACGCGGTGGGGGAGGTCGTTGCGCGTCCATCTCGAGGCCTCGCCCGGCAGCGTCGAGACGATCACCTCGTCGAAGCGCGACGGGTCCCACGCGTCGTGCACGGCGCCCATCGGATCGCTGTCGCCGACGACGCCCTCGGCGGTGATGCCCGCGGCGCGCCAGCGCTCCACCGCCTCCTCCAGCCGGGGTTTCGCGGCCTCGCGACCGGCCAGGCCGATCTCCGTCGCGGGCATGAGGAGCGTGACGCCGATCGGACCACGTTCCGCGCGCTCGGAGAGCGCGGCGAGCAGGTCGGCGGACGGCGCCGTGACGCTCGCGATCACCAGCACGTTCGCGTACCAGGAGGCCATGCCGCCAGACTACAGCGGGGCCGGTCAGAACGGGGGCTCGACGACCGTTCCGGTGAGGTCGCCGGTGCCAACCCTGACGACGTCGCCCGGCGCGACCTCGCGGCGCACGATCGCGAGCGCGATCGGCCCGTGGACAGGGGAGGAGGCGACCGAGCCGACGCGGCCCACGGTCTTCTCGCCGAACGTGAGCGTTTCGCCGGTCTGTGCGGGGCCGCTGAGCCGCAGTCCCCGCAGGTGGCGGTTCGGCTTGCCGCGGTAGAAGAGGCGCGCGACGGTCTCCTGGCCGACGTAGCAGCCCTTCGTGAAGGACACCGCGCGCTCGTTGATCCCGGCCTCCTGGGGGATGACGCCGTCGTCGAGATCGACGCCGAACCGGGGGCGACCGTGCTCGACGCGCACGATCTCGGCGACCTCCTCGGCGACCGGGACGGCGCCGGCCGCCTCGAGCGCCGCTTGCACCGCGCCGGTCGCGGTGGCGTCGCAGATCACGTCCACGCCGAGGTCGGTGGTCACCAGCACGACCGGCTCGCCGCCGAGCTCGGCGGGCGCGTTGTCGTGCTCGGCGGCGCCGAGGTCGCCGGTGCCCGCGACCTCGCGGGCCGCCGGGCCCACGAGCGACAGCAGGCCGCGCTCCAGCGTGCGCTTGTGCAGCTCGACGTCGCGCCCCAGCTTGTAGCGGCGGATCATCGTGAAGAGGTCCTGGAGCGCGACGCGCTCGGTGTCGAGGAACAGCTCGTACCCGAGGTCGAGCACCCGCAGGTCGCCCGTCATCTTGCCCTTGTGGGTGAGGAAGGCGGCGTAGCGGCCGTCGCCGCGCTCCAGCGCCTCGACGTCGTTGGTCACCTGGCCCTGGAGGAACGCCTTGGCCTCGCCGCCGGTGAGCGCGAGCTTGCCGCGCTCGGAGCGGTCGACCAGCCCGCAGCGCTCCGTGAGGGCGCGGTACTGCTCCTCGGTCGTCGTACCGGTGGTGGCAGCCATGGCCCCAAAGACTAGAACTCGTCGTAGAAGGCCCGGGTACGGATCAGCCGGCGCTCGACCTCGTGCTGGAGCTCCTCCAGCACGAGCGCCGGCGGGACGCCCGCCTCCAGCGCGCCGCGCACCACCGCGCTCTCCTCGGCGCCGTCGAGGCGCTCGAGGAGCTCCAGGAGCCCGTCGATGTCCAGGCCGCGCGCGGGCGCCAGGATCTCGTCGGGGTCGGGCAGCGGAGGGGGCGGGTCGGCCATGTAGGCTCCGGCACATCATGGCGCTCGCCGCGCAGTTCCAGGAGATCGTCGACTCGCTGCCCTCCGACTGGACGGACCTCGAGCTCGACCTGCGCGTGCAGGAGGACCGCTACATCGACGCGGCGACGTTCCTGGTGCAGGTCAACGCGCAGCCGTACTCGCACCACGACTGGCACTGGCGGCTGCTGGTCGCCCACCAGTTCGGCCACGCGGCCGCCGCGCCCGCCGTCCACGGCACGCTCAAGCTGCTCGACGACGCCGGGATCGCGGGCGAGATGGTGCTCCGCGAGCTGCGCACCGGGCGCGTCGAGACCGTCCAGATGTGGGGCCGGCCGGAGTCGGTGCGGCGCGAGTTCCGCAAGCTGCGGGCGCAGTAGGGGATAGGGGCCCCGCCCACCCCACCGCCATGGCCACGGTCCTCGCGGTCTTCGACGACCTGCTGCTGGGCTCCAACGTGCTCGGCAACCTGCGCGCCGCGGGTCACGACGCGCGGCTGGCGGGCGGGCCCGACGAGGCCCAGCCACAAGGCGCCGACGTCGTGGTGCTCGACCTCGGCGCGCAGGGGTTCGACGGCATCGCGCTCGCCGAGCGGCTGCGCGACTCCGGCGAGCTGGGCGACGCGCGCACGCTCGGGGTCTACTCGCACGTCGACGCCGACACGCGCCGCCGCGCCGAGGCCGCCGGCTTCGACCTCGTCGTGCCGCGCTCGCGCATGGCGCGCGAGGGCCCCGCGCTGGTCGAGCGCCTGGCGGCCGGGTCGCCCGGCGCCTGATCAGCGCGCGGCCGTGAAGTCGAACGCCCGCTCGACGTCGGGGCGGCGCTCGAGGATCCCGAACCTCACGTCCCACGCCGCCCAAGCCCGCAGCGTCGCGGGGTCCAGCCGGCCGTAGCGGCGCCCGCCGGGGGCGAAGACGGGGGTGACGGCCGCGAGCTGCGCGCGCAGGTCGGCGCGGTCGAGCCCGCGCTCGGCCCGCGTCATCGCCGCGATGGCCTCCTCGGGGGCGGCGATCGTCGCCTCGTAGCCGCGCCGCAGGCCCTGGATCGCCCCGCGCACCAGGTCCGGGCGCTCGCGCAGCGTCTTGCGCGTGACGCAGAGCACGAGCTCGGGGTAGGGCGGGGCGCCGTAGTCGTCGACGCGGAACTCCCGGGTCCCCGGCTTCTCACGCTCCAAGGCCACGCCCTCCACGTTCCAGAACGCGGTCGCGGCGTCCACACGGCCGGCGAGCAGCGCCTTCACCGCCTCGAAGCCGATGGTCGTCTCGCGGACGCGGCGCGGGTCGCCGCCCGCGCCGGAGACCACCGATCGCAGGACCGCGCGGTCCGACGGCAGCCCGGTGACGCCCGCCCGCCTGCCCTCCAGGTCGCGCGGGGTGCGGATCCGCGGCTGCGCGAGGACGGCGGCGAGCGGGCGCTGCACGATTGCCATCACCCCGACCAGGTCGGCGCCGCCCTGGCGAGCGAGCCCAAGATCGTGGATGTCGAGGATCGCGAGGTCCGCGCGGCCGGCCTGCAGAAGCTTGAGCGCGTCGGTCGAGGCGCTCGGGGTGCGGACCTCGAGCGGCACGCCCGCCGCGTCGTCGTAGCCGCGCGCGACGGCCTCGTAGATGCCCGCGTGGACGGCGTTGGGCGTGAAGTCCAGCAGCAGGGTGGCGGGCTCGCGCGCCGGCTCCGGCGTGGCCCCTCCGGGACTCTCCTCGTCGCCGCCGCAGCCCGCCGCGGCGAGCGCGAGCACGCACCCGAGCAGGGCGATGCGGAGGGCGGCCACGCCGCGAACCGTAGTCGTCCGGGCGGGCGAGGCGGGGCGGAGCGGGCGGCGGGGGGCGGGGGGCGGGCCCGTATCCCCGCGCAGGTATGGTGCGTCCCCGATGCGCCGCCGGGTGACCTTCTCCCGCAACGTGACGCTGTCGTTGTCGCGCACCTGCCGTTGTCACTGCAAGTACTGCGCGTTCGCGACCCACCGGCCCCACCTGCACGAGCCCGAGGAGGTCGAGCGCCTGCTCGACCACGCCGCGCGCCGCCACGTCAAGGAGCTCCTGGTGCTCACCGGCGAGGCGCCGGACCACCATCCCGAGGTCCGCGCGCGGCTCGCCGAGCTCGGGCACGAGGACTTCACCGCCTACGTGGTGTGGGCGTGCGAGCGCGCCCTCGAGCGCGGCCTGCTGCCGCACACGAACCTCGGGCTGCTCTCCCCGGCGGACCTCGCCCGGCTGCGCGAGGTGACCGCCTCGCAGGGCCTGATGCTCGAGTCGGTGGTCGACGACCTCGTGGTCCACCAGGGCTCGCCCACCAAGCAGCCGGCCGAGCGGCTCGCGACGATCCGCGCCGCGGGCGCGCTGCGGATCCCGTTCACGAGCGGGATCCTCGTGGGGATCGGCGAGACCGAGGCGGATCGCATGGCGGCGCTCGAGGCGCTGGCGGCCGTGCACGCCGAGCACGGGCACCTGCAGGAGGTGATCCTGCAGAACTTCGTCCCGCACCGCCGCTACTACGGCGAGGAGCCCGCCGACATCGCCGGCGACGCGGCGGAGCGCTTCTGGCGCACGGGTGTCTCCGAGTCCCCGCACCGCGACCTGCCGGTGTGGGCGACGCCGGTCTCGATCGAGGAGATGAAGCAGCTCGTCGCCGAGGCGCGCCGCCTCCTGCCCGGCGTCGGGATCCAGATCCCGCCCAACCTCGCCGACTGGTGGCCGGAGCTGGTCGCGGCGGGCGCGACCGACCTCGGCGGGCTGAGCGCCAACGGCGATCACATCTCGCCCGAGCATCCCTTCCCGTCGCCGCACCAGGTGCGCAAGCGCCTCGCGGCCGACGGCGTGGCGCTGAGCGAGCGGCTGTGCGTGTACGCGCGTTACATCGACCCCGAGTGGATCGCCCAGGGCGTGCTGGACGTCATCAAGGCGCGCTTCTGGAGCTTCATCCCGCGGCGGGGGTCCGGCCGCGGCGAGCCGCCGCGGCCGATCCGCCGCGACGTCGTCGGGCCGGCCATCGAGCGCGCGCGGGCCGGCGGGCGTCTGGGCGAGGACGAGCTGACCGCGCTGTTCGCGGAGACCCGCCCCGAGGCGATCGAGGCGATGCGCCAGGCCGCGGACGAGCTGCGCGCGGAGCTGGCCGGCGACACCGTGACGTTCGTGGTCAACCGCAACGTCAACGTCTCCAACATCTGCATCGTCGGCTGCGCGTTCTGCGGCTTCGGCCAGGGGCGGCGCTCACCCGACGCCTACGTCCACGAGCGCGAGGACTTCGCCGAGCGCGTGCGTGAGGCCGTCGCCTACGGCGCGACCGAGCTGTGCATGCAGTCCGGCATCCACCCCGACTGGGCGCTCTCCGACTACGAGGACTGGCTGCGGTTCGCGCACGAGGTGGCGCCGGACCTGCACCTGCACGCGTACTCGCCGATGGAGGTCGACCACATGTGCCAGACCTCCGGCCTGTCGCCGCGCGCGGTGTTCGAGCGCCTGCGCGAGGCGGGGCTGGGGTCGACCCCCGGCACCGCGGCCGAGGTGCTCCACGACGGCGTGCGCGAGCGGATCAGCCCGAACAAGCTGCCCGCCAGCCGCTGGGTGGAGATCATCGAGGCCAGCCACGCCGCCGGGCTGCGCTCGACGGTCACGGTGATGTTCGGCCACGTCGAGGAGCCGTGGGAGCTGGCCGAGCACATGCGCGTGGTGCGCGAGCTGCAGGAGCGGACGGGCGGCTTCACCGAGTTCGTGCCGCTCTCGTTCATCCCGTTCCACACCCTGCTCGGACGCACCCACGGGATCGAGGAGATCAGCCGCGAGGAGAACCTCAAGCACACCGCGGCGTTCCGGCTCGCCCTCGGCCACAGCGTCACCAGCCTGCAGGCGAGCTGGGTCAAGATGGGCCTCGACGCCGCCACCGAGGCGCTGCGCTGGGGCGTCAACGACCTCGGCGGCACGCTGATGGAGGAGTCGATCAGCCGCATGGCCGGCAG
>Ga0190275_10002391_pt1 | contig 13481 bp, 11 predicted proteins | sample Popmic550T_FD_133745 | JGI IMG/M metagenome (GOLD analysis project Ga0190275, IMG submission 133745) | Populus adjacent soil microbial communities from riparian zone of Yellowstone River, Montana, USA - 550 T | ecosystem: Environmental > Terrestrial > Soil > Riparian zone > Trees stand | place... | reverse complement strand
TGCACGTGGTGACCAAGGGCGAGACGGGGCCGGCGGCGCTCTACCGCTTCCCGATGCCGCTGCGCCCCGGCGCCACGGTGATGCTGGAGCGCGTCGCGGGGATCTCCATCGCCGCGCTGGAGCGCCGCGACCGCATCACCGGTGCCTCCGCCTCGCCCGACGGGCGCTGGGTGGCGGTGCGCACGCTGAAGACGCTCTCGCTCTACCGCACCGACGGCGGCACAGTGCGCGGCTTCGCGAATCCCATGGTGATGGACCTGTCCGGCCTGAACGAGGCGCAGGGCGAAGGCGTCGCGCTGGCCGACGGCGGCACCGTCTTCCTCACCAGCGAGGCCGGCGGGAAGAAGAAGCCCGCCACGCTCGCCCGGCTCGCCTGCACGCTGCCGGCCTGACCGAGAGCCGCTAGAAGTATCGACACACATGGAGGCCGCAGAGGTCGGAGAGGACGGCTATTCCTCCGCGACCTCTGCGGCGTCTGCGTGAGAAAATGTTGTTATCGAGGCCGCGCGTTGCCGGCGGGTTGGCGCGTGAAGGCGGCGAACTCGGCGCGGGTGCCGTGGAAGGCGTTCAGGTCGATGCGGCCGCGCACCCCGGCCACCCGGCCGGTGGCGGCGTACTGCCAGAAGGTCCATCGCCCGCCGTAGCGCGGGCGGTGGAAGACGCTGCGCACCCAGTACGGGTGATCCACTGGCGCGTCCCGCATGTAGGCCTCGTGGAACTCCTCCGTCACGTACAGCACCGTCGGCCGGCCGAATGCCGAATCAGTGACGGCCAGGAAGCGCCGCACCTCGGCCAGCACCGAGTCGCGCGGGGGGCGCTGGCCGCAGTTGCCGCCGAACTCCAGGTCCACCGCCGGCGGCAGCGACGGCCCGGCATCGCCCGGCTCCACGGCGAGGAGGTTGAGCGCCTGCGCGCGGCCGGGGGTGCAGAGGGTGAAGAAGTGGTACGGCCCCGTCACCAGCCCCGCCCGCCGCGCCTGCTCGCGGTTGCGCACGTACGCGCTGTCGCGGAACGTCGCTCCCTCGGCCGCCTTGATGTAGGCGAACTCGTAGCCTGAAGCGCGGATACGCCCCCAATCCATCCGCCCCTGGTGGTGCGACGCGTCCACCCCGCGCACCGGGAACTCCGCGCGGCTGGGGTAGACGAGGCGAACGTAGCCGTGCGAGAGCAGCGCGTACGCGATCGGCGCCGCCACGGCGGCCGCGGCGGCGAGCAGGCCCAGCCACCGCAGGCGCACCCGGGCGCGGGGGGATCGGAACAAGGGAATCGTCGGGGGAGGGTCCGGCGGAGGGCGCCGGTCGTGCGTCAGGAGCCGCGGGCGCGGTCCTTCCGGGTCAGCCGGCCGATCTCGATGTGGACCTTGGTGAGGTCGCCGGAGAGGTCGGTGATGCGCTCGGTGAGGTCGAGCACGGTGCGCACGCCGTCGCCCCAGACCTCGGCCACGTAGCGGTCGCCGGCCTTGAACATCACCCGTTGCGCGTCCTCGAGCATCTGGATGGCGTCCCACAGCATCTCGCGGGCGTGCTCCAGGTGGTCGTGGCCGCTGAGATCTTGCTCGGGCATGCGCAACGGGTAGAGATGGGTGACGGGTGCGGAAACGGGCTTCCCGGCCAGCAAACATGGGGCGCCGCGCCGCGCCGCGCAAAGAGCAGCCGTCGCACGGGTGGCGCGGAACGGGCGCCCTTCGCGTCCGCGCCGCCCCGTCAGCCGCGCGCCGGGCGACGTCCGACGCGCCGCGGGCGTGACACCGCCAGCGTCCACGCGATCAGCGCGAGCTGCAGCGGGAGCCGCGCCCACAGCAACGCCTGGGCAGATGGGGATGCGCCGGCCGCGCGCGCGTTCAGCAGCATCTGCACGTTGGCGGGGAAGACGGCGATCAGCAGCAGCACCAGGCCGATCCCCGCGGCGCGGCGGGTGCGCGGCACCAGCAGCCCGACCCCGCCCGCGACCTGGAAGACGCCGCTCAGCAGCACCAGCTCGCGGTGCAGCGGCAGCCAGGGCGGCATGATCCGCACGTACGCCTCCGTCGCCGCGAAGTGCATCACCCCCGCGAACACGAAGATCGCCGCGAGCACCCCGCGCGACACCCGCAGCCCCGTCGATTCGGCGGGCGATCCGGCTCGCGGGTCGGCGCTCAATCCATCACCAAGAACCTCGCGTACACCAGCGCGACGCTTCCTCCGCGCCGGTCACGGGCGCGAGACCAGCCACGCCTTGGCCTCGTCCAAATCGTTGAAGGCGCTCAGGTTGCGGCGGCGCGAGAGCGCCTGGATCGCACGGAAGGCGGTGAGGTAGATGCCGGTGAGCCCCACCACCACGGCGCTCCAGCGCACGTACGGCGCGTTGAACTGCACCAGGTCCTGCATCGCCTTCACGTTGCCCGGCGTGATCTTCGAGCCGCGCACGTCGGTGAGCGTGAGCACCGAGCCCGGCGGCTCGGCGCCGATGACCGCCTTGGTCTTCGCGATCTCGCCCTTCAGCTGGTCGGCGTCGGTGCCCAGGTGGGTGTAGTCGAGCAGAAGAATGCGGTGTCCCTTGTGGTCGATGAACTGCGTGCGGTCCATATCCGGGGCTCTGGCGGGGCTGCTGCGTCCCGCGCGTCGGTGAGGGGGAAGGGTTACCGAATCGGTCATAAGAGTAGGGGAGGATAACGCCTCGCGGCCCGTCGCGCACCCCTTTCGTTCTCCGGGAGATGGACAGCAGAACGCCCGCGCGTGGCGGGCGTATCGGATGTGTAACCGGTTGATTGCGCTACGAATCCGCCAGCTTGGGGACGGTGCTCCGCTGTCGTCGTCGAAAGAAACGGACGGGGCACGGGAGAACGCCGCCCCCCTCTTGGGAAGCGGCCGGGTCAGCCGTGCGCTACTTCCACGCCGCCGCGTGCCACGCGCAACGCTTCGCGCGCCGCGTCGATCCAATGTTCGGGGAAGCGCTCGGCGTCCGTCACCCACTCCTCGATCGCCGGCACCGCCCGGCCGATTCCCATCCGCTCGTCCGCCGCGGCGGAGATGAGGAGGGCGCCCATGTGCGGGAAGCGGCCGTTCCACTCCGGGCCCACGCGCTCGTCGAACTCGGCGGCCACGCGCCGGCAGAAATCCTCCCCGATCTGTGCGATGCGCAACCCGCGCAGCAGCTCGGAGGCGCGCAGCAGCTTGTCGTACGTCTCGCGCTTCTCGGGGACGGCGGCGCAGAGCGCCTCGTGCAGGAACTCCAGGTGGCGCTCCATCAGGTACTGCGGCATCCCGCGCGCGGAGAGCACGCTGCCCAGCCACATCACCTCGGCGTTCACCTGCTCCTGCGGCGCTTCGGCGATCAGCGCGAGCCAGGCGCTGTCGCTGTGCCCGAACATCCGCCCCCGCTCGCCGAAGCGCGCCTCGTAGTACGGAAACTCGCTCCACGAGCGCTCCCCCGCCGCCACCGACGCCGCCACCTCGCGCGGGTCCGTCGTCACCGGGTGCGTCCCCGCGAAGGGATTGATCAGTCCCGCGCCGATTTCAGGCATGGCCGTTGATCCCTATTCTCTAAAATCTACGGCTCTGGAACTCGAGCTGCTTTTTGTGCCAAGCCCTCTTCCACCCGGCCCCAAAAGCGAGCATATACACCTTGGTCGCGTGGTAACAGTGGCAGCCATAGGTTATCTGATTCGTATGAACCCTGCCAAATTGCGGTAAGGGTACAGGTCGGGATTGAATGATCGCTTGCAACTATTGCTCTTATGCCACCATACCCCAGCGCAAATAACTGTTTCTGATCATCCTTCCAGTCAGGCTGCTTCGTGGAAAGCAGTGCTATACCCCGCTCAGCCAAATACAGCAGAATCCGATTTCTACTTTCCTCGCAAGCAAACTCCACCGAATCGATAGTATGTTGCTCTCCAGCCAATTCACACAAGTGAAACTTCACTGGAATCCCGAGTTCCTCGCACGTATTCCGGAGAAGCTCTACCCCTCCAACCCAACCGAAAGGGTAGAAGAATGTGACGCCGAGTTGACGTATCAACTGCTGCAACTTCGCAGGTAACGGCTTGTCCACATCGCCAGGAGCCGATGCTCTATCTGGCATATCAAACCAACTGTATAGCAGTGATGAACTCTGAGTACCCGAGCAAAGAATATCATCGAAGAAGACGACAGTGCCTTGCTCTCTAAGTCGATCAAGGTCTACATCCCAGAGTTTGACTATCTCGGGTGCATCGGGACCCAAGTCTTTTGCTTCATAGCCGATACGAGCACTTGATGAGGACGTTTTCTTGCGTTGACCGGCGAGTTCACACCAAAGCTTCGCACCGGTAGCTTTATTGAATATTTCAAACGCACGGCTGCGGTCAGCCCGGTTGATAACCTTGAATTGCTCCAAAACGCGTAAAGCTGACTCCTGTAGATCGGGATCAGGGAACTGCCACAACCATGCGCGGATCCACTGAACGGTTTCGATTCCGCGGGTGGTTAGAAACTGGCCGAGCTTTGTCTCTACCGTCGCGATTCGACGCGCAGCATCGGGGGATATCAAATAATCCGGAGCAAGTCTATGCTGTACCCACCCCAAGACCTGTGGGAGATCAGCTCGGAATTCCTCTACGGCAGTATTGCTAACCTTCGCGAGCTTCCAACACCGCGAATCCCAAGTGAGTGTTCGCTCCGCGAACGCCCGTTCAGCAGCGAGGTAGACGGCAGGAGCAGGCGTGTCAGCAAACACATACCCCGTCTGTTTGTTTACGCCGTATGCTTCTACCCACATACTGGAAGAGAACAGTTGGTCGACCTGCGTAACCCCGCCATCAGCATCGACCGCAGGGATTTCCAGCTTGTATGAAACACGCTCTGGATCCGGCCAAGTTACGTATACACCGGTCGGGTGACCTAATTCAGCGGCCAGTTCCCCAATTCGCACGCGTAAGGCTTCGCGTTCCTCTTCCTTTCCAGTCGACGTTGTTAGGAGGCGACGTACAATCACCTGGTTTGCTCTATCATCCTTAAGTCCGAGGCTGGTCGCGATTGTCCTAATAATTTCCGGTGGTTTCAACCAGAAACGTTGGGCAAAGGCAAACTGTCGGCGGGGGAGGTCACGATTGGCGACTCTTCGAAAAAGATGCTCTGCTTCGCTCAGGTGATGCGTTGTTTCTGGATCGAAACCATCTGCTGCAGTGATTGGTAGCCGAAAACGAAGAAAGTCCTCGTCGGGGTAGTTCAGCAGAAACACAGGGTCAGTAACATTGGGGAAAACTTTAGCCAGAGTCGTCAACGCGCGTCGGAGGAGCTCTTCCGCGGCTAACAGCTTATGGTGAAAATAGATCTTGTCGAACAGGAACACGCGTGTCGCCAGCAATTCTTCCAAAGCCCGAATGCCAGTGACATCTATCGCAAGCGATTCAACTTCTGCGCCGCCTGCCGTAGTCCGTGCAACGCGAAGTTTTGAAAGAAGGCGACCAACATCTAGCATCGCGGGTGTTCCGGCGGTTTTTGCATCCCGGGCGAGGTAATCAAGCTTGTCGCAGTCGACGCCACCATTTACCATCTGCGTGAGAAACGGAGGCCAAGCATCTGAATTAGATCCGGCGATAACAGCACCAATGAGTTCTATTCCGGCTTCCCGCGAAAGAGGTCTCTCCCCCTTATCTGTTGCGGGCACATCAATAAGTTCTCGAAGAACTTCCGAACTGATTATGAGTAGTGAAAGCACCTCGGAAGCAGACGGTCTCCTCCTATACAGCTTAGCAAAGCAATTTCTTGTGTAAACAATATCCGGATGAAATTGATAGAATTTCTCCGAGACGTGGCTGAAAGCGCAGTGTCCGATATCGTGGAGCAATGCCGCTAATCGTAGGCAATAGATATACGGTAGTTGCTCAAGTTGGGCAGGGCATCGCTTTGTCGCTTGCAGAGACCGGAGCATCCGATCCAATTGATGCAGCGCACCAAGTGAATGCTCAAATCGTGAATAGCCGATAGTGGGATATAAAAAGTGCGCAACACCCAATTGCGCCACATAGCGGAGCCGCTGTCCAATTGGACTATCTAAAATATACAGTTCGCCTGGACGGACCTCGATCGGCCCCCATACAAGATCTTGAAAGATCTTCGAGCTTTGGTAAGGGTTCTGAGGGTATTTACGTAAATATGGGCGGAGAACCTTCTCCGCCCAATCGTCTATCCGAGTGGCCAGAGGCGCGACGCCCCTGTCCTTACGAGCTGCCAGTAAGCTCATGAGGCGGATCCACTCTCACCATGATTCATGTATAAAACGCTTCTGAAATGCCTCAGCCGCTTCTGAAAACACCTGTCGATGTTCAGGAAATTCGCTGAGTAGCTCGTCTGTCTCAAATGGCGTAAGAGAGATCTGGATGCGCGAGTACGTTGGATTAGCATACTGAACTATACCCGCGGCCTCGCCCCTCACTAGAGCTTGGTCGAGTTCGTCGATACGGCCGGTGCTGCGGCTCGGGAAGTAGTGTGCGAAGTAAGGTCCCACCACTTCGTCAGCTTGCAGTCTGGCGAGCGCAGCCTTGAACGCTTCATGGACCGCCGTAGAGGCGCCAGCAATCTGGACCACACCACGATCGGCGAGGGCCGCGAGAAATGCGCCGAAGGCACGGTCTTCCCTCAACACCGTTTCGTGCTCCGAGGTTGCGATCATCAGTGCCTCCTGAACCTGGTAAACTATAGGGCCACATCCGAAATCCTGAAACCCCCCAGAGTTTCGCGCGGGGGTATGGTGATCTCAACATACTCACATTATATTTGCAATGCAAGTATTTCTGTCCCGCACAAATTGAGCGAATGGGACGTAGACCACTATCGAGCCTTACCGCTTTAGGTTGGCGGCTCCAAGATCGGATGCGGGCTCTCGGTTTAGAGGCCCCTGAAGTCGCGGCAGCGGCCGGTATTTCAGCAAGTACGCTGTACCGGATCATGCGTGCGGATCGGCGAGGTACGGCTGAGCCGCGGCTCGCGACCAAGCGAAGGCTGGCCTTGGCACTACGCACATCGATGGCGAGTTTGTTCGATGACCCACAGTTCGAGTTTGTCCATGAGCCACAACCTTCCCTTGAACCGACGTCCATCGAAGCGCTCGTTCTACACCATATGCGCTCAATTCCAGAGGAATTGCAACTAGACGCAACCCGGGCTGCCGCGTTGGCGTTAGTTGACGTTGTACTCAGCGTCTCGGGAAATAACCCCCCGATCGCAGATCAACTTGTAAGTGGGCTAACCGGCGTTCCATCTGAAGATCTGCTGTTGATTCTGCTTCATAGTCTCCCGGGCAAAATGCAGCGCGTGGGTGCGAAGGCTGCGATCAGTGCTATGTTGAAGGTGGAGCGGCTTGCCGGAGGTGAGCCCTCGAAAGCGGCGTACGCCTCGATTACTCGTACAAATTGGAGTGAGAAGAGAATCGCCCGTGACCGCCCTCCTCTCGCGGACTTACGACGATAAGGAGGTAACCCGTAGTCTCCTCACTCCGCCATCGCCAACAGCTCCGCGGTGTGGATCGACTTGCGTCCACCGCAAAAATCGGAGATCTGGTGGCGGCAGCTGAAGCCGGGGGCCACCACCAGGTCGTCCGCGGCGGTCTCGCGCACGGCGGGGAAGAGGACGCGCTCGCCGCACGCCTGCGAGACCTCGTAGTGCCCCTTCTCGTAGCCGAACGACCCCGCCATCCCGCAGCACCCCGAATCCAGCACGGTGAACTCCAGCCCCTCGACGCGGGACAGGACTTCCGTCGTGGGCCCCATCCCCACCAGCGCCTTCTGGTGGCAGTGGCCGTGGACGATCGCCTTGCGTTCCAGCCGCCCGGGGCGCCAGTCCGGGAGCGAGGCCAGGAACTCCTCGAACGTCACCGCCGCCGTCGCGAGCTGCTTCGCCCGCTCGTCGCGCACCAGGTCGGGGAGCTCGTCGCGCAGGGTGAGGATGCAGCTCGGCTCCACCCCCACGATCCAGGCGCCGCGCTCCACCTCCGGCAGCAGCGTCTCCAGCAGCTCGGTCTGCAGGTCGCGCGCGTGGTCCAGCAGCCCTTTCGACACCGCCGCGCGGCCGCAGCACACCTGCTTCTTCGGGAGGCGCACCTCGTAGCCGGCGTCCGTCAGCACCTTCGCGGCCGCGTGCAGCGGGCCGGGCTCGAAGAAGTTGTGGAAGGTGTCGTCGAACAGGATCACCGTCGCCCGGCCGCCCACGATCGAGCGCTTGCGTTTGGCGAAGGCGGGGCGGAAGGGCTGCTTCGCGAAGCCGGGCATCTGCCGGCGCGGGTCCATCCCGGTGGCGGCCTGCATGGCGCGCCCCATCAGCCGCTGCCCCAGGTTCGCCGCGCGCGGGGCGATGCTGGCCAGCTTCGCCAAGTCGTGCACGCGCCCGAAGAAGTGCGCCTTGCGGTCCGTCCCGTGCTCGCGGTGGTGCTGGGCCAGGAACTCGGCCTTGTAGCGCGCCATGTCGACCCCCACGGGACACTCGGTCTTGCACGCCTTGCAGGCGAGACAGAGGTCCAGCGCCTCCAGCACCTCGTGGCTCTTCATCCCCGGCAGCGAGCCGCGCATCGCCTCGCGCAGCGAGTTGGCGCGGCCGCGGGTGCTGTGCATCTCCTCCTGCGTGACCATGTAGCTGGGGCACATCGTCCCCGCGTCCAGCTTGCGGCAGACGGCCATCCCGTTGCACTTCTCCACCGCCACGTCCCACCCGCCCTCGGCGTAGTGGAAGAAGGTCTCGGCCGGCGGGGTGACGGCGTATTCCGCGTCGAAGCGCAGGTTGTCGCTCATGCGCTGGTACGGCGGGGTGATCTTGCCGCCGGGGTTCATCCGCCCGTTGGGATCGAACACCGCCTTCACCTTTCCGTGCAGCTCGATCAGCTCCGGGCCGAACATCTTGGGGAGGAACTCGCTGCGGGCCAGCCCGTCGCCGTGCTCGCCGCTGAGCGAGCCGCCGAACTCCACCACCAGGTCGGCGATGTCGTGGGCGATGCGCTGCATGCGGTCGCGGTCCTCGCCCAGCTTCAGGTTCAGGTCCACGCGGATGTGCAGGCACCCCTGCCCGGCGTGGCCGAAGAAGCCGGTGGTGGTGCCGTGCCGCTGCACGATCTCCTCGAAGCGCCGGGTGTAGGCGCCCAGCTTCTCGGGCGGGCACCCGGTGTCCTCCACGAACTCCTGCGGCTTGATGTCCTTGGACGGCGTGGTGAGGTAGAGCAGCCCCGTCGCCGCCTGCCGCAGCGCCCACGCCGCCGTCTGCTCGCGCTCGGTGAGGAACGCGCCGGCGGACGGGTTCCCCGGCAGCCGCGGCGCCCGTGCGGCGAAGTCCTCCGCCAGCCCCCGCACCTCGTCCGCCGAGTCGCCAGAAAACTCGCAGAAGAGCACGCCCAGCGCGTCGGGCGCCACCATCGCCGCCGTCTGGCGGAAGGAGAAGATCTCGCGCGCGCCCTGCAGCACGCGCGAGTCCACGATCTCCAGCGCCGTCAGCCCCGGCTCGGGGAGGATGGAGGGCACCGCGTCGAACGAGGTGAAGCGCTCGCGGAAGGAGAGGAGCACCAGCGACCGCGCCGGCGGCACCGGCACCAGCCCCACCTCGGCCTCCACGACGGTCGCCAGCGTCCCCTCCGAGCCCACGATCAGCCGCGCCAGGTTCAGCTCCTCGTCCTCGAGCATCGCGTCGAGGTTGTAGCCCGACACGCGGCGCGGGATCTTCGGATAACGGTCGAGGATGGAAGCGCGGTGCGGCTCCAGCAGCGCCATCACGCCGCGCGCCAGCTCGCCCTCGGCGCCGGGCGCACCGGCCAGCGCGTCGCGGCGCATGGCGGAGAAGTGCGCGCAGCGCCCGTCGGCCAGCACGCAGTCGAGCGAGTGGACGTGGTCGCCGGTCTTGCCGTAGACCAGGGAGCGCGCGCCGCACGAGTTGTTGCCGATCATCCCGCCCAGCGCGCACTGGCGGATGGTGGCCGGGTCGGGGCCGAACTGCAGCCCGAACGGCGCCAGCGCGCGGTTCAGCCGGTCGAGCCGCAGCCCCGGCTGCACGCGCGCGCGTCGCGCGTCGGGGTCGATGGAGAGCACCCGGTTCATCCGCTTGGTGAAGTCGAGCACCAGCGCGGCGCCCACCGTCTGCCCGGCCAGCGCCGTCCCGCCGCCACGGGGGAGGACGGGGACGCCGTGCTCGGCCGCGAGGGTCACGGCGGCCACCACGTCCTCGGCGTCTTCCGGAACCACCACGCCCACGGGGAGGAACTGGTAGAGCGAGGCGTCGGTGCTGTACAGCAGCCGCGAGTGCGCGTCGAAGCGGACCTCGCCCCGCACGCGCTGGCGCAGGGCGCGCTCCAGGCGCGCGGCGCGGGGGTCGGGCTGAACCACTGGGAGCATGCGGAGAAACGGCGCGGGTGGCCGCCGCCCGTGAAAGTTCGTGCGTTCCGCGGGCGGCGCGGCTACATTCGATTTCGGCGGGCCCGTTGGCGCCACGGGGGTGACGGCGGCGCTGAGCCATGCGTCAACATACCGGCGCCCGGGCGGGGGGCAATTCCCGCGCCCCACGGGGGAACCTGTAGGCCGCTGGGGGTAAGAATGCTTCGCAGGGCCGCGATTTCCGCAGTCCGTCCCCAAGTCGTTCCACTCTAAGGAGATCCACGCCCATGCACGTCTACATCCGCGAAGAGCCGGTCGAGCTCGTGATGCGCGAAGTGGACGCCGAGGGACTGGTGCCGACCGACGCGGAGCTGGTGCCCATGGCGTTCTACGTCGACGGCAACGAGCGTGCGTCCTTCCGCGCCATGCTCCCCTCGGACACCCTCACGCTGCTGCGCCAGACGCTGCGCGACCCGGTGCAGCTGGGGCTGCTGGCCGAGGAGCCGGAGGATCCCTCGGCCGAGGTGAAGGCCATGGTGGGCATCTCCATCCCCGTGCATTCGCTCCCCGACGGCATGGTGCCGGAGGAGATGGAGGACGAGGAGGACGACGAGCCCTGGAAGTCGAGCGCCAACTACGAGGGCTGGCGCGACGAGGGCTACGGCGACGAGGGCGGCGACGAGCGCACGGTGCTGCTGGCCTTCGCCCCGCTGGTGCGCATCAGCCGCCGCAAGCCGGACGACTTCGGCGAGGAGCTGGTGGATCTCCTCGAGAGCGCGATCTCTGGCGCGACGCTGCCCTCGCTTGAGGCGAGGGTGAACAAGATGCTTGGGCTCGACCTGTAGCACCGCTGACAGGTGCGCGAGTGCGGAAGTGCGCGAGTGCGCTTCCGGGCTCGCCTCGGGCTGAATCGACGAGATGAAGAACGCCCCCGCCGCGCTGCCGGCGGGGGCGTTTTTCGCGTGTCACCGGAAGCGAACGTGCTGCCGCGGCGCTGTGCCCTCTCCGGTCGCCTGAGGGCGCCCACCTCTCCCGTTCCGGGAGAGGTTGATCGGGCTGCGGTTGCGCGTTTGGCGACCATGGCGCGCCTGTCATTGCCCATCCGTCCCTGGCACACAGCAGCCGGACGACGAGCGACCCCCTGCAAGCCTCGCCGACCGTCCCTCCCCTGCAGTTCGGCCTGCAGTTCGGGGGAGGGACAGGCGAGGAACGAGCCAGGGAGAGGGCCCGCGGCGGTGGCGAGCCGCGTTGGTTGAGGTTGAGCCGCACATGACGCGCCTGTCCTGGCGTCATCCACCTGGCACGCAGCCAGTCGCGAGCAAGCCCCCGCAAGCCTCGCCGACCGTCCCTCCCCTGCAGTTCGGGGGAGGGACAGGCGAGGAACGAGCCAGGGCGGGGGGTAGTGGGAACGCCGCGTCCTGCATATTCTGACGGCTCCCCACCGATCACGGGCGTACGGGCGCACCATCCCTACCCAGGAGAGCTCCGTTGAAGCAGAAGATGACGTTCGCCGCGGTGTGCATCCTCGCCGCCTGCGCGCCGCAGCCGGCCGGGTCCGGCGCCCCCGCCGCGCCGGCGCCCTCCTCGGCCGCGCCGTCCCCTGGCGTGCCGTCCGCGGCGGCGAGCGAGAACCAGCGGCTGGACCAGCTCGCGGAGGCGTTGTTCGAGCGTTCGATGGCGCTGAACCCGGTGACGGCCACCTTCATCGGCGACGCGCGCTACAACCACCTCTACACCGGGTCGTGGAGCGCTGAGTCCCGTGCCGCGGCCCGCGCGCTGATGGCGGAATTCGCTCCGCGGCTGGAGGCCGTGAACCGCGCCGCGCTGGACGAGGAGCACCAGATCACCTACGACCTGTTCCGCTGGAACCTGGAGAACCAGCGGCGCGGTGAGCAGTTCCCCTCGCACCTGATGCCGCTGAACCAGTTCTTCAACTTCACCGCCGGCTTCGTGCAGATGGGCGCCGGCACCGGCCTCCACCCGTTCCGCACGGTCAAGGACTACGAGGACTTCCTGTCGCGGATGCGCGGCTTCCAGCAGGCGGTGGACGCCGCGATCGCCAACATGCGCGAGGGGATGGCCAGCGGCGTGGTGCAGCCGCGCGTGCTGATGGAGCGCGTGCTCCCGCAGCTCTCGGCGCACGTGGTGGACGACCCCACGACCAGCCTGTTCTGGGGGCCGGTCAGGAACCTGCCGGCGGACATGGCCCCCGCCGACCGCGAGCGGCTGACGGCGCAGTACGGGCAGGCGATCCGCGAGACCATCGTCCCCACCTTCCGACGGCTGCACGACTTCGTGCGCGACGAGTACCTGCCGCGCACGCGCGCCACCGTGGGCCTCTCGGCGCTCCCCAACGGCCGCGCGTGGTACGAGAACCAGGTGCGTGCCTCGACCACCACCAGCCTGACGCCGGAGCAGGTGCACGACATCGGGCTGGCGGAGGTGGCGCGCATCCACCGCGAGATGGAGACGGTGATGCGGCAGGTGGGGTGGCAGGGCGACCTCGCGTCGTTCATGCGCCACATGCAGACGGAGCCGCGCTTCCGCTACACCACGCGCGAGGAGATGCTGGCCGACTACCGCGGCGCGCAGGCGCGCATCGACGCCTCCACCGACCGGCTGTTCGACCTGAAGCCGCGCGCCAACTACGAGATCCGGCCGGTGGAGCCGTTCCGCGAGCGCAGCTTCAGCGGCGGGTCGTACACGGCGGCCAGCCCCGACGGCTCGCGCCCCGGCATCTTCTACCTCAACACCTACGACCCGCCGAGCCGCGCGCGCTACGGGATGGAGTCGCTGCTCATCCACGAGGGCTCGCCCGGGCACCACTTCCAGATCTCCATCGCCCGCGAGCTCGAGCACCTGCCGCGCCTGCGCCGCTTCGGCGGGTTCACGGCGTACAGCGAGGGGTGGGGGCTCTACGCCGAGACGCTGGGGCGCGAGCTGGGGCTGTACACCGATCCCTACCAGTACTACGGCTACCTCTCGTCGGAGCTGTGGCGGGCGATCCGGCTGGTGCTGGACACCGGGATCCACGCCAAGGGGTGGACGCTGGAGCAGGCCAGCGCCTACGCTCGCGCCAACTCCTCCAGCAGCGAGACCACCATCCAGAGCGAGGTGGAGCGCTTCGCCGCGATCCCCGGCCAGGCGCTGGCGTACAAGGTGGGCGAGATGAAGA
>Ga0190275_10002390_pt1 | contig 13483 bp, 12 predicted proteins | sample Popmic550T_FD_133745 | JGI IMG/M metagenome (GOLD analysis project Ga0190275, IMG submission 133745) | Populus adjacent soil microbial communities from riparian zone of Yellowstone River, Montana, USA - 550 T | ecosystem: Environmental > Terrestrial > Soil > Riparian zone > Trees stand | place... | reverse complement strand
GAAGCGAACTCAATGATGTGCGCGCAACGTCTTTAACAGATTGCGCAGCGTATCCATGGTCGACGGATCGGCGAGCCCATCGACGCGCTCGGGCCGGAAGTGGCGCTGGAATGCGGTGACGACCAAGCGCGTCGCATCATCGTATAAGCGCGAAACCTCGAGGCCGTAGCCGAACTTGATCAGCTGTTTTTGCAGATCCTCCACTGCCGTACCGCGGTCATTCGCCGAAAGAGTCCGGCCTTCGGTGATCGGCGCCGGATCGGCCCAGAAGCCGACACCGGCCGCGGCGAGCTTCGCCCAGGGGAACTTCTCGCCCGGATCTTTCTTGCGCCCCGGCGCGACATCGGAGTGCCCGAGCACGCGCTCACGCGCAATACGGCGGCGCTTGATGATGTCGCGGCAGAGCGCGATGACGGCGTCGACTTGCGCGTCGGGAAACTCGCGATAACCGAACTCGTGCCCCGGGTTGACGATCTCGATGCCGATCGAGCGCGAGTTGATATCGACCGCGCCCTTCCACGATCCGAGACCGCCATGCCAGGCGCGGCGCGCTTCCGGCACCATCTGCGTGACGCGGCCATCCTCATCGACGAAGTAGTGGCAGGAGACCTTGGCCTCGCGGTCCTTGAGCCGCTCCAGCGCCTCACCGGCCGTCTGCATTCCGGTGTAGTGCAGCAGCAGAATGTCGACGCGCGACTCGCGCGCGTCGTGGTTCGGCGACGGCACGTATTTCTTGGCGATCGGCGAGTCGGATTTCGCACTCATGGATCGATCAGCACACCGGGGTTAAGCAGCCCCTGCGGGTCGAGTGCCTTCTTCGCGGCGCGCAAGGCATCGGCGAACAGTGGCGGGCGCTGCTTGTCGTACCACGGGCGATGATCACGCCCGACCGCGTGATGATGCGTGACCGTGCCGCCATTCGCGATCACGGCATCGAGCGCTGCGCCCTTGATGATGCGCCATTGCTCGCCGAGCTTTCCGGGCTCGCCCAGCGCGTGGAACGTGAAGTACGGCGCGGGGCCGTCAGGATAAACGTGCGTGAAGCGGCAGGTGACCTGGCCCTTGCGGCCGGTCGCTTCGCGGATCGCGTTCTCGGTCGCCTGTTTGATCGCGTCGTGGAATTTTTCGAAGCGATCCCAGGTGATCGATGTCTCGAACGTGTCGTTGATCACGCCGCGCAGGATCAGCTTCTCCATCGCGTAGGGCATGCGGATGAAGGCGTTGCGCCAGACGCCGGCCGCGCCGGCGAGATGGGCTTCCGCGCCGCTCGCCTCCGGCACGCCGCCATGATCGGCGCAGCACTCGCGCGCGCGCTTCATCCACGGGCCGACATCGTGATCGGCCGACTCGAACGCCAGCACCATGACGGCGACCGAGCCGTCCGCGGCTCCCGTGTTGTAGGCCTCGGCCGGATCGAGAATGCGGCAGTTCGATGGATAGAGCCCGGTCTGCGAGATGGCGCGCACCGCGCGCGCGGCCGTGAAAAAATCTTTGAAGCGCACCGCGCCGCCGTCGCGAAACCTCGGGCGATCCTGCAGCCGCATCCAGGCCTGCGTGATGACGCCGAGGATACCTTCCGAGCCGATCATCATGCGATCGGGGCTCGGGCCCGCGCCGGAGCCGGGCAGGCGGCGGCTCTCCATCGTGCCTTTCGGCGTGACTGTGCGCAGCGATTCCACGAAGTCGTCGATGTGTGTGTAGAGCGTCGCGAAATGCCCGCCGCCGCGCGTCGCGATCCAGCCGCCGAGCGTCGAATACTCGAAGCTCTGCGGGAAATGGCGGAGCGTTAGCCCATGCGGCTTGAGCTGCGCTTCGAGCGCGGGGCCATAGGTGCCGCCCTCGATCAGCGCGGCGCGCGACGTCTTGTCGACCTCCTTCACGTTGCCCATCTCGCGCAGGTTGATCGTCACAGCACCTTTGTGATTCTTGCGCAGCGGCTCGACACCGCCGCACACGCTCGATCCGCCGCCGAAGGGTGTGACGGTCGCATCCGCGCCGCCCGCCCAGTCGAGCACGGCTGCAACTTCGCTCTCGTTGCGGGGATAAGCCACCACGTCGGGCGCGTTCGCGTAGTCGCGGGCCAGCCCGCGCGCGAGATCGGGATAGGATTTGCCGAAGGTGTGCGCGGTGCGGTCGTAGTGATCACTGGTGCAGAAGGAGAGCGAAGCGGGTGCGGCGATACGCGGCGCGTCGAGCTTGATTTCGTCGAGAGTAGGCGCGCTGGCGCTTGCCTGAAGCTTCGCGCCGAACCGCGCTTCGGCGCGCGTCATCACGAACGCCTCTTCCTCGGCGCTGAGGCCCTCGCCCTCGCGGCCCCAGCCGAAGTGCTTCATCCGCGCGGCGGACATTGCTGTTCTCCCGGCACCTGCCGGATGCGACAATAGCAAAGTCGTGGAGAAAAGCATGGCGCCCATCAGGCACGCCCGTACACCGACACTCGACATCGCCTACGAGGAGAATGGCCTCTCGGACGGGACGCCCGTGTTCCTGATGCATGGCTTTCCCTACGATCCGCGGGCGTTCGACGGCGTTGTACCGCTGCTTGCCGGATGCCGCGTGCTGGTGCCCTATCTCCGCGGCTACGGCCCGACACGTTTCCTCTCGCCCAACACTATGCGCTCGGGCGAGCAGGCGGCACTGGGCAACGACCTCAGAGAGCTGATGGACGCGCTGGCGATCGAGCGCGCGGTTCTCTGCGGTTACGACTGGGGCGGGCGCGCGGCCTGCATCGTCGCGGCGCTGTGGCCGGAGCGCGTGATCGGCCTCGTCACAGGCGGCGGCTACAACATGCACGACGTGAAGGGCTCCGCGAAACCGGCCTCCGCCGAGCAGGAGCACCGCTACTGGTATCAGTATTACTTCTGCACCGAGCGCGGCCGCGCGGGCTTGAGCGAAAACCGCCGTGCCATCGCGAAGCTCTTGTGGAAGCTTTGGTCGCCGAACTGGACGTTCGACGATGCGACGTTCGAGGCGAGCGCGCGTTCGTTCGACAATCCGGACTTCGTCGATGTGGTGATTCATTCGTACCGGGTGCGCTACGGCTACGTGCCGGGCGATCCGGCCCTTGCGGCGATCGAAGAAAAGCTCGCCATGAAACCGAAAATCGCCGTGCCCACGATCACGCTTCAGGGTGAGGCCGCCGGCACCGTGCCGCCCGATGTATCCATCGCGCACGTCAAATTCTTTACCGGCCCGTACCAGCGCCGCACCATCCCGCGCGTCGGCCACAACATTTCGGCCGAGGCGCCGCAGGAGACGGCAGAGGCCGTGCTCGCACTTGTCGGGAAGAGCCACCCTTCCTAAAGTTCCGCGACTGTTGCAGTCCCGTAACTTGCCAAATCAGGCAACGCACCCTAGCTTTCGAGTCGTCGTCAACCAACTGAAAGGAGGTGATCCAGTGTCTCATTGTCATTCGCCGATCACGGCAAGCTGGATCTCGGCCTCGGGGGTTCACTCCTAACGCACGAGTTTCAGCCAGACAGCCGGTTCTCGGCTAGGCAATGTGGGGCGATCCGAAAGGGTCGCCCCTCTTGTTTTTTTGGAATGTTTCACCGTCCCGAGGCCAGCCGCGCGGCCAGAAACGGCGGCAGGCCGGCGTTGCGGATTTTTCGCGCGGCGGTCTCCACATCGTACGGCACACGAACATAGGTAAGCGTACGCGGGCCGTCGTCGTAGAGCGCATAGCAGGCGGCTGGATTTCGGTCGCGCGGCTGGCCGACCGCGCCAATCACCGCAATCCAGCGCCGCTGTGGCGTGAGCGGGATCGCGACATCTGCATCCGGATCGAAGGCCGCGATCTTGTCCGTTGCGGTCATGTGGAACAGAGCCGGCAGGTGCGTGTGACCGCAGAACGTGATCGTCGCATCGGTCGCCATCAGGCTGCGCGCGGCGGCGCGCTCGTCGAGCACATAGTCCCACGTGGCGGGTGAGGCAGCGCTCGCATGCACATAGAGCCGGTCGTCATCCTCTGCGGTGAGCGGCAGGTCCGTCAGAAACGCGTGCTGAGCCAATGTGAGTTGCCGCCGCGTCCATTCGGCGGCCGCCATCGCATCCTCGTTCATCCGCTCAGGCATGCCGATCGCCGCCGAGTCATGGTTGCCGAGCAACGCGATGGCGCCGTGCGTCGCTAGATCCGTCACCGTGTCGACGACGAAGCCGGGATCAGCGCCATAGCCGACGAGGTCGCCGAGAAACACGTAGCGATCGATCGAACGGCGCCCCGCATGCGCGAGGCACGCTTCGAGCGCTTCCCGGTTGCCGTGGATGTCGGTGAAGATCGCGATCAGCACTGGATGACGTCGCAGGCAAGATGCCAAGACTGCAGGATAGTCGAAGGCGGTCCGCCGGGCGACAGTGTTCAAACGAAAGCGACCCCGATCAAGATCGGGGCCGCTGACACTACTCGGAGTACGCTACTTAACTTACTGTTTCGGCGTGGGAGCCATCGGAGCCGGCGCGCCCATCGGGCGGGTCGCCGGGGCATTGGAGCTGGTCGTCGCCGGACGCGGGTCCTTGTACGGCTCGAATGCCGGGGCTGCCTTCAACTCGTCCGCCGTCATCGAGAGGCGGAGCTTGAAGTCGGTTGCGCTGCTGCCCGGAACCATCTGGAACGAGGCCGGCTCTACCGCGACGTCCTTGGAGCCGATGCCGAGGAAGCCGCCGACGCCCACGATGTAGGCAAGGATCTTCCTGTCCTTGTCGAACAGGATGTCGCTCACGTCACCGATCTTCTTATCGTCGGAGCCGACGACGTCAGTACCCTTGAACTTGGACGTCAGATGCTGATCGGCCGTCTGATTGGTGACGAACTTGCCCGTCGCTGCGGTCGAAGGTGTCGTGGCCGACGCGCTCGGACTTGGCGTGCTCGGCGCTGCGGCCGGCGGTGGAGACGGGGACGGCGAAGATGCGGGCGGCGACGTTTGCTGTGCCAGCGCGCTCGTCAACGCGAATGCGCTCACGGCCGCGGCGGCCATGACGTGTTTCAACATATCTGCCTCCTGGGGCGATTGTGCGAAAAGTTTCCGGTCACCAGTTTGCACCGGCGTCCTGCATCGCCAACGCACGAGTGAAGTGCCGGTTCCGGTTCCGGGACACCGCTCCAGGCTGTGAAAGTTGAAAGTTCCGCGCAGACGTGGCGAGACGGAGGTCCGCGACTAACCCGCCCGGCAACCATTCCTTAAGTTTATGAGGCGTTAATAACCGGGCCGACCGTGCGTCGCGGCAAACGCTGCGCGCGGGCGCTGTTTGATTGACGGCCATAAGGTCCCATGATAACCCAAAAATTCCCAGTCAGGGCAGAGGCTGGAGGCAGGCGCGATTTCGCAGCCGCCGACGCTTCCGCTCCCGGGTGGGTCTTCAGTCCAAACATTTGGGCTGGCAAGGGGAATGCGGCGGGGCATGGATCGCTTCGTATCCAATTTCACACTACGCCTCGACTCGAAAGGGCGCGTCTCTGTCCCCGCCTCCTATCGTTCGGTGCTCGCCCGCGACGGCTTCGATGGCCTCTACTGCTACCCGGCGCTCGACCAACCGGCGGTGGACGCCGGTGGCAACGCGCTGTTCGCCGAGATCGAAGCGCTGATCGAAACCTTTCCACCCTATTCGGACGAACGCGATGCCTTCACGCTCTCGCTCTACGGCACGAGCGAGACGCTGAAGATCGATGGCGAGGGCAGGGTGATCCTCACCGATGCACTCAAGACTCATGCGGGCATCACGGAGGCGATCGCCTTCGTGGGGCTCGGTCACAAGTTTCAGATCTGGGAGCCCGAACGCTTCCGCGCGCAACTCGCGGAGGCCACCGGGACGGTGCGCGCGGCAAAGAAGCAGCTGGGCTCCCGGGTGGCGGCGCACGACGCGCACAAAGCACGGGAATGATGGCGGGCCGCGGCGATCACGTCGCTGGCGGACTGGCTCGTCACATTCCCGTGCTCGCCCGCCAGACGTTCGATCTGCTCGCGCCGCGCGAGGGCGGCATTATCATCGACGGCACGTTCGGCGCAGGCGGGCATACGCGCGCAATTCTCCACGTTGAAGGCACGCGTGTCGTCGGGATCGATCGCGACCGCAATGCGATCGCTACAGGCTATTCGCTGGTCGAAGAGGCCGCTGGGCGGCTGACACTCTCCGAAGACCGCTTCTCGAATCTCGAACAGGTCGCGCGAGGGCTCGGTCACGATGCGGTCGACGGCATCCTGCTCGACCTCGGCGTCTCTTCGATGCAGCTCGACGAGCCGGAGCGCGGCTTCTCGTTCCGCAACGATGGGCCGCTCGACATGCGCATGGGCGGGGGCGGCGTGAGCGCCGCCGATCTGGTGAACGCCGCGGCAGAGCGCGACCTGGCCGCGATCATCGCCACACTCGGCGAGGAGCGTTTCGCGCGCAGCGTCGCACGCGCGATCGTGAAGGTGCGCGCCGAGCAAGCGATAACGACCACGCGGCAACTGGCCGATGTCGTCGCGCGCGTTGTCCGCTCTCACCCGGGCGAATTGCATCCGGCAACGCGCACGTTTCAGGCGCTGCGCATGTTCGTGAACGATGAACTTGGTGAGCTTGTGCGCGGGCTTGCGGCGGCGGAGCGCATGTTGAAAGCCGGCGGGCGGCTTGCGGTCATCTCGTTTCATTCGCTGGAAGACCGCATCGTGAAAACGTTCTTCGCCGAGCGCGGCCGCGTCCGCGCCGGCTCGCGGCACCAGCCGGAGGCTGCGCACGCCGCCCCGAGCTTCAGTATTCTGACGCGCAAGCCCGTGGTCGCGGATGACGACGAGGTGAGCCGCAACCCCCGCTCGCGCTCCGCCAAGCTGCGCGCCGCCGAGCGCACCGACGCCGCGCCGCATGCCGGCGACCTCTCGCATCTGCTGCCGCGTCTGCCTCATATCGCCGACGTGATGAGGCAGCGATGATCTGGCGCCTGCTTCACATCGTCGTGCTGGCTGGGCTCGTGCTGGCGGCCGCGGATGTCTACAAAATCAAGTACGAGTCGACGCTCGAAGCCGAGCGTGTCGCCAGGCTGCGCGCGGAGTTGCGGCGCGAGCAGGACCTGATCGCGTCGCTGCGCGCCGAATGGAGCAAGCTCGATCGGCCGGATCGTCTGCAGGAGCTCGCACTGCGTCATTCGCAGCTCAAACCGCTCGACATCCGCCAGTACGATCTCCTCGACAAGCTGCCGCAGCGCCCCGTCGAGCTGGTGCCGCCGGGTACCGCCGATCCGATCGGCGCGGTGATCGAGACGATGATCGATCCCGAGACGCTCACCGGCAGCGTTCCTGACCAGGGGCAGCCGCGATGAGCGATAGTGCCACGCCCGTTGTGCCTGCTCCGGCCGCTGCAACCGAGCCGTGGCGCCGCCGGGTGCTGCGCGCGCTGCTCTACGGAAAGGCCGATCGTCACGCCAAGGCACGCGGACGCATCGGCCTGACCATGATCGCGTTCACCGCCGTGTACGCCATCATCGCGGGGCGCCTGATCGTCTATGCGGTGACCCCGGACAGCCATACGGCGCGGCGCAGCAACGCGAGCGACGCGGTCGCCACCGCACGGCCCGACATTCTCGACCGGCGCGGCGAGATCCTGGCGACCGACGTCAGGATGCCCTCGCTGTTCGGTGAGCCGAAGCGGCTGATCGACGTCGACGAGGCCGTGGAGCTGCTGACCGCAGTCATGCCGGACCTCGACAGCAAGGAGGTGCGCGAGCGCCTTGGCAATCGCAAACGCGGCTTTGCCTGGCTGCGGCGCGAGATCACGCCGAAGCAGCAGCAGGACATCTACAAGCTCGGCATTCCGGGGATTGGCTTTCTCAACGAGAACAAGCGCGTCTATCCCAATGGCGCCGAGGTCGCGCACCTGATCGGCCTAGTGAACGTCGATAACCAGGGCATCGCCGGGATGGAGAAGTGGCTCGACGGCTCGGGGCTTGCCGCCTTGCACGCGGCTGGATTTGCGACCGACCGTTTGCAAGAGCCGGTGCAACTCGCGGTCGACCTGCGGGTACAGCATGCGGTGCGCGACGAGCTCGTCGCGGCACGCGAAAAGTTCAAGGCGATCGCTGCCGCCGGCGTTATCACCGACGTGCGCACGGGCGAAATCCTCTCGATGGTGTCGGTGCCGGACTTCGATCCGAACAATCCGAAAGAGGCGAGCGATCCGACACGCATCAACCGGCTGACCACCGGCGTGTTCGAGATGGGCTCGACCTTCAAGGCGCTCACCATCGCGATGGGGCTGGACAGCGGAAAGTTCAATCTCAACTCGATGCTCGATGCGCGCGCCTCGCTGCGCTACGGCAAGTTCAACATCAACGACTATCACGCGCAGCGCCGCGTGCTGGCCCTGCACGAGGTGTTCACCTATTCGTCCAACATCGGCACTGCGAAGATCGCGCTCGGCCTGGGCGTCGAGCACCACAAGTGGTTCCTGAAGAAGATGGGGCAGCTCGATCGTGTGACGACCGAATTGCCCGAAAGCGCGATGCCGATCGTGCCGAAACGCTGGGGCGAGCTCAATACGATCACCATCGCATTCGGCCACGGCCTCTCGGTCGCGCCACTGCAGGCCACCATGGCTGTGGGCGCATTGATGAACGGCGGCAAGATGATCCCGCCGACGTTCCTCAAGCGGACCGAGGAAGAGGCGCAGAAGCTGGCCGTGCAGGTGATCAAGCCGGAAACCTCGGCGATGATGCGCTACCTGATGCGGCTCAACGCCGAAAAGGGTTCGGCACGGAAAGCCGACGTTCCGGGCTTTTACGTCGGCGGCAAGACCGGCACGGCCGAAAAAGTCGTCAACGGCCGCTACTCCAAGACCAAGCTGCTCACGACCTTCATGGCCGTGTTGCCAGCCGACAAGCCGCGCTACCTGATTACCCTGCTGCTTGACGAGCCGAAGGGATTGCCCGAGACGCACGGCTTCGCCACCTCGGGCTGGAACGCGGCGCCGACCGCCGCGAGGATCATTGCGCGGGTCGCGCCCATGCTCGGGCTCGAACCCCGGCTCGATCTGCCGCCGGCTGGAGAGCTCATTCTCGCGAATATGAAGCAGGCGGCGCGTTAGATAATATCCGCCCGAATCAGGCGTCGGGCAGAAGTCGTGAAGTTAGCCGAACTCATTGACCGGGATTGCGAATTCGACGCGCGCTTCGCCGCGCTCGAAGTTACCGGCGTCGCCTCCGACAGCCGCAAGGTCAAACACGGCGACCTGTTCGTTGCGGTTCCCGGCGCCAAGGCCGATGGGCTGACGTTCGCGGCGCAGGCGCTCGTGGCAGGCGCCGTGGCGGTAGTGGCTGACCGGGCACCGGAGAGTTTGCCGGCAGGGGTCGCGTTGATACGCACCACCAACGTGCGCCGGGCGCTCGCGGTGGCAGCCGCGCGACTCCATCCGCGCCAGCCGCGCGTGATCGCCGCCGTCACGGGCACCAGCGGCAAGACTTCGGTCGCGGCGTTCACCCGTCAGATCTGGGCAGCGCTCGGCAGCGAGGCAGCGAGCATCGGTACCATCGGCCTCGTCACGCCGAAAGTGGAAACCTACGGCTCGCTGACGACACCCGATCCGATCGAGCTTGCGCGCACGCTCGATCGCCTCGCCGAGGACGGCATCACGCATCTCGCGATGGAGGCTTCCTCGCACGGCCTCGACCAGCATCGCATCGATGGCGTGCGCGTCACCGTCGGCGGTTTCACGAACCTCACGCGCGACCACATGGACTATCATGCGACGGAGGACGCCTACCTCGATGCGAAGCTGATCTTGTTCGAGCGCATCGTGGTGCCGGGGGGCGCGGCGGTCGTCGCATCCGACAATACACATGCAGATCGCGTGATTGCGGCGGCCGCAGCGCGGGGGCTGTCGGTGCTGACGGTCGGGCGCAATGCGTCCGGCGTCCGCCTCGTCGAGAGCGCGATCGATGGGTTCTCGCAGACACTGCGCCTGGAGCATGCGGGCAAGGCCTATCGCGTACGGCTGCCGCTCGTCGGCGCGTTCCAGATCGAGAATGCCTTGGTGGCAGCCGGCATGGCGATCGCCACGGGAAGTGATCCGGCCGCGGTTTTTCATGCCCTCGAAGGACTGGAAGGCGCGAAGGGCCGCCTAGAGCTGATCGGGCAGCGCAATGGTGCGCCGATCTTCGTCGACTACGCGCACAAGCCGGACGCGCTCGCCAAGGCGCTCGATGCGCTGCGCCCTTACGCAAAGCGCAAGCTCGTCGTGGTGTTCGGTGCGGGCGGCGACCGCGACCAGGGCAAGCGGCCGCTGATGGGCGCCATCGCGGCCGAGAAAGCGGACAGCGTGATCGTCGCCGACGACAATCCGCGCAGCGAAAATCCCGCCGCGATCCGGGCGGCCATTCTGGCCGCCGCGGGCGGGGCGACCGAGATCGCCGATCGCGGCGAGGCGATCCGCCGCGCGGTCGCCGCACTCCAGCCGGGTGATGTTCTGCTTGTCGCTGGAAAAGGCCACGAAAGCGGCCAGATTGTCGGCGACCGGGTATTGCCGTTCAGCGACCACGAGGCGGTCGCGGCCGCGCTCAAGGAGAAGGTCGCGTGAGCGCTCAGCGCACAGCGGTCCGTTTACGCGATGCCGGATTTGCGGCCTTTGCGGGCCGCAGCCGTGCGGCCTTGCGCAACGCATCGTTGATGCGGCTCTGCCACCCGGGGCCGGTGGCGCGGAAATGCGCGATCACATCTTCGTCGAGGCGGACTGAGAGCAGAGCCTTGCGCTTCTCCGCCTTCGGGCGGCCGCGGCGTACCGGCACGCCGTTGATGTGCAGTACGCCGCGCGCGAAATCTTCTTCCGTTAATTCGGGAATGTCTTCGTATTCCTCGGGCGTGATGACGTGCGCATCAAGCCTCTTCAAGTCGGTGCCGATAGTGCGCCTTTTCTCTGTCATTGGCTTTCCTCATCGAGATGATATGTCGCGCATCGCCGCGCGGCGTCCAAATGACGATCATCATGCGTCCACGGAGATGGCCCACGGACATGGTCCGTGCCTCGCCGTAGTCGCGCCGAATGTCCGGAATATCGATCGTGGCTCCGGAAAAAACTTCTGCCGCTTCCGCGAAGTCGAGACCACGTTCGAGCAAGGTTCGCGCCCGCTTGGGCGGGTCGAACGTGATCCGCATGCAATTAATGTAGCTGCAAAACCAGATGGCGTCAACATTTGTGTAGCTACAATAAATAAGGGGCGCGGATGACGGCCGCGCTCTGGACCCTCGATGCCATGGCGGCCGCCATGCGGGCAGATCGTGCCGGTCCGCTGCCTCGGGCAATCCCCGGGCTTTCGATCGATACGCGCACCATCAAGCCCGGGGAAGCATTCTTCGCAATCCAGGGCGAGAACCGCGACGGTCATGAATTCGTCGAGGCCGCACTGAAGGCGGGCGCGGGTCTCGCGGTCGTCTCGCGGGAGAAGGCCGGCGCGATGCCGAAGAACGCGCCGCTGCTCCTGGTCGACGACGTGCTCGGCGCGCTGAACGATCTCGCGCGCGCGTCGCGCGCACGCTCGCGGGCGCGGATCGTCGCGGTCACCGGGTCGGTCGGCAAGACCAGCACCAAGGAAGCGCTGCGGCTTGTGCTCGGCCGGCAGGGCGAGACGCATGCGGCCGCCGCCTCGTACAACAATCACTGGGGGGTGCCGCTCACGCTCGCGCTGATGCCGCCGTCAGCGCAATTCGGCGTGTTCGAGATCGGAATGAATCACGCGGGCGAGATCACGCCGCTCGTCGAGCTCACGCGCCCGCATGTTGCGATGATCACCACCATCGCGCCGGTGCATCTGGAATTCTTCGGGACGCTCGAAGCAATTGCGGATGCCAAGGCAGAAATTTTTGCAGGCGTGGATCCAGGCGGCGCGGCCGTCATCAATGCCGACACACCGCAATTCGCGCGCCTCCGGGCAGCCGCCCAGGCCGCAGGCATCGACCGGATTGTGGCGTTCGGCGAGCGGGACGGTGCCGATGCGCGGCTCGTGAAGGCCTCGCTGCAAGCCGACACCTCCACGGTGCAGGCACAGATCCTCGGCCACGGCGTGACCTACAAGCTCGGCGCGCCCGGCCGGCACGTGGTTGACAATTCGCTCGGCGTGCTCGCGGCGGCGCATCTGCTCGGCGCGGATCTGGCGCTTGCGGCACTCTCGCTCGCGGAGCTCAGAGCGCCGGTCGGGCGCGGACAGCGCATGACCATCGATGTGCCCGGCGGCTCGGTGCTGCTGATCGACGAGAGCTACAATGCAAATCCGACATCGATGGGCGCGGCGCTCGCGCTGCTTGGGCGGGTGCCGACGCAACGGCTCGGCCGGCGCATTGCGGTGCTCGGCGACATGCTCGAGCTTGGCCCCGATAGCGCGAAGCTGCACGCGGCGCTCTCCGACGCAGTGCTGGAGAATGCGGTCGATCTTGTGTATTGCGCCGGCCCGTTGATGAAATCGCTATGGGATGCGCTTCCCTCCGAGCGCCGCGGCGGCTATGCGGAAAATTCCGCCGCGCTCGAAGCGGAGGTTCTCAAGGCGATCACCGCGGGCGATGCCGTGATGGTCAAGGGTTCGCTTGGGTCGCGCATGGCGCCTATCGTCAAGGCGCTACAGCGCCGTTCCGTGCAGGCCGAACAGGCGCTGGGTTAAACACATGCTGTATTGGCTCGCGGATTTCTCAGGCACGCTCTCGGTCCTCAATGTCTTCCGCTACCTGACGGTGCGCACCGGCGGCGCAATGTTTACCGCCATGTTGTTCGTGTTCCTGTTCGGACCGTGGATCATCGATCACCTGCGGTTGCGGCAGGGCAAGGGGCAGCCGATCCGCGAGGACGGCCCGGAGTCGCACCTCGTGTCGAAGCGCGGCACACCCACGATGGGCGGGCTGATGATCCTGTCGGGCGTCACCGTCGCGACCGTGCTCTGGGCCAATCCGTCCAATCCGTATGTCTGGATCGTGCTCGGGGTGACGCTCGCGTTCGGGCTGGTCGGCTTTTACGATGACTACTTGAAGGTCACGAAGCAGACCCATGGCGGCTTCGCCGGGCGATTGCGCCTGATCATCGAGGCGGTTGTGGCATTCGGCGCGTGCTGGGCGCTGGTCAGCCTCGGCCGACCGCCCTTCGCGACCACACTGACGATTCCCTTCGTCAAGGATCTGGTGCTTAATCTCGGCTGGTTCTTCCTCATCTTCGGTACTTTCATCGTCGTCGGCGCCGGCAACGCCGTGAACCTGACCGACGGCCTCGACGGCCTCGCGATCGGGCCGGTGATGATCGCGGCTGGCTGCTTCGGCGTCTTCTCCTATGTGGTCGGCAACGCGGTTCTGACGGATTACCTGCAACTGCATTTCGTGTCGGGCACCGGCGAGCTTGCGATCCTGTGCGGTGCCGTGATCGGCGCGGGGCTCGGCTTCCTCTGGTTCAACGCACCGCCCGCCTCGATCTTCATGGGCGACACCGGTTCGCTCGCGCTCGGCGGGCTGCTCGGCACGGTTGCGGTCGCGACCAAGCAGGAATTCGCGCT
>Ga0190275_10002389_pt1 | contig 13489 bp, 7 predicted proteins | sample Popmic550T_FD_133745 | JGI IMG/M metagenome (GOLD analysis project Ga0190275, IMG submission 133745) | Populus adjacent soil microbial communities from riparian zone of Yellowstone River, Montana, USA - 550 T | ecosystem: Environmental > Terrestrial > Soil > Riparian zone > Trees stand | place... | reverse complement strand
GGCGGTGGCGACGAACTGCGGCCAGATCAAGACCGGGAGTGCGAGCCGGACGGACCGGATCGCCAAGTACAACCAGCTGCTGCGGATCGAGGAGCAGCTCGGCGCCGCGGCCGTGTACGGGGCCGAACTGCGGAAGGGTTAAGGTTCGGGTTCCGCCGCTTGCGGCGTTGCACCGCGGTGCAACGCCGCAAGCGGCGGAAGAAAGCACGATCTCCCATGCCCGTCTTTCTCTCCGACCCGACAAGCACGACGTACCTCGTGCTAGCGGCGGTGGTCATCGTCGCAGCCGCCGTCGCGGCCCGATGGCAGGACCGCAAGCGCGTCGGCGTCTTCGTCGGGTGCCTGGTGATACTCGGCCTGATTGGCTTGATCGACTGGACGTGCGCCAGCCCCCGGGAAGAAGCGGTGGCCGGGGTGAAGTCCATCGTCGAGGCGGTCAACCAGCGGGACGCCGACAAGTTCGCGGCGAACGTCTCCGACTCGTTCAGCGCGTACGGCATGAAGAAACCCGACCTGCAGCGGGCGGTCGAACTGGCACGCCGGTTCGACGCCCGGATCACCCCCCCGAAGTTCGACCGCGAGCGGGTCGAGTACCGTGACGGGCCGCCCCCGGCGGTGGATGTCGTATTCGATGCCTGGGCCGAAGGACCCGGGGGGACGGTTCCCAAACACGTCAAGGCGACGTTCGTGCGCGACCCGGACGGGAAGTACCGGATGCGGACGTTCACCACGTACAACGTCGTGCAGAAGCAGGTCGAAGAACCGATCCCCGGCCTGGGCCGGTGACGCCGAGAACCCGACCGTGCTCGTCCTCACCCGCCGCGCGAGTTCGCCGATCCCGCTCGAAGTCGAAGGGATCATCCCCGAGAAGCTGGCGGGGCTGTCGCTTCTCGATGTCGCCAGACTCCCCGTCTATCACGGCAACCGCACCGAACCGCTCGGAGACTGGTTCGACGTGTCCGGCGACGCGGCCGACGGCGTGCTGCGCTTCGCCGGCGACACCGCGACCGTCAAGCACGTCGGCGCCGGCATGACCAGCGGCAGGGTCGAGGTCGAGGGCGGCGTCGGGATGCACGCCGGCGCGGCGATGCGCGGCGGGTCGCTCACGGTCCGCGGGGACGCCGGCGACTGGCTCGGCGCCGAGATGAACGGCGGCACGATCGCCGTGTTCGGCCGCGCCGGCAGCCAGGTGGGGGCGGCGTACCGCGGCTCGCGGCGCGGCATGACCGGCGGCGAGATCCACGTCCGCGGGTCGGCCGGCGACGAGGTCGGGCTGCTGATGCGCCGCGGGCTGATCGCCGTCGGCGGCTCGTGCGGCCAGTTCGCCGGGGCGTCGATGATCGCCGGGAGCGTGTTCGTGTTCGGGCCGCTCGGCGGCCGGGCCGGGGCGGGGATGAAGCGCGGCACCGTCTACGCCGGCGGCGGCGTGACGGACTTGCCGCCGAGTTTCCGCGAGACGTGCGGCTACGCCCCGACGTTCCTGCCGCTCTACGTCCGACACATCGCACAGGCGGGGGTCATTCCCGTCGGTCGGGCGGCGGTGCGGGTGCGTTGCTGGCGCGGCGACCTGCTCCACGGCGGCACCGGCGAGGTGCTCGTCGGCGACGCGGGGTCGGGGGAGCCGCGGTCGGCGTTTGTCCTCCGCGAATACCGCCCGGCCGACGCACCCGCACTGCTGGACGTGTTTCGCGCCGCGATCCGACGCACCGCGGCCGCGGACTACAACCCGGAGCAAGTCCGCGCCTGGTCCGACGCGGACACGACGACCTGGGCGCCGCGCTTCGAGGGGCGGTTCGTCCGCGTCGCGGAGTGCGACGGCGTGCCGGTCGGCTTCGCGGAACTGGAGGCGAACGGGCACATCGACCGCGTATTCGTGTCGCCGGACCACGGGCGCCGCGGCGTCGGCCGGACGCTGCTGACGGAGTTACTCGCCGAGGCCGAGCGCCGCGGGCTTGCGCGGCTGTGGAGCGAGGTGAGCCGGACGGCACGGCCGTTGTTCGAGGCGGTCGGGTTCCGCGTCGTCGCCCCGCAGGTGGTGACGTGTCGGGGCGTGGAATTCGTCAACTACCGGATGGAACGCACGGGCTGACCGCTCACCGTGCCCCGACCCGCACCCACCCCTCGGGCACCACGAACGGTCCGCCGCGCCGCAGTCCGACGGAGCGGAGGAGTTCCGTCGGCGGCGCCCCGGCGCCGACCAGAACGGCGATGCCGCCGCCGGCAAAGCCCGCGGCCACCGCGTTCCCACGCACCGACCCGCCGACCGACCCGTCCGCGAACAGGTCCGGCTTCATCAGCAGCGCCACGCCCGACCCCGCCCCGAGCAACTGTGGCACGCCCGCGGCCGCGACCGTCACCGCCGAGCGGGCGTCGGCCGGCATGCCCACGCCGCCGGCCGGCGGGGCGAACGACGCGAACACCGGCCGCCCCGCCGCGCCGACGAACTCGGCCAGGACGCGCGGGTTCACCTGGACGTGCCGCCGCAGCGCCGGCAGCCGGGCGTCGTACAACTCCGCCCCTTCCATCAGCACGGCGTAGCGGCCGTCCTCGGGCACGGTGAACTCCACGACCTGCTCGTAAATGCCGTAGGTCGGCTCGGCCACGAGTCGGTACGGGCCGCCGACCGGGCGGGCCACTTCCTTCAACTCGTCGCTCGCCCGCATTGCCCCGGCGGGGTCGAGCTGCTGGAACACGCGGATCGTCAGCGGGAAGATCGCCGCGGTGCCGCCGTACCCCTCGGCGTCGTGTGTCTCGCGCCACTGCACGGTCAGCCGCACCTTCGTGCCGGCCTTCAGCGTCGGCGTCACGCTGCCGTCGGCGGCGCGGCTCGCCAGGAAGTTCAGCTCGCGCGTCCACTCGCCCTTCGGCAGCGGCACCCCCCGCGGGGCGAACTCGGCCTTCAAGTTGCCGTCGGCGTCCACGAACGGCCCGCCCCACACCGACCCCACGGCCGGGCTCGCGGCCTGCACCCACACCGGCCGCGGACTCTGTCGCGGCCGCGTCGCCGACCGGCTCACCGGCTCCTGGTACGCGTCGCCGGCGTAGCCGGTGTCCACGTACCGGCTCAGGGCGCTCAGCCCGTCCATCGGGAAGCCGGCGTCCCACGCCAGCGTGTTCACCACCACCGTCGCCCCCGACAGAGCCTCCATCGACCGCTGTAGCGCTGTCGCCCGCGCCACCGCCCGGCTCGCCGCCGACTCCTCGACGATCACGTCGTTCAGCGCCTTCGTCGCGGCCGTGCGGCGGGCCTCGGCGCGGGCGTCGTCCGAGTTGTTCCGCATCGCCACCTGGTACTCCAGCACCGCCTCCGCGTTCCGCTTCTTCAGCTCCTCGGTGCGGACGCTCAGCTCGACGATGCGCGACTGCATGGCGTCGGAGAACGTGGCGTCGCCGCGGGCGAACCGCGCCACCGTCACCACCTGGAACAGCGACGCCGGGTCCACCCGCACGAGCACCAGGTCGGCCTTCGGCGCGGCCAGCCGGGCGGCGCGGGCGGCGGCGGTGCCCACGCTCTCGGGCGCGTCCGCGGCCGGCGCCGGCTGCAACTCCGTGGACAACTCGGCGGTCAGGTCGAGGAGCGTCACCGGCGGGCCGGCGGCGTCGAGCGTGTAGCCGCCGCCGGGGGCCGCCTTCACTCCGGGAAACTCGGTGGCGATCACGACCACCTTCGTCCCCTGGCCGGCGTAGCCGCTCTTGTGGAAGGCGTCCAGCTTCGCCGCGCCCAGCGCCGCGGCGGGGGCGGTCGCGGCCGGGGCGCCGCCCGCGGCCGGTGCCGCCGTCTCCGTCGCGGGGCGCGGCAGCCGCATGTACACGACGCCCGCTTCCGCCGCGAACCGTTCCGCGTCCGCGCCGACGATGAAGCGGAGCGTCAGGACGTGGCCGACCGCCCCTTCGACGGTCGCGGCCACCAGCTCGGGCCGCTTCGTGATCGGGTTCGGCAGCACCCGGCTGTACGCGGACAGCATCTTCGCGCGGAGCCGGTCGAGGTCGCCGGTGTCGAACACGCGGTCGGTCACCACCTCGACGCGGAGTGGTTGAGCGACCGCGGCCGCGTCGTCGAGCACGGCGCGGAGGGACGGGGTGAACGCGGCCCGGTTCGGCGCCAGCGGCGGCGGCGCGTACGGCGCCGGGTCGGCGACGCTCAGCACCTGCACGACGCGGACCGGGTTCACGTCGCGCAGCGGCACCGGCAGGTCGGCCGGTTCGGCGTCGGGGGCGAACCAGCCGCTCGGTTCGTTCCGCAGGTCCTTCACGAGCCGGAACAGGTTCCCCGCCGGCAGGTCGCCGCGGACGATCGTGTAGCCCTGCGGTTCGTAGCCGACCAGCTCGTTGAAGCCGAGCTGGCGCAGGTGCGCGACCACCTGCCCGTGGAAGCGCTGCTGCTCGATGGGGGTGAAGCCCCCGGCCAGCTTCAGCCGCACCGACACGCGCCCGTCGGGGCCGGGGACCGCGAAGTCGGCCGGGCGGAACAGGACGGTCTTGATGCGCGGGTCGGCCTGCAGCTTCTCCAGCCCGGCCGCCGGCATCGTGCCGCGCATCCGCTCCGCGGTCGGGTCGAACTCGTCGAGCTGGTAGTCGGGCTCGCCGGTGGTGTCGCGGGCGAAGCCGGCGTCCTTGAGCATCTGCTGCATCGCGGCGAACTGGCGGACGCGCTCGGCGCGCTCGGGCGTGATGCGGTAGCGGAACTCGACGGCCAGCTTCTCCGGCACGGCCGGGTACACCACCTGCGCCGCGGCGGAGGAGGGGACGGCGGCAAGCAGTAGGGCCGGGAGCCACCGGGCCGGGCGGACGGGGATCATGGTGCGGCCTCGCTGCGGGCGGTCCATCGTTCATCCTGACGCGGCGGGTGCGCCTTGCCAACCCGATACGGGGAAATATGCCTCCCCCGCCGCCCGGCCCGCCGGCCGTCCCGGCGCGACGGGCGGTATTCGTCCCCCGGCCGGGCCGACGGCGCCGACGAACGGAGACGCGATGGCTGGCGCGAACCTGACGGCGGTGGTGACCGGGGCGTCCAGTGGGATCGGCCGTGCGCTGGCGGTCGCGCTGGCCCGGCAAGGCTGGCGGGTCGGGGCGGTCGCCCGCCGCGCCGATCTGCTGGAGGAACTGGCGCGCGACGTTCGCGGCGCTGGCGGCGTCATCGAAACGGCCGTCGCCGACGTGGCCGACCGTGCGGGGTTGGCGGCCGCGGTTCAGGGACTCGAACGGACGCTCGGGCCGGTCGAGTTGCTGATCGCCAACGCGGGGATGGGCGGTGACACCGGCGCGGTTCAGATGAACGTGCCGCAGGTCGAGGCAATCATGCGGGTGAACTTCCTCGGCGTCGTGTACGCCATCGAGGCCGTGTTGCCCGGGATGATCGCCCGCGGCCGCGGCCACCTGGTCGGGATTTCCAGCGTCGCCGCGTTCAAGGGGCTTCCCGGAGCCGCGGCGTACTGCGCCAGCAAGGCGGCGGTGAACGCCTATCTCGAAGGGCTGCGGATCGAGCTGCGCAAGCACGGCGTCGCGGTCACGGCCGTCTGCCCGGGGTTCGTGCGGACGCCGATGGTGGCGAAGAACCCGCCGATGCCGTTCCTGATGGAGCCCGACGCGGCCGCGGAACGAATCCTCCGGGCGCTGCCGCGGCGGCCGAAGGTGTTCGCGTTCCCGTGGCGGATGAAGCTGCTGATGCGGCTGGCGCGGTGGGCGCCGGACCGGTTCATCGCCCGGAAGGTGAAGATGAAGCTCCAATAACCTGGCGAGCGGCCCGCGTGAGCGGGCTTTCGGCTCGGGGCTTGAAGCCCGGAGGGCGCCTTCGCTAGCCCGGGGCGGAAGCCCCGGGCGGGCGGCGACGTGGTTCCTGGAAGCAACGCACCTCGTACACCGCCCTGGTGGCTACGGCGTGGTCCGTGGGAGCGACGCGGTAGTGACACCGCGGACGCCGCCCGGGGCTTCCGCCCCGGGCTAACCAAGACGCCCTCCGGGCTTCAAGCCCCGAGCCGGAAGCCCCGAGCCAACAGCCCGCTCACGCGGGCCGCTCGCTCGGACTTTGCGACGTACCGTACGCCCGTGTACCATGCCCCCATGCTGCGTGAACTCGCCGTTCAAAACCTGGCCCTCATCGAAGACGTCCGCGTCGAACTGCGGCCGGGCTTCTGCGCCTGGACGGGCGAGACCGGCGCCGGCAAGTCGCTCCTCCTCGGCGCCCTCGGCCTCCTCCTCGGCGAGCGCGGCTCCGCCGACCTCATCCGCACCGGCGCCGACGAACTCCGCGTCACCGGCCGGTTCGAGCTGTCCCGCCCCGAGCAGCGCGCCCTCGCCGCGGAGGTTCTGCAAGCGCCGCTCGACGAGGACGACCTGATCCTCACCCGCCGCCTGTCGCGCTCCGGCCGCAGCTCGGCGCTCGTCAACGACGTGCCCGTCGCCGTCGCCACGCTCCGGCGCATCGGCGAGATGCTCGTGGACGTTCACGGCCAGCGCGAGAGTTATTCGCTCTTGCAACCGGCCTACCAGCTCGACCTCCTCGACGCCTTCGGCCGGCTCGCCGAGCCGCGCCGCCGCTACGCCGCCGCCGCCGAGCGCGTCCGCGAACTGCGCCGCCAGTACCGCACGCTCAGCGAAGCCCGCCAGACCCGCCAGCGCGAACTCAGCCTCGTTCGCTTCGAGCGCGAGGATTTGGACGCCGCCAAGCTAGAGCCCGGCGAGCTCCCCGCGCTCGGCAAGGAGCGCGAAACGCTCGTCCACGCCCAGAGCCTCGCCCAGTTCACCGGCACCGTCGCCGCGCGGCTCGCCGACGACGACGGGGCCGTGGTCGATGTGGTATCCCGGCTGGTGAAGGAGGCGAACCGCTGGGCGGCGCTCGACCCCAAGCTCGCGGAGGTGGCGGCACGCCTGGAGGCGCTGAAGCCCGAGGTCGAAGACCTGGCCGAGACCGCCCGCGACCTGTCGGAACGCTTCGAGGCCGACCCGGACCGGCTCGAAGAAGTCGAGAAGCGCATCGGCTTCCTGAAGAAGCTACAAGCCCGGTACGGCAAGACGCCCGACGAACTCGTCGGCTACCGTGCCACGCTCGACGCCCGCGAGTCAGAGTTGCAGAAGCAGGAGGACGACCTCGCCGGCATCGACGAGACGCTCAAGACCGCGTTCGCCGAACTGAAGGACGCGGCCGCGGTCCTCAGTAAGGGCCGGGCGAAGGTCGCCAAGCGGCTCGTCGCGGATGCGCAGAAGCACCTCGCCGACCTGGGGATGCCGTTCGCCAAGCTCGACGCCACCCTCGAACCCGTGCCGCTCGACGAAGACCCGCTCACCGGCGAGGTGCCCGCCGCGGGGGCCGACCACCTTGACCTGATGCTCTGCGCCAACCCCGGCGAGCCGGCGCGGCCGCTGCGCAAGGTCGCCAGCGGCGGCGAACTCTCCCGCACCATGCTGGCGCTCAAGACCGTCCTCGCGGCCCACGACCCGGTCCGCACGCTCGTCGTGTTCGACGAGATCGACGCCAACGTCGGCGGCCGCCTCGGCGACGTGCTCGGCCAGAAGCTCGCCAGCCTCGGCGAGACGCATCAGGTGCTGTGCGTCACCCACCTGCCGCAGGTCGCCAGCTACGCCCGCCACCAGTGGACCATCCGCAAGAGCAGCACCGGCAAGAAGACCGCCACCACCATCAACGAGCTCACTGGGGCCGACGCCAGGGTGGAAGAGCTGGCGCTGATGCTGCGCGGCGAGTCGCGCTCCGAGACGACCCGGAAGGAGGCCGCCGAAATGCTCCGCGCCGCCGAACGGCTCCGCGCCGGCTGACAGTTTCGTCGAAATAATTGTTTCCGCCGCCCCTCCCACCGGGTCGCGGAAACATGTCACGCGGCTTGAGCATCCACCGCAACCCGAAATCGCGGCAGGCTTTCCATCCGTATTTCGCGCACGGCGTCGATCGCCCGACGGAACGGATAGCCGGCCAGCAAGCGGTTCAGTCGCTCCGTCGTCTTTCCGACGCCGACGTAAGTGCGCCACCGGCTCAGCCGGCCGAGCGGCAACCGCGGTTGGTCGGCGTCGAACTCCCACGGGTGGAAGTACAGCATCGCCACGTTCGACCCCACACCCGCCGCCTGACGCAACCCGGCCCGCATCACCGCCGGCGGGAACAGGCGGAAGTAGCCGCCGCCGGCGACCGGAAGGTTCATCCCCATCACGCGATACGTCAGCGGCGGTAACTCCAACAGCTCCCGCTCCCGGCCGACCGCGACGAACGGTGTCCGCGGGGCGTCGGGGATGCCATAGCGGTCGTGGCGGACGGGGAAGATCGAACTGTCGTACTCGAACCCGCATTCCGCCAGCACGTCTACGGCCCACGAGGTCGCGCGCACGATGCTGAACGTCGGCGCCCGGAAGCCGTAGACGCGCTCGCCGGTCACCTGTTCGAGGGCGTCCTTGCTGCGCAACAGGTCGTCGCGGAACGATTTGGGGTCGAAGCGGTGGACGCGGCGGTGGTCCCAACTGTGCGAGCCGACCTCGTGCCCCGCGGCGTGGATCGCCCGCACGAGCTCCGGGTGCGACACGGCGATTTCCCCGACGACGTAGAACGTCGCCTTCACGGCCGCGGCGGCGAGCTGGTCGAGGAGGCGGCGCGTGGTGGCGTCCATGCGGGCGGCGTACTCGCGCTGCCGGTCGGGCGGCACGGTCAGCCCCGCGGCCGCCTCGATGCGGTGGTGCTCCTCCACGTCGAAACTGACGACGTAGGACGTGGCGGGGGAAGGGGTTAGAGGCTGTTCAGCGGTTGTCATGGTGCGGTATCGTCTTTCCAGAGCCCGGGGACGGCCGTCCCCGGGCTTTCGGGGTCCAGTGTAGTTCAGGGGTGCGTGTCTCGCCGCCCCGCGCTGTAAACCCCCGGCAACACCCCTTCGCGCCGGCCGCTTCCGAGCGGATGCAAACCCCCCATTCCGCTCCCCCGTCCGCGCCCCGCGGCGTCGCCGGAACTGGATTTCTCCTCAGCCCTTACAACCGATCCGGTCGATACTCTCCGAGTCCTCGCACTGCGGGCGGGGGTCTGGGTGGGAAAACCCGGATTCGCCGATGAATTGGGTTGACACGTAGGGGTTCATTCCGCTTACCTAGACACTAGCCCGCGGACGCCCGCACCGCCCGCACCGGTCGGCCCCCTTGCCGGCCCCGTCCCCAACGGGACTCGGAACGCGGCCGGGACACGCCAGACCGGGTCGGTCTGGTCGTGATTCCCAGCGGGGGGTATACCCGGACGTTCGAGAACCGACCCAGGAGTCCCGTCATCATGATCCTTCGCAAGCTCCGGTGGCTGGCAGCCGTCGCGCTCGCCCTCGCCGCCCCGGCCGTGTCGAACGCCGGCATCCAGATCCTCGTCCAGGAGAGCGGCGGCCCGACGCAGATCTTCACCGGCAGCGTCGTCAACTACTCCACCGCCAACTTCACCGAGATCAACATCGGCACCACGCCGAACTCGGGCGCCATCAGCTCGCTGACCACGACCGTGCGGGCCACCCCGGTGGACGGCTTCAACCCGGCCGCCGAGTTGACGATCACGGTCATCTCGGACGACTTCACGGTCCCGAGCGCGTTCGAGAACGGCCCGGCGACGGTATTCAACAACGCGGCCGCGTCGTCCGGCATCGGCGGCGGGTCGAACGTGCTGTCGAACACCACGCAGCTGTTCGCGCTGCCGCTGAGCCCGGGGACCGGCCAGACGGCCGCCCAGGCCACCGGCACCGCCCTCGGCAGTGCGACCGCGACGGCCACCGACACCCGGCCGGGCGGCGGCGTCTCCCCGACGACGACCTCGAACATCAGCGGGATGCCGGGTGCGTTCGCCATCCAGCAGACGATCACGGTGCGGGCCGACGTGACGGACCCGAACGGGATCTCGACCGGCTCGACGCTCGGCGGCTCGGCCAGCTCGCTGGTGGTGACCACGCCGGCCCCGGTGCCGGCCCCGCCGGCGCTGCTGCTGGCGCTCGCGGCCGTCCCGGCCCTGGGCCTGCGGCGGGTGCTCGCGAAGAAGGCGTAAGTCGAACAGGTTCCCACCTGGAAAGCCCGGGGACGGCCGTCCCCGGGCTTTTTCGTTTCCGGCCCGCCGCTCGCGGCGGTGCCCCAAGCCCCCTCCCCACCCCGCCCCCGGTGTGCTACGGTAAGGCGGGGGCCGTGCGGCCCTCCTGTTCGTTCCAACCGGACCCGAGGGGCCGCCCGTGCGTCGTGTCCTCAGCGTGAAGCGGCTCGCCATCCTCCTCGGCGTCGTCGCCGCCGTCGTCGCCACCACCGTCGGCGTCCACGCCGTCCAGAGCGAGCGGCAGGCCACCGTCCTGAAGACCCGCGCCGAGCGGGCCGAGGCGTCCGCCGACGGCGACCCCGACAAGCTGGCCGAGGCCGCCGACTTCTACAAGCGCTACCTCAAGTACCGGAAGACCGACGAGGCGGCGTTCACCAGCTACGCCAACCTCATGGCCGGCCGGGCGAAGGCCGACCCGAAGCTGACCGAGCCCGCCGCCCAGGCGCTCGAAGAGTACCTCCGCCAGTTCCCCGAGCACCCCGACGACCGCCGCGCCCTCGTCGACCTGTACCTGAAGCTCGGCAAGACCGGCAACGCGCTGCAGCACATCGAGATGCTGCTGCGGTCGCCCGCCGGCGCCGACGACCCGGACCTCCTCGACAAGGCCGCCACCTGCGAGCTCGCCTCCAACGACTTCGCCCGCGCCGTCGACCGGCTCCACCTGGCCGTGGACACCGCCCCGAAGCCGCACCGGGCCAAGCCCGAGGTCGTGGCCCGGTTGCTCGGCCTCCTCAACGGCTCCAAGAGCTACGCCAACCCCGGCCGCTCCCCGGACCGGTACATCGAAATCCTCCTCCACGACGAGCCGTACAAGTCCGACGTGACCGCCCGGGTGCTGGCCGCCCGCTTCCTCCTGCTGAAGGGGAACGTCCGCGAGGCCCGCAAGCACGCCGAGGTGGCGCTGACCATGCCGAAGGGCGGCACCAGCGCCGAGGCCCGGATGGCGATGGCCGAGATGGAGATCGCCGAGATCCGCGCCGGCAGCCCCGACGCGATCGCCGGGCAACTCAAGAAGGCCGAGGACCACCTGGCGGTCGCCGTCAAGAGCGAGCCGAAGAACGTCGCCGCCGGCATCATGCTGTCGCGGGTGCTCGCCGACCAGGGGCAGCGCGGCAAGGCCATCGACGTGCTCCGCACCGCCGCCGAGGCGCTCGGCGAGACCAACGACCAGTACCTCATGGTGGTGGACCGGCTGCTCGACCTCGGCGAGCTCGAACAGTCGGGGAAGCTGACCGAGAAGCTGGCGTTCCGCGAGGCCGACCGCGACCGGTTCGTCAAATACCTCCGCGCCCGCACGCTGGTCATCAAGGGCGACTACCCCGCGGCCCGGCCGCTGCTGGAGGAGGTGACGCCGGAGCTGGCCCGCCTTCCGATCTACCAGATGAAGGCGCACACCTCCCTCGGCCAGTGCTACGAGGCGCTGTCCAACCCCGACCGGGCGCTGGGGTCGTTCGCCGAGGCGCTGAAGCTTGACCCGTCGTTCCTGCCGGCGATCGTCGGCCAGGCGGAGGCGCTGCTGCGGCTCGGCCGCGTCCGCGACGCGCTGCCGCAGTACCGCACCATCGTCACCGGGTACAAGCTGGAAGTCTTCCGCCCGCAGCTGGTGCGGCTGGAGCTGAAGGCGGCGATGGCGCAGCCGCCGGCGGGGCGGAACTGGGGCGACTTCGACAAGGCCGCCGGCCCGCCGCCGCGCAGCCCGCAGACCGACCTCCTCGTCGCCGAGGCGCTGCTGGTGCGGAACGAGCGCGGCAAGGCCGCCGACCTGCTCAACGGCGTCCTCGGCAAGGACGCCAAGAACGCCGCCGCGTGGGTGGCCCTAGCACGCGCCCGCGGCCTGGAGGATGCCGCCGCCCTCACCAAGACGCTCGCCGAGGCCGAGCGGGCCGTCGGCGACGTGGTCGAGCTGCGCCTGGCGAAGGGTGTCGGCGCCCTCCTCCGCGGCCGCCGGCCGTCGCCCGAGGAACTGCGGCTGACCCTCGTCAGCATGGACAAGTTCAGCCCGGCGGACCAGAACCGGCTGCTGCGCGGCGTCGGCGAGTCGGCCACGCGGTTCGCGTCGGGCGCCCCTGACGCGGAGGCCCGGCCGCTCCGTGAGTTCGCCGTCGAGTGCTTCGAGAAGGCGACCGCCGCCGAGAAGACCGACGTGCTGTCGCTGGCCGTGCTCATCGACCTGGGGTTGGCGCTGAACAAGCAGGACGTGGTGCAGCGGGCGCTCGACGGGCTGGCGGCGGTCGAGGGCGCGAACGGCCCCGTCGGCACGCTCGGCCGCGTCATCATCGAGCTGCCGAAGGTCCGCGAGATCGCCGAACCCGGCGCCCGCGCGGTGGCGGCGCAGCGGCTCCGCGCCCAAGCCGTCGCCGCCCGCACCGCCCGCCCCGGGTGGGGCCGCGTGTACGTGGTGCTGGCCCGCATCGACGAGATGGAGGGGCTGACCGACTCGGCCCTGTCGAACTTCCAGGCCGCGATCGAGCGCGGCGAGCGCGACGAGTACGTGGTCCGCCGCACGGTCGAGCTGCTGCGCGACAAGAAGCTCGACGACCAGGCCGCGGCGCAGCTGAACGCCCTGGCGACCGAGATGCCGTTGCCAGAGGACCTGGAGCGCTTCCGCACGGTGCAGAACCTCATCGCGCGGGACGTGGCCGGGACGGAGCGCTCGACCATCGACCGGATCGCCCCGGCCGACCACACCGACTGGCGGGTGCTGCTGCTGCGCGGGCAGCTGCTGGTGGCGACCGGGCAGGACGACGACGCCGAGAAGGCGTTCCGCGAGGCGGTGTTCCGCAGCGGCACGGTCCCCGAGGCGTGGGGGGCGCTGGTGGCCCAGCAGGTGCGCGTCGGCCGGGCCGCCGAGGCGAAGAAGTCGATCGAGGCGGCCGAGGAGCTGTTGCGGAAGTCGCCGCCGCCGGACGCCGCCAAGCGGGCCGAGATGATCGACACACTCGCCCTGAGTCACGAACTGGTCGGCGACGCGGCGGCGGCCGAGAAGCGGTTCGCCGAGGCCGTCGCCGCGGCCCCGCAGGAGCTCAACCCGGTGCGGCAGCAGGTGCTGTTCCTGCAGCGTACAGGCAAAGCGGCGGAGGCCGAGGCGATGATGCGCCGCCTCGACGCCGGCCCCGCCGGCGACGCCGCCCGGTGGGCGCGGCGTCACCTGGCGCTGACGCTTGTCGGCGGGCACGACAACTACGCCCGCCGCGGCGAGGCGCTGGCGCTGATCGAGAAGAACCTGCTGACCGCGGCCGCCGACGACGAGGACCGCAAGACGAAGGCGATGGTGCAGACGGTGGACCCGCGGACGCGGGCCGAGGGGATGAAGACGCTGAACGAGTTCGCCCGCTGGGGGAACCTGACGCCGGACGAGTTCGTCCACCTCGGCAAGCTCCACTTCGACCAGGGGCAGGTGTTCCAGGCCGTCGAGTTCTTCGAGAAGGCGACCCGCGGCCGGGCCGG
>Ga0190275_10002388_pt1 | contig 13489 bp, 7 predicted proteins | sample Popmic550T_FD_133745 | JGI IMG/M metagenome (GOLD analysis project Ga0190275, IMG submission 133745) | Populus adjacent soil microbial communities from riparian zone of Yellowstone River, Montana, USA - 550 T | ecosystem: Environmental > Terrestrial > Soil > Riparian zone > Trees stand | place... | reverse complement strand
GTTCGCCGAAGAGGAGGGAGACGACGAGGAAGATTAGGCCGACCGCGGCGATGCCGAGGAAGACGGTCAGGGCGCTGATGCTGGCGAAGAGGTCTGTCACTCTCTGATTCTACCCGTTGGAAGTCGGAATGTGTGAAAGCCCGGCGGGGGGAGGCCGTGGGCGACCTCCCCCGTGCCCTTACTTCGCCCCGACCTTCGAGCCGTTGCCGGCCGCGCCGTTTCCGGCGGGCGCGCCTTCGAGCCCCAGCCGGTCTTTGAAGAGGCTGAGGAGGAGGAGCGTGCCGATGCCGCCGCCGCCGTCGCCGGCGCCGCCGGAGGCGAGGACGTCGGGGGTGATGCGGACGCCCTTCTCGCCGATGACCCTCAGCGTCTCGACGAGCGCGACGCCCTGCGGCCCGAGCGCGTTGACCTGCTCGTGGTAGGCGACGCCCTGCGCCTCGCCCATCAGCCTGACCTTCTCGGCCTCGGCCTTGCCCGTGGCGAGGATGTAGTGCGCCTCGCCGTCGGCCTCGGCCTTGCGCTGCTCGGCGCGCTTGGCGGAAATCTCGACGCCGACCGTTGCGGCCATCAAGTCTTTCTGATTGTCGGCGTGCGCGCTGGTCTTCTCAAGCTGGATGCGCTTCTCCTCGGCCTCGCGCTGCGCGTCGTACATGTTCTGTCGCTGCTCGGCGAGTATCTTCTCGGTCTGCGTCTTCATCAGCTCTTCGGGCAGATGTATGTGGCAGATGAGAACGTTGACTACGTCCACGTGGTACTTGAGAAGATGCGCGCGGACGCGTGCCTCCGCGCGCTCCTGTTCCTCGTGGCGATTCTGCAAGTACGCCATCGCGGAAGACTCGGACGCCTGATTGCGGAAGATCGAGTCAATCAGCGGGTGCATCACGTTCTGTATGAGCCGGTCGGTCGAGCCGATCTTGGCGACCATGAAGGGCGCGTCTTCGGGCTTGACGCGGAAGACGACGCGCACTTCGAGCTGCATCGTGAAGCCGTCTTTCGAGATGACCTCGAACGGGTTGAAGGTGTTCGCAACTTCCCCGGCAGTCCACTCGACCGTCTGGTTCGTCGTCGGGATGATGATAGGCGAGACCGCCAAGGTGTTCACGTAGTAGCGACCGGGGCCGACGACTACTTCTTGAATGCCTCGGAAGCCTTCGGGCACGACGTAAGCCTCGTGCGCGCCCTCGTCGAGCCGCATGTCCGCCGGGTCGGTTATCTTCAAGTCCTCTTCTATCTCAGCCATCGTGCGAATCTCGTCTTCGAGCTTGTCGAGGCGCGCTGCGGCCTGCGTGATGTGCTGTTGCTCTTCGCGCTCCATGCGCTCGCGCACCTTGTTCGCCATCTGCCGGCGAATCTCCTCGGAGGGGTCTTTGCCGATGTTCGAGACGATGACAGCGACCTCGCCCGGCCTCACCTCTTTCGCCGTCTCGTTAATCACTTTGAAGACGAGCGGGTTGATGTAGTAAGTGCCGGGCAGGAGTATGTCCTTCTGGGGGCCGCGCTGGCCGCCGCGCGTGATGAACTCGTTGCAGTCCTGAAAATTGTCGTGCCCCTCGATGGGGGTGGCGACGTAATCGCGCGGGTCGAGCGGTGCGCCGTCGGAGGCCGTGACGACGCCGACCTCGCCCTCCGTCGCCACGACGCGCCCCGGAGGCATCTTCGCGCCGAAGTAGCGGCGTTCCTTGATGGCGATCTCGCGCGCGCCGACGTTCACGAACCAACGCCTCAAAAGCACGACCACGATGATAAGCAGAACGAGGCCGATGAGGAGATAGGGCACGTACTGGCCGTTGATTTCGGCGGCCTGACTTTCCGCCAAAAAGTTTACGGGCGACGAATCATAACTCGACTCGTCGCCCGTGTCACTGCCCGCGCGCAGGGCCGCTCTAGAAACTGCGGCGGAACAGGTATGAAGCTTTGATGAAGAAGATTCTGCTGTTGCGGCGGAAGCCCGGCGTTAAGTCGCCGGAGAAACTGTTGATGAAGTTGCGGTTCAGATCGTCGTTGTAGCCGACGTATAGGGCCGTGCCCGGGTTCGGCGTCCAGCCGAAGAGGAACTGCCCGCGGTAGCTCGAAGTGATCGAGCTGTAGTCAATGCGCGCGCGCGCGTAGGCGAAGCGCGTGAACTGGTAGGTCGTCTTGAGCGAGTATATGTTCGAGTCGAAGGCGACCTGCTCGCTGTCGTCGCGGGTCAGCCGGTTCTTCGAGAAGCTTAGCGCGAAGTTCAGGTCGTTGGTAGCCTTGTAGCTGATGTCGCCGTTCGTGTAGAGGAAGCGTCCGGGGCCGGGGTCGAGCGGCGCGTCGGGGTCTGCGAGCGCGGCGGCGCTGACGCGCGGGAAGCGAGGGCCTGCTCCGAAGTCGTAGTCGAGCTGCCCCCAGCGGTAGCCGTAGAAGTAGAAGAAGGTGATCTTCTTCGTCGGCGTCGAGCCGATGTATGCGAAGACGTTCTTCGAGCTGGCCGCGGTCTCGTCCCTGCCGTTGGCGAAGAGCGGCACGCCGAACTCGTAGCCGAAGACGCGCTCGTAGCCCGTGTTGTAACCGGCGCGTATGAAGGTCTGGCGCTGTAGGTTCGGGCCGGCTGATCCCTCGTACGTCCAGTTCTGCATGCGCCCCTGCCAGTCGGCGTTGCCGCCGAGGTAGCTGTACATCTCCCACGAGACGATCTTCGCCTTCGGCTTCGGCTCGGTGTTGTAGCCGATGTTGAAGTTGTGGTTGTTCGTGTTCACGCGGCGGTTGAAGCCCACATCGGAGCGGTAGCCCGCCGTCCGGCCAGAGCCGTTGACGTTCCACCACAGGTGGCGCTTGTTCTGCGAGAAGTTGTAGGCATAGATGAACCCGTTCAGCGTCTGACAGGTGTCGTCATCGGGGTCGGCGGCGAGACCGCAGCGGCGCGCGTTCGAGCCTAACACCTGGAAGTCGAGGGTCGTCTGCTTGTTGAAACGTATGCGCGAGTCGAAGCCGCCGAGGTAGTTGCTGCTATTGACGAAGTTGCGGGCGGTGGCGAGAAAGCCAATGCTATTCTCCTTGCCGATGTCGCGCTTGAGGCGGAGGACTCCGATGGTCGCGTTCTTGCCGATGATGCGTTCGCCCGCGACGGGAAGCCTTTCGGGGTCATAACGCTGCTCGAACGTGAAATCTCCGGGCGCGTTGTCCGAGGCGATGAGCAGGCCGTAGGTGTTGCGCCCGCGTTTGCCCGTGAGCTTCGCCGCGATGTCGGGGTCAATGATGGTGCGCGTGTGAACCGCCGCGATCTGCGTGCGGAAGATTTCGATGCCTTCGAGGAAGAAGGGGCGCTTCTCCTCGAAGAAGATCGGGAAGCGCTGGTTCGCGGTGTTGACCGTGGCGTCGGCCTCGACCTGCGCGAAGTCTGGGTTGAGCGCGAGGTCTAAAGTCGCAGCCGCGGAGATGCTGAATTTCGCCGTAAGGCCGGGATCAATTTTGATCGGCTCGTTGACGAACTTGCCCTGATCGGCTATGCCGAGCGAGCCGGCGAAGGCGCGGCTCATCGAGCGGACGCTCTTGCCCGTCTCCGAAACGGTGAAGCTCGGTATCAACTCGATGGTGCGCTCGGTCGAGATGCCTTCGAGGCCCGTGATGTGGCCCGCCTGATTGAGCGTGCCCGAAGCGTCGCGCGCCATCGGCATCCACGAGTCGAACTCGTCGTTCATGCGGTCAATGTTGCGCCACACGTGGACGCCCCACTTCTTGCCCTTGCCCACCTCGTACCTGAGAGACTTGAACGGTATGGCGACCTCGACGACGTAGCCGTCCGACGTGATCGTCCCTTTCGACTCCATCACGATGTCAACGCTGAAGTCAACGCCCATCCCCTCCGTGAAAATTCCGTCCTGCTGGATGCCGAGCGGGTTGAACATGAACACGTAGGCGCGGCGCTGGTCGTTGAAGGTGTCGAGGTAGAGGCGGACGTTGTCCTCGCCGGCGACGTTGTCGCGCCGCGCTACGGACGCGCGAACTTTCGTCGGGTCGTCGAAGCAGTGGAAGGCGACGTAGAGGAACTTCGCGTCGTAGCCCATGATGGCCTCGGTCGGCACGGTCGGCGCGATGTTGTCGCCGGGGCTTGTCTGGTAGAAGTCTTTGAAGACCGCACCGGACTTCCAGATTTCATCGTCCAGCTTGCCGTCAATGACGGGCGCTTTATCGAAGCGCGGGACGGTGACGGGCGCGGCCTTCTCAGGCGGGAGCGGGGGCATGCCCTTTGATGTGGATTTCGCCGCGACGGTCGCGCCCGTCTTCGCCGCATCCGTTGTCGTCGTCGTCGTTGTGGCGGGAGTCGTCGTCGTTGTCGTCGAGGCGGACTTCGTAACGTCGGGAGTCGGCGAAGGCATGGCCGAAGCGATCTGCGCCCGCACGGCTGTCGTCGGGACGAGGCAGAGGGCACAGAGAAGGGCGACTTTTCTAAAAATGTTCATCATCTTTTCTGGAGGCTTTTGGGCCGGGGCGGGACAGTCGGCTATCGCCGCCGCACGATCTTTTAGTTGGTGAGTCCGCTCACACGATCTCGCGCCAGAATAAGCGGCATCGTCGTGCTTCTGTTTTCAAACCGACCGCGTGGAGTTAGATCGGCTTTCGTCAATACTTGTTGCGGCTACTCGCCGTCGGTCGCGCACCCCGAAGGAAGCGGCGCGAGGTCGGGCGGGACGAGCGCCGCGACAGGCACGGGCATCGTTGCGTTCACCCTCGCGGGCTGCGGCGCTGCGGCCTTCGAGTTGCCGACGCCGTCCCGGTTCGCGCGCCTTACGTTCAAGAGCTTCAAGCGCATCCCCTTCTCCGTCGCGCGAGTCGCGCCGGCGTCGTTTAGAGTCGGGCCGATGCGACGCAGCGTTTCTTCCGCCATCTTTTGCGCGCCGAGCTTCTCTAAGCCGCTCGCGACATAGGCCACGCGCATCTGCTTTTCCGCCGACTTCTCCCACCTCCGCACGGCCTCTTTTTCGTTCGAGCCGTTCGCGAGAGCATCGGCGAAAGAGGGCAAGCCGACAACGGAGTCCGGCGCGTTGAGCATTGCGAGGTCGCCCTGCGCGAAGAAGCTCCGCGGCAGCGCGGCGGCTTCGCCGAGGACGACGCGCGTCTCGACGTTTGAAAGCGCGGCCTTCACTATTTCCGTCCCGCTCGTGGGGTCAATGAGCATGGCGAGTCGTTCGCCGGCGTCCGTCTTCGCCGTGGCTTCGACGCGCGGCTGAGCCTGCGAGCGACCGTCGCTCTTCTTCGTGGCCGCCAGCGCCTGAGGGCACGCCTTATCCCTCGCCTGATAAGAAGCGAGGAGCGGATTGGCGCGGCGCGTAACAAGCTCGCTTGCGCCGTCGTCCGCCCGCAGGTTAAGGAGCGTATGAAGAATCTCGCCGCGGATGCGCGCGCCGAGCGCGCTCTTGAGCGCCGAAAGATCGTTCGAGATTTGCGGCGCGGCGAAGAGCGCCGCAGCGAGGAGGATGAATGTGATGACTGACCTGTGTTTCATTTTCTTCACCCACCTTGGGTCGGGTTTCGTTTGCGTTTGCCCTCAAGGGCGTTCGTTAAATCCCCAGTGCGTGCGGTCGGTCGTTGCGGCGGCTTCGCGCCGAATTTATGTTCCCGCTTTAGACGGAGCGAGTCTGTTTATTATTTCAAAAACTTCAAGCCCGCCCTGTTCTACCTGCTAAACACCGCATCCGAATATTTCGTGGCAACTTTTTTTCGCTTACAATGACGGGCAGCGTTTCTTATTCGTTAACGGCATACAAGCATCAACGGCTTTCGCGCATGTATTTTTCGCGACGCCCTAGTCCGCCGTAAGCCCTTTGGTCTCGCACCCTGTTAGTGGCGCGTCCCCGGATTAGGTTTCAAATATTTTCGCGGCCCGGTTCCTTTAATTACACCGCGCCACCTTCCTCTAACGTAACAGGATGCCGTGGGGCGCTCGGTCTCCTCAATCGAATTGTGACGAAACGCAGGGGGGCCGGATGAACTGCCGGAATCGCGGGACGAAAAGGAAGTGTTCGGAAACGAAAATCACAACTTTTACAGGCGGGAAATGATTATGAAACACAGACGTTTCGGGCGGAAGGGCTGGCCGGTCGGCGAGATCGGCTACGGCATGTGGGGCATGGGAGGCTGGAGCGGGTCGGACGACGAAGAGTCTATGCGCTCGCTCGAGCGCGCGGCCACACTCGGCGTCAACTTCTTCGACACGGCATGGGCCTACGGCGAGGGGCACAGCGAAGCCTTGCTCGGCCAGCTCGTGCGCGCGAACCCCGACAGGAAAATCTACACGGCGTCGAAACTCCCTCCGAAGAATCGCCAGTGGCCGAGCCGCCGCGACGCCGCGCTCGACGACACGTTCCCGCCCGACTACATAGAGGAGTACGTACACAGCAGTCTGAAGAATTCCGGCCTCGAAAGTTTCGACCTCATGCAGTTTCACGTGTGGGAAGACTCTTGGGTGGAGGACGACCGTTGGGCGAAGAAGCTCGAAGAGCTTCGCCGTCAGGGACTCGTCCGCGCGGTCGGCATCAGCATCAATCGTTGGGAGCCTTGGAACGGCGTGCGCGCCGTGCGGAGCGGCCTCGTTGATGCGGTGCAGGTCATCTACAACATCTTCGACCAGAACCCGGAGGACGAGCTTTTCCCCGCCTGCGCCGAGATGGACGTTGCCGTCATCGCGCGCGTCCCCTTCGACGAGGGCACGCTTACAGGCACACTCACGAAAGAAAGTAGCTGGCCCGAAGGCGACTGGCGCAACATATACTTCGTGCCGGAGAACTTAATCCCCAGCGTCGAGCGCGCCGACGCGCTCAAGCCTCTGGCCGAGCGCGCGGGGCTAACGATGCCGGAGTTGGCTCTGCGCTTCATCCTCAGCAACCCCACGGTCAGCACGATCATTCCCGGCATGCGTAAAATCAGGAACGTCGAGTCGAACGTCGCCACGAGCGACGCAGGGCCGCTCCCGCCCGAACTTATCGAAGAGCTGCGCGCGCATCGCTGGGAGCGCAAGCCGAAATCTTGGTCACAATGAAAATTATAATCGCGCTTCAAAACTGTAGGGGCAGGGCTTGTCCCTGCCCGCGCAAGCTGCACTTCAACTCAAGTTGATTTAACAAGTGCGACGGGCAGGGACAAGCCCTGCCCCTAAAGTGCCGTTCGACGCGCGAGTTTTCTCCAGCGCTCTGAATGTTAACGTCGAGATTGTTGAGGGTTGAATGAGAGGCAATCTGAAATCTACCCGCGTGCGCTTCACTGCTACGATCTTCTGCCTGTTCGTGCTTCTGCCTTTCGCCGCGCGCGCGCAGGAGCAGCCGCCGAAAGAGGAAGGGACGTTTCGAGCGCCGGAGCTTGTCGAGTTGAAGAAGCTCGACAAGTCCATCAAGCTCGACATCCGCTACGCCACGTCGAACAACTTCGTCGGTCGCCCCGTCTACACGGAGGCGCGCGCCTTTCTGCAACGTCCCGCCGCCGAAGCTCTGTTGCGCGTAAGCCGCGCGCTCAGAAAGAAGCGGCTCGGCCTCGCGGTCTTCGACGGCTACCGACCGTGGTCTGTGACGAAACTCTTCTGGGACTTGACGCCCGCGGACAAAAAGCAGTTCGTCGCAAACCCATCGAAAGGCTCGCGACACAACCGAGGCTGCGCCGTTGACCTGACGCTCTACGACATAAAGACGGGCCGCGAGGTCTCGATGCCGAGCGAGTACGACGACATGACCGAGCTATCGCACATCAACTACGCGGGCGGAACTCCCGAACAACGTCGCCTGCGCGATCTGCTCCGCGCGGCGATGGAGGCCGAAGGCTTCGCCGTCTACGAGCCGGAGTGGTGGCACTACGATTACAAGGATTGGCGGCAGTATCCGATTCTCAATCTGAGCTTCTCTGAGATACGACCACTTGCTAAAACCTCCAGACGCGCGGCGCGCGTATACAGTACCGCGAGCGGTAGCAAGCGGGTCTCTCTGGATTGCGGAATGCGGATTTCGGATTGCGGATTGGAAGACAGTAGTGCTTCCAATCCGCAATCCGAAATCCGCATTCCGCAATTGGCACACCCGCTCGCTACCGCTCGCGGTACTGTAAGTTGTCCTGATAAGCCTCACACGATATAGTGCCGCTCCTGCACCATCTGGCATAGACGCGCAAGACTCGCGTCTCAATTTCCTTGATAAAAGCCCGCACAACCTTCTCGCAATCTTTCGAGCCTCAGCACAGGCACATGCTTTGCTCAGCCGACGCGTAAAGGATGAGAGCTTATCGCAACAAGCTTTCTTCTTCGGAAGGCTGTGGCCTTCGTCCGTAAAAAATCTGTCCCCAAGCAGCCCGTTCTACACAACTGAAGGAGCGTCCGCCCATGCGTACACGTCACTCTTTACCCTTCGCTCTCCTTTTCCTTCTCTCAACACTTCTTCTGCCGACAACTTCCGCGCTCGCCGACGACACATACGACGACGAGTATGAAGAACGCGCGCGCGTCGTTCGCGTGAGCCTGCTCAAAGGCGAGGTCAGCCTGCGCCGCTCAGGCAACGTCGAGTGGGAGCGCGCGAAACTGAACGCGCCGCTCGTCGAAGGCGACAGGCTCGCGACCGGGCGCGACTCGCGACTCGAAATTCAGATTGACTCGCGCAACTTCGTCCGCGTCGGCGCGGACTCGGTGCTGACGGTCGTAACCCTACGCGACGAGGGCATCGCGCTCAGCCTCGCCGAAGGCACGGCCACGCTCAAGCTCTCGCGCTTCGACCGCGACAAAGAGTATTTCGAGATTGACGCGCCGAAGACGACCGTGGCCGCCGAGAAGACAGGCCAGTACCGCATTGATGTCGCGAGCGACGGAGGCGTCCGCGTCACCGTCCGCGAAGACGGTCGCGCGCGCGTCTACTCGCAGAACTCCGGCTTCGATCTGCGTAACAATCGCTCGGCGCGTTTAGTCTACGGCGGCGCGGGCGAGGGCGACTGGGAGCTAAGCTCCGCCGGAGAGTACGACGAGTGGGATTACTGGAACGACGAGCGCGAGCTATACCTCGCCAAGCGTCTGAAGTACGAAGGCCGCGAGCGCTACTACGACAGCGAAGTCTACGGCGCGGAAGAACTCGACCTCTACGGCGACTGGGTTCACACGAGCGACTACGGATACGTCTGGCGTCCGCACACGACCGTCATCAACAACTATTACAACTGGAGTCCGTACCGCTACGGCCACTGGTCTTGGTGCCCGCCCTACGGCTGGACTTGGATTGCGGACGAGCCGTGGGGGTGGGCGCCGTATCATTACGGTCGCTGGGTCTACTACAACAACAACTGGTGCTGGGCGCCTCGTGGCTACGGCTACAACTATCGCCGCGCACGTTGGCGTCCCGCGCTCGTCGTCTTCGTCAACCTGAGCTTCGGCCACGACCGACACGTCGCTTGGTATCCGCTCGGACACGGGCAGCGCGACCCGCGCGGTCGCTGGTGGGATCGCCGCTATGATCCTCTGACGCCTCTGCGCTCCGGCCACGTGGACAACCTTCGACGCGCGAATCCCGCGCTTCTTCGCGCGGTCACATCCATCCGTGCGCGCGATTTCGGAGCGCAAAACGTTCGCGCACGTCCAGCCACGAACGACCTCGCGCAACGCGCGATTTCGACCGAGCCGATGCGCGGGCCGTTGCCCGTCACGCCTTCGGATGGTGCGCGCGCAGGCTCGCCGCGAGTCGGCACGCGCGGCGAAGGACGCGTCCTTGCTCCCGGCAGCCGCACGACTGATGCGAGCGGGCGTGAGGCTCTATCTATCAACCGACCCGCGCCGGTCACGCCGCCTCGCATCATCCCCAACCGCGAGACGGGCGCGACGACGCGCACGCCCGGCGTCCCGCTCGACGGCGAGCTGCGCCGCACACACGTCTTCAAAAATCGCGAGCCGCGCGTCTCTTCGTCTACGCCCTCCGCGGGCGGCGGAGGCACGCCGAGCAGCGACGACAACACGGGCGCGGTCACACGACCGAACCGCTCCGGGCGTCCTACGATTGACTCAGGCGGCGTCGGAGGCAGTGGCAACAACGCCCCGCGCGTGCGTCCCGCTCGACCCTCGACGCCGACTGACGCGCGACCCTCTGAGCCTATCAACGGAGTCGAGCCGCGCGTGCGGCGCTCCGAACCGGACGCCCGCAACGACGATTCGGACACGCCGCGCGTGAGGCCGACGCGACCCAACGTCGAGCGGCCAAACGTCGAGCGACCGAGCGAAGACAGGCCGCGCGAAGAGAGGCCGCGCGTTGAACGCCCGTCGCCGCCCGCCGTCTACAAGACCGAGCCGGGCGAGCGTCCTTCTACGCCCACTCGTCGCGAAGAGTCGCAACCCTCGCGACCAGAGCGCTCCGCGCCGCCGCCGCGCAACGACCCGCCGCCAAGACAGGAAGCTCCCAGACAGGAGACTCCGCGTCAAGAGGCTCCGCGACAGGAAGCCCCGCGCTCCGCGCCGCGCGAAGAGCGCCCTGCGTCGCCGCCCAAAGAAGAGTCGCGGCCAGCACGCGTTAAGCCTGACGATCAGCGTTGACGCTGTTCTAAGACAAACGCCAACGCCGCCTGACGGCTTATGTTGAGGGAGCGAGACGGGGCCTTGCTTCCTTGAGGGCCGAGACGACGGCGGCGTGCGAGCACGACCGACGCAACTTGTCGCACGCCGCCGTCGTCTCGGCCAAACAGATACTCGCCCGCGCTCTCCCCTTCCCGACTCACCCCGAAAGGACTTTCGATGCGAGACCGCATTCGCCTCTTCGCTTTCGCCACTACCTTCGCGCTCGCGCTCGGCGTAATCACGACGCCTCTCGTGCGCGTCGGTCACGCGCAAACTCCGACTGCGAAGAATTTCAAGCCTGACCTCCGACGCGCTCTCAAGTCGCGCCAACGCCCGACCGACGCGCCCTCGCGACGCGGCGCATACGTCCCCCGACGAAGCCGCAAGTCCGCGCCCGTATCCGCGCGCCCAAGCTCGACGCGCGCCGACTCCCCCAATTCACAGCAACGCAGGACGGCCCGCCCAGCTCCTGTGCGCCGCGCCGCCGACAAGGCCGCGCGCGCAAACGCCGCGACTCTCACGCCCTCGAACGTCATCGCGCCCGGCACTCCGCTCAGCCGCGTCCTTCACGTCTCGCAACTGAGCCTCGTGAGCAGCGACGGCACGCACGAAGAGTTCGTTGACCGCACGGGCGATCTCGTCGCCGACGACCGCACGACCTTCGACAACCGGGGCGGCTCTTACGACATCGCCGTCGGTCGCACGGGCGCGCGCTACGAAGTCTTCACGGCGATTGACGACCGAGGCACTACGACGACGGGCGACGACGTTGCGACCGGCATCCTCGTCCTCGCGCTCGACACGAACGGCGACTTCGTTCGCGACTCATCTTCGACCTTCGACTTAGGACGCGACTTCGGCTTCCCCTCCGCCGTCTCCGTCGTCACAGGCACGTCGCACGCGGGCCGCGAGTTCGTCGTCGTCTCCTCCAGCGGCTTCTTCAACAGTCAAGACCCGAACGATCCCAACAACGAGCCTTCGCCCGGCGTCGTCCTTCTCGTGCGCGACCCTTTGACCGGCGGCTTCGACGCCTCGCGCACGCGTGAGCTTGTCGCCGTCGGCGACGACCGCCTCTTCAACGCGAACGCGTTGACGCTGCTCCCTTCGGGCGATCTCGTAATCGCGGACTTCCAGTCGGACGAGCTGCGCGTCGTGCGCGACACGAACGGCGACGGCGTGCCCGACACGCTCGCCTCGACGCCCTACTGGGATTTTCCCTTCTCCTCGAACGCAGAGGATGCGCCGCTCGACATCGCATCGAACTCGCGCGGCGTCGTCTTCACTCACTCGGTCGGCAGCGACACGCAGATGCTCGCCGTCTATGACACGAACGGCGACAGGTTCGCAGACACAGACGAGATTCGCGTCGAGGGGCTTTCGATTGACAACAACCTCGTCCTTCACGGTATGACGGTCGCGCGCGACGGAACGGTCTACGTCATCGAAGACTCGACGGGCGAGAGCGACCTTCCCGCCGACGGCGGCAACGGCGGCATCCCGCGCGTTGACGCTTTCCCAGACCCCGCGCTCAACGGCATCCTGCGCGACGGCTCGATCTTCGTGCTTGCGGACGACGAGTTCACGCAAGCCTACTCCGGCCTCTCGTTCGGCGTCGAAACAGTCCTCGCGCCGGTCAGCCATCTGACTATGACGAACAGCGCGAGCCTTCAGGGCGACGCCCCGCTCGACGGTCTCGCGACAATCGCGGGCACGAATCTAACGCGCGGGCTGACGGGGGCGACGCAAGGCGAGGCCGCATCGCGCGGCGTCCGCGTGAGCATCGAAGGCTTCGATGTGCCCGTGCTTTCATTCAACGACGCGGCGATTCACATACACGTCCCGCCAGAGCTTGGCGCAGGCGTCGGCTCGGTCGTCGTCACCGTGGGCGGCAGCGTAATCGCCGCGGACGACGCGCGCGTCGTGAATGCGAACCCCGGCCTCTTCACGATCCCGCAGACGGGCACGGGCGAGGCCGTCGCGCTGCTCGTCTCCGGCATGATGTACACGCGCTCGCCTTTCCCCGCGCGCACGAGCAATCAACCTTCTGAAGTCGCGCTGCTCGGCACGGGCTGGCGCAACTCTCTGCCCGTCACTGTGAAGATCGGCGGCAAGACAGCGCAGGTCAACTACGCGGGCAAGTCCGGCGGCTTTCCCGGCCTCGAACAGATCAACGCCGTCATACCCGACGGCGTGACGGGCGCTGCCTCCGTCGTAGTCACGACCGCGAGCGGCGCGGTCAGTCGAGGCGGAGTTGTCATAACCATTCAATAACAGCCCCGCGAGCGTTGGCTCATTACATCAGAAACGCGACCGTAAGGGAGCGTGTCAGCGAAAGGATGAAGGATGAAGGATGAAGGCGGAAGTAAAGACAGCATTTCTTTCATCCTTCATCCTTCCGCCTTCATCCTTTGACCACACGCTCCCTTACGGTCGCGTTTCTGCCTCGGAGCTACCCGCTACCGCTTGCCATATCGTTTGATGTTATATTCCGCAGCAAGTCATGGACTTGCAGACCGTCAAAACTCCGTCGCTCCTGCTCGACATCGAGCGCGTGCGTCGCAACGCCGCGCGAATGTCCGAGCGCGTCAAAAGTTTCGGCGCGAGTCTCCGCCCGCACGTCAAGACGCACAAGTGCGTCGAGGTTGCTCGCATACAGACCGAGGGGCACGCGGGCGGTATCACCGTCTCGACGCTCGCGGAGGCGCGTGCGTTCGCGGCGCACGGCTTTCGCGACATCACCTACGCAGTCCCCATCGAGCCGGGCAAATTCGCGGAGACGATTGATCTAGCCAAAGCTTGCGAGCGTCTCGCGCTCATCACCGACGACGTTTCGATCCCGCACGCGCTCGACGAATACGCGCGGCGCGCGGGTGTCGCGCTCGACCTCTTCCTAAAAGTTGATTGCGGCTATCACCGCTGCGGCGTCGAGCCACACCAACCGGAAGCCCTCGAAATTCCGCG
>Ga0190275_10002387_pt1 | contig 13492 bp, 14 predicted proteins | sample Popmic550T_FD_133745 | JGI IMG/M metagenome (GOLD analysis project Ga0190275, IMG submission 133745) | Populus adjacent soil microbial communities from riparian zone of Yellowstone River, Montana, USA - 550 T | ecosystem: Environmental > Terrestrial > Soil > Riparian zone > Trees stand | place... | reverse complement strand
CCTATCCTCACCTAAGGATCGCGATCGAGATCGACAGCGTCCGATGGCATTCGGGGCTGCGGGCCATCCATCGCGACAACCGGCGCCAAAACTTGCTTGCCGCACAGGGCTGGCTCGTCCTCCGCTTCGAATGGGACGATGTGGTCCATCGCCCCAAGTGGGTTGCGAAGCAGATTCTGGCCGCGATCGAGACAAGGGTCCGCCAGCTCGAGCTTGGCTGACCAAGGTCCGTTCGACGAATTCGGTCGTTGAGCGACCGCAGAGGTCGAATGAAGCTCTCGGCGTGGCCGGTCTTAACTCGGCCTGGTGCGGTCCTGAATCGCCTTGGTCAGCACCGGGAAGATCGTGTAGAGCACGATCGCGGCGACCGCGATCGGCAAGGCGAAGATGACCTCGGAGCGATCGAGAAACGAGAACCCAAGCCCGGCCCCCGCCGCCAGCGCGGACCAGATGTACATGACGATGACGGCCTGGCGATGGCCGTGACCCAGGTCCATCAGTCGGTGATGCAGGTGCTCCTTGTCGGCATGAAAGACGCTCCTGCGTCGCCGCGCCCGGCGGATGATCGCAAACAGCGCGTCGGCCAGAGGGATCGCGATGACGGCCAGTGGGATGAACAGCGGGAAGTACGCGAGGAACACCTGCGACGTCGGGTTGGCTGCGACGGTGGATACCCCAACTCCCTGCGAGCCGATCCCCGCGACCGTTGCACCACCCAGAACGAGGCCGAGCAGCATACTTCCAGAATCGCCCATGAAGATCTTGGCCGGATAGAAGTTGTGACGGAGGAAGCCCAGAGTCGCCCCGACGATCATGATGGCGACCAGAGGCGCGGACGACTGAGAGACGATGAATCCGCCGCCCTCGAGGTTGAAGGTATAGACGAAGAACGACGCCGCCGCGATGGCGACGATCCCGGCGGCCAGCCCGTCCAGCCCGTCCACGAGATTGACGGCGTTGATCATCGCCACCAGCCAGGCAATGGTGAGCAGCACGGAGACGTCGTCGGAAAGCGCTAGAACGTCTCCTCCCGGCAAGAGAAGGAATCGCATCTGGACACCGGAGAGAAAGACGATGCCGGAGGCGAAGATCTGACCGGCAAGCTTCACGGGGGCGGGAAGATCTTGAAGATCGTCCACCGCTCCTAGAAAGAAGATGACGAGCGCCCCGGCACCGATGCCGAGCAGTTCGGAACTGTCTACGAACTTCTCTCTGAACTCCGGCATGTAGAACGCGAGCGCGCCGGCCCCGAGGATCCCGAGCGCCATGGCGAGGCCCCCGAGGGTGGGGGTTGGGTGGGCGTGGACCTTGCGATCGTTCGGCCGGTCGACAGCCCCCATTCGCATCGCACCCCAACGCACTATGGGCGTCACCATGAAGGTGATCGCCAGGGCGCAGATGCCTACTACTAGGTAAGGAATCAAGTGGGAGTGCTCCTAGTGGACGGCGGGGTGCGCTTGGGCAGACCGCAGAACGTTTGGGTAGGGACGGAAGCGGTCCGTCAGGGCCGACACTTTCGCTCGGACCTCGTCGGCGACGGAAGGCGAATCGTCTTTAAGCGTCCGGGCGATGAGGCGCGCGACGTCGGCCGCCTCCTCCTCTTTCATTCCACAGGTGGTCATGGCCGGGGTCCCCACACGAATCCCCGATGCAACGAACGGCTTCTCCGGATCGTATGGAATCGCGTTCTTGTTCACGGTGATCCCGACTGCGTCGAGACGCGCCTCGGCCTCCTTACCGGTTAGGGCCACCGGCCTCAGGTCGACGAGCATGAGGTGATTGTCGGTCCCGCCGGACACGATCCTCAGCCCCTCGTCGGTGAGCGTCGACGCCATGGTTCGGGCGTTGCCGACGACCTGAGCCGCGTAGTCCTTGAACTCGTCGCCGAGCGCCTCTGCGAAGGCAACCGCTTTTGCAGCGATGGAGTGCATGAGGGGCCCGCCCTGCCACCCGGGAAAGACGCTCTTGTCGACCGCCTTGGCATGCTCCTCACGACACATGATCATGGCGCCGCGAGGACCGCGCAGAGTCTTGTGCGTGGTGCAGGTGACGACGTCGGCGTACTCGACCGGATTGTCGTGCACGCCCCCGGCGACGAGGCCCGCGAAGTGTGCCGCATCGACGATGAGAACCGCTCCAACCTCGTCGGCGATGGCCCTGAGCGCTTTGAAGTCCCAGGGCCGCGAATACGCGGTCGCTCCCCCGATGATCGCCTTGGGGTGCTCCCGCAGCGCGATGTCGCGAACCTCGTCGTAGTCGATGAGCTCATCGGACCGGCGCACCCCGTAGGACACGACGTTGAACATCTTGCCGGTGAAGTTAACCGGCGATCCGTGCGTGAGGTGTCCTCCATGCGCGAGCTCCATCCCCATGAAGGTGTCCCCGGGCTCGAGAAAGGCGAAGTAGGCCGCGGCGTTGGCCTGGGCCCCCGCGTGCGGCTGTACGTTCACGTGCTCGGCGCCGAAGATCTGCTTGGCCCTCTCGATGGCCAGCTCCTCGACGATGTCGACGAACTCGCAGCCACCGTAGTAGCGCCGGCCGGGATATCCCTCGGCGTACTTGTTCGTGAGCGGGGAGCCAAGCGCTGCCAGCACGGCCGGCGAGGCGAAATTCTCGGACGCGATGAGCTCGATCTTGGTGTTCTCCCGATTAACCTCCGCCAGAATCGCCTCGGCCGCCTGGGGATCGATCTTGGCCACTGCGGCCCAATCGGACCAACCCGGATCGCTCACTTCAGTCCTCTCTCTCTTGAGGGCGCGTGCTACCGCTGCATTCCTCGCGCTCGATGTCCGATATCTGTCCGATGCGACGCGCGTGGCGCCCGCCCGCGAAGTCCGTTGCTAGAAACACGTCTACCACCGCCAGGGCCAGTTCGTTGCCGAGCACCCGCCCCCCCAGCGAGAGAACTTTCGCGTCGTTGTGCTCACGAGCGAGCCGAGCCATGAACTCATTCGAGCACAGCGCGGCGCGTGCTCCGTGGACTTTGTTGGCGGCGATCTGCTCACCCTGGCCGCTACCTCCGAACACGATCCCGAAGTCCGCGTCGCCGGTCACAACCGATCTCGCCGTCGCCGCACAGAAGGCCGGGTAGTCGACCGACTCGTCCGAGTCGGTTCCGAGGTCGATCACCTCATGGCCCTGCTCCGCGAGGTGCTTGGCAACGACCGCCTTCAGTTCGTATCCGGCGTGGTCGGAACCCAGGGCGATTCGCACTTTCGCATCCTAGGGCAGACCGGCCGCGCGGTCGCGGAGGCTCTAGATATCGGCGGAGCTCTGGGCTACGCCTCGCCGAGCAAGGTGCTCGGAGCCCGCCCCTGCGGGCGGGCCAGGTTCTTTGCTGCGCCTCGCCGAGCGAAATGCTCGGCGGCCGCCCTCCGGGCGGCCAAGGCTCTTGGAGCCTCGTCAGCCGGACGGGCCTGCGTTCGGGCGAGGCCCGCAGATCACGTCCGCCAGACGTTCGATTCCGTCGCTCAGTTCGGCAACGGTGCGCCTGTAGCGGCCCATCGGCATACCCATGGGGTCGTCGACATCGTGGGCGCGCACCAACGCCGGCTTGTGACCCGCCAGCAGAGCCTCGAGACGCTGAGTGCGGCTCGCATCGGCCGCGAGAGGCTCCACCTCTGTGGCCATCAGTTGCTTGAGGAGCACCACCTTTTCTTTCGCGTCTGGAACCATCTGGATGATCTCGCGTACATGGACGCTCGTCATCGCGACCACGAGGTCTGCGGTACGCACCTCGTCAACGTCGATCGAACGTGCCCGGTGGCTACTCAGATCGATGTCGAGCTCCCCCACCACCTGCACCGCTTCGGGGGTAGCGGGGGAACCGTCCATCCCCCACGTCCCGGAGGACGCCACGTGCACGCCCGGGCAGTCACGGCGACGAAGCTCATGCTTCAGCAGCACCTCGGCCATCGGTGAACGACAGAGGTTGCCAGTACAGACGAAGAGAACCTTCATGCCATGAGCGTTACACGAAATCAATTGCAAGCGATCGTCTGGACGATCGCGAGGATTACCCGACGCCGCCGGCGCGGCGGCGTGAGCGAAGCCGGCCCGAAGGGCCAGCGCAGTGTGAGGGAAACAGATTGGGGCGTTAGTGTCGGCACCTGCTCGGCGATCCCGAATGAAGATGAGAGGCAGGTAGATGACCGACGCGTGGAACAAGCTCGTAAAGCGGATGGAGGAGCTCACCGACCTTTATGGGATCGCCAGCCTGGTCGAGTGGGATCAGGCCGTGCTGATGCCCCCCAAGGGCGGAGCGAGTCGTGCGCGGGCATCGGCGACGCTCGGCGGGATCATGCACGGCCGCCTCACGGACCCGGCAATCGGCGAGCTGCTCGGCGAGCTCGAGACCGACGATTCGCTGGACGACGTCCAGACGCGCAGCGTGGAGCTGTTCCGCCGCGAGTACGACCGAGAGACGAAGGTGCCTGCCGACCTGGTGCGCGAGCTCACCGAGACGACGAACATCGCTTACCAGGTCTGGACCGAGGCAAGGCCGGCTTCGGATTTCGCGGTCTTCGAGCCTCATCTGAAGAAGGTCGTGGAGCTCAAGAAGCAGCAGGCCGATGCAATTGGCTACGAGGGAGAACGTTACGACGCGCTCCTCGACCTCTACGAGCCTGGGATGACCTCGGTCGAGGTCGAGGCCATGTTCGAGGAGCTCGTCGACGGACTTCGACCCATCGTCGACGCTGTGCTCGACGCCAGGAACCCAGAACCTGAGTTCCTGTCACGCAGCTACGAAGTCGACAAGCAGCAGCGCTTCAGCCAGTGGCTGACCCGCCACATCGGGTTCGATGGAGACGCCGGCCGGCTCGACACTTCGCCTCATCCGTTCACGATCATGGTCGGTCAGGGTGACATCCGGCAGACCACCCGGTACAGCGAATCGGACCTCCCCTCTTCCATCTATGCCACTCTGCACGAGACCGGGCACGCGCTCTACGACCAGGGCTTTCCCGAGCAGTGGCAGGACCTCCCAGTGGGGGGCTATGCCTCGCTGGGCATGCACGAATCGCAATCTCGCATGTGGGAGAACCAGGTCGGCCGAAGCCGTGACTTCTCCGCGTTCATGCTGCCCGAGTTGAAGAAACTGTTCGAGACCGAGCTCGGCTCGGTCACGCCGGATGAGTTCTTCGAGGGAGTGAACTACCCCGAACGGTCGATGATTCGAGTCGAGGCCGACGAGCTCACTTACAACCTGCATATCGTTATGCGATTCGAACTCGAGCTCGCGCTGTTTCGCGACGAGCTCGATGTCGCCGATCTCCCGGAAGTGTGGAACGACAAGATGGAGCAGCATCTTGGTATTCGTCCGGAAGACGACGCGGAGGGTGTGCTGCAGGACATGCACTGGGCGGGTGGGATGCAAGGTTACTTCCCGACCTACTCTCTGGGAACGATCTACTCCGCGGCGCTGTTCGACAAAGCGAAGAACGATCTCGGCGGGTTCGATGACGAATTCCGCAAGGGTGAGACCTCGCAGTTGCTCGAGTGGCTGCGAACCAACATTCATAGCAAGGGTCACATGCTCGATGCCAAGGATCTGGCCACGAAGGTCCTCGGCGAGCAGCCCACGGCGCAACCTTTACTCGACTACCTCAAGGGCAAGTACTCGGACATCTACTCGATCACGCTCTGAATCTGCTCGAGAGATACCGAGCCCTCACGCAACAGCTGCAACTCGCCAACGAGCGACACGACACTTGACGGCGCCTCCGAGCACGGCCCCCCATCGAGGTAGACCGCCACGCGGTCTCCCAACGCGGCGCGCGCTTCAGCCACACTCACCGCCGGAGCCTCACCCGAACGATTCGCGCTGGTGACCGCAAGCGGCCCCGTCCGTTCGAGTAACCCTCGTGCCACCTCGTTCCTTGTCACGCGAACGGCGATGGTCTCCTGCCCGCCTCCGAGGTCGTAGGGCCAGTCGGGTTGACGGGGAAGCACAAGAGAAAGGGGGCCGGGCCACAGGGCCGCCGCCACCGCACGCGCTCGCTCATCGAAGACCACGACGTCGAAGAGGTCCTCTGCGTTCGCGGCGAGGACTGGAATCGGCCTGTCCATCGGCCGACCCTTGGCCTCGAAGATCCCCGCGACTCCTCCGTGCGAACGCGGCAGCGCCCCGACTCCATAGATCGTGTCGGTCGGCAAGACCACCAAGTGGCCTCTTCTCAGTGCACCCGATGCAACCTCGAGCTCGTCGCTCATCTTTCTGGCTTGCGTCCCTCGACGATGCGGTCCCATCCGGCCAGGTCCCCGTGGACACCGGAATGGATAAAGCCGGCGCGGTCGAACAACTCGACAACCGCCTCCGATTGGCCGTGGCCGATCTCGCACACGAGCCAACCTCCGGGTCGCAACCACGGCAGCGTCTGACCCACGAGCGCCGTCACGATACTCAGGCCATCTCGCCCCCCGAACACCGCGTGGTCCGGTTCGTGATCAAGGACGTCTTGTCCGACGAGATGGGTTTCGGATTCCGAGACGTAGGGTGGATTGCTCACGACGACGTCGAAGTCGCCCTGCATCGAACTGGGGAGAGGTTCGAACAGGCTCCCACGCAGAATCTCAACGTCGAGATCCAATCGCGCCCTGTTGTCGCGCGCATAGCGGAGGGCCTCGGCGGAATCGTCGGTCGCCCAAACGCGCGCGTCCGGACGCTCCTGCCTGATCGCCAAAGCGATCGCGCCCGAACCGGTGCCCACGTCGACGACCGCTCCATCCTGCGGAAGCCTGTCGAGGGCTCGCTCGACAAGCACCTCGGTCTCGGGCCGAGGCACGAGCACGCCCGGCCCCACGGACAGCTCGAGGTGACGAAAGGCCGCCGTCCCGATCACGTACTGAAGAGGCTCTCCCTGCGCGCGGCGCCTGGCCAGCTCCAGGGCTAAGCGCTCGACCTCGTCATCCGTCGAGGCACGGCGCTCGGCGGCCTCGACCAACCAGTCGGCCTCCCTGGGTCCGGCCTCGACCTCAGCCGATGCAAGCAAGTCCGCTATCCGGGAGCGCACCTCAGGCCGGGACGTCGGTGGCCCTCTGGGACGCGGTGAGTGCATCGATGAACTCGTCGAGATCACCGTTGAGGATCTCGTTCAGTCGATACGACGTCAGCCCGATGCGATGGTCGGTCACGCGGTTCTCGTGGAAGTTGTAGGTCCGAATCTTCTCGGAACGGTCCGCGGTTCGAACCTGGGCCTGCCGAGCTTCCGCTTGCGCAGCAGCCGCTTTGTCCTGCTCCGCCTGGAGTAGCCGGGCCCGAAGGATCCGTAGAGCCTTGGCCTTGTTCTGGAGTTGCGACTTCTCGTCCTGACACGCAACCTCGATCCCCGTGGGGAGATGCTTGATGCGAACCGCCGAGTCGGTGGTGTTCACGCTCTGTCCTCCGGGTCCGCTGGAGCGAAACACGTCGATCTTGAGATCCTTCGGATCGATCTGGACGTCGACTTCCTCGGCTTCGGGAAGCACCACCACTCCTACTGTCGAGGTGTGGATGCGGCCGGAGGACTCGGTTGTCGGCACGCGCTGAACCCGATGCGTGCCTCCCTCGAACTTCAGCCGGCTATAGGCCCCCTTGCCCTTGACCGCGAACGTCGTTTCCTTTAGACCACCGATTCCGGACTCGCTCGACGTGAGCACCTCCGTCTTGTAGCGGTGTTCCTCCGCGTAACGCTGGTACATGCGGAATAACTGGGCGGCGAAGAGGCCGGCCTCGTCCCCTCCGGCGCCCGCCCGTATCTCGATGATCACGTCGCGTTGATCGTTGGGATCCTTGGGGGTCAGGGCCTCGATCAGCTTCTCGCCCATTTCGTCGATGATCTTCTGCTGCTGGGTCATCTCCTGGTTGAGGTAGTCACGTTCCTCGCCCTTGCTCCCTGACAGCATGGCCTTCGCCGACTCGAGATCATCCGTCGCGCGCCTGTAGGACCGCCACATCTCGACGGTCTCACGCAGTTCCGAGTGTTCCTTGCCGAGGTTCTTGAGCTCGTCTGGCCGCGCATCGGCCAGCGACCGCTCGACCTCCTCGAACCGAGCCTCGATCTCCTTCAGCTTTGTCTCCGGGATCTGCAACTTCTCTCCTTAGAAAAGGATGTTCATCGAGCTCGCGACGCGAATTCCGAGCTCGTGGTCGCCCTCAATGCGGTATTGCCACGCATTCGTTGCCGGAGGCATGAGGCCATAGTACGACCGAGGCATCGAGCTTCAGGAGACCGGCGCTTCGGGCCCCTCTCCCGCCTTGCGGAGCGAATCGATGTCCGCGGCGACGGCTTGCATCGCAACAATCGCAACCTCGATCTGATCGAGCGACGGGGGCTTGGTGGTGATTCGTTGAAGCGCAAGCCCGGGAAGCATCGAGATCTTGAAGAACAGCGAGTCCTCGTTGCGGCTCGCGAGCTTGATGGCCTCATAGGAGAAGCCGGCAAGGACCGGAATGGCCGCGATGCGTATCCCGATCCGCGGAACGAGCCCGGCCCCCATGAGCGCGAGGTCCATGAAGAAGTGCGCAACGATGGTCAGGAACAAGACGATGAAGAGGAAGTTCGTCCCACACCGGACATGCAGGGTCGAATACTTTTCGTCGATCAGCGCGGGATCGAGTGGATCACCGTTCTCGTACGCGTAGATCGTCTTGTGCTCGGCGCCGTGGTACTGGAACACGCGTCGGATGTCCTTGAATAGGCTGATGAGAAACAGATAGCCCACGAACATCCCAAGGCGGAAACCTCCCTCGATCAAGTTGAACAACAGAGGATGATCGGAGTCCGTGCCGCCGATGAAGCTGTCGACCAGGCGAGCCCCCAGCACCGGAAGTGCGATGAACACGGCCGAGAACAGGACCATGGCCGTGCCGAGCGACCAACCGAGTTGCCTGTCGGTCAGCTCCTCTTCCTCCTCGAGGGAGTGGTTCGCCGAGATCATGAGCGCCTTGATCCCGATTCCAAGCGACTCGCCCAGCACCCATACGCCCCGCACGAGAGGCCACTTGAGCCATCGGTGACGGTCGGCGAGACCCGGAAGGGAATGCTTCTCGACCGCGATGGTGGCATCGGGCCTGCGACAGGCCACCGACCACGAGACGGGGCCCCGCATCATCACGCCCTCGAGCACGGCCTGCCCCCCGATGGAGGGGCGCGGGGCGCCTTTTCCCGCCGCTTCCGGGGCCGGACGACCGGCGGCGGGCGCCGCGCGCGCGCTTGCCTCCTGCTCGGGAACCCGACGCGGATCGTCAGTGGATTCGTCGGTCATCCGCGTCAAGAGTCCCTGGTCATCGATTGGCGATTCGAGCTAGCTGGCGTCGCTCGACGCGGATGCCTCCGGCGTGGCCGAGGCCTCCGGAGTCTCCGCGGGGGCCGGCTCCGGTTGAGCGGGGGCCGTCGCCTGATGGCGCTTCGCGTACTTCCGCTGGAAGCGCTCGACCCGGCCGCCGGTGTCCACGAGCTTCTGCTTGCCCGTGTAGAAGGGGTGGCACTGGTTGCACAGCTCGACGTGCAGCTCGCCCTTGGTGCTGCGAGTGACAAACGTGTTGCCGCAAGAGCACGTGACCTGAGTCTCTTTGTACTCGGGGTGGATCTCGGTCTTCATGTTCCGCTCTCTTCCTCTGCGTCTTTCACTTTCATCTCGGCTTGGCCGTCGGATCCCTTCGAGCCGGGCTCGGCTCGTTGCCTGCGCTTGGCCTCGTACGCGACCGATGCTCTGGCCATCACGTAGAAGGTCAGAATCAGCCCACCCAGCAGTCCGATGATAGTCAGCCACTCGGGTAAACCCAAACCTAAGAGCACTCTCTCTAGGAACCTCTAGCCTCTAAGACGGTATTTCTCTGTGCCGTTTCGCCCGTTTGGCGGGAGCTCTCGCGCTCAGAATCGTTTTAGTCGCCCTTTACTGGGACCTTGGCGATCTCACGCAGGAACTGAGCGTTGCTCGCAGTCGATTTCATCTTGTCGATCAGCAGCTCCAACGCCCCACCGCCTTCGAGTCCGTGCAGCACTCTACGGAGCCTCCACACGATCTGAAGCTCCTCAGGCTTGAACAGCAGCTCCTCCTTGCGTGTTCCCGACGCCTGGATGTCGATAGCGGGGAAGATCCTCTTCTCCGACATTTTGCGATCGAGCTTGAGCTCCCAGTTGCCGGTGCCCTTGAACTCCTCGAAGATGACCTCGTCCATTCGGGAGCCAGTTTCGACGAGAGCGGTCGCCAGGACGGTCAGCGACCCGCCGTGCTCGATGTTTCGAGCAGCACCGAAAAAGCGCTTCGGCGGGTAGAGGGCAGTCGAGTCGACTCCACCGGACAGAATTCGGCCGGAGGCCGGTGTCGCCAGGTTGTAAGCACGGCTCAGGCGCGTTATTCCGTCGAGCACGACCATGACGTCATGGCCCATCTCGACGAGTCGCTTGCATCGCTCGAGCGTCAGCTCGGTTACCTGGATGTGATCGTCAGACGGGCGGTCGAAAGTCGAGTAGATGACCTCGGCCCCTTCGACGCTCCTCTGCATGTCGGTGACCTCTTCGGGTCGCTCGTCGACGAGCAGAACTATCAAGTGAACTTCGGGATTGTTCTTCCGCACGGCGTTGGCGATCTGCTGCAGCACGGTTGTCTTGCCCGCCTTGGGCGGGCTCACGATCATTCCGCGCTGACCCTTTCCGATCGGAGCAACGAGATCGATGATTCGGGCAGTCACGGCGCGCGGATCCTCGCTGTTCTCGAGCATCAACCGGTCCTGTGGATACAGCGGAGTCAGGTCACCGAAGCGCGGACGGTTGTGCGTCCGGTCGGGATCCTGACCATTGATCTTGTGGATCTTCAGCAGAGCCTGGTACTTCTCCGAGTCCTTCGGCGAACGCACCGAGCCGGTGAGCTCGTCTCCTTTACGGAGTCGGAAGCGCCTGACCTGAGATGCCGAGACGTAGACATCCTTGTCACCCGGGACGTAACCGCTTGTGCGAAGGAAGCCGTACCCCTCGGGAAGAAGGTCCAAAATCCCCGTTCGTATCTCGGCGTTTGGATCGTCCTCGGCCTCGAGCTCTTCCCAGCTCTCCTCGCGCATGAAGGGCTGTCCGCCCCCGCCGCCACCTCGCCGACGACGACGACGCCGGCCGGCGCCCTGCGGCTCGGCTTTCTCGCGCGGACGGTTGCGGTTGTCGCGACCCTTGGGCGAGCGTCCCCGGTTTCGATCCGAGCGGCCGCCGCCTCCCTGAGAGCCGGAGTCCCGCTCGTCGCTAGCACCCTCATCGCGGGTTCCAGGTTCGCGGTTGTCGTTGCTCCCACGCTGACCCTGGTCTCTGCCGTCGGCGCCTCGACCTTGACTCCGATCAGGTGCGCCCGTCTTGTTGCGATCGGTGGTGCTCTGATCGCCGCCGCTCATTTTGTTTTGTTCGCTAGCGCCCATCTTGTTTTGTTCGCTGGCGCTCAACGGAGGCGCCTGCTCGCGCTTGCGTTCGCCGGAGGGCTTGGGTTTCTCAGTCGACGCCACCCTCGAACCATTGCCTTGCTTGGGGGGGTTCGGGGATTTGGAGGTCGCTTGCCCGTTGTCCGAGGTTGCGATCTTGTCGATTATCTCTGCCTTCTTCAGCCCCGTGACCTTGAGGTCGAGGGACTTGGCAATCTGCTTGAGTTCGGTAACCGCTTTGGATTCGAGTACCGATCGATCCAGCGTGTCAGCCACTTAGGCCTCCTGCATTGATGGAAGTAGCTCACCGAGGTGGGGCATTGCGTCCTTCCAGTCGTCGGAAAAACGTCTGAATCCCGCGTCGGTGAGCGGGTGTTTCACAAGTGATTCAAAGACTTTGAACGGCATCGTCGCGATATCCGCACCCAATCTGGCTGCCTCTACGACGTGGAGGGGATGACGCAGGCTTGCGGCTAGAACCTTGGTCGTATAACCCTGAACGGCGTAGATCTCACAGATGTCGGACAGAAGCCGAAGTCCGTCCGTTGCGATGTCGTCCAGCCTACCCAAGAATGGAGAGACGATGTAACCACCCGCCTCGGCGGTCAGAATCGCCTGCGTCGCGCTGAAGTTCAGGGTCATGTTCACTTTGATGCCGTCGTCGGCCAGGGCGCGCGTGGCGGCCAGTCCATTGGGGGTCGTGGCGATCTTGACGACCGCATTGTCGGCGATCTGGGCGATCTCCCGTCCCTGATTTATCAGGTTGTCCGTGTCGTTGCCGACCGTCTCGATCGAGACGTCGCCGTCGACGATCGAGCAAATCTCCTTGACGCGCGGGAGAAAGTCCGAGCTCTCTTTGCCTATGAGGGTGGGGTTGGTCGTCACACCACCGAGCACTCCCCAGCGAACTCCCTCACGAATCTCGTCAAGGTTAGCCGTGTCAAGAAACAGCTTCATGAGAACCGCTCCCCTCTCTCTCGCGGTCGATGACGCCGACTGCGCGGTTCAGCATCCCGTCGTCCTGACCTGCTTCGTCTTTGGGTTTGCCGCTCTCGACCGACTTCAAGGCCTGCGCGACGACGTGACTGATCGTCTCGGACAGAGTCTGGTCGAGGTCGAGGTGCGAGATGATCGGCACCCCGCGCATCATTGCTGATGTCACCATGTATTTCTGAATCCTTCTGATCTTCTTGAAGTTTGCGAGATAGCGCTGCTCGCTCCTGTGTCTAGTGTCTGTATTGCGTCTGAAGAAATGGCTTCTGTGAAGCTTCTCGTCGTCGACGCTTATGAGAACCGAGACCACCACTGCTCGGTCGTCATCGATCTCGTCGAGGGACTCGATGAAGCCCGGAACGAGATGCGCTCCCTCCAGGATCAGGTCAGTTCCCTCGGCGATTGCCCGGCTGATCAGCGACTGCGCCCCCACGGCCACGGCGGCCGCTTGCTCGCGGAAGCCGATGATTAGCCTGTCGCCCGAATGGGGAATGGGCTGCCGTACCCCTTTATCGGCTTCGAAGCTCGACGAGTAAAGCGTGGGAAACATCTCGGGGGTGAACGCGCTTCTTAGTATCTCTCGGACCGCATCCGTGGATACGACCCTTGTGATACCGAGCCGAGACGCGAGCTGGGTCGCGATTGTCGACTTCCCCACCCCGGTCGCGCCGCCGATCAGGATGATGAGCGGAAGGTCGAGCTCGGCGACGGACTGCCACTTGATGAAGGCCTCCGCGTACTTGTCGCCTGCCTCCCGTCTCAGCACCTCGAGGGTGATGTCGACAAGCTGCTCCTGGCTCACCTGCTCGAGGCCACGGGCTCCCATCTCCTGTTCGATCTTGTTTGCCACCTGATACGAGCGAGCCGGTCCGAGGCCGGTCATCATTAGAGAGGACGCAGTCAAGCCCTTCGAGTACGGGAGCCCGTGCTCGCTTTCAGCGATAACAATTTGCTTGCGTCGTGGTTCCTTCATCACGATCTTTCCTCGTGCCTCGTCGCTCGGTCAGCGACTCAGCGCCTTGAATCGTGCGCTCGCGAGTTGCGCCCCCCATTCGATGACATGGGCCGGGTTGTCACCGTCGATCCCAACTGGAGCGTTGTCCATGTAGACGACCT
>Ga0190275_10002386_pt1 | contig 13492 bp, 15 predicted proteins | sample Popmic550T_FD_133745 | JGI IMG/M metagenome (GOLD analysis project Ga0190275, IMG submission 133745) | Populus adjacent soil microbial communities from riparian zone of Yellowstone River, Montana, USA - 550 T | ecosystem: Environmental > Terrestrial > Soil > Riparian zone > Trees stand | place... | reverse complement strand
TGCGGGAGAGCCCGACGTCGTTGTGCCCCTTCGGCCCGGTGGGACCGAACACCTTGGTGAAGATCTCCAACGACTCGCGCCGCTCGCCCTTCAGCGCCTCGCCGAGCACTGTCTCCGCCTTGGTGTTGGCGTAGACGTCGGCGGTGTCGAAGGTGCTGATGCCCGCGTCGAGGGATGCACGCACGCAAGCCGTAGCCTGCTCGTTCTCCAGCTGGGAGCCGTGAGTGAGCCAGTTGCCGTACGTGATCTCCGAGATCTTGAGTCCGGAGCTGCCGAGGTAACGGAAATGCATCGTTTCAATCTACCCTCCGGCCTGTCCGAGACGATGGCCCACCCCGGGCGCACCGTGCCGTGATCGTCGTGCGACCTGCGGGAGAGGGCTCGGACTAGTCTGCGTTCGGTGACGGTTCTGATCCACCTGAACGGTCCGCCGGGGATCGGGAAGTCCACACTGTCGGCTCGGTATGTGGAGCAACATCCGGGGACCCTCAACCTGGACATCGACCAGCTGCACCGGCTGGTCGGCGGCTGGCGAAGCGAGGACGGTCGCACCCACGACGTGCTGCGCCCGATCGCGCTGGCCATGGCGGCCGCTCATCTGGCCGGTGGGCGGGATGTCATCGTCCCGCAAGATCTGGCTACGTCGGTGGAGGTCGACGCCTTCGCGCAGGTCGCCGACGAGCAGGGCGCCGACTTCCGCGAGATCGTTCTGCTCGCCGACAAGCGGGAGTCCCTCGACCGGTTCGAGCGTCATGAGGACGGAAGCGAATGGGCGGAGCACAACCGGCGCGTGGTGGCCAGGCACGGCGGCCCGGTCTTTCTCGGTGAGCTCCACGACCGGTTGCTGGAGCTCCTGCGCCAACGACCTTCGGCAGTGGTGATCACGAGTGAGCCGGATGCCGTCGAGGAGACGTACGCCGTGCTCGAGCAGGCGCTGCGCGGCCGACCTGCTGGTCGCCTCGGTCCCCAGGATTAGGCAGCTGAGACCACCAGTGCCGGAGAAGCAGCGGGAACCCGTCTGCCTGGACCAGTTTGGTGCGCCGCGAAGGAATCGAGGCCTGACCAGGACGTTCGTGCCGGGGAGGCTGTCGACGTCAACGCAGACCTAGCGGAGAGTCACAGGGAACCTAGGGGCGGAAAGGTTCATGGTCGAGCTGGCCGCCGCTGCGGACGATCACGGCGGACGACTCGTCGATCTCGTGCCACACCCCTGGTAGGTCCGAAAACGGCTCGGATGCGATGAGCCGGTCGCCGAGCCTCGCGGTCGAGAACCACATCTTCTTCTCGGGATACAGCTGGTGCAGCGAGTCGACGTCGGCCGACGCGAACAGTGACCGCGCCCGGCCCTCAGTCGCATACCGCACCGCCCACAGAGTGCTGCCGTCCGAGACCCCGAAGGTCCCTTGCACCAGCGGCGCGACGCCGCGCTTGGTGGCGGTCGACTCGATCATCCTGACGGTGCGCTCGAGCGCTCGGATCGGATCCTCCTCGAGCCCGAACGTCAGCGCGAGCCTGAACACGACTTCCGTGTCGGTCGATCCGACGATGTCGGCGAACAGCTCGGGATCGATCGCCCACATGAGGTCGCGCCGGATGGTATGGAAGTCACCGACGTAGCCGTTGTGCACGAACAGCCAACGTCCGTGGCGGAAGGGATGACAGTTGGTCTGTTGAACCGGTGACCCGATCGCTGCACGCACGTGGACCAGGAACAGCGGCGACTCGACGTGTGCGGCGAGCTCCCGCAGGTTTGCGTCGCCCCAGGCTGGAGCGACGCTGTGGTAGACCGCCGGGCCGTCGCCAGCGCCGTACCAGCCGAGCCCGAAGCCGTCACCGTTGGTCGGCTCGGCGCCCATGCGCGAGCTCAGGCTCTGGTCGACGATTCCGTGCTGAGTCTTGAACAGCAGCTCATCGATGAGAACGGGCTGACCGTGCCAGGCCATCCAGCGACACATCGCATCTCCTCTGCTTGTCGGCGCATCCTCGAACTCGCCCCGCCGCCCGACGTCATGGCGGACAGGTGATCAGGTTAGTCCGATCGGGCCGGTCCTTCGCCGGCGAATCGCGTGTACCCGGCTCTGAGCGGCAGCCATCCCAGGCTCGTTCAGGGCCGTATCTCACCCGATTAGGGGGACGCGCGGGTCGTTTCAGCGCCCTAGCCTGGCCAGGGTCGAGGACGCCCGCGATCGCCATCCAGGAGGGTCACCCGGCGCAGCATCGAAGGAGCACCATGCCCAGAATGTTGAGACGAGCAGCGGTCCTAGGAGCAACGGCTCACGTCGCCTCCAAACACGGTCAAGCCAAGGCCGAGGCCGCCGCCCAACAAGAGGCCGCGGCCCCCCCACCGCCTGCCGCCGTGCCGGAAGTTCCGCCCGCGCCTGAGGCTCCTGCGACGCACTCTCCGGCGGACAGCTATGACGAGCTGATGAAACTGAAGGGGCTTCTGGACGCCGGTGTGTTGACCCAAGCGGAGTTCGACGCCCAGAAGCAGAGAATCTTGAGCTCCTGACAGCACACGATCAAGATTCCAAGCAGCCGCACCCATCCAGGAGTTGAGAATGTCCATCGGTCCAGTGCAATTGCTCGTCGTCAGTTTCGATGAGCCGAACTTCACCGGCGAGGTCATCGAGGAGTTGACGCGCCTTCGGGAGAGCAACGTGATCCGCCTCATCGATGCGCTTGCTGTGCAGAAGAGTCTCGACGGGGATCTCATCGCCGTGCAGTGGAGTGATCTGTCCGTCGATGAGGCGGAGGGCCTCGGCGCAACGATCGGCGCGCTCATCGGACTCGGGATCTCTGGTGAGGAAGGCATGGAGGCCGGTGCGCTCGTCGGCGCACAGGCTGGGGCCGATGGTCACCTCATCGACGAAGCGGAGGTGTGGGACGTTGCCGACTCGATCGAGCCCGGTAGCGCTGCTGCTCTTGCCTTGATCGAGCACGTTTGGGCTGTTCCCCTTCGTGACGCGATCGGGCGAGCTGGCGGCGTTCCGGTCAGTGACGCCTGGGTGCATCCTCTCGACCTGGTGGAGATCGGACTGGCAGAACGCGACGAACTCTCGCCGGTGTAGTTCGATCCCTATCTGCTGGTGGGGACCTTCGACGTGAGTCGTCGTGAGCCATTGGTCCCTCGAGCACACTCCGGGCCGTTCTTGGACGAAGGGAATACAGCGAACAACGTCTCAGCCGCGACTGATGCTTGTCGGTGAGCAGGGCGATGCCGGTGTGCAGGGTGCGGCGGGCCTGGTAGAGCGGATCGTTCGCGCGTGCGAGGCAGCGAGCGCCGTCGTTGTTGTTCGCGACGATTACTGAGGGACAGGCAACCGTTTACGTCGGGGAGTAGGCTGTACCTACTTGATCCCAGAGCTTCCGCCGGACTCGTCAGAGACCAGGTGGAACGGGGGACTTCATGGCCGGGTTGAGCAGCTCAGCTCATCGGGCGGCGCCCCACCTGCGCTCCTCGCTCTTGGCGGCACCTCTTCAGCGCGTACTGCGACTCCAGCTCAGCACGGAGACCGGGCGCGGATTCGTGGACGGCGCTTGGTGGCCGTATGGCCACGACCTCGCCGTCGAGGTCCTCGATCTGGTGAAGCAGTTTCCGCCGAGGCTCGGACGGCTCGCCTGGGTCGTCTACTCGGCCTCTGACTGGGGATCGAATCGTCGTCGTGGGATCCAAGCCGATGATGCGCTCGTCAATATCGGATCGTTCCCCCGCAACGACCCCCATATGGTGATGCTGCGTAGCGTGTCGCCTCGGGTGAGTCGGGTCGTCCGGCTGTTGGTGGTGCCGCCGGAGTGGGAGGAGCAGGCCGCCGTGTATGCGATGCGGACCGCAGCCAGCCCGAGCAACACCGCCACTGGATCGGCGATTCTCGACGAGTCGCTGGACCTGCTGCTCGCTGGCCACTTGTCGTACGGGGATGGCAGCGGAGTTGGTTCGCGTATGTCAGCTGACGGCCCGATGCGCTGATGCGGGTGCAATGGTGATGACGACGTGCGCCGTGTTGCGGTGCGAACGCCCCGGCTACCGGACCTTCGTCATTCCCGCTGGCGACGGCGAGAATGACGAGAAGGCCATCTGCGCGACCCACCACGCCGCCATGCTCGACGGTGCGCGGTGGGTCTCGGGCGTGGAGGCGTCAGAGGTCTTGATGGGCTCCGACGCGCCACCGGTGCTCACCGATGTCGCTCTTCGACGGGAAGGCTCTAGCAGCATGTCAGGCTCGCCTGTCTTCCTGCGGATGAGGACCGAGTACAGCGACGGTGCCGAACGCGACACCGATATCGAAATCACCGACCAAGTGGAGTTCCTGCGGTCCCTGCTCACCTGGTAGCGGGCCTCGTTGCGGTGCCGCTGAAAGATGGACGGGGGAGCGACGTACAGTGGGGTTCACCACGGCAAATGTCCCGGCATCCAGCTGGCATTGCCTGGCGGTAGTGCCCAGCCAGGCGAGGGCACAAGGGACCAGAGCATGACCAATCTCTCCACCAATTCCCCCGTCGACCAGGATCTGACCCTGGATCTTTGTCCGATCTGCCAGCACCCGTTGTCCGCCCACGACCGCATCGGCGTCCGCTGGTGCGCCGCCACCCAGCTGGGAGTGGGACAACGCGAGTGCATGTGCATCGTCGCGGTGGGCAGCACATCGAGCACCGGCGCGTCCTGGGCTCAGATCAGACACGGCGCAGCCGCGCGCTGACTTCCACGAGTCGATACGGCGTCGATGACTTGCTTGTAGAAATTCGAATCGACCCTGCTCCAAGATCATCGGAGATGGGCAGCGACGACAAGGGCCACCACACCCCCTCACCACAGGCATTCGGAGAGACCGTCGACCTTCTCACCACACTCCCTCCATAGCATCCAGGAATCAGGTCACCGTCGTGTCACCCGCAGACCGATCGGCGCTTCGGTCGTCACCGACCAGTCGTCGACTCTCCTCCGCTGAATGCCGTGCGTGGCTCAGGAAACGCAGCCAAGGACGGTTAGGTCACCTCACGGGTCGCGGGCCTCGATCCACGGTCGTCGGCTACGCAGCCACCGATGATCAGGTCGTCTTCCGGGTGCCCGAGTACAACGAGATCTGCCAGTATGCACCGGGACGCACGATCACGTTGAGCGTCGACTGCGGAGGCGCCGGCACCCACTCGCGCACCGAGGTTGTCGTCACCGGCGTCGGCCATGCTCCAGAACGCCAGGAGGACCTCGCGGACGCTGTCGATCTCCTCGAGGAGTGGCCGTCAAGCGTCTCCACTCACCTCATCTGCCTCGATCTCGCCGTCATCGAGGGAGATACCGTGTTCGACGATGAGTCGTAGGCTCCAGTCGGCGCGGAGCCACCATGTGTTCGCTCGGCGCATCGTGATCAACTACCTGAACCGGGTCGGACTCGACATACGGGACACATTCCGGTGCTCGACTCCGGACAATTCCGGAGGCTCGTCAAGTTCGGCCCGACCAACTCAACCAGCAGGCGTGACCTGGTAGCGCCGCGCTCGGTGGCCCAGGTCGGATCGGCCAGTTCTCGCGTGATGCCGCGCCACAGGTCTGGAGCGAGGGGATTGTCCACGCTGCGGTGCCTCGCGTGCGGGAAGCGGACGTAGGCTTGGAGCATCCGGACGAACGCTCCGTCAAGCCGCGGAGCGCGACCCGGGACCCGGGAAGGAGCCAGCGATGGCCGCCCAAGAACCTGTTCAGCCGTCCACAAGTCAGCGCCCAGCAGACACCTCGGCGGCCCGGGAATCTGGGGTACCCCGTCAGATCAAAAAGACACCACGCTCCCGCGCCGGCGCGGCATGGGTCGGGATCTGCATCGCTGCGGTCGTTGTGATGGCGCTGATCATCTTCCTGCTGCAGAACCGACAACCGGTTCTCGTGACGTTCCTGTCCATGGAAGCCACCGTGCCGCTGGCCATTGCGCTGCTCATCGCCGGTATCGGCGTCGGCATCGTTGCGCTCGTCATCGGCACCATCCGCATCGGCCAGCTTCGTCGACGTCTGTCCCACGAACGGCAAAGCTCAGGGGCCTGATCCTTATCCGGCTCGCCTGGCTCCATGCGGCGGGGTGCCGGCGTTGCAACTCACGCACGCTCTCAGTGCAGTGGGTGCGGGTTGGCATAGCCGCCTTCCTCGACGACTCGGCTTCGATGTCGAACTTCAAGATCGCCTCGAAGGCGAACGCGCAGCCTATGGCGCCCAAGGCCGGCCAGAGCAGAAGCGTGGTGACGTTCTCGCCAAACAGCGGGGATCAGCGTGGACAGCACGTACCAGGCCGCCCGAGGTAGGAGATCGGCATCCGCGCCTTGGTGTCGCCCCTCTGCGTTTGCTGTGGAGACTCGGACGATCTCCGCGGCCGAGCAGATCTGGAAGCGCTCGCTGTGGCCGAGCAGCTACCTGCGATAGCTGTCGTGATCGGTAACACAACGGACGGCGGTGGAAGCGACCCTGGGGAGCCGCTGGGAAGCTATTGCCAGCTCCCGATTCGGTCGGTCGAGAAGCGGTCGGCGATCTGACGCCGGCAACCTCGAAGTCGAGGCTGGCCTCCTCACCGCTGCTCGATCCGGCGAGGGCCATGGTGAGCCGAATCGTCCCGGTCGGTCTGAGCTCCACATCGTCGGCGAGATGGACCTGGCGGCGGCCGCTGATGATCCTCGCGCATCTGGCTGCTAGCCGAGCGGATCAGGTATGCCCAAAGAGTTCGACGAAGCGTGCGAGCAGGTCAGGCGTCTGGGTCACGCCGCTCGCTCGCGCGGCAGCCAACACTGCGTCGGCTTGGTCTGGTGGGAAGTAGCCGGCGTGCCGATAGATCTGGATGCGGGTGGCCAATCCGGCCAGGTCGAGTTCGGGGTGGAACTGGGTCGCATAGGCCCGGCTGCCGATCCGGAAGGCCTGGACCGGACAGGCCGGCGAGGTTGCCAGCGCCACCGCGTGCTGCGGCAGCACCCGGATTGCCTCCTTGTGGCCGCAGTACGCGCCGAACGGCGATCCGGCCACCTGGAACAGCGGATCGCGCCAGCCGGCAGGCGTGAGCTCGATGAAGGTGCCGCCGAGCGGTTCACCGTACGTCCGGTCGACGACCGCACCTTGGTGGCGGCCCAGGGTCCCGATGCCGTAGCAAGCGCCCAGGAAGGGGAAGTCGAGCCGCACCACCTGGTCGAGCAATGCCGCTAAGTCGGCCTCGACTCGGTGCTGGGTCGCTGACTTCACCTTGGCCGGGTCACTGACCTGGAACGGGCCGCCGCCCAGAATGATGCCGGACCAGTCGTCGAGATCGACTGGAGCGAGCGATTCCTGCTCCAACCGGACGCGACGCAGCTGCGGCTCCGTAAGACCGGAAAAGCGGAGCATGGCGGCGTACTCCTCGTCGGCTGCGACGTCCTCAGCCCTGATCGCCAGGAACAGAAACGGCCTCACGGTCGCGACTTTAGTGTGTTCCGCGAGCCGAGCACCGACCATCAGCGGCTACTTGTGACCCCGGGACCAAGGTCAACCGTCGGCGGACGATCGCCACAGTCGCCCGCGCGGAGCCTGGACCATTGCTCTATCGGACCTGTGTTCCAGTGCATTGGTTGTGCCGAGTCAACCCGAGCCTGACCACATCCTCTCGGCCGCCCTCGGGGCCGCCAGCGATCATGACCAGGCGCCGCTACGGAATGCAACGCCCCGGCCTCGGTCAGTGGGTCGACCGCGACACCTACGCGGCCGGATCGTTGGCAGCAGCGCCGGGACTTCCTCCAGGTGACCTCGCTGGCCGCGCTCGGCCTCTGCGCCATCTGTGTCGGGCCGCTGACCGAGGAGGAACGAACGGGCCGGAGAGTTCACCCACACGGCGTGCGATCCGACCGGGTCTCGAAACTTGCTGCCACTAGGCCATATGGTGCGCCGCGAGGGAATCGAACCCCCAACCCGCTGATTAAGAGTCAGCTGCTCTGCCAATTGAGCTAGCGGCGCGCGAGGAGAAACATTATCAAGACGATCCTTCGATCGCGAATCGGATCTGACGACTTCGCTGGGTGGTGATCAGGACACGATGGCGTTCAGCTGCACCATCACCGGCGCGTCGAGGACCAGGTCGACGTCGCCCAACTTCCACCCGGGGTGGCGCAGATGCCACCGAGTCGAGCGCCCTCTCCGCTCTCCTCGCCGAGCTCACCGACTGACGACTGGCGACAGACCGCGCTCCTCGAGCAGCGCCATGGCCGCGTTGTGACCACCGAGCCCGCTGACGGCACCGCCGCGCCGAGCCCCCGATCCGCACAACAGGATCGCCGGGTGATCGGTCGCCACCCCCCAACGCTGCGGCGCCGTGACCGGCTCCTCGTCGTCGGCCAGCCAGGGCCAGGCCAGGTCGCCCTGGAAGATGTGACCGCCGGGCAGCCGCACTTCCCGCTCGACGTCCTGCGGGCTCATCACCTCGATGCACAGATCGCCGCGGGCATCTCGGGCGATGCAGTCGGTCAGGGGCTCGGCCAGCACCGACTGCACCGAGGCCAGCGCCGCCTGCAGCGCCTGCTCCCGAACCAGGTCGTGATCATGGTCGAAGAGCCGAGCCGGTGTGTGCAGCCCGAAGATCGTCAACGTGTGGAAACCCTGGTCCTGCAGGGCCGGATCCACGATGGACGGGTCGGTCAGCGAGTGGCAGTAGCTCTCGCAGGGCAGCGGATCCGGCATTCTCCCGGCGGTCGCCTCCGCGTACGCGCGCTCGAGCTGGCGATAACCCTGGTTCAGATGCAGCGTCCCGGCGAAGCCGGTTCGCGGGTCGATCCCCGAGCGGAACGCCGGTAGCCGACGCAGCACGAGATTGATCTTGACCTGGGCGCCCTCCGGCCTGCCGGCGGGTGCCCCGCGCAGGGCAGCCAGGGTGGCGGGCGCGCAGTTGGCCAGCACCGTCCGGGCGGAGATCGCGAATCCATCGGCCAGTTGAACCTCGACAACGTCCTTAGCCGGAGCGAGTCCTACCACCTCCGCGTCGGTGAGCAGCGTGGCACCGGCTGCCCGAGCCGCCTGCTCGAGCGCCGCGGCCACGGTGCCCATGCCGCCGACCGGCACCCTCCACTCGCCGGTGCCGTTGCCCACCACGTGGTAGAGGAAACAGCGGTTCTGGGTCAGGTCGGGGGAGTGGGCACTGGCGAAGGTGCCGATCAACGCGTCGGTCAGCACGACGCCGCGGACGGTTTCGTCGGTGATCCGTCGCTCGATCAGCTCGCCGATGGGCCGTTCGACCAGGTCTTCCCACAGCTGGTCGCCGACAGCGGCCCGAAGATCATCGGCGCGGGGCAGCGGTGCGATCAGGGTCGGTGCGACGATGGCGGCGAGCCGGTGAAGGTCGGTTTCCAGATCCTGCAGCTGCTGGTACGCCGCCAGACCCGGCCCAGTCTCGAAGGAGTCCAGGGTCGCCCCGCCCGGTTGCCGCTCCACCAACAGGCCGCCGTCGCCGACCGGGGCGTAGGAGGCCACCCGACGCGACCGCAGCTCCAGCTCCAACCCGAGGTCGCGGACGATCTGCTCGGGCAGCAGCGACACCAGGTAGGAGAACCGAGAGAGCTTGATCGGCACCCCGGCGAAGATCTGCGCGCTGGCCACGGCGCCACCGAAGCGGGATCCGGCCTCCAGCACCGTCACGGCCATTCCGGCCCGGGCCAGGTAGGCGGCGGCGACCAGACCGTTGTGGCCGCCGCCGATGATCACCACGTCGTGATCGCGCGTCCCGGGCATGCTCAGTGCACGCCGGGCGTGGCCGAGCAGCGCTCGAGCTCCTCGGCGCTGAGGCGCAGGTCGGGGGCCTTCGCGGAGTCCGTGATCGACGCCGGCCGCCGGGCACCGGGGATGGGGAGAACGTGGTCACCCAGCGACAGCTCCCAGGCCAGTACTACCTGCTGCGGGCTCACCTCATGGGCGGCGGCGATCTCTCCGAAGGCCGCGAACCGAGAACCGACCTCTCGACCGCCGCCGCCGGTGCCACCGAGTGGACTCCACGGCAGGAAGGCGACGCCCTGCTCGCCGCACAGCTCGAGGGTGTCGGTGCTGCAGCGGAACTTCGGCGAGAACTCGTTCTGCACGCTGGCCAAGCCGCCCTCGCCGAGCACGTCGAGCGCGATCTGGATCTCCTCGACGTTGGCGTTGGAGATGCCGACGGCCTTGATCTTGCCCTCGTCCTGCAGGGTCTTGAAGTGGCCGATCACGTCGCCGTAGACCAGCGAGCGGTCCGGCCGGTGCCACTGGTAGAGGTCGATCTGGTCGACGCCCAGGTTGCGCAGCGATTTCTCCACCGCCGAACGCAGGTAGGCCAATGACCCGTCGCGACCCCAGCTCTCGCCCTCGCCGCGGGTGATGCCGCCCTTGGTGCCGATCACCACGTTCTCGGTGCTGCTGCCGTACGACGCGATCGCCTTGCCGATCAGCTTCTCGTTGTGGCCCATGGTGTGCCACGAGGGCGCGTAGATGTCGGCGGTGTCGATGAAGGTGATGCCGGCGTCCAGCGCGGCGTGGATGGTGGCGATCGCCTCGTCCTGGCTGGGGTAGACGCGGTCGTTGTTCATCGACATCGGCATGCCGCCGAGGCCGATGGCCGAGACGGTGAAAGGTCCGAGGGTGCGGGTCTGCATGCGCGTCACGCTATCGGGTCGACGACCTCGTCCCCGATCTCGGCCGTGACCTCCTGCAGCACCCCGAGGGTGATCATCAGCTGGGCCGGCAGGTAGAGCGCCATGTTCACAAAGGCCGCGTACGGGATCGCCCCCGGCGCGACGAAGAAGTCCACCGCCAGCACGATGTCGGAGAGCAGGAACAGCGTCCCGCCGACGCCGGTCAACCGACTGACCCCGGTAGCCAGCACGGCCATCACAGCCAGGCTGGCGCCGTAGACGGCCACCGGCAACGCAAGCGACCCGGAGCTCGCCGCCACCAGACCGACCACGGCGATGAGCGGGATCACGTACGCGATCAGCACGCGTGGACGATCGACCAGGCTGCGTCGCCAGTACGGCTGGAACGCCACGATGTAGACGACCTGGGCGATCAGGAAGAAGCCGATCTTGAGCAGCACGGTCGTGCCGGCGAAATCGCCGAGCCAGCAGAAGCCGAGGGCGATCACGACCAAGATCACCAGACGATTGCGTCGGGCCGCGCCCGTCCAGCACAGCCAGATCAGCGACGGCATCAGCAGCACCCGGCAGATCAGGGCCAGGACTTGCCAGCCGGCGAACTCGGCCACCAGGTCCACGACCGCGACCGCGGCGAAGCAGCTCAGGGCGATCGTGCTGCTGCGCCGCGGCATCCTCCCAGCGTAGGTCGGGGTCGGCTATCGCCGACGGGCTGCCGCCAGCCGCTGGCGGCGCAGCTCGGTGATCTCGGGCCGAGGAAGGGGAGCCAGCTCCTCACCCAGCGCCAGCTGGAGCAGGTGGTCGGCCAACGCCGGGTTGCGGGCCAGCACCGGTCCGTGTGGATAGGTGCCGATCACCGTGCCGCTGACGGCGCCCTCGGTGCCGTCGCCGGCGTTGCCGATGCCGACCTCGACGTCGGCCAACGGGGTCGCCGATGAGCCGAGCGTGGTGTAGCCGCCGTGGTTCTCGAAGCCGGTGAGCAGGGCGTCGTCGCCGTCGCGACCACGCCAGCGGGTGAGGATCTCGCCGACCGCACGCACCGGTCCCCGGGTGGTGGTCACGTCCAGCAACCCGAGGCCCTCGGTCACCTCGTCGTGCTCGCCGACCGTGAACGAGCTGCCGATGATCTGGTAGCCGGCACAGACCGCGAACACGGCCGCGCCCCGGCCGACCGCGCGCTCCAGACCGCCGTCCCTCCGCAGCGCCTTGACGGCGGAGATCTGGGCCGCGTCCTCGCCGCCGCCGAGCAGGTAGACCTGGCCGGTGTCGGGAAGTGGATCACCGGGCTCCACCCCCGTCAGCCTCGCCTCGTAGCCGCGCCACTGCAGCCGCTTGGTCAGCACGGTCGCGTTGCCGCGATCGCCGTAGATGCCCAGCAGCGACTGGTAGACCAGCACGACCTCGATCGGTGCTCGGCTCGGCGCCGCCATCACACGCCTCCCATCTTGCGCAGCCGCTGGAACGGCGTGTACGTCGCGATCACGTCCACCGGCTCGGCGTGCCCGGCCAAGGCGTCGGCCAGATCCGGTACGCAGCGGTGCTCCACCCCCGCGTACGCCAGCCGTACGGCCAGGTCCTGTGCCCGCGGACCCGTGGCGATCACGGTCCGGCCGGCCAGCTGCTCGTACGCGACATCCCACAGCCAGGACACGTCGCGGCCGTCGGCGGCCGCGGAGTCGATGGCCAGCACCACCTCCCGCGTCTGGGCCAGCGGCAGCGCCTCGGCCCACCCGGCGGGGTTCTTGGCCAGCAGCAACCGAGCAGTGGTGTCGCCGAACCGCATGGTGGCGAACCGGCCCGCGGGCGAGGTGACGGTCCGCATCCCGAGGAGCGCGGTCTCACTGCTGATCCCGAGCTGGGCGGCGGCAGCCATCGCACAGGCCGCGTTGCTGACGTTGAACGCCCCCGGAACTTGCAGGTGCGGCTCGAGGACCTGACCGTCGGGGTCGACGATCCGCCCGTCCACCACCCGGTAGCTCGCCGGCGGCTGGGCGAGCTCACAGCCCGAGCAGCGCCAGTGCCCACCGTGACCGCCGGTCTCGTCGGGCTGGGTGCGGAGCAGCAGCGCCCCGCACTGCGGGCACAACGACGCATCCTGCGTCCAGGTGGTGGCGGTGTCGACCCAGACCACCTGGCGGGCGGTCTGCGCCGCCCACACCACGAGCGGCTCGTCGGCGTTGGCCACCACTATCGGGCCGTCCGCGCCGGCGGCCGCCAGGGCGTTGCGCCAGGAACGACCGAGCGCCTTGATCTCGTGGTGACGGTCCAGCTGGTCCCGGGAGAAGTTGAGCAGCACCAGCACCTCGGGGCGGCCCACCCTGATCAGGTCCGCGACGACCCGCTCGTCGGTCTCGATGATCGCCCAGGTCGCCCCGCGGCGGTCGGAGAGCGCGGCGGTGATGCCGCCGTGCAGGTTCGCTCCGTCGGCGTTGTGCACGACCCGCTTCCCACCCGGATCGAGCCCGGCCCGGACCGCCGCAGCCAGGAAGTGCGTGGTCGTGGTCTTGCCGTTGGTTCCGGACACCATGGCGAGGTGCTTGTCCGCCAGCAGTTGGGGCAGGGCTCGAGGGTCGACTCTCAGCATCACGGCACCCTTGATCGCCGTGCCGGAGCCCCGGCCCAGCAACCGGGAAGCGGTCGCGGCAAGCCGCCCGGAGGCGACGGCGACAGCGAAGCGAGCGCGTTCGGTCGCGGACCGGCTCCTGGTCGTCAGGTCGGTGGTGATGGTCGGCACTCTCCGGTCGGCAGCAGGCTGGAGCCGGTGTACATGGTCACGCCGGCGCGACCGAGTGTACGGAGACGAGTCGGCAACGTGGCGGAACGGGGCGCCCCGGATCAGCCCTGGGCGAGCTGGATCCGATTGCCACTGGGGTCGTCGACGACCGAGCACCGC
>Ga0190275_10002385_pt1 | contig 13512 bp, 10 predicted proteins | sample Popmic550T_FD_133745 | JGI IMG/M metagenome (GOLD analysis project Ga0190275, IMG submission 133745) | Populus adjacent soil microbial communities from riparian zone of Yellowstone River, Montana, USA - 550 T | ecosystem: Environmental > Terrestrial > Soil > Riparian zone > Trees stand | place... | reverse complement strand
TGGTCCTCGGTATTGCCCAGTTCTCACGCTACGTGCGTGCCTCGATGCTCGAGGTGGTGAACTCCGACTACGTGCGCACGGCCAAGGCCAAGGGAGTCAAGAAGCGCAATGTGGTCATGAAGCACGCACTCAGGAACGCGCTGATTCCGTTCGTGACGGCGATCGCGCTTGACTTCGGGGGCTTGTTCGGCGGGGCGATCGTGACCGAGACGATCTTCGGCATCGACGGGATGGGCCGCTATCTGGTCGGTCATCTCAATACGCGCGACGTGTATCCGGTGATGGCGTGGCTCATGATCACTTCGGTGATCGTCATCATGTTCAACCTGATTGCCGATGTCATTTACGGCTATCTCGACCCGAGGATCAGATATGACTAATCCGAACCCGAGCGCTTCCCAGCACCTACCGGGCGCGCCGCAGGTCGATCGTCCGGCCCCCGAGATCACGCCCGGCCTCGAAGCGGACGAGTTGACGACCTTCCACGAGGAAGGCCTCGAGGTCGTTGCGCGGAGCCAGTGGCAGCTTGCGCGGCGCCGCTTCTTCCGCCATAAGCTCGCGGTCGGAAGCCTCGTCGTGCTGATGATCATCATCTTCGTCGGCGTCTTTGCCGAGCAGATCGCGCCGTACTCCTTCAGGGAGCAAGCTCCACTCGATGCACGAATGGCGCCAACATTGGAGGGACAGCACTACTTCGGAACCGACGTGCTAGGTCGCGATTACTTCAGCCGGACGCTTTTCGGCATCAGGACGTCGCTGTACGTCGCCGGCATCGTCGCTCTGCTGTCGACTTTCATCGGCGCCCTCTACGGGGCGCTCTCCGGGTACTTCGGAAGCTGGATCGACAACCTGATGATGCGCTTCGTCGACCTCGTCCTGACGTTGCCGATCCTCGCGGTGTTGATCGTAATCGCAGCCCTCTTGGGGCAGGGTTCGCCTACCCGTGTAGCCGTCATCCTCGCCTTGTTCTACTGGACGACGCTTGCCCGAATCATCCGCGGAAACTTCTTATCGTTGCGAGAGAAGGAGTACGTGGAAGCCGCCAAGGCTTCGGGTGCCAGCGACATGCGCATCATCTTTCGGCACATGTTGCCCAACTCGCTGGGTCCCATCGTGGTCAACGCGACACTCATCGTCGCTACGGCCATCCTCGTGGAGGCGACACTGTCGTTTCTGGGCTTCGGCGTGCAGCCACCCCAGCCCGCGCTTGGAAAGCTGATCGACGACGCGCGCGGGTTCATGACGAGCATGCCGTGGCTGGTCATGGCTCCGGGAGTCACGATCGTCGTTATCGTCCTGTGCATCAACTTCGTGGGCGACGGACTGCGTGATGCTCTCGACCCGACGCAGCGGAGACTTCGTGCCTGAGCCCGTTCTCTCGATACGCGATCTCGTCGTCGACTTCGCGACCGATGACGGAGTGGTCCACGCAGTCGATGGTGTCAGCTACGACGTCTATGCGGGAGAAACGCTGGGTGTGGTCGGCGAGTCAGGATCGGGAAAAAGCGTCACCGTCATGTCGATCCTGGGCCTCATCCCAGTACCACCGGGAAAGATCACGCGCGGTGAAGCGTTCTTCAAGGGTGTCGACCTGTTGAAGGTGAGGGAACGAGAGCTCAGGGATATCCGAGGCAAGGACATCGCGATGATCTTTCAGGACCCGATGACCTCACTCAATCCGGTCTTCACGGTGGGCGAGCAGATCGGCGAGGCAATCGAGGTTCACGATCCGTCTGTAAGAGAGGAGAGGGCGAGAGCCAGAGCCATCGAGCTTCTTCAACTCGTGGGAGTGCCGAATGCCGAGAGGCGTGTGGATCAGTATCCTCATGAGTACTCCGGAGGAATGCGGCAGCGGGCCATGATCGCCATGTCGATCGCCAACGAGCCCTCACTCTTGATTGCGGACGAACCCACGACCGCACTAGACGTCACCATTCAAGCGCAGATTCTCGAGGTGATGAAGAAGGCGCAGGTCGAAACGAACGCCGCGACGATCATGATCACCCACGATCTGGGGATAATCGCCGAGATGGCAGACCGCGTCGCGGTCATGTATGCAGGTCACATCGTCGAAGTCGGAGATGTCGACACGATCTTCCATCGCCCTCGCCACCCCTACACACTCGGTCTGATGAACAGTTTGCCGCGACTTGAAGCCGATGAGCGCTGGCTCAAGCCGATCCCCGGACAACCACCCAGCATGATCAACGTTCCTCCCGGATGCCCGTTCCACCCGCGCTGCGAGTTGTCGAAGGGACGCGAGGTATGCCATACCGAGTTCCCGTTGCTCGAGTCGATCGACTCGTCCCAGCACAAGAGCGCGTGCCATTTCAAGAGCGAGCTGGCCGGCGAAACCTCCAAGTTCGTTGACGAGCAGGCCGCGTCGTGACGGGGGGAGGTCAGCGTGAGCGTAGATGAGGTAGCTCAACAGCAGACCTCAACTCAGACCCTTCACGCCCGGGCGCCCCGCGGGACCGAGCTTCTTCGAATCGAGGGATTGAGAAAATATTTCCCCATCAAGGCCGGGCTCGTTCGACACGAGGTCGGCCAGATCAAAGCCGTGGACGGCGTCGATCTCACGCTCAAGGCAGGGGAGACCCTTGGGGTTGTTGGTGAGTCGGGTTGCGGCAAGTCCACGATGGCTCGCAGCGTCGCCCGCCTGCTCGACCCCACGGACGGGAAGGTCACCTTCAGGGGTTATGACATCACCAACCTGTCCCGGCGTGAGCTCCGTGAGTTTCGGCGCGAGATCCAGTTCGTCTTTCAGGATCCGTATGCGTCCCTGAACCCCCGAATGACCGTGCGCGAGATCATCGCAGAGCCTCTACGCGTCCATGGTCGTTATAGATCGGGAGGCAAAGAGCACGTCAACGACCTGATGGAAACGGTTGGGCTCAAATCCGAGCACGGCAACCGTTTCCCACATGAGTTCTCCGGTGGGCAGCGGCAGCGAATCGGAGTGGCGCGCGCGCTGGCTTTGAATCCACAGATGCTCATGCTCGACGAGCCCGTTTCAGCCCTCGATGTGTCCATTCAGGCCCAGGTGATCAACTTGCTTGGGCGTCTGCAGGACGAGTTCGACTTGAGCTATTTCTTCATTGCCCACGACCTCTCCGTGGTGCGCCATATCTCGGACCGCGTGGCCGTCATGTACCTCGGCAAGGTCATGGAGATCGGTTCCAAAGCAGACATCTACGAGAAGCCGTCGCATCCATACACACAGGCATTGTTGTCGGCGGCGCCGATCCCGGACCCGGCGACACGAGGAAAACGCGAACGCATCGTGCTCAAAGGCGACGTTCCTTCGCCGGCCGATCCACCCTCGGGTTGCGTGTTCAGGACCCGGTGTTGGAAAGCTCAGGACATCTGCGCAGAGGAGACTCCCGCGCTCGTGGATCGCGGCCAGGGGCATCCAGTCGCATGCCACTTCGCGGAGGTCGACGCAAAGGTCATCGTCTAGGCCATGGCGGGAACGAGCTCTGATCCGACGAGCTTGACCATATCCAGGTCGACGTGGTTGAGATGCTGCAGCATCACGCGGCCGACGCCCGCCTCGGCGAACTGATTCAAGCGCTCGACGACCTGGTCGGTCGTGCCGACGACTCGGCTCTTGGAGGCCTCGTCGATGTAGTCGTCAACCGTCTTGTCGTTGTTGGTTCGCGTGAGGACGTCCTGAACCCGGCGACGTAGTTCGGTCTCGTCGCGTCCGACGATGCACGTGGTCATGAACGAGAAGGTGTACCCGTCGTTGGGTCGCCCCGCCGCTTGAAGTGCTGAGTCCAGCGCGGAACGCCTGGCGCGGGCCTCCTCTAGCGAGGGGAAGACGGTGTTGTACTCGTCCGCCCACCGCGCTGCGAGAGCAAGGCTCTTCGGGCCGCCCGATCCGCCGATGATAAGAGGAGGGTGCGGCTGCTGCACGGGTCTCGGAAGTGCGTGCAATCCCTCGAGTGAGTAGTAGGCACCCTTGAAACTGAATTCCTCGTCGCTCCATTCACCGTGGACGATCTCGAGTTGCTCCGCGAGCCTGTCCATCCGTTCGGTAGTTGATGGAAAGTCGAACCCGTAGGCCGCGTGCTCCCTGGAGAACCAACCCGCGCCCATGCCCAGCTCGGCTCGGCCCCCCGAGATGTGATCCGCCGTCGCGACCATCTTCGCAAGGGTCGATGGATGCCTGAAAGTCGCAGGCGAGACCATCGTGCCCAGTCGGATGCGGCTGGTGACTGCGGCCAAACCACACAGCACCGCCCATGCATCCAGCGATCCCAGCTTTCCTTCATTGATTGTCGAGACGTAGTGATCGGAGCGGAACAGACCTTCGAGCCCCGATTCCTCGCACGTTCGAGCGAGGTCGACCCACTCGTCCCAGGTCACTCCCTCCTGACCCTCGACCATCAAACAGATGCGCATGAAGTCCTCCTAAGGATGCTTGGGGCAACGGGGTACAGTCGGCCAGTGGCAACATACCCGGCGCATCGAGAGGCCGATGTCGCCCTCCGAGATGGGTCTACCGTGCACGTGCGACCGGTTCGTGAGGGCGACTGGGACGCGATGCTCGCCTTCTTCAAGAATCTCTCTCCGGAGTCTCAGTACTTTCGCTTCTTCTCGGGCTCCCAGAACTTCGAACCGGCCTCCGACTGGGCCACCAAGGTCGACTATGCCCATCGGTTCGGTCTCGTAGCGACGACTGGTCCCGACGAGCGCATCGTCGCCCATGCAGCATTGCAGCGGAATGAGGGAGATTTCGCGCGTGCAGAGGTTGCCTTCGTCAATTCGGACGACTTCCAGGGACGAGGGCTGGGCACGATTCTCCTGGCTCACCTGGCGCAGGCGGCTGAGGATCTTGGAGTCTCGATCTTCGAGGCCGAGGTCCTTCCCGAGAACCACAGAATGATCGAGGTCTTCAGACAATCCGGCTTTCAGGTGAACATGCAACTCGAGCCGGGAGTTATCAAGGTCGAGTTCCCGACGTCGTTCTCACCCGCTGCGCTCGAGCGTTTCGAGCGGCGCGAGCAGACGGCAGCCACGGCTGCGATGCGGAGTTTCTTCAATCCGCGGTCGGTGGCGGTGATAGGAGCAAGCCGCACTCCGGAAAGCATCGGATCTGCGGTCTTCCACAATTTAATCGTCCAGGGCTTCAACGGGCCCGTGTATCCGATCAATCCAAAGGCGGACGTTGTTCACAGCGTGGCCGCCTATCCAAACGTGCTTGACGCTCCCGGACCCGTCGATCTTGCCGTCATCGTCGTCCCCGCCCGTCTGGTTATCGATGTCGCGCGCGATTGCGGCAAGAAGGGCGTCAAGGCACTTGTCATAATCTCCGCCGGCTTCTCGGAGACCGGGGAGGAAGGCATAGAGCGCCAGCGCCAGTTGATGAACGTGTGCCGCGCCACCGGCATGAGGGTGATCGGACCGAACTGCATGGGAATCATGAACACCGATCCCGACGTCATGCTCGATGCAAGCTTCGCTCCCTTGTTCCCGCCGAGAGGCCGCGTTGGGTTCTCCTCACAGAGCGGCGCTCTGGGGCTCGCCATCATCGATTACGCACATCAGCTCGGCCTGGGAATGTCCACTTTCGTAAGCGTCGGCAACAAGGCGGATATTTCGGGAAACGATCTCATCAACTACTGGGAAACGGACCCAGATACGGATCTCATCCTGCTCTACCTCGAAAGCTTCGGCAATCCTCGAAAGTTCTCGCGCATCTGCCAACGCGTTGGTAAGAAGAAGCCGATCGTCGCAGTGAAGAGCGGTCGCTCGCCTGCAGGCGCCCGCGCGACCTCCTCTCACACGGGCGCTCTGATTGCCGCCTCCGACGTGACCGTTGATGCTCTCTTCACGCAGGCGGGAGTGATACGGACCGACACCTTGAACGAGTTGTTCGACGTCGCAGCGTTGCTCGCGAATCAACCTCCACCAGAGGGACGACGCGTTGCAATAATCACGAACGCAGGTGGGCCAGGAATCCTCTGTGCGGATGCGTGCGACGCGAGCGACCTCGTTGTGGGGCCTTTGCCACAGGAGGTCCGCACCAGGCTCGAGAGATTCCTTCCCGCCGAGGCTTCGACGACGAATCCGGTTGACTTGATCGCGAGCGCCTCGGCCGACGACTACAAACAGGCGATCCAGACCGTCGCTGCGAGCGAGGAAGTTGACGCTGTCATAGTCATCTTCATCCCACCTCTCGTTACTCGGCCAGAGGATGTCGCCGATGCCATCAGCGATGCGACCGCCCATCTCCCGCGCGAGATTCCTTTGCTGACGGTGTTCATGTCGTCGCGCGGGGTTCCCACCGAGCTCTCAAGTCACGGCGTCCGCATCCCCAGTTACGCGTTCCCCGAGGACGCAGCGCGTGCTCTGGCTCGTTCGACCGACTACGGCGTTTGGCGCAACAAGCCCGTCGGTACTATCCCCTCATTCGAGGAAACGGCGCGCGACGAAGCCGCCGCTGTGATCGCCGAGGCGTTGGGCGAAGATCCTGAATGGCTCAGCCCCGAGCAGACCGCCCGTCTCTTCAAATGTTACGGATTGCCACTGGTCAAGCAGCGCCTTGCCGCGACCCCCGACGACGCGGCGGTTGCCGCGTCGGAGCTCGGTGACAGCGTTGCTCTGAAGGCCGTCGCGCCGGGACTCGTGCACAAGACGGAGGCGGGGGGAGTGAGGCTCGGACTGAAGAGCAAGAGTGAGGTGCGCGCCGCCGCATCCGAGATGCAGGAATCGGTGCGGGTCGCAGGACACGAGGTGGAGACGTTCTTGATCCAGGAGATGGTGCCCGAGGGGGTCGAGATGATCGTCGGCGTCGCGCATGACCCGAGCTTCGGTCCCGTGATCGCGTGCGGCGCCGGGGGGACTGCCGTCGAGCTGGTGAGGGACGTCAATGTGCGTATCACTCCTTTGACGGACGAAGATGCCCTGGAGATGATCCGCGGTCTCGCCACGTACCCCCTTTTGGAAGGCTACAGGGGTTCCGTTCCCGTCGACATCCCGAGCCTCGAGGACGTCCTGCTTCGTGTCTCGACGATGGTGGAAGCGCACCCCGAGATACTCGAGATGGATTGCAACCCGGTCAAAGTGACACCCCAAGGCGCGTCGATCGTTGATGCTCGGGTGAGGGTCTCGGCAGCAGAGCCAGAGTTGCCCGTTTCGGCTCGTCGGCGGAACTGACGCCTGCCTTACTCAAGAACCCCTGTATCGAAGACGATTCTTACCTGATGAGCACAGCTCGTATCCCGGGCACCCCCGTCCACACGGTGGCCAAAATCCTGGATGGACTGGGCGCCGACTGCGTCGTGGTCCATGACCAGGCCATCGGCCGCAGAGATGCCCGCGTCGACCACATCGTCGTGGGTCCCTTCGGCGTGCTCTGTCTGACGGGGCGCCACAACCGCGGTCCCATGACTGTCACCGACAAGGACTGCATAACGGGGGGCCGTCGAATCGAAGTCGCGTCCGAGGCCCGAAAACAGGCCGCGGCCGTGGGTGCTCGCCTCAAGTCGGCCACCGGGCTCGATTGCACAGCCCTAGCGGCCGTGGTCATGATCGGCGCCCAACTGGCCGTCCGGGCACAGCCCGATGGCGTGACGATCCTGACCGACGACGCGCTGGCTCTGTGGCTGAGGTCGCTCCCTCGGGCCCTGACCGAGGTTCAACATCGTGAGTTCTCCAACGCAGTGGACGATGCCGCTACCTGGGCGACCAGGTCAGCGACGCGCCGTGCGAGTCTCTTCGGCGGCCGTTCGAGACCATCCGTGCCCCAGGCTCGCCTCGAGCCGCGTGGGCCGGTGCAAGAGTGGGCGCTGTTCGAGACCTGGGTGCGAACGGGCGAGCGCCGCTTCTATGTGCACGACCCGGACGGACGATGCCTCGCCTTCTACGACGTCGAGACCTCCGAGCTGGCACTGGTGAACGAGACCGTGAGGGGTTTCGCTGAGGCCGCGCTCGGCCCCCACATGAACCCGGAGCACCGGATTCGTATCGACTCGAGCATCTCGAAACGGACCCGCCTCTAGCCCTTGGCTGGGCTTCGTGTGGCTAGGCCCGTTGCCGCCTTTCTTTGTGCCTCAGTGCCCGTTTGGCGGGAGGTCTCGCGCTCAGAATCTTAGATCTTGCAGGTCGAGAGGCCCCTCTTTTCGAGGTACTGCTGATGGTAGTCCTCGGCCTCCCAGAAGGGCTCCGCCGAGACGATCTGAGTTGCGATCGGGCGCGGAACCCGCTCCTGGAGCGCGTCGCGCGAGGCCAGCGCAGACTTCTCCTGCTCCGGCGAGTGAAAGAAGACGACTGTGCGGTACTGCGTTCCGACGTCAGGGCCCTGCCGGTTCACCTGGGTGGGATCGTGATTGGCCCAGAAGACGTCCAGCAGCTCCTCGTAGGAAACCTTCCCCGGATCGAACGTCACCTCGACCACCTCGGCGTGGTTCGTATTGCCCGCGCAAACCTCGCGGTAGGTCGGCTCGGTCGTGTGCCCCCCGGCGTAGCCCACCCGGGTCGACTTCACTCCCTGGATCTGACGGTAGGCGGCCTCGACGCCCCAGAAACATCCGGCTCCGAAGGTCGCCGTCTCGTACTTCGTCTGCTCCATATTGAGCGGCTCCTTTGTCGTGGAAAGTTGTCGTGTAGTTGAAATGTGGTTCCTGTCGGGCTTCCGACAGCTTACGAAATCGCCGTAGCTACAGGGTCTTTCGGCGGGGCGGGCTGGGCCGGACCGCAAAGACTTGTTGTGTTCAACGATCCTCGGGGGCGCCCTGTTCCGCCTGTCGGTGACGGCCGAGCACCTGCGCCACGTGCCTGGGAAGCGGGTGCTCGAACAGGTCCTCCAGGGGGAGTGGCAGCGCCAGGGACCAGTTGGGTCTCTCGGCCGAGCTGCCCGGCTGGTTGGGTCGCTCCTCGACGCCGATGGAGTCCTCGAGCGTGGGGACCAGGAGGCGGCTCGGAGCGTGAGACAACAGCTCGTAGGTCCGAAGGACGACTTCTTCGACCGGGGCGTCGTCGGCGAGTCCGAACCGGTCCCTCAAGCGGTACCTGGTAGCGAGCGTGCCCTCGACGTTGGGATGCAGGTTGAGATCCTGTTGCATCCTCAGATCCGACCCCGTCCACAGCCCTGCGATTGTGGGGAGATCGTGGTTCGTGACTGCCGCCATTGCGAGCTCCGGGTACGCGGCCGGGTCGTCCTCGAACCATAGGACCCGGTATCCCATGAGGTTGCGCCGCTGCATCTCTTCGCGCACGAACGGTTCGACGGTGCCGAGGTCCTCGCCCACTACATACGACTGCGCCCTGTGACTCTCGAGGGCCAGGATGTTGAGCAGGTCCTGAAACGGATAGCGAACGTAGGTTCCTTCCGCCGCTGTGAGCCCGGCGGGGACCCAGAAAAGCCGGAACAGGCCCATCACGTGGTCGATGCGCAAACCCGCGCCGGCCATGCTCGAACGGAGGGTCTCGATGAACGCGTCGTAGCCGGACGCACGAAGTTTCCAAGGATCGAAGGGTGGCAGTCCCCAGTCCTGCCCCAGCGAGTTGAACTCGTCGGGGGGTGCCCCGACGCTGACGCTCGGTGTGATGACATCCTGCCAGATCCACGCATCCGCGCCCTCTGGATCGACGCCGACGGCGAGGTCGTGAACGATCTCGATGGTGTCTTGAGCGTTGTCGAGTTGCCGCTCCAGCAGCCATTGCACCCATGCGTGGAATCGGATGCGGTTCCCTTTGTCCTTTTGCCAACGAGCTATGGCGGGGGAGTCGGGGTGCGCGTAGTCACTCGGGAATGACGACATCCCGCCCTCGAAGTGCTCGGCGAGCGATACGAAGGTCGCATAGCTGCGAAGCAACTCGCCGCCCGACAAAAGGTAACGCTCGAAGTCCTCGGAACTAGGCGCGCGTGCGTAGATCGCTTCGAGCGCGTCCATCTTCAAACGGTAGGTGGCGTCGCGGTCGATGCGCGTACCTTCGTTGAGTGCTCTGCCCTGGGCGATCAGCTCGGTCAGATCGATCCCAGCCTCGGACGCCTCGGGCAGGTCGCCGATGCTGAGGTAGAGGGGGTTGCGAAATCGCCTGCTCGATGGTGTGTAAGGGCTGGTCTGCTGCTTCGCTGTGGGAAGCGCGGCGTGGAGGGGGTTGACGAGCAGCATGCCGGCCCCCAGTGAACGAGCCCACTTCCCGATCCGGCGGAGATCGGAGAGGTCGCCGATTCCCCAGCTCCCGCGCGAGCGGGCTGAGTAGAGCTGCGTGCCCCAACCCCAGGTCCTCAGGCCGTCCGGCATGAAGCACAGCCCCGGGCTGACGATCAGTGGATGCTCGCGCCCGTCTGGGTGGACGAGCGTGTGGTAGCCGAGCGGTGTCACGGCCGGCATCTCTCCATAGACCTCGATCTCGCCACCGGCTTCGAGGCGAATCGTGACATCGTCTCCGAGCCACGCGCCCTCGTCCTTGCGGACTACCCATGTGGTCGGCTCGGGTGGACGCTCGCCGGAGGTGCCCATGGATTCGAGGAGCGCTTCGGTGGTCTCGAGGGAGGTCTCGTGCCATTGCCCGCGGTAGTCGTGATATCCGGGCTCGATGCCCCAGGCACGTGGGTATGGATTCACTTGTCGAACCTACAGTCAACGCACGTGCACTCGACCACGAACCGTTCGCTCGCGTCGGTGTGGGTGTGGCGCTCGCCGGAGGTGGGCAAACACGCCGTATGGAGATCAGAGACTTTGGCGACACTGGTCTGAAGGTCCCCGTCATCGGACTCGGAACGTCGCGCACGTTCGATGTGGACGATGACCGGCAGGACATGGTCGACGAGGTGATCGAGCTTCATTTCGAAGCCGGCACTCGCCTGGTCGACACGTCACCCATGTACGGCAGATCTGAAGGCACGCTTGCTCGAGCCATCGAGTCGCGCCGCGCCGGGACGATTCTCGCCACGAAGATCTGGACGGACTCGGTCGAGGAGGGCCGGGCCCAGTTCGAGGCGCAGCTGCGCTTTTACGGGGGCCGGGTCGATATCGAGCAGGTGCACAATCTCGTCCAGACCGCCGGGCACTTCGAGTGGATGGAGCGCGAGAAGGACGCGGACCGAATCGGAGTCATTGGCGCAACCCACTACCGCGCCGCGGCATTTGGCGAGCTCGAAAGAGTCATGCGCTCGGGGCGCATCGAGTGCATTCAGGTCCCCTACAATCCCGCCGAGCGCGAGGTTGAGGACCGTATCCTTCCACTGTCAGAGGAACGCGGTCTGGGCGTTATCGCGATGAGGCCATTCGGGAACGGCTCCCTCATGAAGAACCCTCCCGACCAAGAGGAACTGGAGGCTCTTGGGCTATCGAGCTGGAGTGACGCGCTGCTCAAGTGGTGCCTGTCCGACCGGCGCATACACGTCGCGATCCCCGCCACTTCCAAGCCCGACAACGCACGAGCGAACGCAGCAACAGGCGACGAACCGTGGCTCGACGACGAGGTCCGCAAGCGAGTCGCGGAGCTCGCCGGCTACTAGCAACCTTAGCGACCGGCGGTTATCTCGGCCCCCAGCTCGCGTACGACCTCGATCATCAAGTCGACGTCCGGTTCGGCCGTTCGGTAGTTGACGATTGCGGGACGGAAGGCGACCTTGTCTTCGAACCTCGTCGTCCCGAAATAGACGCGTCCATCTGCAAGGATGGCGTCGCCGAGCCGCGAGTTGATGTCGTCGAGCTCGCTCTCCGGCACACCCGCCGGGCGGTAACGGAAGCAGACGATGTTGAGGATCACATCGGCAAGGAGTTCGAGATCGTCGGACTCCTCGACCTGTTGTGCGACCCGCCGGGTCAATGCGAGATGCCGTTCGACCATTTCACGATAGCCGTCTCGCCCGTACGCACGGAGCGTGGCCCAAACCGCGAGCGCACGCGCTTTGCGAGAACTCTCGGGACCGATCATTGCGAAGTTGGGTTGCTCCTCGCCACCGCCGACGTAGTACGAGGCAGTTGTTCCGAAGATCCCACTGAGGAGGGAGGGGTCGCGCACGAATGCGAACCCGCAGTCGTGCGGGACATTGAGCCACTTATGTCCGTCGGAGATCACCGAGTGTGCGTTCTCTATCCCCTCCGTTAGGGAGCGCGTCTCCGGTGCGACGCGGGAGAACAGGCCGAACGCGCCGTCGACGTGTATCCACGCGTTGTGGCGATTGCCGATATCGATCATCTGTGGGATGGGGTCGAAGTCACCCGCGTTGACCTCACCCGCGTTCGCGATCACGACCGAGGGAGCTCCTCCGAGTTGCTTCAGGGCAGCCTCGAAACCCTCGATATCAAGCCGCCCACGCTTGTCGCGCTCGAAGAGCCGGACCTGGTTCCGCCCGATGCCCAGCATCCCGACAGCCTTCGTAGCCGACGCATGGATGTGGCCGCTGGAGAACACCGGCATCGGATCGAGCGACGCGATGCCGTCGTCGTCCACGTCGACTCCGTGTTGGAGACCCCACCACCTGCGTCCGCAAGCGAGACCGACGTAGTTCGCCATGGTCGCGCCCGTGACGAGGAGGCCGGCCCAGTCGGCGGGAAGCTCGAAGAGCTCCTTCAGCCAGTCGACGGCGATGAGCTCGAGCTCGGCCCCGAAAGGGGAAGCGGCCCACATCCCGACGTTCTGGTCCAGGGTCGCCGTGAGCCACTCCGCGCCGAGTCCCGCCGGAGTCGCCCCACCGACGACGAAATGGAAGAAGCGGGGGCCGGCGGACCTAATGGCTCCGGCGTGCCCGGCGGTAGCGAGCTCGGTCAAGGCGGTGAGTGCACCATCACCTCGTTGGGGAAGGGGGCCGCGGAGGGATTTGGCGGCCGTATCGGCATCTGGAGGTCGCACGGCTGAGTCGGGGAGCGCCGCCAAATACCGGCCTGCCTCGGACCGAGCGAGGTCCAGTACTTCGTTCAGCTTGGCGAGGTCTTCTCGTGGATGCGTCATCCACCCACTATGCCGCAAGTAGTTGTACGCGGGCCAACCTGGAGACCGAAACGCAGGGACACGACGACGGGATTCAGCCGTCCGGTCGTTCTACGTCTCGACGCAGAGTGCATAGTTGCGGGGTGGAGCGATCGTCTCGACGATCGCGGGGCATTACCCGACGGCGCCGCCGGCGCGGCGGCGGGAGCGGAGCCGGCCCCCTTGGGCGGCGGAGTGTGAGGGAACATAGATGGAGCTCAATGGACGAAGGCTGTGGAACCTGCTCACAGAGGTGAACCAATTCGGCGCGCTCGAAACGGGCGGGGTCGAGAGACTTGCGTGGACCGAGGCCGAGATCGCCGCGCGAGCTTGGCTGGCGGAGCGCTGTGAGGCCGAGGGGCTTGGCGTGGATTTCGACGAGGCCGGGAACGTCTGGGCCTTCAGCGGCGAGCGGCCCGCGGTGATGCTGGGCTCGCACCTGGACACGGTTCCGAACGGGGGCCGGTTCGACGGAGCGCTCGGCATCGTCTCGGCACTCGAGACATTGCTGTCGGCCCGTGAGTCCAGGGCCGCGGGGTGGGATCGCCTGGGGCTCCTGTGCTTCACCGACGAGGAGGG
>Ga0190275_10002384_pt1 | contig 13515 bp, 10 predicted proteins | sample Popmic550T_FD_133745 | JGI IMG/M metagenome (GOLD analysis project Ga0190275, IMG submission 133745) | Populus adjacent soil microbial communities from riparian zone of Yellowstone River, Montana, USA - 550 T | ecosystem: Environmental > Terrestrial > Soil > Riparian zone > Trees stand | place... | reverse complement strand
GTCGGTCTCGGCCGAGCCGTTGAAGGTGAAATCCTCCCCCGCCAGCAGGGCCGCGCCGTTGATCCGGGCCTGAACGCCGGCCGCGAAGTTCGCGTTGTTGGTGGTCAGGACGTAATCGTAGAGATTGGTCCCGGGCTCGCCGAAGTTGGTGTTGTTGCCGCCGAGGATCGAGATGTTCTCGATCTGGGTGACGTTGGCGGTCAGGGTCAGGCCGCCGTAGGGGCCCTGGAGGACGAGCGCATCAATCTCCGAGCCGCCGTTGACGATATCCGCCGCGGTCAGTGCGCCGATGAAGAAGAAGTTGTCGCTTCCGGCACCGCCCAGCACGGTGTCGTCGCCGCCGTCGTAGAGGCGGAGCACGTCGCTGCCGGCACCGCCGGTGATCGCATTGTCTCCGGAATTGCCGCGGAAATCGTGAGCGACGTTCGAGGTCGCGGTGAGATTTTCGACATTGGCGAGATCGGTCAGGCTGTAGGTCGCGACCCCCGTGCGTATCTCGTCGGTCCCCGCCCCGGCGAACTCGATGACGACGTCGCTGGAGCTGCTCGCGTAATAGACGTCGTCGCCGGTTCCGCCCGACATCATGTCGACGCCCGCGCCACCGTCGAGAATGTCGTTGCCGCCGCCCGAGTTGAGGATGTCGCCTCGGCTCCCGCCGACCAGGCTGTCGTTGCCGCCGCCGGTCAGGATGGCGAAAAGCTCGAAGCTGGTAAGGACGACGCTTCGGTCCGGCCCCCCCAGGATCTGGCCGTCGGATCCGCCGTAAAGGGAGCCGACGAGGGTCATCTGCACGGCATCGTCATAGGCGCGCCAGTCGACCCTGAGCGTGTCCCAGCTGAAATCGAGCAAGGTGCCGCCCGACACCGTGTCGTGACCGTTGTAGACATTGATCTCATCGGCGCCCCGGCCGCCGTCGATCAGGTCGGACCGGGCGGCGGCGGTCGTGGTGATGACGTCGTTATAGTCGCCGGTTCTCAGGCCCAGGAAATATTCGAAGCCTTCGATTCCGTTGAAGGGGCCGGCGGAAAGGTCCCAGACGATCCCAATTTCGGCATCCCGGTAATCGGCCGCGATCCCGTCGATGCCGCTGCCGCCGTTCGCGGTGTCGATCATCGATCCGAGAGTGACCTTGTCGCTGCCGGCGCCGGTCTGGGCGCTGCTTCCGCCCCGGGTCAGTTCGATGACGTCGTCGCCCGAGCCGGTCGCGACGTTCACCCGCTCGAGGCCGGTGAAGGCGACGCTGCGTGCGGTCCCGTCGCGATAGCCGCCGGACGCGCCGGTTCCGGAGACGATGACGGCCGGCCCGGTCACGACGTCGAAGACCGAATCCTGCCAGTCGACGACGAGCAGATCGTCCCCCGCGCCGGCGTTGACGACGTCGTTCCCGGCCGTCCCGAGATGGAAGGTGTCGCTTCCCGCCCCGCCGGTGAGGAAATTGTCGAGCGCGTTGCCCCGCAGGGTCTGCGAGCCGCCGGCAACGCTGTTGCCGGTCAGGTTCTCGACATGGGCCTGGAGCGTATAGTCGGCGAGGCCGGTCTCGACCCCGTCGATCCCTTCCCCGGCCAGCTCGATCGTCCCGTCGCCGGAATCGTCGACCACATAGACGTCGTTGCCCGTGCCGCCGGTCATGAGATCGGCGCCGAGGCCGCCGTCGAGCACGTCGTCGCCGCCGAGGCCGGAAAGCTGGTCGTTCGAGGCGAGGCCGGCGATGCCGTCGGAGTCGCCGGTACCGACGAGGACGTCCGCCGCCGGAGTACCGATCAGGGGCGCCCGGAAGACCGCGCCCTGGACGTCGTAATTGCCGATGTTCCAGCTCGCCACGATGCGCCCCGAGGCCAGCGTCGCGAGGTCCATATAGCCCCCGCCGACGGCCGCCTCGTTCACTTGGAACTGGGCGCCGATTCGGTTGCCGGCGAGGTCGAACAATTGCCCTCTCACCGTCGGAAGGAAGGACGACGGCGTGCTCTGCCACGCCAGGAGAAAGGCGCCGCCCGGCACGGCCGTGACGTTGACCGAGCTGACGCTGTTTCCGGTGCCGCTGTCGCTGCCGGCGATCTCGGAGCCGATTTTGGCGCCGACGGAATCGAATATCTGAGCGCCCGCTACCATCTCGCCCTGCCACGAAACCACGAAGCCCCCGCCGGGCAGCGCCGCGACGTCGGGGCTCCACTGGGTCCCGGCCGTGATCGTGGACGCCATGAACTCGCCGCCAACCCTGTTGCCGGCCGAATCGAACACCTGGCCCTTGACGTCTCCCGGGCCGCCATTCGAATAGTCGGCCCAGACGATGACGAAGCCGCCCCCTTCGAGCGCGACCCCGCCCGTCTCCCGCTGGGTGCCGGCAAGCGTCGCGTTGACGGTGAACTCGGCCCCGACCTTGGTGCCGGCCGAATCGAACAGCTGCGCCCGTACATTGGGATCGTTGCCGCCGAACGGAGCGCCGGTGTCGACCCAGTGGACGACGAAACCGCCCCCGGACAGGGCGATGGCCTGCGAGCCCTGCTGGTCGATCGTGTCGGCGGTGTTGACGGTGAATTCCGGACCGAGCGGAAGGCCGGCGGGATCGAACATCCGTCCCCTGATGTCGCTCGAGGTGCCGTTGCCCTCCCCCGTCCAGGTCACGACGAAGCCGCCCGACGCGAGCCCGGCCACCGAGGGGTCGAGCTGGTTGAGGAAGACCGCATTGTTGACGTGGATCTCGCCGCCGACCTTCGCGCCGTCGGCATCGAAACGCTGGGCGGTGATTCCGTAAAGGCTGCCGTCCCAGGAATCGTCGATCCAGGCCATGACGAAGCCGCCGCCGGAAAGCGACGCGATCTGCTGGAACCACTGATATCCGGCAGTGGTGCCGTTCGCCGTGAACTCGGCGCCGACGCGCCTAAGAAGCGATGCCATTCTGGTCCTTCCTCGATGAAGGGGACGATCTTGATATCCCTGGAGCGGCCCGCCCCGCTCCCTCCTCCGGTCAGCTCTTCGAGCTCCCTGAGAAATCGTCCCGTATCATGGGGTTATGCGGCAAACTCTTGACGATGACCACCCCCGCGGACCGGCTATTCACGCGCCGCAAGAAGCCGATCCTCGCAAGCCCATATAAGAACATTACGAGAACAAATCAAGAGGGTTCGTTGCTTTGTCTCAGCGACCGCTCACCGCCGAGCCGACAGCCGCCTGCCCAGCGACCGTGCCAGCTTCCCCCAGGGCGGGCCGAGCCGCTCGAACACGTTGATGAAGCCGATCCGGTGGACCGCCCGGGCATGGCTGAAGCGCTTGAAGCCTTCACGGCCGTGATAGGCGCCGATGCCGCTCGCCCCGACCCCGCCGAAGGGAAGGTTCTCCTGGGCGACGTGCATCAGTGTGCCGTTGAGGGTCGCTCCGCCCGAGATCGCGCCGTCGAGGACCCGCTCCCGTTCCCGGCGGCTGTTGCTGAAGCAGTAGAGCGCGAGCGGCCGCTCGCCCTTCGCGACGAAGGCGATCGCCTCGTCGAGGCTTCGGTAGGGCAGGATCGGAAGCACCGGCCCGAATATCTCCTCGGTGAGGAACAGGGACGAATCCGGCGCCCCGAGGATGACCGTGGGGCCGATCTTCCCTTCCGCGCGGGCCCCGCCGTCCTCGTGGGCGAGCAAGGTGGCGCCCGCTTCCAGCGCCGCCCCGAGGGCCTCGGCCAGGCGTCGCCGGTGTCGTTCGCTGATCAGGCCGGAATAATCGTCATTGCCGGCGATCGTGGGATAGGAACGCCTCACCTGCGCCATCAGGGCGTCGGCGAAGGCGCGCTCCTTCCCCTCGGGCACCAGCACGTAATCGGGCGCGATGCAGGTCTGGCCGGCGTTGACGAACTTGCCGAAGGCGACGCTGCGCGCCGCCTTGGCGAGATCGTAATCGGGGCAGATGATGGTCGGGGACTTGCCTCCGAGCTCCAGGGTCACCGGCACCAAATTGGCGGCGGCGGCCTGATAGACCTTTCGGCCGACCGCGGTCGAACCGGTGAACAGCAGATGGTCGAACGGAAGCGAGGCGAAGGCCTGCCCGGTCTCGACCCCGCCGGTGATCACCGCCACCTCCGATTCGTCGAAACGTTCGGCGACAAGCCGGCGGAGCAGCTCCGAAAAGGCCGGGGTCAGCTCCGACGGCTTGACCATCGCCCGATTGCCGGCCGCGAGCGCGTCGACCAGCGGCGAGAGCGCCAGCTGGAGCGGGTAGTTCCAGGGCGAGATGATCCCGATCACGCCCAGCGGCTCGTGCCGCACCCGCGCGCTGGCCGGCTGGAACAGGGGATCGACTCGCCGACGCTCGGGGCGCATCCATCCGGCCAGATGCCTGCGGGCGTGGCGGATCGCGTTCAAGGTCGGGACGATCTCGAGCAGCTCGGTCTCGGTGCGCGATCGCACTCCGAAATCCCGGGAGATGGCCTCGGCCAGAGCGGCCTCGTTGCCGGTGACCAGGGCGCGCAGCCGTTCGAGCCGGTCTCGCCGAAGCTCGAGGCCGGGGGCCGGGCCCTTTCGCGACGCCGAATGCTGAAGATCGAAAATTCGGCGCCCCTCGCCTTCCTCCGCGACGAGCCTGGCGGCGGATCGATCGGCCATTCTCATTCCTCCCGAAGCCCCTCATAGCCGATCGCCCCGGCCATGGCATCCTTCACAACGCCCGGGCGTAGCATCCTTTGCGGCGCCCACCGGTTGTTGAAACCGGTCGCGAACCGTCTCATCGGGCGCGGACCTCGGGACAGGAGCAAGCATGACGATCCGGATCGCCATCGTCGGATACGGCAAGATCGCCAGGGACCAGCATGTCCCGGCCATCGCCGCCGATCCGCGCTTCGCCCTCGCCGCCCTGGTCAGCCCGCGCGCGCCGGCGGACGAAGGCGTGCCGGTCTTCCCGAGCCATGAGGCGCTTCTGGACGCCATGGCCGGCAAGCTCGACGCGGTCGCGATCTGCACCCCGCCCACCGTCCGGCTCGCCATCGCCCAAGCCGCCTTCGAGGCCGGGCTCGACGTCCTGCTCGAAAAGCCGCCGGCGGCGACCCTCGGGGAGATAGAGGCGATGGAGCGCCTGGCCCGCGAGGCCGGCCGCACGCTCTTCACCGCCTGGCATTCGCAGCACGCCGCCGCCGTTCCCGCCGCGCAGCGCGCTTTGGCGGGGAAGACCGTTCGAGGCCTCCGGATCGACTGGCACGAGGATGTGCGCAAATGGCATCCCGGGCAGGAATGGATCTGGGCTCCGGGCGGGTTCGGAGTGTTCGATCCCGGAATCAACGCTCTGTCCATCGCCACCCGGATCCTGCCCTCGCGGCTGTTCGTTCGGGAGGCGTCGCTGTCCTTCCCGGAAAACAGGCAGACTCCGATCGCGGCCCGGATCGCCTTCGAGGGCGAGGCCGGGCGGTTCGTCGCCGACATGGACTGGCGCCATGCCGAGCGTGAGCGCTGGACGATCCGGGTCGAGACCGAGGACGGAACGAGGGTCGAGCTGCTCGACGGCGGCGCCCGACTGAATCTGGACGGCGAAGCGCAACCGGTCGCGGGACCGGGCGAATATCCTTCGCTCTACGCCCGCTTCGCCGAGCTGGTCGAAGCCCGGGAGAGCGACGTCGACCGCGAGCCGCTTCGCATCGTCGCCGACGCGTTCATGATCGGCCGGCGGGAGATCGTCGAGCCGTTCGAGTAACACCGTCGTTGCCGCTCACTCGAAATTATAGGACTAATGGAGCGGGTCAGCGGGGGAGCGTGGTGAAGATGGCGATTGAGGAGCGCGGCGATTCGGCGGGGCGCAACCTTACCTTCGGAATGCTCGAGGTGCTGGGCCGCGCCATCGTCACCGGCGCCTACGAGACCGAGCGTTTTCCGACCGAGGCCGAGCTCGCCGTCGAGCATATGGTCAGCCGCTCGGTCACCCGCGAGGCGGTCAAGATGCTTACCGCCAAGGGCCTCCTCACCGCCCGCCCGCGCAAGGGCACCACCGTCCAGCCGTCCTCGTCGTGGAACCTGTTCGACACCGATGTCCTGCGCTGGCTGCTGGAGCGCAAATTCTCGCTGGAGCTGCTTCGCCAGTTCAGCGAGCTCAGGATCGCGATCGAGCCGGAAGCGGCGGCTTTGGCGGCGCGCGAGGCCGATGCCGCGGCGGTGGCCGAGATCCGCTCCGGCTACGAGCGGATGGAGGCCGCGGAAGCCACGGGCCAGGACACTCTGGAGGCGGATATCGGGTTTCACGTCGCCGTGCTCAACGCTTCGGCCAATCCCTTCTACATGCAGTTTCGCGATGTCGTGGCGACCGCCCTTCGCACGTCGATCCGCTTCACCAATCGCTTCAAGGGCCGGACCGCGAGCTTGCCCGCGCACCACCGGGTGCTCGCCGCCATCGAGGCGGGCGACGGCGGCGCGGCGCGGACCGCGATGGCGGCGATCATCGCCGACGTCATGGCGATGATCGAGGATTCCGAGCGCGCCGGCTGAAGGCCCCGGTGACGATTCCGCGTGATCGGCCTTCGTGTCGTGCTACAGCGTCGCGGCTTCAACCGCATCGAGAGGATCGAATCCGGTGCCCGTCCGTCACGTCCTTTCCCGGCTGCTGCTCGGCCTGCTCCTGACGGCTCTGGGCGCCGCGCCGGCGGGCGCGGAGCCGAGCTTCGTGCCGGTATTCAAAGACAATTTCCCCGATCCGCACATCGTCGAGCACCAGGGCGAGTATATCGCCTACGCCACCAATGCCGGGATCAACCTGCCGATGCTGACGTCGCGCGACCTCGTCCGCTGGACCTGGGTGACCGGCGCCGACGGCAAGCGCCGCGACGGAATGCCCGGCCTGGCGCCCTGGGTGAAGGAGGGCTTCACCTGGGCGCCCGAAGTGATGAAGATCGGCGGCAGGTGGCTGCTTTACTACACGGCCGCCCACCGGACGCGTAAGGTCCAATGCCTGGGCGTCGCCGCGGCCGCCGACCCCACGGGGCCCTTTGAGGACCGCTCGGCCGAGCCGCTCGTCTGCCAGTTCGACCTCGGCGGGACGATCGACGCCAACCCGTTCCGCGACCAGGACGGCAGGCTCTACCTCTATTACAAGAGCGACGGAAACCGCGTCGGGAAGAAGACGATGATCTGGGGGCAGCGCCTCTCGGACGACGGCCTGTCCGTCGTCGGGCCGCCCGCCGCTCTGGTCGAGGACGACCGGAAATGGGAATGGAAGCTGGTCGAGGCGCCGACGATGGTTCGATCCCCCGCAGGGCACCAGTTATTCTTTTCGGCCGCTTATTACGGCTGGGATCCGAAAGAGAGATTGTCGCGCTACGCTACCGGCTACGCGACCTGCGCCGGTCCACTCGGCCCCTGCAAGGACGCTCCGGAAAATCCCATCCTCAACAGCTTTAACGACAGGGACGCCGGCTGCCTGAGCGGCCCCGGCCATACCAGCATCTTCGAGGCCCGCGGCCGCCACTTCATCGCCTTTCACGCCTGGGAAGCGACGAAAGGCTGCCGCAAGGCGGACGACAAACGCTACCTCTACGTCGCGCCCTTGTTCTGGAAAGACGGCAAGCCGCAGATCGGGATGAGCCTTCGCGAACTGGGAAAATAAACGCCCAGAGCTTCCGGCGAAGGCCGGAACCCAATTGCACCAACCGTGCCGCCGGACCCCGGCTTTCGCCAGGGAACGCCGTAACCCGCCTCGTCGGTACAGCCTCTAAAACCTGAAGCGGATTCCGCCCGTCATCACCGTTTCCTCGAAGCGGACCAGCAACGGGAAGATCTCGGTCGTAGTCGGCTGTCCGCCGGCGTAATTGACTCGAACGATGTCCGACCTGAACGGACTGCCCAATATGTTGGTCCAGTCGAAGAAGACGGTCAGATTGTCGTTGAACGCATAGCTGCTCGACCAGTCCAGCCTCGACACCGAATGGCCGCGGCCCTGAAGCGTATAGTCGCCGCGATCGGAAAGCGCGCCTTCGGGAAAGCCGGTGCGCTTGTTGAAGGCGAGCCGCAGAGTGAGGCCGTGCGCCTCATACATGCCGACGAGATTATAGGTCCATCTCGAGACGTCGGGAATGCGCAGGCGCCGAACGCCGCCCTGAGGCACCGGATAGTCCGCTTCCGCGTCGATGTACGTGGCGTTCGCCTGGGCGCCGAACGCCTTCAGCCAGTTCGGCAGGCCGTCGAAGTCGAAAAAGGTGCTGACCTGGGCTTCCAGGCCCTGGATGCGGCCCTTGTTGGTGTTGAAGGGGCCCGAGATCAGGATACGCAATCCGTCAGGATCCAGCTCCGGCAACTGGAATTCTCCGTTGGCAATGAAGCCCCTCATGTCCCTTCGGAACGCGGCCACGGAGGCAAAGCCGTTGCGCGAGAAATAATATTCGAGGCTCGCGTCGTAATTCCTCGAATTCAGCGGCTGAAGGAAAGGATTGCCGCCACTGCCCCTTCGGAAACAGCTGGGCAAAGCGGGACTGCATCCCGGGGGTCCGCCCAGATTGAAGGCGGGATTGAGCTGGGAGAAGGCCGGGCGGGTCCGGGTTTCGGTCGCCGCCAGGCGCAGCTGCCATTGCGGCGAGAAGCGGATCCGCATGTTAAGATTGGGCAGCCAGTCGGTATATTCGGTCCGGTAATCCACCGGGGCCGGTCCGCCCGGAAGGCCCTGCAAGGTGCCCGTGATATCTTCCTCGGTCTTCACCACGCGAAGACCGATCGCACCATCGACGGAGGCTTCCCCGCCCAGGCTGAACTCGTAATTCACCTGCCCATAAGCAGCGTACGACTTTTCGCCGATGTTGAACGTCCTGCCCGGATCGACCGGCGGCCCATCGACTGAACCGTTACCGCTGAGTCCGATGTTGAACTGGCGCAGCTCCGTCAGATTGTTCCACACGCTGTCGAACGTCGGCGCCAGCCAGGTGAGCGGGACCGGCTTGTTTTTGTCGCCTTTAAAGGCCGGGTGGAACAGCTGATAGTCGAGCGGCACCGCGCTGAACGGAATGTTGCGGCCGCGCTGGTTCCAGTAGAAGCCGCCGGCCGTATTCGACGCGTCGCGAGTTACGAAGCGAACGCCCGCCTGGATCCTCGGGATGAAGGAAAGTCCGGGTTCATATTCGAAATCGAGACGGGCCTGCCAGTCGTCGCCCTTGGCGGTCGCATAATCCTCGAAGAAGCCACGGTAATTGTAGATGGCCGGGCTGGAGAAATCGAGGCCGCGCACCTGGAAGGTCGGCCCCGATCCGCCGGGCCTGCCGGTGAAGAAATCGACTGAGAAATTGTTGGTGTTGAGCTCGTAGTCGACGCTCTCGGTCCTGAGATTGAACTCGCTGCTGGTGCGGGCAATGTCGGCGGAGATGCGCAAGGCGCCGGCGTCGTAGCTACCACCGGCCGCGAACTGATAGGTGTTGGTGTCGCGCTTGGTCGCTCCCTGGAAACCCCAGGTCTCGGTGGACGAGCAGCATGCCGTGGGACGGTTTACCGTGCCGCTGATGATATTGGGCCCGTCGCGGACGATATTCTCATAGCTGGCGCCGCCCCAAAGCGGTTGGGCCCACATATTGTCCCTGACGTTCTCGCGATAACCCTGCCAGAGCCCCTCGACGTAGAATTCGAGGCCGGGCGACGGGCGCCACTGGAGGGCGCCGTTGATCGAGGGCCGCCAGCGCTCGGCTTGATTATAATGGATCTCCGGCCAGTCGGGAGACCGTCCGCCCGCGAGATCGGCGATGAAGAAGCCGTGGCGGCGGATCGAATCCTGATAGGAAAAGCGGGTGTAGGAGAAATTGACGAGGGCGCCGATCTCGCCGCCGCCCACGTCCCAGCGGTTGCTGATCAGCAATTGCGCGTTGGGGCTCACCTTCTCCGACTGATTGGGGTAGTTCGCCCAGACGGAGCCGGCGATCTCGAAACCCTTGAAATCGAACGGCCGGCGCGAGCGGACGTTGATGAGGCCGGACAGGCCCGGCTCCACGAGATTCGCGGTCGAGGTTTTGAAGGCCTCGATGGCGCTGATCCCGCCCGCCGGGAAATCCTGCAGGGCGACGGAGCGCCGCTCGGCGGTGAATATCTCGCGGCCGTTGTAGGTCGTGGTGAAAAAGTCTTCGTTGAGGCCGCGAAGAAGTACGTTCCCGGCCTCGCCGCGCTCGCGCAGGACCTGGATGCCCGGAATTCTGGCGGCGGTGTCGGACACCGCGACATCGGGAAGCTTGCCGATATCCTCGGCGACGATGGCGTCGACGATCTGCTCGGAATCGCGCTTCAGGCCCTGCGCGGACTGGAGGCTCCGGCGAAGGCCGGTGACGACGATGTCGTCCGTCTGCTCGGTCGCCACCGGGTCGTCCGTCCCGAACGAATCCGCCTGTTCCACGTCGGAAGCCGTTTCCTGAGCTTCGGCGGGATCGGACGGCGCCGCGGCGTCCTGAGCCAGTGCCGGCGTTCCGGCGAAAGCGAGGATGAAGACTGACGACGAGCACAGGACGAATGTCTTCAGGCGCATGTCAAAGTCCTCCCCTGGTGGCGAGCCCTTTCGAGGGCTTCTGCGGGCAGTTCCCTACATTCAAGCGCCGGAAGCTGACAAGCCATTTATCCGATTTATAGGCCGGTGTGGCCAGGTGGACGCAGGATAGGTTAAGCGCCTTCGCTACCGCCTCTCCACTCCCGCCAGCCCGAGCCATCGCGCCATCGCCTCGAGCTCTGCCGCGAGCCTCTCCCCGGTCTCGGCCGGCGCTCCCGGCTCCAGAGTGATCCGCTGCACCAACAGCCGCGAACCCTGGCGGTCGGCCTTGAGGTCGACGCGCGCGACCAGCGCCTCGTCGAGAAGGAAGGGCAAAACGTAATAGCCGTGCACCCGCTTTTCCGCGGGTGTGTAGATCTCGATCCGATAGCGGAAGCCGAACAGCCTTTCGGTCCGGCCGCGCTCCCAGACCAGGGGGTCGAACGGCGCGAGCAGGGCCTGGCCGCGGATCCGGCGCGGGCGGCGCGCGTCCCGGTGGAGATAAGCGGGCCGCGGCCAGCCGTCGACTCTGGCCGGGACCAGCACGCCCTCCTCCACCAGGTCCGTCACGGCCCGCGCGGCCATCTCGGGCCTGAGCCGGAAATAGTCGCGAAGCTCGACCTCGGTGGCGATCCCGAGCGCTTCGGCCGCCTTGGCGACGAGAATCCGCTGCGCCGCCGCGACCGCCGGTGTCGGAAGCGCCAGGATCGCGGCCGGTATCACTCGTTCAGGAAGGTCGTAGACCCGCTCGAAGCTCCCTCGCCGGGTAGCCGTGGTGATCAGGCCGGCCCAGAACAGCCATTCCAATGCGCGCTTGGTATCGCCCCATTCCCACCATCCGCTCCGGCCCCTGCCCTCCTCGAAATCCGAGGCGGCGAGCGGCCCGTCCGCCCGGATCCGGGCCAGGATCGCCTCCGCCTCGGGCCGGCGCTCGCCGGCATAGGCCTTCAGGCTTCCCCACCCGATCTCGCCTCGCTCCGCGCTCGCCATCCGCCAGCGCAGCAGCGGATGCATCTCGAGCGGCAGGAGCGAGGCCTCATGCGCCCAATATTCGAACAATCGCCGGTCCCGTTTCGGTCCCCAGGCGGCGCGGTCGACGAGGCCGCGATCGTAGGGCCCGAGCCTCGAGAAAGCCGGCAGATAATGTGCCCTGACCAGAACGTTGACGCTGTCGATCTGATGGAGGCCGAGGCGCTCGACCGTCCTGCGCAGGTCGCGCGCCGTCACCGTCCCGGGCCGGAAGCGTCCGAAGCCCTGCGCCGCAAGCGCGATCCGGCGCGCCGAAGCGGACGAAATACGCTCCGTCACGCCCGCCGGTTCTTCCTCCAGATCGACACCAGGATCAGCGAGAAGGCGGCCAGGCGCAGGAGAAAGAGCCAGCTGCGCTCCTCGACCGAGATGTCGGTCAACGCCAGCAAGGCCTGGGCGAGGCCGAGCAGCCAGAAAGCGGCGGCGAAGGCGAGGAACAGGCTCTCATGGGTCCGCTTCCAGAAGCGCAGGAAGAAGAAGCCGGCGACGAGGAAGCCCATCGTGACGGCGCCGGAGAGGAAGTCGAGCAAAGTCTCCACTTACTCCTCCAGATCCCAGATGAAGCCGAACAGCAACACGCCCAGCGCGGCGAGCGCGAGCAGGTGGCGGGCGAGCCGGAAATCCACTTCCGGAATGAGGAGCAGGTCGAAGATCACCAGCAAATTGTTGGCCGCCAGGAAAAGGAAGCAGAGCGCGCTCCAGAACAGCAGGCGGGCGCCGGCGCGGCGGTAGCTGCGCGCCAGCAGAAGGGCGCAGGCCGCGCTGGTCAGGAAGCAGAGCAGGTAGACGGCGGCCGGGAACCAGGTCGACATCGCCTCAATCCTTCCGCAGCCGGAAGGCGTCGGCGAAAGCGGTGATTGCGGGATTGGCCGCGGCGACGATCGTCCGCCGGACCGCATCGGGGCTTCGCTTGTAGAGCGCCACCGCCCGCTCGGCGAGGTCGTCGACGTCTCGGGTGGCCGGAGCGTAGCGCGCCGAGCCGTCCGCTTCGGCGGTCACCAGCCCCGCCGCCGTCAGCGATTCGACGCTCTGAGTGACCACCAGATCGCTTCCCCTCAGCCCCGCCACCATCTCCCCGTGCGAGCGGGCGACCTCCGGTTCCTGCCTGAGGAAGCACAGCAATTCCAGTGCCCACACCGAACGGAAGGTGGAACGGATGAAGCTGGCGAGAACCTCGTCGGAGGGCATTGCTGGCGATCGATCCCAACGGCGCGCCATCGCTCGCCTGACAACCCCACCCGGGCCGCCTTCTATCCGCCCTCGTCGCCATGACAACCCGGCCGACTGGTTAATCGCACGGTTAAGCAAATTTCTGGGGTGGATTTTTTCCTCCTTCGGCTATGTTGCGCGCTCGGGCGGGGGCCTGTGGCTGATGTTCGGGCGGGGGAAAGACGCACGAAGGAGTTGTGAGTTGAACGTACAGGCCCCGCGCGATTTCATCGATCGCCGCCAGCTCCTCAGTGCCCTCCGCAGCTTCCGCCGCGGCGATTTCACCGTCCGCCTTTCCGAAGACCTGCCGGGCGAGGACGGCGAGATCGCCCGCCTGTTCAACGAGACCGTGTCCCTCAACGAGCAGATGACGGACGAGCTCGAGCGGCTCTCGCAGGTGGTCGGCAAGGAAGGCAAGATCAGCCAGCGCGGCCGGGTCAAGGCGGCGACCGGCGGCTGGGAATCCGCCATCCGCTCGGTCAACGAGCTGATCGAGGACATGGTCCAGCCGACCGCCGAGGTCGCCCGGGTGATCGGCGCGGTCGCCAAGGGCGATCTCTCGCAGTCGATGACGGTCGAGATCGACGGCCGGCCGCTGAGGGGCGAGTTCCTCCGCATCGGCAAGATCGTCAACACGATGGTCGAGCAGCTCGCCTCCTTCGCCTCCGAGGTTACCCGAGTGGCCCGCGAGGTCGGAACCGAGGGCAAGCTCGGCGGCCAGGCCAATGTGAAGGGCGTCGCCGGCACCTGGAAGGACCTCACCGACAACGTCAACGCCATGGCCACCAACCTCACCGGCCAGGTCCGCAACATCGCCGAGGTTACCACCGCCGTGGCCTC
>Ga0190275_10002383_pt1 | contig 13516 bp, 15 predicted proteins | sample Popmic550T_FD_133745 | JGI IMG/M metagenome (GOLD analysis project Ga0190275, IMG submission 133745) | Populus adjacent soil microbial communities from riparian zone of Yellowstone River, Montana, USA - 550 T | ecosystem: Environmental > Terrestrial > Soil > Riparian zone > Trees stand | place... | reverse complement strand
GGCGACCAGATCACCACGCACGACGCGGTGCCGAACACCCACGCGGCCAACGCCGAGCCGGTTGCAAACTCCGTCGTGAACGGCGGCCGCTGTCCGGCCGAGTCCAGCTCGAGCACCGCGGGCCCGGGCGTGGCGGTCTACACCAGCGAGCCGTTGCCGCAGTCGTACACGATGCTGGGCGCGACGAGCGTGTCGATCGACTACTCGGCCACCGTGGCACAGGGCCTGCAGCTCAACGCGCGCCTGTACGACGTGTTTCCTGACGGCTCATCCGTGATGGTCGACCGCGGGGTGCGCCGGGTCGAGAGCGCGAGCGGCACGGTTACCTACCAACTGCACGGCAACGGCTGGCGTTTCCCCGCCGGCCACCGGGTGCGGATCGAGATAGCGCAGGACGACGACCCGTACCTGCGGGCATCGACCGTGCCCTCGACGACCACCATCAGCCACGTGACGCTGCGCATCCCGGTGCGCGAGAGCACGCCGTACGCGCGGCCGGCGGGGGCGAGCCCGCTGCGGGTGCCGCTGGTCGTGGCGTACGAGCCGTGCGCCGCGCCGAACCGCGAGCACGGCCCGCCGCTGGCGTTCGCGTCGTGCAACCCGCCACAGCAGTCGTCCGCTGCACTGACGGTCGGGACTCCGGACGCGAACGGCAAGGCGGCGAGCATGGTCGGCTTCGTCCGCTACCGCGTGCAGCCCGGCAATCCGTCGACGCCGGCCGACGAGGCAGATGTCGCCATCGACATCGTGATCAACGACGTGCGCCGGCGCAGCGACCTGGCCGACTACACCGGCGAGGTGCTCGTCAACCACACCCTGCGAATCACGGATCGCTTCAACGGCGCCGGGGAGAACGAGCCCGGCACGATGGTCGAGTACGACTTCCCGATCTTCCCGCCGTGCTCCGCCACCGCAGGTGCGAAGGGCGCCGACTGCTCGCTGACGACCACCGCCGACTCGGTCGTGCCGGGCGCGATCAAGGAGGGCAAGCGCACGATCTGGCAGCTCGGCGAGGTGAACGTCTTCGACGGGGGCGCGGACGGCTTCCCGAGCTCGTTCCCCAACGACGTCTTCCTCACGCAGGGCGTCTTCGTTCCGTGACCTCGGTTGACGGCCTGTCCAATCCTGCGTTAGGGTCGCCACGAGTGAGGAGTTGGTTCGCAGCAGCAGGGGTTTTGGTCGGCATGCTTGCATGCGCGGCTGCTGCGCAAGCGGAGATCCCGGCAGCCCTGAAGTCCAGTTGTGTGGTGCGCACGGCCGCGCCGGGATACACGTTCGAGTACTGCAACGACGGCAACACGACGACGTTCGGGCGGACCCCGAACGTCGGCGGCGTCAGAGGTGTCCGGGTGCCGGCGAAATACGACGGCTTTGAGGGCCTGCCGCCGAAGGCCGCCGACGCCACCAGCGTGCCGGGCTCCGACGCGGACGGGTTCGTGACGCTCGACGTCGACATCTCGCGTCCCACGACGCCCGCGCCGCCGGGCGGGTACCCGCTGATCGCCTTCATGCACGGCTGTTGCGCCGGCGACAAGAATGCCTGGCAGCGCCCGGACTTCGGCAGCGGCGAGACCTGGCACTTCAACAACGCCTGGTTCGCATCCCGCGGCTACGTGGTGCTCAACTACACCTCGCGCGGGTTCCGCGCCCAGGGAGGCGCCGGCGGCTCGACCGGAGAGACCGAGCTCGACTCGCGGCTCTTCGAGATCAACGACTTCCAGCACCTCGCGGGACAGGTCGCGGACGACCCGTTCTTCAACGTGAACCCGCAGAAGGTGGTGCCGACGGGCGGCTCTTACGGTGGCGGCTTTGCCTGGATGGCGCTCACCGATCCAAAGTGGGCGAGTCCCGGCGGGCAAGACATGAAGCTGGCGGTGTCTGCGCCACGGTACGGATGGACGGACATCGTGTACTCGCTGATCCCGAACGGGCACCATTCGCAGTACCCGGGCGACCTGCCGGCATTCGACGGATCGGACTCACGCTCCCCGTTCGGGATCCCGAAGCAGAGCATCGTTTCGATCCTGTACGGGACGGGCCAGTTCGGCGCCACGTTCACCCCCGCCGTCGACGAGTCGTTCCTCTGCCTGTTCGCGCCCGAGCCGTTCGAGACCGCGCCGCAGTGCCAGGACCCGATCGCAAACATCCTGCCCCTGTTCATCAGCGACCGGTCCGCCTACTACCAGAACCAGTGGTTTGCGCGGATCGCATCGGACCCTAGCTACCGGATCCCGATCTTCAACGCCGCCACCCTGACCGACCCGCTCTTCACACCGGTCGAGAACCTCAGGATGTCCAACCGCATCCAGGCGACCGTCCCGGGCTACCCGATCCAGCAGTACTTCGGCGACTACCAGCACTTCGTGCAGAACAAGGCGAAGGAGTGGGGCGACCTGTGCGGCGCCGACCACCACGTGTGTACGATCGCCGACTACCCGGGCGGCGACGTGAACGCGACACCCGCCGGGCTCTACAGGGTCGGGGTCACAACGCGGCTCAACCGCTTCGTGGACCACTTCACCAAGCCCGCCGGCAACCCGAGCGAGCCCCAGCCGAGCTACAACGTGACTACAGCGCTCCAGATCTGCCCGCAGAACGCGTCCGCGGAGTTCCCGGCGAATGAGCCCGGGCCGACGTTCACGGCCGGCGGTTTCTTCAAGCTCGCGCCCCATACGTTGAGGGTCGACATCGGCGGCACGCAGACGACGACCAACGACGTGGAGCCAAATCCGCACGCGTCGCAGGCGGACCCGCTCACGAACGTGTTCATCAACGGCGGCCGGTGCCCGATCCACACCGCGCCGGCCGGCCCCGGCGTGGCTGTCTACGACTCCCAGCCGCTCACCGAGCGCGCGACGATGATCGGCGCCACGCGGCTGACCGTCGACTACGCGGCCTCGACGGCGCAGGGGGTGCAGCTGAACGCTCGCCTGTACGACATCTTCCCGGACGGCACGCAGGTGATGGTCGACCGCGGTCCCTACCGCGTGGTGAGCGCGACGGGACCGGCCACGTTCGAGCTGCACGGCAACGCCTGGCGCTTCGAGCCTGGCCACAGGTTGCGACTCGAGCTGAGCCAGGACGACTCGCCCTTCCTGAAGACCTCCGAGGTGCCCTCGACGATCGCGGTCAACGGCGTGAAGCTTCGCATCCCCGTGCGCGAGCAGCAGCCGCCCGTGCACGAGGACTACAGGAACGCGTCCAAGTTCTGCGAGGCGGATCGGGCGTTCCTCGGGGACGAGGCGTTCCGGCAGAAGTACGGCACCAACCGCAATGGTGCCAACGCGCACGGCAAGTGCGTCTCGGGCAACAACTGAGCCAGCGTAAGATCCCTTCTGCTTGTACTTGCATCGAGCGAGGAGGTGGGTTGATGGCGACCGTGGAGGCACCCGGGAAACTGGGAATCGTCCCGATCGAGGAGTTCAGCGGGGCGTTCGACGTCTGGCCGCGCGGTGAGCGGCTCGACGCCATCCGTGAGTCCGCGCAGCGGTTCCGGAGCCGCTTCGCGACGAACGAGAACCGCATCCGGGCGATCAAGACCGTGGACCTCGCCTCCGCCGGCTACCCGCTGTCGTTCGCGTTCCATGGCGCGGCGAAAGGCATCAACCCGTATGTCAACATCGTCAACCGGCTGGTGATCGTGCAGTTCGACGACTTCGAGGGCAACCTGAAAACACTTGCGTGGGAGCCCACGATTGCGGAGGGTGCGGCCGAGGCGCCGTTCTACGACCAGCTGCTGAAGCGCTACGGCGAGTTCCTCTCCTACAAGGTGTTCGCCACGTTCTACAACACCGTCGAGGAGGCGATCGCGAAGTGCGGTCTCACGCCGGCCGACATCGACTACGTCAGCTTCGACCACCTGCACGTGCAGGACCTGCGCCTGATCATGGGCACGACGCGCCCGGTGCAGGGCGAGCCCGAGCCGCGCAGGCCATTCTTCCCGAACGCGAAGTTCCTGTTCCAGCGCAAGGAGGTCGACACGTTCAGGGCTCCGCACCCGATGCAGTGGGCCTGGTACGTGCCGGGCGGGATGGACGACGTGATCGAGGACAACCTGGTGCTGCTCGAAGGTGACGTGGAGCTCGGCAGGGGCGTCGCGATCGTGTCGACGCCTGGACACACGGACGGCAACCACAGCCTTGCCGTCAACACCGACGACGGCGTGTGGGTCACCTCCGAGAACGGCGTGTGCGCGGACTCCTGGCACCCGCGCCAGTCCAAGATCCCGGGGATCCGTAAGTACGCCGAGTTCTACAACCGCGAGGTCGTGATGAACGCCAACACGCTCGAGGACTCCGTCGACCAGTACGACTCGATGGTGAAGGAGAAGGCGATCGCGGACCCGAACCCGCGCGACCCGCGCTGGCTGAACGTCTTCCCCTCCTCGGAGATGCCGGCCTGGCGGCGGCAGTGGCCGGTCGTGCCGACGTTCACGTACGGCGGGATGAACTACGGGACGATCGCCAAGCCCGCGAGCGCGAACGGCGCGAGCAGCTAAGCCGGGGTGTGACAGACGGCCTCGACGTTGTTTCCGTCGGGGTCGAGTACGAACGCGCCGTAGTAGCTGGGGTGGTAGATCTCGCGCACGCCCGGCCCGCCGTTGTCCCTCGCGCCGGCCTCGAGCGCGGCGTTGTGGAAGGCATCGACGGTCTCGCGATCCGCGGCCGTGAAGGCCACGTGCACACCGCTGTCCGGCCCCCGCTCACGCTTGGCGATCCAGAAGAAAGGGAACTCGTCGCCAAACCCGCCCACGTTGGGAACCGGCTCCATCAGCAGCTTCATCCCCAGGGGCGCAAGAGCCTTCTCGTAGAAGGCCTTGCTGCGCCCGTAGTCGCTCACATCCAGTCCGATGTGGTCAAGTCTCGGTTTCATAGAGCCTCCTCGCAGCTCGCTCCGGTCGTGGTTCTCACTCGGTCCTGAGCGTTGCTCATCCCGAGACAATACGAACGGCAAGCCGTCTGGTGAGAGCCGCGCTGCGGTCACCTTGACTGTGAGGGCTACATCGTGGACGATCACTTAGATGCCCGACTCCGGCCGCGGCTACTTCGATCGACCGTTGCTCGAGCGCTACCGTCCCCATCTCGTCTACGACTGCCAGTACGACTACCGTGCGACGGCGGCTGAGACGATGGTCGAGAATCGGGGCAACGTCCTGCGCGGCTTCGACGACGAAATCATCGCCGTGGCGGGGGGAACGCCGCCGCTCACGCTCGACTTGCTGACGGATTATCCGCCCGGTCGCGAGCCGGATGCGGATGACAACCTGTGCGCTGCCCCTTCGCGGGTGGCGGACGCGCGGCGGATGGAGGCTCAGTACGGCCACGGCGTGTACGGAAGGATCGTCGATGCCGGTGGGTACAGATGGCTCCAATACTGGTTGTGGTTGTACGACAACCCGAAGAACATTCGCGGGGTAGGGAGACACGAGGGGGACTGGGAGTTCGTGCAGGTGGGGCTCGACGCCGCGGGCGTGCCGGCGCGGGTGACGCTCTCACAGCACCAGGGCGGAGAGGGGCGCGACGCGAAGGATGTCGATCACGATGCCGCCGACGGCGGCTGGCACCCGATCGTGTACGTCGCGCCCCTCTCGCATGCGTGCTACTTCGAGGCCAGAAGCCACGCATACATCCTCGGGATCGATCACCCCTATGGGGACGGGACGATGCTCCAACCTGCTGTATGGGAGTTCGGCGACTGGGCGGACTGGCCCGGCCGGTGGGGCAACTCGGAATGGGCGGTGATCAAGCAGGGGGCGGGGCCGCGCAGCCCCGGGCGCCAGACGCAGAGGTGGCGGAGCCCGGACACGTTCGATAGCAAAGCATCGGGCGCGGGCCGCGGGCTGCTAGGCGTCCTGGTGCACCTGCTCGGTTATCTCAGCGCACCGCCCCCGCCGTCGATCGCCGCGCAGCGCAGACCCACGGGCGTGCACGTCGAGTACGAGCTGCACCGCGCCCGCCACCTCTACATCACGCTCCACCGAGGAGACAACATCGTTCGCGGTCGGGCCCTCTACAACGCGAGGAAGAAGGATGTCGCGCTGTTCCCCATGACGGTCGTGCCCGACGGCTTGGTAGTCCACGCGAGCGCGTTCAACCGGTTCCGACAGCGAAGCGACCGGGTCGAGCAGCCGCTTGCCTGACAACGGCGACGCGTCGCCCTGCGTGGTTGTGTGAACGCATACTGAGCGGGTAGGTTCCCGACTGATGGAGGTCGGGACGCCCACTCGTGAGCAGGAAGAGGCCCGCGCACGGGAAAAATTGCAGCGGATAGAGCACATCGTCGTACTGCAGCTCGAGAACAGGTCGTTCGACCACATGCTCGGCTACCTCGCGAAGCCGGAGCACGCCCTCGCGTCGTATCAAGGCGAGTTCGACGTGAAAGTCAATGGGTTGGGCAACGGCGTGAGCAACTCCTACAGGGGAGTCGCCTACTCGCCCGAGCCCGTCGACGAAGAGGCTTTCGACAAGCACGACCTCGATCCCCCGCACAACGCAAAGGAGGTGGAGCAACAGATCGCCGGCGGAGCGATGAGTGGCTTTGTCGAGGCGTGGGCCGCCAAGCTGCAGAAGAAGAGCGGGTGGTTCTTCAAGCGGTGGCTCTCGAGACTATGGGGGAGGGCATCATCCCCAGATCCCCAGAAGCTCAAGGCCGTCATGGGCTATGTGGCGCCCGACCAGGTCCCGGTGTTCGACCACCTAGCGCGCAACTTCTGCGTCTGCGACAACTGGTTCTGCTCCGTCCCGGGGCCGACTATGCCGAACCGCTTCTTCTCAGTTGCCGGCACGCACGACGGTGAGATGAGCAACTTGAAGCTGCTCATCTGGAAGCGAGGCAAGTTCAAGTCCTTGTTCCAACACCTCCGGGGGCAGGGCATGTGGCGCTGGTACTCGTCAGATCCGGGCGTCCTGAGGGCCATTGACCGCCGGTACCGGCTGGACACAGACCCTGATTACGACCATTTCGCATACTTCGACGAGTTCACCGAGGTGCAGCCGCGTACCTTCCTGAGCGATGTCCTGGAGAGGGAGGAATTGCCAGCGGTCGCTTGGATCGATCCCAACTTTGCCATTGCGGACATGGGGAAGCTAATCGGCAAGCACATCGGCAAGCACCTGGACGAGCCCGGATCGAACGACGACCATCCGCCGTCGAGGGTCGCCGAAGCGCAGAGGCTCGTGAACAAGGTGTATGAGGCGCTGGGGCGCAGCAACTACTGGGACAACACGCTGTTCGTCGTGTACTACGACGAGCACGGCGGTTTCCATGACCACCAGAAGCCGCCAGATGGTCACGGGCCGCGGATCCCGGCGCTGCTTATCGGCGGCCGCGTGAAGCGAGGGGTCTGCCACGAAGAGTTCGACCACGCGTCTTTGATCAAGACGATCTTGCTCCGATTCGGCGAGGAGGGCAGCATCGGGGATATGCCGCCGCAAGTCGCGGCAGCCAAGGACCTGACCGTCGCACTCCGCGACGACGACCAGGTGGTGCCTTTCTCGACGGCGCAGAACACAGGACCTGCCGAAATCACCGACGCGGACCTGCAGCCGAACTATCTCGAGGAGGGCGCCTCCAAGGCGTCGCGCGCAATTGAGTTCTTGGAAAAAAACCTCACGGACCTGCAACACCTCATCGTCAAGTACCACGCTGTCCCGCTGCGGACCGGTCGCGAGAAGCTTCCTGCGGTTCCGACGAATCGCCTTGCCAGACTCGCCCTAAGGGTCGCCCGCGAGAAACCTGCGGAAGACAGGCTCCCGCCGCGTCGTCCCTAAAGGACCGCGACGCGGCGATCAAGGTCGGCGGCGGCGCCCGCGATCACGGCCATTGGGAACCGGCCAAAGCCTGGCGGGAGCGGGTATTCGCGGCCGTCCTCTGGAACTCGTAGGGTGCGCTGTAAGGACACCGCGAAGCGTTTGCCGACCTGGATCTGCCCTTCGGCGAACCGGACAGAGCCGTGTGCGGTCATGACCGTTTGAGTCTAGTCCCGGGGCTTGTAGAAAGGCAAGCCGATCGGATCCGCGACGCAGTAGTACGGCCAGCTTGTACCGCCTCGGCGGCTCCGTGTTTGACGGACGTATCTTCCGGATATATCATGCTGATATATGGAGCTCAGCAAGACTTCGTACGTGATCCTCGGGATGCTGAAGCTGGGACGGCGCACCGGCTATGAGATCAAGGCGCTCGTGGACGTCTCCACCCGCTTCTTCTGGGCCGCGAGCTATGGCCAGATCTATCCTGAGCTGGCTCGGCTCGAGAAGCAGGGGTTGGTCAAGGGCGAGGTCGACCGCACCAACGGGCGGCGCCCCAAGGCCTATGAGCTGACGGCCGCCGGCGAGCGGGCGCTGCGGGATTGGCTCACGTCGGATGACCCGCTGCACATCGAGCTGCGCCACGAGGGCGCGCTGAAGTTCTTCTTCTCCGACGCGCTCACTCCGGAGGAGCAGCTCGATCAGCTGCGCCGGACACGTAGGACACACGAGGACCTCGCGGCGCAGCTGCGAGCGATCGAGCCGGAGAGCGAAGCCGGCAAGCCCCCCGCTCCCCTGATGACGCTCGAGTTCGGCATCGCATACCAGGAGTTCCTCGCGGGATGGTGCGCAGAGGCAGAGCGCCGGCTGACCCCGGGCCAAGTCAAGAAAGGAAGCTGAGGATGTACAAGCTGATTGTCAGGCAGATCGTGCGCAGGACGTTCGCGCGTCTCAGCGCGGGCGATTACGAGGCGGTCGTGAAGCAGTTCGGACCGCGGTCGCGGTTCGTGTTCTCCGGTGACCACGCGCTTGGCGGGGAGCGGCACGGACAGGATGCGGTCCGGGAGTGGTTCAGGGAGATGCTCCGGTTGTTCCCCGGTATCCGGATCGAGCCCCAGACGGTGGTCGTGAACGGATGGCCCTGGAGCACAGTGATCGCCACCCATCTCATGATCAGCGCACCGCTCTCCGACGGGCGGGCGTACCGCAACGAGGGCATGCAGCTGCTGCGCCTGCGGTGGGGCCGTGTGGTCGAGGACCTGATCTATGAGGACACGCTGAAGCTCGACGCCGAGCTGAAGCGCATGGAGCAGGCAGACGCCGAGCCGGTCGGTGTCCAATGAGCGTGCTGCACAGGTTCATACGGTGGCTGGGTCACCGCCGCTGGTTCGCGGCGGCGGGGAGGCGATTCGGCGCACCTCTGGATCGCGTGCTCTATCGCGCCACGCGTGGGAGGCTGACGTCGACGGCGGGTGCGGCGCCGGTGATGCTGCTCACCACCACGGGCCGCCGGTCCGGACATCGCCGCACGACGCCTGTCATGTACCTTCGCGACGGCCACCGATTCGTGGTCACGAGCGAGAACTTCGGCCAGGAGCGGCCTGCGGCGTGGCCGCTCAACCTGGTCGCCGATCCCCGCGCGACGGTTCAGGTGGGAGCCGACGTCGTGCCGTGCCGCGCCCGGCTGCTCGACGACGCCGAGGCCGACGTCTACTGGCCCAGGATGGTCGAGGTGTGGCCGGCGCACGAGTCCTATCGCGCGCGCAGCGGGCAGCGGCACACGTTCGTACTCGAGCCTGTCTAGACGCGGTTTCGTGACCGTTACCGCGTCCTGAGCGCACCCACCCGATCTACACTCGGATCGGGAATGCGTCGGTCACAGGCGGGACAGGCCACCATCGAATGGAGCGCGCTGCTGCTCGTACTGGTGGTTGCCTTCGCGGCGCTCACCGTCGTGGTCGCGAGAACGGACGCGTGGGGCCTCGGGGAACGCATCGTGCATGCGCTGACGTGCGCGGTCGATGGCGGCTGCGAGGAGCGAGATTCACTCGACCGGGCATATGGCGAGGAACTGGCCGAAATTGTGCGTTCGCACGCCCCGAATGTCGTCTACGAGCGCAGCAGCGCAGCGCTACCGGTCGACTTCCGCCGCTGCCGGGCGACCAGGTGCTCCGACGGTCCCGATGCGGCCGGGGCAATCGATCGCTCCGCCAGCGGGCTGCCGGTGACGGCCTTCACGCGTGTGGTGGACCGGCGCGGCAACGGTGGCTCCCTTTACCTCCAGTACTGGTTCTACTACCCGGAGAGCTTCACTGGTGGCATCGGCCGGATCCTCGGCGACGCGTGGCCCGGCTTCCATCCCGACGATTGGGAGTCCTACCAAGTGCGTGTCGCGCCGGGGAAGAGAATCGCGGCACGTGCCACCGCCCACGGCGAGTACTCCAGCAACTGGAGCACTTCCGGCGGCTGGTACCGCGTCTCAGGCGGCAGCCACGCCGGGCAGCTGAGCGGTCTCCCGCGGGACGAGCGCATAACCCCGGCGTCCAGCCTGACGCTGGTGCCGCTCGAGCGCCTCACCGACACGGGCCGCTACACGTTCGCGGTAACGCCGCCGTGGCGGAAGGAGGTCTACACGCGCCCGGAGTCCGCTAGCTCCTGAGCGCCGCTCACCCGTACCCGAGGTCGTGCAGGCGGTTCTCGTCCATGCCGAAGAAGTGGCCGACCTCGTGCAACACGGTGCGGCGCACCTCCTCCTCGGTCGGATTCGCGTTGCGGAAGATGACGATTCTCTGCATGCCGCCCACGGGGTCGTAGACTCCCATCAGGCCGTCGGGGTGACTGTCCTCGACGACGACCGCCACGTCGCCCATCTGGGCAGCGAACTGCGGCGGCAGCGCGTCGAGCGCCTCCTGCACCGCGGTTCGCACCTGCTCGTCCGTCAACGACCCCTGCATTGATGCCAAGTGTAGGTTTCCCGGCGTGGATGCCTTGCGGGAGCGAATGGCCGCGGCGATGGAGGGCCGCCTGCCCGGGCTGTTCGGCGTGGAACTGCTGAGCATCGAGGCTGGGGCGGTCGAGACGCGGCTCGCGCTCAGACAGGAGCATTTGGCTCCGAACGACTTTCTGCATGCAGGGACCGTGATCACCCTTGCCGACACGAGTGCCGGGATGGGATGCTTGGCGTCCCTTCCGGAGGGCGCAGGTGGCTTCACCACCATTGAGCTCAAGACCAACTTCCTCGCGACCGCACGCGACGGCGCCCTACGGTGCAGCGCCAGTCTCATACACGGTGGCGGCCGCACCCAGGTCTGGGACGCGTCCGTCGCCCGCGAGGAGGACGAGCGCGTGATCGCCCTGTTTCGCTGCACGCAGTTCCTGCTGCCGAAGGAGGACGTCCGCACCGCACGCCAGCAGCAGCAGCGACAGGCCGGGGAGGAGAGCCGTTGAGCACGCCTCGGCGCTCCAGCGCAGTTTCAGGTCCGAGCGCGGCGGTGCGCCGGAAGCGCGAGGCGCTCGTGCGCGAGCACATGGAGTCGGAGAACCAGCTCGACTTCGATGCCACGATGAACACGTTCCACCATCCGCGCTACGAGCTGATCGCGACCGGCGACGTTCACGACGGGGAGGGGGAGGTGGCGCGCTACTTCGAAGAATCGCGGGCCGCCTTCCCGGACCAGCGCAACGAGCTGATCGCCCTCCACCATGCCGACGACGCGGTCGTCGCGGAGTTCGATCTGAAGGGAACCCACCTCGGCTCGTTCCGCGGGCTGCCGCCGACCGGACGGTCGTTCACGTGCCGCATGGCGGCCCTGTTCCTGTTCGAGGAGGACCGGCTGGTGTGCGAGCGCGTGTACTTCGACTCGGCGACGATCCAGCGCCAGCTTGGGATCGCGCACGACCCGCTGACCGTCCGCGGACGGGTCGCAACGGTCCTGAACCACCCTGTGACGATCGGCAGGGCGGTCGTGCGGGGCGTCATCGGGCGCTGAGGTCGGGGCCCGGGCGAAGTTCATTGGCGGTCCCCGCGGTTCGCGCCTACGATGGCCTTGCACGCACCTCCCCGCGTGCTTCGCCGCTTCTGGTGGAATCGCTACTTGGACATCTTGCCCATGCCCGCAGGGCGTGGATCGCTCCGGCAATCGTGCTGGCGGTGCTGGCGCTCGCGCCGGCCGGGGCGCTCGCGCGTCACGTCGAGTGCGGGGACCGCGTCACACATGACGTGCGCCTCCACGACGACCTGGTCAATTGCCGCGGCAACGGGCTCACGGTGGCCGCGGATGGGATCACGATCGACCTCGGCGGCCATGTGGTCGACGGGATCGGGCGTGGCGCAGGGATCCTCAACGGGCAGTGGGGCGACGGTCGCCGCGACGTCACCGTCCGCAACGGCACGGTGCGGGGGTTCAAGGTGGGCGTCCGCAGCGGAGCACGTGGCACTCACGTCTCCAGACTGAGGGTGACGCGCAACGCGGCCGGCGGGATCGTGCTGCGCTCGCGCGAATGCCGGGTCGAGCGCAACCAGGTGACCGACAACGGCTACGGTCACGGGATCTTCGTAGGCGGGGGGAGTCAGTGCCGGATCGTCGGCAACCGGGTCGCACGGCACCTCGGCGCCGGGATCGAGGCGTCCCGTTCCCGGGCGCACGTGATCGAGCGCAACACGGTGATGGGCAACCGGCAGGCGGGCATCCTGCTGGCCGGGACCGCGGGCGTGCAGGTCGCGCACAACAGGGTCCACGCCAACGCAGGCCCGGGGATCTGGCTGTTCGACGGCGCGACCGCGAACGAGGTTTTGGCGAATACCGTCGCCGCGAACGGCTCAGGGATCGCGGTCACCCTCGGGGGGGCGGCCAACCGCATCGAGGACAACTCGGTGTCCGGCAGCGCTGAGGCGGGCATCCGTCTGGCCGAGACCGGGCACGGAAACGTGCTGGCCGGGAACCTCGTCGCGCTCAGCGGTGAGGACGGCATCCGCCTCGCGGAGAGTCCGGCCGCACGCGTGGAACGGAATTCGGTGCACGACAGTCGCCGGGACGGCATCTTCGTCAGCGCCGCCGGCGCGGCGTTGATCGCGAACACGGTCAGCCACAACGGTGATGACGGCATCGACGTGGAGGACCGCTGGGTCACGCTGTCGGCGAACGTCACCGAGTACAACGGCGACCTCGGCATCGAAGCGCCCGCGGAACTGCTGCTCTAGGAGTCAGTGCTCGAGCGCCGGCGGGCGGTCCACGATCGGCAGGCGCGCGTCCATCCCGGTCGCTGCGAGCGTGCGTTCCACCACGCCGGGGGCGCGCACGATCCAGAGCCGGAAACCTTCCGTCTGCGACAGCGAATCCGCGGTGATCAGCCAGCGCAGCCCGGCGGAGTCCATCAGCGTCACGCCGCGGAGGTCGATCACCACGTTGGACGTCGTTTCGTCGGCCACCTGCTTCAGCGTCTCGGCAAGCCGTCTGTCGGACGCGACGTCGAGCTCGCCTGTGAGCGTGATCTCGACCGTCGAGCCGAAGCCGTGCACGGAGATGTCGAGGTGGGTGGAGATGACCGGCAGCGTACTAGTCGTACTCGAAGAACCCGCTGCCGGTAGCTTCGCCCAGCCGGCCCTCGGCGACCATCCGGCGCAGCGCCGGGCAGGCGCGATAGCGTTCTTCTCCCAACTCGTCGTGGAGCGCGTCAAGCGTGGCGAGCACGTGATCCAGCTCGATCGCGTCGGCCCACTCGAGCGGGCCGCGCGGATAGTTGTAGCCATGGCGCATCGCCGTGTCGACGTC
>Ga0190275_10002382_pt1 | contig 13517 bp, 9 predicted proteins | sample Popmic550T_FD_133745 | JGI IMG/M metagenome (GOLD analysis project Ga0190275, IMG submission 133745) | Populus adjacent soil microbial communities from riparian zone of Yellowstone River, Montana, USA - 550 T | ecosystem: Environmental > Terrestrial > Soil > Riparian zone > Trees stand | place... | reverse complement strand
GCCGGAGCGCGGCGTTCTTCCAGCGGTTGACACATGAGGTCGTGATAATCCCCCACATGCAGGCGGACTTCCGCGATATCGTCAAGATCCAGATCGTTCCGGGTGACGATATCGATGGCCGCCTTCATGTGACTGTGCGCCGTGCCGACACATGGCCAGCGTTTGTAAAGGGTGCCGCTGCCCAGGAACTCCTTGCCGAGATCCCGAAGGATGGCATCGCGGTCATATCGGCCACCAAAGTAGGTGTTCATAAATCCGTATTCGCCCTCGAATGCTCGGTCGATGCCGGTGACACCCTTCTGTGCCATCATGGCGGCCAGGACCGCCCCCTTGGCTGAAAAGCCTGCATACATGCCCCGCAAGTCACTACCCCGTCCGGCAACCATTTCCATGATGCCGCTGGATTGCATTGTGGCGATTCCCATAGCATGTGCGGTCTGCGCGGCAGATAACCTCATCACGCGGCTGGCGGAGGCCGTTGCAGCGAAGACGGCTAGAACGGTCGACAGATTCCAGTCCTTTTTCCACACGACATGGCAACGCAGCCTGGCGAAGATGTCCTGCCCAGCTGCAACCGCAGCAATCAAATCCTTTCCTGAAACGCCGCCCTGGCGCTCAGCGACTGCGAAGGCCGCTGGCACGATGGAACTGGCAGTATGTTGTCCCCAAGGAGTTTGATCGTCGTAATCCAGACAATGCGCCAGTGCACCATTCGCGAGCGCCGCCATCATCGCGGGCGCCCTACCGCCAAATCCCAGAACAGTACAATCGGGTGCCCCACCGCTTTCCTTCACGATGTCGATAACGGCACGTACGGCAGGCTCCATTCCGCTTGCAGCGAGAATGACTCCGAGCGTGTCGAGGATGCTCTTTTTTGCTGCCAACCGAGCTTCTTCCGGTAACTGGTCATAGGTGAGACAAGCTGTATGGGAAGCGAACAGATGGACAAGATCGCGGTTGTTGCTGGACATTTCTGATCATCCTACAGTCATCGGCGATGACGACCGAATTTGTTTGGCGTTGGCATCGCAGAGTCAATCGCATGTTCTTTAAGAGCCCACACGCACAACTTCCATACCGATAAGCGATGGCAGTTCAGCTTATAACATCAGATTATGACTTCGCGTGAGGCGGACAGTTTAACGGTTCTTATTCTAGTCGCGAGATGAGACCTTCTGCAGCCCAGAATAATTTTGCCAGGAGGCAGTCGTGGGAGATTTGACAGGCAAGACCGTCCTTATCACTGGAGCGCTCGGGACGATCGGCAAAGCGTTGGTCAAGCGGTACTACGAGGAAGGAGCCACGGTTATCGCGTCAGACCGGCCGGAGATGGAGAATGCCGAAGAGACTCTAAGCACGCTTGGCAATGGTCTGCGCTATTTTGGAGCCGACCTCAATGACCTTGCCGGCACTGAAAAGGCTGTGAGCGAACTTGCCGAAGAAATTGATGGCATTGATATACTGGTTAATAATGCAGCCTATGTTGTCAACAAGCCGCACGAGGAATTTTCAATCGAAGAATACGAGAACGAGGTTCGCATCAATTCTTCGGCTGCTTTCGTTCTGTCGCGCGCCTGCAGCAAACACATGAAGCTGAAAAATTACGGTAAAATCATCAATATGACTTCCTTGACGTTGACTGGGAATTGGGAAGGTTTCGTGCCCTACGTTGCGTCGAAAGGGGCCATGTACGGGCTTGTCAAATCGATGGCTCGTGAATTGGGCCGTCATGGCATCACGGTCAACGGCATCTCGCCGGGCGCTGTCGTATCGGACGCGGAATGGCGGCACTTCGGCGAGAAGCGTGAGGAATATCATCGCTGGATCCTCGAGCGCCAAAGCATCAAACGCAGGATAGAGCCTGTCGACATTGCCAATCTGGCAATCTTCCTCTCGTCACCGCAGGCTGATCTTATCAGCGGCCAGGACATCCACTGCAACGGTGGTTGGTAAATCATACCAATCTAGGGGAGGAGAACGCGATGGAACAACTAAAGCCTGACCTTTTCGCCAGTGGCTTTATGTTTCTGGAAGCACCAAAGTGGCATGACGGCAAGCTTTGGGTGTCGGACGTTTTCGACAATAAAGTTTTTGTTTTGTCTGCCACCGGCCACTGTGAGAGTTTTGTCGAGATACCCAATCGCCCGTCGGGACTTGGCTATCTATCGGACGGCAGCCTGATCATCGTCTCAGCCAGAGATAGCAAGCTTCTGCGTTTCAACGGAGCCGAGTTGAGTGATTATGCGGATTTGTCAAACCACGCAACGGGATGGCTCAATGATTTCGCCATTGATGCCCAGGATCGTATCTATGTCGGTAACTTCGGATACGATTTCATTGCTGGTGAAGCTCGCAGGACAACTTCATTGCATCGCGTGGATCCCGACGGCACGATCGCAACGGTCGCGGAACAGGTTGATTTTCCCAACGGTTCGGTCGTTATCAACGAAGGACGTACATTAATCGTCGCTGAAACCTGGGAAGCCCGCCTTACCGCATTCGACATCAGCTTGTCCGGAGAACTCAGCAACCGCCGGCTCTATGCCAATCTCGGAAAGCGGCAGCCAGATGGTATTTGCGCCGACGCCGAAGGCGCGATCTGGGCTGGAATCTATAACACCGGGGAGTTCGTGCGTGTTCTCGATGGAGGGGAAATCACTCATTATGTAAAATTCGATGGATCTGGCATTTCATGCACTCTGGGAGGGCCAGGAGGGCGCACGCTGTTTCTCACCGCGTATATAGGCACGGCTGAGGATATGGCCGCTGGCAAACGGAACAGCGCCATCTTCACCGTTGATGTGAATGCTCCCGCCCCTTGAAGACGATTTTGGTGCAACAAAGTCCCGCAGCCCGTCGATATAATATAAAGTTATACCGTGCGATTATCGTCGTTGCGGGCAACAGAGCGCGCCGGTAGCCTGCTCTCCACAATTCCTGATCAACGTCTGTGAAGACAAAATGTATCCGATCATCGCCTTTCCCGCACTTGCAGGTATGACCTATCCAACGCTTGAAAATCGTGGGCTGATGCGTATCGTGCCGGGTCCCAGCGACATTCCTTCCTTGCCTGAAGCCGACCGTGCAACGGTCCGCGTTCTGATGACCAGCGCAACGCGCGGCTGTAGCGCGGAGATCGCTGATGCCCTTCCGAATTTGGGGTTTGTCATCTCGCAGGGAGCTGGCAATGAACACATCGATATTGCTGCTTTGGAGAAGCGAGGCGTGAGGGTCCGCTGCGTCGGCGAGGCGCTGACGGATGATGTTGCAGATCTTGCGATGGCTTTGACCCTGACGCTTTGCCGCGGTCTTGTTCGTGCGGATGCGTTTGCGCGCAGCGGGGAATGGCAGCAGGGGCGTTTTGAGGTCGGCGACAGCGTCGTGGGAATGACCATCGGGATCGCTGGCCTGAGCGGCCGTATCGGCCAAGCGATTGCCGCGCGCGCAACTGCATCGCGGATGAAGATTGCCGGGCTCAATCGGCCGTCAAACGCAAGTCTGGCGGCTTCCCTTCACGACGGATGGCTCGCTCTGGCCGAGGCAAGCGACGTGCTGGTCCTCGCCGTTCCGGGAACCCCTGACCTTAAACACATTATCGGTGCGAAAGAACTTGCCGCCTTAGGTCCAAAAGGCAGGCTTGTGAACGTTGGTCGAGGAAACCTTGTGGACACGGACGCTTTGATCGAGGCGCTTGAAAGCAAAACGATCGCCGGCGCTGCGCTCGACGTACTTGATACCGAGCCATTTATCCCGGCTCGACTTGCCGCGTTGCCGAATGTCATCCTGACGCCCCATATCGGGGGGCAGACCTGGGGGCAGCGCGCGCGAGGCGCCAAAATCGCAGAAGACGAAGTTCTCTCCTTTCTGGAAAAGCTTGCCGATGATCAAAGTGCCACCGTCAACACGGCCGCTACGGTGATTTCTTGAACTTCAAACACCGCTGAACAGCCGTGAGACGGCTGGCTTGTACAGGATGTAAGCAACATGAACGACAAGCATCAACACTCGTATCCTCGTATCGGTCTCCTAATTGACGGCGAGTGGATCTACGACCGCCCGCCGCTCTGCGATGTCGAGAACCCGAGTGACGAGACCATACTTGGGCAGGTGCCCAAGGCGAGCCAACAGGATCTTCAGAATGCGCTCGAATCTTCAGCGCGCGGTTTCGAGATCTGGCGAAAGACGCCGCCCTCGGAGCGCGCGGCGATCATGCGTCGAACCGCCGCTTTGGTCCGGGAGCGAGCAGCGGAGATTGCTCCGATTTTCACACTCGAACTCGGTAAAACGCTGAGTGAGTCTTTGGCGGAGATCGAACGATCTGCGACTTTTTTGGATTGGGATGCGGAAGAGTTGCGTCGCCTTTACGGTCGTATTGTTCCGACCGATCCGCCGATCCAGCAGTTTGTCGTCCGCGAACCAGTCGGTCCGGTTGCTGCTTTCACGCCTTGGAATGTGCCAATGAGCGCGCCGTCGCGCAAAATCAGTGCATCATTGGCGGCGGGATGTTCGGTCATCCTGAAACCGGCTGAGGAAACGCCCGCGACGGCGTGCCTGTTCGCACAGTGCTTTCTAGATGCCGGCCTGCCGAAAGGCGTGCTGAATCTTGTTTTCGGAAATCCGGATGAGGTTTCCCGCACGCTTGTTCTGTCTCCGATTACGCGTCTTGTCACCCTGACCGGATCGATCCATGTCGGCAAGCATCTGACGCGCCTGGCTGCGGAAACGATGAAGCCCGTGTTGATGGAACTGGGTGGGCATGCCCCGGTGTTGATCGACGAAGACGTCAATCACGATGAGATCGCTCAGCTGGCCACAAACTGGAAATTCCGAATGGCAGGCCAGTTCTGTTCCGCCCCCTCCCGCTTTCTGGTGCATCGTTCCGTCTACGAGGAATTTGTCGAAAGCCTCGCCAGCAAGGCCGGCAGCCTTAAGGTCGGGGACGGATTTGCTGAAGGGGTGCAGATGGGGCCGCTCGCTAACAGGCGACGTCTGGCTGCCATGTCAGATTTGGTTGATGATGCGGTAGCACATGGTGCTCGGGTTGCAACCGGCGGCAGGCGTATTGGAAACCGGGGATGGTTCTATGCCCCGACCGTTCTGGCTGATGTACCCCTTGACGCACGGATCATGAATGAAGAGCCCTTTGGTCCCATTGCGCCCTGTGCGCCAGTGGACTCCATGGACGAGGCGCTGACGATCAGCAATAGTCTGAGTATGGGATTAGCGGCATTCGTCTTCACGAACTCGATCGAGCGGGCCGACTATCTATCGCGCGAACTGCAGGTTGGCTCGGTCGCAGTCAATGTGTTCACAAGCCCTGGCGCTGACGCACCGTTTGGCGGTACTCGGGAAAGTGGCATCGGCCGTGAGGGTGGCCCCGAGATGTACCAGAGCTATACGGTAGCCAAAACCATTGCTGAGCGTCGCGTCCGGGTTTAATTTTCAAGCTTGGACGCGTAGACTCATCTTCATTGTAACGGAGGTGAGTCTCATCAATGGTGCTGGAAATCGATCCAAAGAAGCTGCTTTATTTTGCAGCTGTCATTGAGCAAGGCAGTCTGAATCGCGCGGCGAAATTGCTGTGCGTTTCTCAACCGGCCTTGTCGACATCCATGGATCGTCTGGAAGCCGAGCTCGGAATGCAACTGCTGGAACGCGGTCCGAAAGGCATCGTGGCGACCCGGAACGGAGACATCCTTTACTGCCACGCAAGATTGATCCGTGATGAAATCCGATTAGCCGAGCGCGACCTCCTTAACGCGAGCGATAGCCGTAACGAAGCGATACGGATTGGAAGCCTGCCAAGTCTCGCGAGCAAGATAGTGCCAACGGCATTGAGTAGATGGCGAGAAACCCATCAGGATGGTCATCTAGAGATTGTTGAGAACGCGCAATTTGATCTTTTAACGGGACTTCTTCGCCGTGATTTCGACTTTGTGATTGGATTCACAAAGGTTTTTGACATGCTGGACGGCCTGCGTCAGCGAGTGTTGTTCCGGGACACGTTACGCGTGATTGCAGGTCCCAATCATCCTTTAAGAGCATGCTCGAGTCTGGCGTGGGGGGACCTTGTCAAATATCCATGGATCAGTCCGACATCCCGCCGTACTCACACGGTCCTGGAGCATATCATGAAAACCATGGACATCCCCCTGCCTCACATTACGGTTTGCGGTTCCGTGTCACTTTTGAAGTCTCTGGTAGCCGAAACTGAGCATCTCGCGCTGCTACCGGCGCATGCCGTTCGTGAGGAAATCGCTGATCAACGGCTTTTTGCGCTGCCATTTCGAGATCCAGTGCTCAGTCGTGACATCGCTGTCTTCTTCCGCGAAGGCTATGTCATGGATCAGCCGCGCCGAGATCTCGTGGTTTGCGTCACCGAAGTCGGTATTGAACTATGTTGCGACAAAGATGACGAGTAACTACCTTCGTGTGCCGTCACCGGCTTAGCCTGCACAGATACCGCACCACAAAAGTAGACAACGCCAGCGCATGATTTTCAAGCCGTTGTACACTCAGTGAACGAACTCGAATCCGGGCCTACAGCAAGAGGGCGATCTTAGAACAGGCTGTCAACTGCGGCTATCGGTGTACAGACCCAAGCAGGAAAAACATGATCCCTCCATTCCTAAATCCGGGAAAACCGAGAAGTGGCGCCCAGATCTTCGCTCACAAATCCATTCAAAAACTTCGATTTCCGCCTTCTTTGGACTGCGACCCTAATTTCCAATCTGGGTGGCCTGATCCAAGCAGTCGGCGCCGGCTGGATGATGGCTACAATCTCCCAGTCAGATGCAATGGTGGCACTTGTTCAGTCGGCCATCACATTACCGGTCATGATCTTCTCGCTAGCTGCAGGTGCGTTCGCCGATAGCTTCGACCGGCGGCGCGTCATGCTGACGGCGCAGTGCTTGATGATTGTGGTGTCGGTGGCCTTGGCAGTCATCGCTCTCACGGATCAGATGACGCCTTGGCTGCTTCTCTCCTTCACTTTCCTCATCGGTTGCGGCACCGCTTTGCACAATCCGTCATGGCAGGCTTCGCTGGGCGACATCGTGCTCCGGGAGGACATCCCGGCCGCGATCACGCTGAACAGCATGGCCTTCAATATAATGCGCAGCGTCGGCCCGGCTATCGGTGGCGTGATTGTGGCTGCTGCAGGAGCGGCCACTGCTTTCGCCCTCAATGCAGTGAGCTACATTCCGCTCATCATCGCGCTCGCTTGCTGGAAGCACCGCCGCCTACCCTCCAACCTCCCGCGCGAAACCTTTCGGCATGCCATTTCAGCGGGCCTGCGATATGTCGCTATGTCGCCGAACCTCCTCAAAGTGATTTCACGCAGTTTTATCTTCGGTCTGGGCGCGATCGCGGTCCTGGCGCTCCTCCCGCTGGTGGCGCGGGATCTCATCCACGGCAGCGCTATCACCTACGGCCTTCTGCTCGGTAGCTTCGGAGTCGGTGCGATTGGCGGCGCGCTGATGAATACGCGCATGCGCGAAACCTTCAGCAACGAGACAGTCACGCGAATCGCGTTTCTCGGTTTCGCCCTTAGCGCTATCCTAATGGCAGTGAGCCGGCAGACATGGCTGACCTGCCTTTGCCTGATCCCTGCCGGCGCCTGCTGGGTGCAGGCACTCTCGCTTTTCAATGTCACGGTGCAGCTTTCCACCCCGCGGTGGGTGGTCGGGCGCACGCTCTCGATATACCAGACGGCGACCTTTGGCGGCATGGCTGTAGGAAGCTGGTTGTGGGGTATCGCCGCCGAGGCGTACGGTCCGACGGCTGCCCTCTTTGGCTCCGGCGCAGTACTGACGCTTGGGGCCGCGATTGGCCTGCGCTTTGCCCTGCCGGCATTTGCTGCACTGAACCTCGATCCGCTCAACCAATTCAAGGAGCCGTCCTTGCGGCTTGATCTGAGGTCTCGCAGCGGGCCAATCATGATCATGATCGACTATGAGATCTCTCAGGAAGACCTCACGGACTTTCTGGCTGTGATGAGCGAGCGGCGTCGGATCCGCCTCCGGGACGGGGCACGGCACTGGACTCTTCTGCGCGATCTCGAGAATCCCAACATCTGGACGGAGACCTACCATGTGCCGACCTGGGTAGAGTATATCCGTCACAACCTGCGGCGTACCCAAGCTGATGCGGAGAATACGGAAAAGCTATGGGCGTTGCATCGGGGTGAGGGTCGCCCTCGAGTGCATCGCATGATCGAGCGCCAGACAGTTCACATTCGCGACGACATGCCGATCAAGCAAAATCCGGAAGTGCCGTAAGTCCCGGTTCCATCAGATTTCGTCAAATTGGCAGCAGGTGGGTAACTACGGTAGAGGAGTCTCACTGATCAGGTGAGATGACAGAAGCCATGTTCGCATTGTTGTTCGGCTAAGACGACGGAGCGGTACGACCGGACAATGAAGGATTACCGTCGCTTTACCGCTTCACGATAATAGTACAAGCCGTTAGAAAATGCTGACCCACCCAATGTTGCAGGTACCTATGGTTTCACCTTCTGTCAACTGCCGATAAGGATTTAGACTTCCAGCTCCCGAGTGATCCATGTCCAGAGAGTCGGCCCCTGCGTGACATACTCACCGCTGACTGATCACAACGCCACTTATCACGCAAAACCTGCATCTCCGTTCGGAAACTGGCGTGGCACCTGACGGAACCATCTCTATCTCTTGGATCTGATCCATTTCCTCCTCGATCAACCGTTTCCGCCTGGCCGGAAAAATCAATGTGTTTGAATGTAAACGCACTTGGAATAGAGGTAGGTGTCAAGATGGCCTGTCCCGCCCTTGGCACCGTAGCCGCTCATCTTGGTGCCGCCGAAGCCGACGAGGGAATCCACCAGACCATAGCAGTTGACCCACATCACTCCGGTATGGATACCTCTCACCACCTTCAGGGCTGTCGAAATGTTCTGGCTCCACACCGCGCCACCAAGGCCATATTCGGTCTGATTGCCGATCTCGATCGCTTCCTCGGCCGTATCGAAGGGAATGATTGACATCACGGGGCCGAAGATTTCCTCTCGCGCAATCCGCATCTCGTTATCGACATTGGTGAAGATAGCAGGCGAGATGAAATAGCCGCTTTCAAGATCCCCCTGGGCGCGCACCCCACCGGACACGAGACGTGCCCCCTCTTTCTCGCCGATGTCGATGTAGGACAATACGCGATCCAGTTGCTTCTCGGAGATGATAGGACCAAGCTGAGCATTCGGGTCCAGGCTCCGGCCGAGTCGCACCGTCTTCGCAAACTCGACGGCGCGGGTTGTAAACTCATTCACGATGCTGCGCTGGACGAGTACGCGAGTGCCCGCATAGCAGATCTGGCCGGTATTGTTGAAAACGCCCATGGCCGCACTCGGCACGGCCTTGTCGAGATCTGCGTCAGCAAAGACAATATCGGGCGATTTGCCACCAAGTTCCAGTTGGAGACGCTTGATATTGACCATGGAGGCCTCGATGATCTTGCGGCCTGTTACGGTCGAACCGGTAAAGGCGATGCGGTCGACATCCGGGTGCCGCGCCAATGCTTCGCCCGCTTCGGCACCATAGCCCGTCACCACATTAATGACACCGGGCGGCAGACCGATTTCATGAAGCAGCTCGACCGTGCGCAGGACGCTGAGTGAGGCATCCTCGGCCGGCTTCAGAACGGTGGTGCAGCCGGTAGCCAGCACGGCCCCGATAATCCACCACTGGCCCGGCAGCGGACCATTCCACGGAATGATGCCGCCAATCACGCCGACTGGGGCTTTGATGGTCATCGTCGTGACGCTGCCGCCAAAGCCATTCTGCAGGGTTTCGCCATTGATATTCAGCGCCTGGGAAGCGAAATATTGAATGCGCTTCTGCATGCCGGCTTTCGCACCGCGCATCGCGGTGATTGGAGCGCCCATATCCATGGACTCGATCTCGGCAAGCTCATCGATGTGCCTTTCGATGAGCTGATAGGCGCGGAACAGAAATGCTTGCCGGTCGTAGGGCGTCCATGTGCTCCAAGGGCCTTCAAAGGCGGCACGTGCCGCGCGGACAGCGCGGTCGACATCCTCAGCACTGCCAGCGGCGATATATCCAAGAACTTCGCCGGTTGAGGGATCCCTCGTCTCGATCGTCTTGCCGGAAGCTGCTTCCATTTCATGGCCGTCGATCAACAGTCCGAACTTGCGGCGGGCGAGAAAGTTCTTCGTATCGCTACTGATCTCTCGATAAGCTTCACTAAGCATGGCCAATGTCTCCTATTGGTATGTCCGAGGTCCTGCCAAGGTTGCTGGGATTCGCCGACCTCTGCATCGGCGAAACGCGCCGACGCGCCAATGGCGCCGGTCGAGTCTCGTGGGCAGCTGCAGCCGGCTCAGCGCGCTGCGACCGCCGCAACGTCGAAGGCGTAGCCACAAAATGAAGATAAAGATGCTCTTCTCGATCTTCTTCTGATCGAACAGCTGTTAGGTTTCCACCGCCTGTTCCAATCTAGTCCATGGGTGAACTGCTCGTCGACATTGACGCCCCATTTGGCAGCGAAGTGGACACAGTCATTCTGCAAACTCTTGCTGAAGGTTAAGGAATCCATCGGAGTCTTCGGGTGCACAAGAAGATCGTTGCACTCGAACTCTGGTATTGTCGAGCAATCTGTCAGCCCTCCCGGAATGCGATCTCGCGCGACTTGTTGAAAACCGGCATCAAGACCAAGCCGAGTAATAAGGCCGCAAGGCCCAGCATGATGGCGCTGACAGGTCGGGTCACGAGCACGGTTGGATCGCCCTGCGACACGAGCAGCGCGCGGCGCAGGGATTGCTCCATCATAGGTCCCAGAATGAAGGCAAGCAGCAAGGGCGCGACCTCTAGGTCGAGCTTACGGAACACGTAGCCGATGAGGCCGAAAAGGGCCGCCAGATAGACATCGAAAGTCGTGTTGTTGAGACTGAATACGCCGATTGAAGAGAACACGAGGATAGCCGGGTAGAGGAAGTGGTACGGGATCGAAATCAACCGGACCCAAAATCCGATCAATGGCAGATTGAGGATCAGCAGCATGAGGTTGCCAATCCACATGGATACGATCAGCCCCCAGAAAAGCGTCGGCTGTTCCGTCAGCACTGTCGGCCCGGGCTGGATCCCTTGGATGATCATGGCACCTATCATGAGAGCCATGACTGGGTTTGCAGGAATGCCGAGCGTAAGCATGGGAATGAAGGAGGTCTGGGCCCCAGCATTGTTGGCAGCTTCTGGCGCAGCGACCCCCTCGATTGCTCCTTTACCAAACTGGCTCGGATCCTTGGATATTTTCTTCTCCAGTGCATAGGCACCGAACGATGCGAGTATCGCGCCGCCTCCGGGTAGAATGCCGAGCACTGAGCCAAGGGCGGTGCCGCGCAGGATGGGGCCGACAATCCGTCGCCAGTCGTCGCGAGTCGGGTATAGTCCCGTCACAGTCTTAAGCAGTACTTCGCGCGTTGACTCGCGCTCCAGATTGACAATGATCTCGCCAATACCAAACAATCCAATGGCCAGGGTTACGAAGCCTATGCCATCAGCAAGTTCTGGAAGGTCGAACGTGTAGCGTGAAATTCCAGAGTTCACATCTGTGCCTAGCATTCCGAGCAGCAACCCGAGTAGGACCATTCCTAGAGCATGTAAAAAAGAGCCGTGTGCCAGCACAATTGATGCGATCAGGCCCAGCACCATCAAGGAAAAGTATTCCGCTGCCCCGAAGCTCAGCGCCATCTCAGCCAGGGGGGGAGCAAAGAAGGCGATTAAGAGCGTGGATAATGTCCCGGCGATAAAGGACCCGATTGCCGCGGTGGCCAGAGCGCGGCCCGCCTTTCCTTGCCTTGCCATTGCGTAGCCGTCGAGCGCAGTGACGGCCGAAGTGGCTTCCCCTGGTAGGTTGATCAGGATCGCGGTTGTCGAGCCGCCATACTGGGCGCCGTAGAAGATGCCAGCAAGCATGATGAGTGCCGACGCGGGCGGCAGCCCCAAAGTCACCGGTAGAAGCATCGCGATCGTCGCCGTTGGCCCAAGTCCTGGAAGAACTCCAATCGCCGTTCCTAGAAGAACGCCGGCAAAACAGTAAAAGAGAGGCTCAAGGCCGAATGCTGTCTCGAGACCCAGCCAAAGGTTCGCAAAGATGTCCATAGTTGCTTTTCCTTCATACGCCGAGCCAAGCGGGCAATAATGCCTTAAGCCAAGGTGCTATCAAATGTATCGGCACGCCAAGTCCTTTAACGAACACGAGCGAGCAGAACGCAATCAGACCGACGAGGCCAACTGTCGCTTTCCATTCGAAACGGAATTTCTCGCTCGCGGCGGCGCTCAACAGTACCAGGACGCTAATCGCTGCAATGAGCCCTGTCGTATTAATCAGGAGCGCGAAGGCGACTACAGACCCGATTACTAGCATGACCGCCCACCATGCAAAGGCGCTGATAACAGTGCCGTCACTCATGAGCGAACGAAAAATTGCGATCACGCCGAAGAATATCAAAAGGCACGAGATGATGGATGGAAAATAACCCGGCCCCATTCGGGCTCCTGACCCGAACGAATATTCCTGGCCGATGAGGAACCCTGCCAAACCGGTGGCGAAATAGATGACACCAGCCCAGAAATCTTTTGGAGCGCGTATACTTAATGCCATGACAACATCCCTGTGTTCTACAATACGCTGCAATCGAGTGGACCTCTATGCGCATTTTCGATGCGTTGATCCGCCCAACATGCGGTTTGATCCGGCAGCTATATGCTCGAATGCGCTTGGCCGCATGCGGCCAAGCGCGTTCATATCATTCTCTAATCGAGTGAGATATTCTCGGTCTTGGCTATCTCGCCAAACAATTTCCCGTCATCCTCAAGAGCCTTGGCAAGATCTGCCGGAGGAGCCGCCCATGGTGAAAATCCGACAGCGATCATGCGTTCGTTAACGTCGCGCTCGGCCAGCGCCCTTGCGATATCGGTATTGATTCGATCGATGACAGGCTTAGGCGTGCCACGTGGCGCGAATAGAGCAACCCAAGATTTTAATTCAAAGTTGGGTACACCGATCGCTTCGGAGACGGTGGGAACGTCCGGAAAATTAGGATGCCGTTGCGGTGCAGACAGCGCGAGGTACTTTATCTTAGCTGCCCGATACATCGGCCCAGACGTGGACGCCGTCCCAAATGCCCACCCGATTTCACCGTTGGCAACCGACACAAAGTTCTGCGGCGTGTCCGTGTTCGGGACATGTGTCATAGTTGTCCCAGTTGCCCTCTCCAGCATCGCTCCTCCCAGATGCATATGACTGGCGACGCCAGATGAGCCGTAGGTCAGTCCACCATCCTTGGCTTTAGCTGCCGCGACCAAGTCAGACATCTTGTTCCAACTCGAATTCGCCGCCACAGTAACGAAGTAGTGCGTGCTGTATAACGGTGATACCGGTTCGAAATCCTTGATGGGATCGAAAGGCAGCCTACGGAAAACATGTGGCTGAAGCGCGAAGAGCAAATTGTCTATCTGTAACATGGT
>Ga0190275_10002381_pt1 | contig 13532 bp, 10 predicted proteins | sample Popmic550T_FD_133745 | JGI IMG/M metagenome (GOLD analysis project Ga0190275, IMG submission 133745) | Populus adjacent soil microbial communities from riparian zone of Yellowstone River, Montana, USA - 550 T | ecosystem: Environmental > Terrestrial > Soil > Riparian zone > Trees stand | place... | reverse complement strand
CTCTTCAGCTCGTCGCGTCGCGTCTTCGACGATGCCGGCGGCGACCTCGCGCAGCTTGAGGTTGCCTGCCTGGGACGTCCGGACCAGGAACGAGAACGCACGATCCGGACCGAGGCGGTAGCGCTCCATCAGGATGCCGCTCGCCTGCCCGATCTCCTCGCGGGTTCGGAGCGCTTCGTTCAGATGAGCATGTTCGCGACTCCACCCCAGTGCGACCGCCGCGAGATGCCAAGCTCGTTCGCCGCCCGCGGCCCGTACTTCGGCCAACGCCCGTCGGTCCCGATGTCGTCGACCTGAATCACCGGCGCTTCGAGGACCGCAGCAAGACAAGGTCCTTCACCCAGCTCGTACTGCAAGTTGTCGGCCCGCAGCGCCACCTCATCGGTAGGAGCCAGAGTTCGGGTGCCGCAACGACAGCGCGACCTCGTCCATCACCTCGAGCAGCTCAGGCAATTCCATCCGCAACTCAGCCCTCCTTCCGGACTGCCCGGAAGAACCCAACGCCAGGACGCGTGCGGCCAGTACCACGGGCCGGGTCACGTCCTGGCTTTCCTTTTGCTACCGTCCAACGGAGGCCGATGTGATGCTTACGCTTGGACCAGGTGAACCACCTGCGGGGCCGTGGCGTTCGTTGCTGCCGTCGGAGGTGGTATCGGCGCTGCTCGAGGGCCGCGAGGGATCTTCGCCGCGGGTGATCGCGGTCGACGGCCGCAGTGGCAGCGGCAAATCCACCCTCGCCGGCCACCTGGCCGCCGCGGCACCAGGGTCGGCGATCGTGCATGTGGACGACGTTGCCTGGAACGCACCGATGTTCGGCTGGGCGGACCTTCTAGCGGACGGCGTACTAGCCCCCATCCGCCGCGGCGAGGCGGTGACTTATCGCCCACCGTCCTGGGATACCCACCAACGCCCCGGCGCCATCGAGGTACCGGCCGGCGCAGACCCAGTCATCGTGGAAGGCGTCGGAGCCACCCGCCGCGAACTCACCCACCTACTCGACGCCACCGTCTGGGTCCAATCAGACTTCACCGAAGCCGAACGCCGCGGAATCGCCCGCGACATAGCCTCCGCAGTCAACGGAAACCCCGAACAAACAATCCACTTCTGGCACCAATGGATGGCGGCCGAAACCCCCTTCCTCGCAACAGACCGCCCCTGGAACCGCGCATCCCTCATCGTCGCAGGCACCCGCCCCTCCCCACCCACCCCCAACAAACTCCTCGTCGCACCCCCACTGCTCGCTACCTGGGGCTAGTACCGACGGATCCGCGGCCGCGTTGCCCAGAGGCCGGGTACCAACCCCCGGAGTGCGCTGGAGGTGGCGCACCTCGGGTTGCCGGTCACCAATGGCCGGTTTTGTTACCGATAGCCCCCTACAGCGCGCCAGCGGTCACACAAGGCGCCAGCGGCACGATCGACCGGCCGGGCTGGACGTGATCAGGGCTATCGCGCGGGGAGAGCTCATCCTGCCCAAGGCGGCCCGAGATAGACACGGCCGGCCAGGCGATCCGGGCAGACCAGCGGGCGCCCGTCGCAGACCACTCAGCGAGGTCGCCAGCCCCCGGGCGAGATCGCGAGACGACCGGGCTCGATGCGGGGATGCCTACGCCGGGTTCGCGAAACGGACTGCCTCGGCCCCGATCAGCCGCATCACGTGCGGACGGGGAGCGGAAATCTGGGTGGGTGGGAGCTCTGAGTGGTGAGCGACGGAGGAGCGAGCAGCGAAGGGCGTGAGGGCTCCTGCTAGCCGTTGTAGGTGACCAGCTCTTCGACGGTGATGGTTGGTGTTTGGAGCAGTTGGCCGGAGTGACTGGCACGCAGAGCTTGGGCTTCGGGTGACAACCAGACGCGGCTCTCGGCGGAGAGCGGGAGCACCCGGAGTACGACGTCCTCCGCCGTGCCGAGACCCGTATCGCGCAGATCGACCGTCCAACTGCTTCCATCCCAGAAGCGATCGGACACCGTCACCCCGTCAACAACCAACTCGGCAACGTCGCCCGCCCAGGTGATCCGCAACCGCCCCTCAACGCCCCCACCACGGACCCACTCCGGCAAGACCACGCGATAAATACCAGCGAGCCGCTCAAGCTCCGACGGCAAAGGACTCGAAGCCCGCCCCTCCCGCTGCCCATACCCATCCGGTACCTCCCCAGCAGCCCGAACGAGCTCCACCCGCGCCACCCCACTCCGGCCCACTCCCGGCGCAGGTTCCAACGCCACCGGCATGAAGCACCCGCGATCCGGCTCATACCGTCGCACCCGCGGCACCTCCCCCGCAGCCACAACCTGCACCGCCCCCTCGCCACCCCAAGAAATCTCGCGACCAGACAGCAGCAAAGTCCGCTCGGGATACTCACGCACCCAAAGCTCCGCCCCAACCCCCGCCGGCAACACAAGCAGATCGAGCGCACCACTCGCCGACACCAACCGAACCGGTACCTCCGAAGGCGTCAACCGGTACGTCCCACCCGAGCCCTCCGCCAGCCCAGCCTCCGCCGAAACCGCAACCCCAGCAGCCACCCGAAGCTCAACCGGCAACCCCCGAGCCGCGATCAGCACCAGAACCGGCGCCCGACTCCCCGCGAGCAAAGTCACCGGCGTAGCCGTAATCCACTCGACCACAATCCCGCCGTACTCCTGAAACAACGGCCAAGCCGCAAGAGTCCCGGGCTCAACGGTCACCGGCTCCGACGGAACCGTGATCGCGCCGCCACCACTCCCCTCCCGCGAAGCAATCTCAAACTGAACCCCCGGCAACGGATCCAACCGCTCATACGGCTGATGCCATGCCAGGAACAGATATCCCTTATCCCCATCCGACCGAACCGCCCACCGCGGCGTCGTCCGGTCCCCAACCCCCGCCGGCCCAACCTCAGGCAGCCAAGACGGCAACCCCGAAAGGCCAGCACCAAACGCAGTCAAGAACGCATGCTGCCGCCGAAGCTCAGCATGCGAGCCGGTGATCTCACCCGCCTCACCGATCGGCGCATGAAAGTCGTAGCTCAGCCTCGGCAGATCATTGGGGTATCCAGTCGCATGCGACTCCTGCCAACCATCCGGCCCGCCGACGGGATTCGTCCCGCCCGCAAACATGTAGTACCCCTGCCAGGCCGAGCCATTGCCGATCTTGCACCACGCAGGAGTCGCCACGTCGAGCGGCTCCAGCACCGGCCGGCGATGGTAGGCCGTAGCCATCCCACCCCCGAGTTCACAAGTGGCCGGTGGAAACACCACCTCGCCGGCATCAACCACCGCGGACAACTGACCGTGCCGCAGATCCGCGCCGATCCCCGGATCGTCCCACTGATGGCTGAAGAAGAAGTGCTCCCGGAAGGACGGATCCCAACCCGCCTCCGAGGAAACCCAGAACCCGTCCGCATAACCACCGTAGACAGGGAACACCTCCTCAGCCGGCAACTCCGCCCCACCCCAGCCCGTCGCAGTCCACAGCGGAGCGGCCAACCCGGCTTGCCGAGCCAAGGCCTTGAGCGTGACCAGATGACCAGGCTGGTCATACAGCTCGTTCTCAAGCTGTATCGCCAGCAGCACCCCGTCAGACCCGGCTCGCCGTCCGAGGTGTCCGGCCAGCTGACCGAACCACTCCTCGACCAGCTCGAGATACCGCGGATCGTCGGTCCGATGCGCCACGTCCGCGGCCGCGACCCAGTCCGGAAAGCCGCCGTTGCGGAGCTCGCCGTGGCACCACGGCCCGAGCCGCAGGATCACGTCGAGCCGATGGTTGCCGCAAGCATCGATAAACGCCCCGACATCGAGATTGCCACCGAACTGCGGTACGCCGCGGTCCGGTACGTGGTGCAACCAGGGCACGTACGTCGACACCACGGTCACGCCACCCGCTACCGTCGAACGGAGCCGGGCATCCCAACGGTGCCTGGGGATCCGGCTGTAGTGCAACTCCCCCGAGATCGGGATGACCGGCACCCCGTCCCGCTCCAGTCCACGGTCCGACAGCCCGAGCCCGGGCCGGCGATCCTCGACGTTGGCCATCTTCGGCTGCCGCGGCTCACCCGGCCACGGCGCAACTCTGATGCGGTGCCTGGTCATCGGTTCTTGAATGCAGCGTCCATCTGCGCAAGTATGCCGTCCACTCGTGCCCCGACAGTGAAGAACGATTGACCGGAACCGGCCACGGGACCGCCGGTCCGCCGGGCCAGGCCCTGCCTGACCTACGGTTGATCGTGAAAGGGCCGCAGCGAACGGACGGAGCAGGGTGGCAGGACCTACGAACCGGCAGCCGAGCAAACGTCCGACGATCAATGACATCGCGACGGCCGCCGGGGTGTCCCGCGGCACCGTGTCGCGAGTACTCAACAATGAGCGGTGGGTCAGCGCTTCCGCGCGCGCAGCCGTCGATCGTGCCATCGCCGAGACCGGCTATCGCGCCAACAGCATGGCCAGAAGCCTCCGCGGGCACCGGAGCCGCCGGGTGGCGTTCTTGATCAACGAGGGCGTCGACCGGCTGTTCACCGACCCCAATTTCGCCGTACTGATCCAGGGCGTCTCGGAAGCGCTTCGCGAGCGAGGATCGTCGATCGTGCTGCTGATGGCCGGCGACCAGGCGGAACGCGACCAAGCCCTCGACTTCATCGAGGACGGCGTCGTCGACGGCGCGTTCATCACGTCCTGGAACCAGGACCCCGACATGGTCTCGCGCGTCGTGCGCACCGGGATCCCGGTGGTCAGTGCCGGCGAGCCACCGTCAACTGCCGGGCTGAGTTGGGTGGCTGCCGACGACCAGGACGGCGCTGGCACCGCGACGCGGCATCTCCTGTCACTGGGACGGCGACGCGTCGTCACCATCGCAGGTCCGAAGCGCGGCCCCAACGGAGACCAGCGACTGACCGGCTACCGGGAGGCACTCGGCGGCGAGGTGGAGCCCCGCTGGATCGAGACCGGGGACTACTCGCGGGCAGACGGAACACGCGCCATGCTGGCGTTGCTGGACCGGGTACCTGACCTCGATGGCGTCTTCGCCGCGAACGACGTGATGGCGGCCGGCGCGATCGAGGCCCTGCAACGCGCCGGACGACGAGTTCCCGAGGACGTTGCCGTGGTCGGCTTCGACGACAGTACCGCCGCGACCTCCGTCGTACCGGCGATCACCACGATGCGTCAGAACTTCGACCTGATCTGCAGGATCGGGGTCGAACTGCTGACCGAGCGCATCGACGGAGCCGAGCCCCGGCACGTCACCGTTCCCACTGAACTGGTGATCCGGGGCTCGACCACGGCCTCGCCGAGTTGACGCGCCGCCCTAGCGGCCGTTGTCGGCGAGGACCTTCGCGAAGAACTCCCGGCCCTCGTCGCCGCCGTTCTTGCGCCACTCGTCGAGGGCGACCTTCAGGTCGCTCATCGGGCGCCGCCCGCGCAGGATGTCCTGCACCTTGTCGTCGAACGGCTGGTTCAGCGCCCCCAGCTTCGAGGGCTGCTCGACCCGGATGCCCTCGAACGGGTTCTCCTGGGCGTGCTTGACCGACTCCTTCTCCCAGGCGTGCATCCCCTCGACGTACCCGGGGTACTGGCTCTGGCTGATCACTGACGGCCGGCCGCCGAGGAAGATATAGGTGTTGGCCACCTCCTTGGTGCCCAAGGCGGTGAGCTTCGGCGCACCGGAGGCTTCCTTGACGTAGTGCTTGCCCTCTTCGCCGTAGGCGCACAGGTTGGCTTCTTCGGTACCGAAGGGGGAAGCCGTGTAGTTGAGCAGGCCGAGCAGTTCCTTGACTCGCGCCTCGCCCAGGCCCTTCTTGATGAACGTGAAGATGCCGGCCGGCTCGCCCTTCCACACGATCGGCTTGCCGCCGTCGTGCGCGAACGGCATCACCGGCTGCATGTTGAACTTCGGGTTGATCGGCAACTGGCGCTGCAAGGCCTCCGACCACGAGCCCGGTCCGTCCTGGTACATCAGCACCTGGCCGCCCTCGAAGAGAGGCTTCACGTCGGCCGAGGCGTTGCCCAGCACCGTCGGGTGCACGTAGCCGGACTGGAACAGCCGGCGGTTGAACGCGACGGACTGCTCGTACTCGGCCGTTTCGATCTGGTGCTTGAGGTTCCCGCTGGAATCCTTGTGCCAGCCAGCGGGCGCGCGGAAGGCACGCGCCACCTCGGCCACCATCGAGCCGAAGGCCCAGCGGTTCGCCTTGGGGTTGGTCAACTCCTTGCCAAGAGCAAGCATGTCGTCCATGCTCTTCGGCGCCTCGGCACCGTACTGGTCGAAGAGATCCTTGCGGTAGAACAGCGCCCAGGGAATCCCCGCTCCCGGGTACGGAACCGCCTTGAGCTGGTTGTTCCACACGCCGTAGGCCCAGGCCCTGGTCGGCAGGTTCGCCAGCATCGGATAGTCCTTGGCCTTGTCACCGGCCAGGTACGGCGTGAGGTCCTCGAACAGCTTGTCGGCGGCCTGGCTGAACCGGGTGAACCCCGCAGCCATCCAGCCCATCATCACGGTCAGCTCAGGAACGTTGCCGGCGGCCAGCACCGGACCGAGCTTGTCGGTGTACTGGCCACCGTCGACGATGTTGAACCGCACCGGCGCGCCGATGCGTTCGTTGTTGGCGTCGAAGTAGGAGTTCTTGCCCAGACCAGGCGGCAGCGGACCCCACAGCGGGGTCATCGCGGTGACCTCCTTGCCGCTGGCCACCGGCTTGTCCGGCACGGCCCGCTTGAGCTCGCTCGGGTACTTGAGGAACCCCGGCGAACTGCCGTCCACCCCCGGCAGGTCTGGCTTGACCGGCTCATAGGGGATGTAGACGGGCATCAGCGCGGCTAGCTTGTCCTCGGTCTCGGCACGGCCCTCGCTAGCGGCGCCGCCGCCGCCGGAGGAGCAGCCGGCCAGCGTGCCACCGCCGGCTGCGACAGCGGCGCCAGTGCCCAAAAGGCCGAGAAACTTGCGGCGGCTGGGTGCGCCACCCACGGGTGATTCGAGCACGATGAACCCCTCCAGAGACGCCAATTAGTTTGACTGCGGAACAAACTAACTGCCGTGACCGGGGACCGCAAGAGGCTACTGAGAACGTGCACGAATCCACAGATAGCTGAGCATTGAACTAGTTGAGGACTCCTTTAAGTACTGACATAAAGCCGACCGTGCACGCTCCCAGATCTTGACCGAACGATCGCTAGATGTAACCCTCTCGCTACGCTCACATCGAAGCGCTTCGACCGAATCACCTCTGGCCGAAGCTTCTCGCCCACCCGCCCCGTGGAGCCGCTCAGTGATGAAACTCGTCTCTTTCTGCCTTGCTTCCGCCCTCCTCGCCGCCCCGATCGCACCTGCCTTTGCCGCGGACAGTGTCCTCATCGACCAGTCGTTCAGTGCCCCAACGACACCGGCGAACTTCGGTTTCCCGACCGGAGCCGAAGTGGCCGGCGGCGTCCTGAACCTGACCAAGCAAATGAGCAACTACACGACCTCGGTGAAGACGTTCGACTCCGCCATCGCACAGGCCAGGACCCTCGATCTAGCCTTCGACTGGAAGACCGCCGTCGCCGCCAGTGGGAACAAGACGGGTGTCGAACTACGCGACAGCCAAGGCAACCTGGTGTTCTCACTCGCCGGTACCACCACCGAGCTCCGGTACGGCCTGACCGGTCCGGTGTCCGACTCCACGACTGCCCCGGACTCGCTCAACCCGGCCTGGACCAAGATCGGTTACGACCGCAGTAAGTGGTACGCGGTGAATCTGCACCTCGACTTCACCCTGCAGACAGTGCAATACACGATCGCTACCAAAGAGACCGCCGCCCGGGTGATGGCCTCAGGGACCGCGACGGTGACCGGCAAGAATCTCGCGAAGCTTGTCGCAGGCAACTACTACGGAACCGGTGTGCAGTCGATCGACAACTTCCGGCTCACCGTGCCGGCCAACGCAGCCAACGGGCAGTTGAAGGGCAAGACGATGTACGCCTTCGGCGACAGCATCGTCCGCGGCCACAGCTATTCGCGCAGCTTCGTGAACCTCACCGCTGAACGCGAACTGATGAACCTGTCGAAGTACGCCGTGAACGGTGCCTCGGTAGGCCCTAGCAGCAATCAACTCATCACCCAGGTCCGGAACGCCCCATCCCGCGCACCCGACTACCTCGTCTTCAACGGCGGCACCAACGACGCCGAGCTCATCTACGCCCGCCGGTATGCCGTCGGTGCGATGGCTGACGGCTTCGACCCCGCCCGGTTCGACAAGTCCACCTACGCAGGCTCGCTGGAGACGGCCCTGTCAGCCATGCGCACCAAGTGGCCGACCTCGCAGCTCGTCTACGTCGCCGTCCACAAACTCGGCTCCCGCGACTGGTTCACCCAGCTCGCGATCCGCTCGGTGACCTTGCAGATCTGCGCCAAATGGAAAGTCCCGGTGGCCGATCTCTTCAACGACGCCACCTTGGACACCCGCGTCAACAGCCAGCGGGTGGCCTACACCTTCAACGAGCTGAACAACGGCTTCCCCGGAACCGGCGGTACGGGCACCCACCCGAACCTCGCCGGCATCTCCACCTTCTATGTCCCAGTCCTGACCACCGCCCTGACCCGACCCCGAATCCCCGCTGTCCAATCGCCCCTAACGCAGCAGGAGGACCAATGACCAGGAGATTCAGTCTCGCGCTTGTCTTGACCATGCTGGCGTCGTTGCTGTTCGCCATTCCGTCGACTCAGGCGGCGCCCGTCGCGACAGCCGCAGCAACGCGCATCATGCCACTGGGTGACTCCATCACCGGATCGCCTGGTTGCTGGCGAGCCCTGCTCTCGAGGCACCTGCGGGAGACCGGCCACACGAACATCGACTTCGTCGGCACCCTCCCGGCGCCTGGTTGCGGGTTCGCCTACGACGGCGAGAACGAAGGGCACGGTGGGTTCCTGGCGACCAACATCGCCCGGAACAACCAGCTGCCCGGCTGGCTGTCGGCCACCCGTCCCGACATCGTGATGATGCACCTGGGCACGAACGATGCCTGGAGCAACATCCCGGCCAGCTCGATCCTCAGCGCCTACACCACATTGCTCAACCAGATGCGGGCCAGCAATCCCCGGATGAAGCTCATCGTCGCCCGGATCATCCCGATGAATCCCACCAACTGCTCCGCCTGCTACCAGCGCGTGGTCAGTCTGAACAACGCCATTCCCGGCTGGGCCCAAGCGAACACCACCGCTGCCTCGCCGATCACCGTGGTCGACCAGTGGTCCGGATTCAACACCGCCACTGACACGTACGACGGCGTCCACCCCAACGACGCCGGCATCCAGAAGATGGAGCGACGCTGGTACCCCGCAGTGGTGGCGGCATGATCACCACGTACTTCGATGCCTTCCGCAACGCCGGCATGCCACTCGTGATCGGTGAGTTCGGCCACTTCCACAGCGACGGCGACCCCGACGAGAACACCATCCTGGCGCAGGCGCAGGCGAGAGGCCTCGGCTACCTAGGCTGGCCCTGGAGCGGTAACGGCGGCGGCGAGTACCTCGACATGCTCTACTCCTTCAACCGCGCCCGCCTGACCCCGTGGGGCCAGCGAATCATCAACGGTACCAACGGAATCCGGCAGACCTCCAAGGAAGCCACCATCTACGCCGGCCAGTAGCTCCCACCGCTCAGCAGGCCGGCCTCCACCACCATCACGACCGAGGCCGGCCCTTCAGCCATGCTCTGACCTCAGTATTCAGAGGGCATCCAGAGCTACCGTGCACGCTCCCAGTTCTTTCTCACAGGGACTTGCCAGGCGCTGCACAGATAGGTTTTCATCATGGGAAGTCACGGGTCCTCGGAAACTGTGTACGTTCACGGTTTCCTTGATGGCGCGGCTGTTCCACCCCACCCCAGCTTCGCCATCAACTGAGCGTCCCCGTCACTTCCGCCCCAATCTGGAGTGCTCATGACCATGCAACGTCGTACCTTCCTCAGCCTCACCGCCGCCGGAGCAGCGGGCGCCGGCCTGACCGCACTCGGCGCCGGACAAGCGCTCGGCGCCGCCGGATCACTAGCCGGCGCGCCGACCACGCCCTTCGCGGTCGGCGTCCGCCAGTACACCTGGTGGCGCGGCAGCCGCAGGGTGAATACCTACGTCTACTACCCCGCCAAAGGCTCGCCCGGCAGCGGCCCGACCACCAACGCTCCCGTTGCCGACGGCATCTTCCCCATTTGCCAGTACACGCACGGCTCCGGCGCCAGTCCTCAGGGCGCGCTGGGGCACATCCGTCCACTGGCCGCCGCCGGATTCGTCGTCCCCGCACCGCACTTCGGCTCCTCCATCGGTGACGCCTACAACGGCAACCACTCCAAAGACGCCTCCGTAGCCATCACCGGCACCCTCGCGCTGAACACTGCGGCCAACGACCCGTTGCGAGGCCACATCAACACCACGACGGGCGTCGGCGTGTCCGGCTACTCGATGGGCGGCATGACAACCCACGGCCTCCTGACCGCCTGGCCCGACTCACGGATCGTCGCGGCGGCCCCGTGGGCCTGTGTGGACATGGGCAACCCGTCCTCCTCAGTCCGGGCGAAGGTGCTGTTCATCCACGGCGACCGGGACACCACCTGTCCCTACTCGTCCGCCCGCCAGGCGTACCGGGAACTGCCCACACCCAAGGCGTTCCTCACCTTCCGCGGCGGGAACCACAGCAGCTACTTCAGCGACTCCCGGGCCCGCAACACGTTCGTGGACTGGATGCGCTGGGGCCTGTACGCCGACACCGTCGCCCGCGACCGTCTCAGCGCCGACGCCACCTCGAGCAGTACCACGTGGGAGGCCGTCCTGAGCTGAATCATCACCTGACGCCAACAACCTCCCAACGTGAAATGAGGCAAGTTTTCATGGCTAGAAGAATCAGAAAGCTCGGCTCCATCGTCCTTGCCGCCGTAGTGGCGGCCGCCGTCGCCGTGCCGGGACTGGCGAGCACCACCTCGGCCTCCGCCACCGCAACCGCCGACACCACGGCGCAGCAGAGTGCTGCCCAGATCGTCGCCGACATGGGCGCGGGCTGGAATCTCGGGAACCAGCTGGAAGCCAGCTCCAACGGCTATCCCAGCGAAACGGCGTGGGGCAACCCGACCGTCACCCAGGCATTGATCGACCAGGTGAAGGCGGCGGGATTCAAGTCGATCCGGATCCCGGTCTCCTACTTGAGGCACATCGGTCCCGGGCCCAACTACACCATCAACTCCGCCTGGCTGAACCGAATTCAGCAGGTCGTCAACTACGCCCACAGCCGCGGCCTGTACGTCATGATCAACATGCACGGCGACGGCTACAAGACCATCCCCTACGCCTGGCTGATCTGTGACGCGGCCAACCAGACAGCGATCAAGGCCAAGTACCAGAAGGTCTGGCAGCAGATCGCCTACCGGTTCCAGAACTACGACAACCGGCTCATCCTCGAGTCGATGAACGAGAACTTCGACGGGCAGTACGGTCGCCCGACCCAGCCGTGCTACTCGAACATCAACGCCTACAACCAGATCTTCGTGGACACCGTCCGCAGAACCGGCGGGAACAACAGTTCGCGCTGGCTGCTCGTCCCGGGCTGGAACACGAACATCGACTACACCGCCGGAAACTACGGCTTCCGGGTCCCCACCGATCAGTACCGCTCCCCCAGCATCCCCAGCAACGAGCAGCGGATCATGATCTCCGTGCACTACTACGCTCCATGGGATTTCGCTGGTGAGGAGAACGGCACCATCACCCAGTGGGGCCGCGGATCGACCAACCCGTCGAGGAAGTCGACCTGGGGCCAGGAGGACTATCTGAACGCGCAGTTGAAGCTGATGTACGACAAGTTCGTCGTGCGCGGCTATCCGGTCGTGGTCGGTGAGTACGGGTCGATCGACAAGACCTTCGCCGACTCGTCGAACAACCGGTATCGCGCCGACTTCGCCCGGGCCGTCGCGGCCACCTCCAAGCGGTATGGCGCAGCCACCGTCTATTGGGACAACGGTGTGAACGGCCGGTACGGGTTCGGGCTGTTCAACCGCAGCAGCAGGACCGTGACTCAGCAGGGCATCATCAACGCCATCAGAAGCGGTGTCAGCAGCTAAGTCTCAGTTGCTCGTAGCAACCAGCACACGGCCCGGGGCCGGCCACGACGGCCGGCCCCGGGCCAGCGCGTTGCAAGAGGTCAGGCCGACTCGCGGATGACCAGTTCTGTCGGCAGGATGACGCTGGCCGGGCCATCGCCGTCCAGCTGCGCGAGCAACTGGCGGACCATCATCTCGCTGATGCGTTGCCACGGCTGCCGCATCGTGGTCAGCGGCGGATTGGTGCCGGTAGCAACCGATGAGTCGTCGAAGCCACCCACGGCGATATCGCCGGGGACGCTCAGCCCGGCCCGCTCGATCACGTTCAAAGCGCCCTCGGCCATCAGGTCCGACGCGACGAACACGGCGTCGAGGTCCGGTACCCGGGTCAGCAACTCCTGCATGCAGGACTCACCGCTCGCCCGGCTGTAGTCGCCAGTCGCGACGAGTCGCTTGTCGTAGCGGATCCGCCGCTCGGCGAGCATTTCGCGGTATCCCTGCAGCCGGTCAAGGCCACCCGGGCCGCCGGGCGGACCGGCGATGGTCGCGATGCGCTTGCGGCCGGAGTCCAGCAGGTACCGCACCATGGTCCGGGCACCTTCGCGATCGTCGGCGACCACATAGGACACCGCGCCACTTTGATCGTGCGGCTTGCCGGAGCACACGAACGGCAGGTCGGCCTGCTGGAGCAGGTCGATCATCGGAGTACTGCGGTCCCAGCTGACCAGTAACGCTCCGTCGACCTGCGCGGACAAGTACGGAGCGATGCGCCGGCGTTCCGCCTCGGTGCCCGCCGCGATCAGGACAAGCGGGATGTCGTGCGCCGCGAGGGCGGTGGTGCAGCCGCGCAGCAGGGTGGCCAGGTTCGGGTCCAGGAACAACCGCTCCTGCGTCTCCGAGAGCAGAAACGCGACCGAGCCCGCGCGCCGGGTCACCAGGCTGCGGGCCGCCCGGTTCACCACGTAGCCCAGCTTGCGGATGGCGGCGTCGACCGCTCGCTGACTGGCTGGGCTGACATGATGCCCGCCCTGCAAAACGCGCGAGACCGTACCACGCGAGACGCCGGCCTGTGCGGCGACGTCGTGAATGGTCGGCGGGCGCTTGCCCCGCGGCAGCACGGTGTCGGTCATTGCTCCTCAACGGCGAAGATGGTGACCGAACTCTACCGCCCGGCCTACCGGCGCCCTGCCCTGACACTTCAGCTCAGCGGCGAGGCTTTCTCACACCCGCAGACCGGGCATCCACATCGGCTGACGACTCTCGTTTCGAGCATTGTCGAAGCGAGACGGTGCGTCTTGACATCGGTTCCCACGAGACTTAGCGTCTCGCCGTGAGACGAGACGTCTCGTCGCGGACTTCGTGGAAGGGAACCGAGCGATGGACAGCAGCAGGAATGGGCGACGGACGGGATTCGCGGTGCATTTCGTGGCCGCCGGGATCGGACTAATCGCAACAGCACTTGCCTCAGCCGGCCCCACCGCAGCCGCGACGACCGCGACTTCGGCG
>Ga0190275_10002380_pt1 | contig 13538 bp, 13 predicted proteins | sample Popmic550T_FD_133745 | JGI IMG/M metagenome (GOLD analysis project Ga0190275, IMG submission 133745) | Populus adjacent soil microbial communities from riparian zone of Yellowstone River, Montana, USA - 550 T | ecosystem: Environmental > Terrestrial > Soil > Riparian zone > Trees stand | place... | reverse complement strand
TGCACCAAGGAGCTGCTGCAGGCCCACGTGGACGCCGTCTTCTACCTGCACGATTGGGTGCACCCCGACCCGCAGTACCAGGCTGAGTACGAGCGCCTGCAGGCCCGCTTCGGCGGTGGCGTCCACCTCCTGGCGATGGACGATCCGGACGCGGCGTGGGCGATCACCACGCGGCGGGCGTCCACGGGGCGGCCGGACGAGATCGGGCACGGCGCGGTGTAGCGCCCGCCAGGCCGCACCGTCAGGGGCGGCGCGCGGGCTCCCGGAACTGGTCGAAGAGCCGCGCGAAGAGACGCCGGTTCTCGGTGATGATCCAGGCGTTGGCCTGCATCTCCTGCCGGAAGAGGAGCCGCCGGTGAGAGCTGGTGGCCAGCCCCCGCGGGAGCGACAGGTCCACCAGGTACCGCCGTGCGTTCTCCCGCTCCTCGTCGTACCCCAGCAGCGGCACCGACCGCACCCGGGCCTCCACGATGCCGTACTCGTTGCGGGGATATCCCTCGAATTCGAGGATCACCCGCTGCCCCACCCGGATCCGGCCGGCGCCCTCCGCTCCCACCTGCACCTTTCCCACCGCGGCGCCCGCGTCGGGGACCACCGCCATCACCGCCTCGGAGGCGGCCACGTACTGGTGCTCGGCCAGCGGCTTGAAGAAGGAGACCCTTCCGCCCGTCGGGGCGCGCAGCAGGTAGCTCTGCTCCCAGCTGGCGACCGCCGCGCGCAGCGACGAAAGCGCGATGCGCACGCCTTCGCTGCGGCGCACCAGCTCCTCGTCGCGCCCCTGCTCCAGCTGCAGCAGCTCGCCGCGGCGCGAGGCGACCTGCACCTCGTGCTCGAGCATCGCGTTGCGCCCGCTCTCCAGCTCCTGGCGCTTGCGCAGGTATTCCTGCTCCGCCCGTTCCAGCTCGGCGGGCGAGATCAGCCCGCGCTGCGCCATCTCGCGGCTGCGCCCCCGCTCGCGCTCGGCCAGGGCGATCTCCTGCTCCACCAGCCGCTGGCGGGCCTGCAGCGACCCCGAAAGCCGCAGCTGCGTGGCGAGCTGGCCGCGCAGCGCGGCGAGGCGGTCGGCGTGATACGGGGCACGGCGGTAGGCCGAGAGCTCGGCCACCGCGCGCGACAGCTCCGCGTGCGCCGGCTGCAGCTCGCCCAGCGCGGCCCCCGCCACGGGGGGCGGAGCCGCCTCGGCCGCCAGGACGGGGTCGCGGCCGGCGAGCGCGTCGAGCCACCCCCGCAGGCGCAGCACCGCGTCGGCGTCGGCGGGGGTGTTGAGCACCGCCAGCAGGTCGCCGCCGCGCACCCTCTGCCCGTCGGCCACCAGGAGCCGCTGGATCTCGCCCCCCGTGCGCGCCACCATCCGCACCGGCGGCTCGGGGGTGGTGAAGGTGGCGCGGCCGGCCACCCGCTCGGGGTAGCGCACGAACCAGCTCACCGCCAGCAGAACCAGCAGCGTTCCCGCCACGCACGAGATTCCCCAGCGCACCAGGCGCCCGGGGATGTGGCTGATGATCTCCTCCAGCTCGTCGCTGCGCAGCTCCAGCCGCGAGGCGGCCACGCCGGCGGGGCCGTGCGCGTGGACGTGTCCGTTCCCGTTCCCGTTGGCCGCGAGCGGGGCGACCATCGGGGGCGTGGGGGTGTCGGTGGCGCTCATCGGGCTCTCCTTCAGTTCCCCATCTCGAGCTGGTTGCGCACCAGCTCGAAGTAGCGGCCGCGCCGCTCGGTGAGCTCGGCGTGGGTACCGCGCTCGGCCACGCGCCCGCGTTCGAGCACCACGATCTGGTCGGCGTTCTTCACGGTGCTCAGCCGGTGGGCGATGATGACCACCGTGCGGCCACGGAAGAGCGCCTCCAGGTTCTGCATGATCACGCGCTCGTTGTTGGCGTCGAGCGCGCTGGTCGCCTCGTCGAAGAAGAGGTACGCCGGGTCCTTGTAGACGGCGCGCGCGATCAGCAGCCGCTGCCTCTGGCCCATGCTCATCCCCACCCCCTCGCTGCCCACGCGGGTGTTGTAGGCCAGCGGCAGCGCCTCCACGAACTCCCGGATGTTGGCCACCTCGGCCGCGTGCAGCAGCCGCTGCATGTCCACCCGCTCCTCGCCCATCGCGATGTTGCTGGCGATGGTGTCGGAGAAGAGGTGCCCGTCCTGCATCACGACGCCGCACGCCCGGCGCCAGCTCAGGCTGCCCAGGCTGCGCAGGCCCAGGGGGCCCACCCGGATCTCGCCGCGGGTGGGCTCGTGGAACTTCAGCAGCAGCTTGAGCAGCGTGGTCTTCCCGCTGCCGCTCACCCCCACGACGGCCGTCACCTTCCCGTCGGGGATGTCCAGGTCGAGGTCCTGCAGGACGGGCGCCTCGTTGGGGCCGCCGTAGCCGAAGCTCACGCCCTGAAGCGCGATGGTGCGGCGCTCGGGGATCAGCTGCACCTTCTCGCCGGGCCGCTCCTCGTCTTCGCGGTCGTGCACCTCGGCGAGGCGCTCCAGCGAGATCTTGGCCTCCTGGGCGGATTTCACGAAGAAGATCAGCTGCGCCAGCGGGGTGTTTAGCTGGCCGATGATGTACTGCACGGCCAGCAGCATCCCCAGCGTCATCTCCCCCTCGATCACCAGCCCGGCCGCCAGGAAGGTGATGGTGATGTTCTTAAGCTCGTTGATGAACGAAGCGCCGCCGTCCTGCGTCTGGTCGAGCGTGAGCGTGCGCAGGTTCACCCGGAACAGCCCCGCCTGGATGCGCTCCCACTTCCACCGCTTCTGCTGTTCGGCGCCGGCCAGCTTGATCTCCTGCATCCCGGTGATCAGCTCCACCAGCGTGCTCTGGTTGCGCGCGCTGTGGGTGAAGCGCTGGTAGTCGAGCTCCTTGCGCCGCCGCAGGAAGAGGAGCACGTACCCCACGTACAGCGCGCTTCCCAGCACGAACACGCCGAAGATCACCCAGCTGTACACGGCCAGCACCGCGCTGAACACCACCAGGGTGAAGGTGGAGAACAGCACGTTGAGCGTGGTGGTGGTGATGAACTGCTGGATGCGGGAGTGGTCCTGGATGCGCTGCAGCAGGTCGCCCACCAGCCGGGTGTCGAAGAACGAGATCGGCAGCTTCATCATCTTCACCAGGAAGTCGGAGATGATGGAGACGTAGATCCGGCTGCCGACGTGGAAGAGGATGCGGTTGCGGATGAACTCGACCGCCGTGCGGCTGAAGAAGAGCGCCAGCTGCGCGATCAGCACCACGTGCACGAAGCCCAGGTCCCGGCTGCCGATGCCGTGGTCCACGATGGCCTGCGTGAGGAAGGGAAAGACGAGCTGCAGCAGGCTCGCCACCAGCATCCCCAGCACCACCTGCACGAAGAAGCGCGCGTACGGGCGTGCGTACGAGAAGAGGAAGGCGAAGCGCCGCCGCTCGGGCTCGGGGGTGTCCTCGCGCGCGTGGAAGGCCGGCGTGGGCTCCAGCAGCAGGAGCACCCCGAAGTCGTTGGCGCCCTGGGTGATGGAGCACCAGTGGCGGCGGAACTCGTCGACCGGGTGGGTCAGCAGCCCCTCGTCGGGGTCGGCCACGTACACCCGGTCGTCCTCCACGCGGTACACCACCACGAAGTGGCCCTGCTTCCAGTGCGCGATGCAGGGCAGGGGCGCGTCGCGGGTGAGCTGCTCCAGGGTGGCCCGGGTGCTCAGCGTGCGAAAGCCGATCTGCTCGGCTGCCTGGCTGATCCCCAGGAGCGAGACGCCCTGGCGGTTGATGAAGCACTTCTCGCGCAGCTCCTCGAGCGGGAAGTTCTTCCCGTGGTACTTGGCCACCATGCGCAGGCAGGTGGGCCCGCAGTCCATGGCGTCGAGCTGCCTGAACGCGGGGAAGCGGCGCGGGGTGGCTTTTCCGGCGAAGGGTAGGCTGAAGCGCATCGCTGCCTGCCGTAGGGGTGCCGCAGGTGCCGGGCCCGTTCAGGCCCAGCGCGCGGTGTAGGGGTCGTAGCCGCAGCGCGACGGCTTGGAATACGGGGCGGTGGCGTCCTCCACGAATGCCCGGCAGTCGGTGCAGATGTACCGGAACTCGCAGTCCTTGCAGACCTCGATCTGGTCCTTGTTCACCTCCCAGAGCGCGCGGAAGTCGCGGCGGGCGACCACGGCGTGCAGCGAGGTGTCGCGCGCGTTGCCGTAGCTGGCCGGGAGCGCGGGGCAGTTGCGGATCTCGCCGGCCGCGTCCACCGACACCTTGCGGTTCAGGCAGGTGTTGTGCTTCTGCGCCTCGGTGAAGCACTCCATGGTGACGGCGAAGTACGCCGGGTGCACGTGCCCGCAATGGTCGGCCGAGCGCACCGCGTCGGTGCGGTGGCAGATCCACGCGCCCCCTCCCCCCACCTGCCGGGCCGACGCCACGGGGGCGCCGTGCACGAACACGGTGTGGAGGCGCGGCTGGCCGCGGCAGAGGCGGTCCAGGTCGCCGTCGTGCCAGGCGGGGTCGAAGGGAAGGAGCAGCTCCAGCGCGCGCAGGCGGCCGTAGCGGGTGTGCGCCAGCACCTCGCGCTCCACCCGCTCCAGCGGCCAGGGGGTGAACCAGCGCACCTGCAGCGCCGTGCACCCCAGCTCGTCCAGCTGCCCCAGCAGGGCGGCCCACGGGTGGTCCGTGCGCTCGTCCACGTCGATGATCGCGTTGGTCACCCGCTCGGGGCGGTCCCAGGCCAGGTCCAGCTCGGGAAACGCCTCGGGCTCGTCGCACCAGAAGCCCAGCTCTCCCTCCACCAGGAAGCGGAAGTACTCGTCCACGGTGGTTTCGGCGCCGGGGCCGTACTCGGCCTTGATCCCGGCCAGGGTGAGGTCGCGGTGCAGCGTGAGGATCTCGTGCAGCCCGTTGGGGATCAGGTGGTAGGCGCGGCGCTGCAGGTCGCACAGCGTGCTGCGCCGCGCGCCACGCACCGGCACCACCGAGGCGAACAGGCGGAATACGGGCTCGCTCACGCGCCCTCCGCCGGCTCCGCCGGGGGCAGGGGCGCGAAGCACTTGGAGATCGGCTTGACGAAGCCGCCGCACTCGTAGCCGCGGGCGCGGTGGTGGCGGCTTTCGGCCATGCGCGCCACCCAGGCCACGCCCTGGCTGTCTCCTCGCACCATGCGCGGGTACGGGAGTGGGAAGCGCTCCGGGCTCGTGAAGGTCGCGGGAAGCGCCTCGGCCAGGGTGGCGGCGGGGGGGCTAGTCTCGTCCATCGGTGTCCCTGCGGATCAGCGCCTCGGCGACGCGGCGCTCCAGGTTGTAGTTGCACGGGTCCGACACCATTCCGAACTGGCCGGCCGGGTTCACTTCCAGGAACACGTAGCGTCCGCCGGTGGTGCGCACCAGGTCGAGCGATCCGGTGCTCAGCCGCATGGCCTCCATGAAGGCGCACACGCCGCGCTCCACCTGCGGGGGGAGCCGGTAGGGAACGCTTCGGTTGGGCTTCTTGTGGTTGTAGCGGCGGAAGTCCAGCGCGGTGCGGCCGTCCAGCTGCGAGAAGATCGCCATGGCGTAGCAGGCGCCGTCCAGGTAGAACACGCGCAGCTCGTACTTCTTCTCCAGGAGCTCCTGAGCGAGCGAGGGGAAGAAAAGCTCGGGCGCGTTCTCCACGTCCTGGTCGCTGAGCTCGGCGGTGTACATCAGGTACGACTCTCCGGCGCACGGGAACGTCTCGGCCTCGCCCAGCGGCTTGGTGATGATCCGCCCGTACCGGGCCTTGAAGTCGCGCAGCGCCTCGCGGGTGTTGGTCACCAGGCTGGCGGGCACGTCCAGGCCGGCGCGGGCCGCGGTGCGCAGCGCGGCCAGCTTGGCGACGCGCACGTCGGCGGGGTGGGTGAGCCACTTGGCGCCGCGCAGCAGGGTGTGCAGCGACTGGAAGGCGGCGGCCAGCTCGCCGGCCAGGTGGTGCGACACGCGGTTGCGCAGCTGCGGGTCGTCCAGCAGCGGCGCGAGGCCCAGGTTCTCGAGGCGGTGCCAGCGGCGCAGCCACACGGCCCGCACCTCGTCCACCGTCACGTCCCGGCCGGCCACGCGCAGCACCAGGTCGCACCCGCCCCGGTCCAGCCGGACGGTGAAGCCCTCGCCGGCGTTGAGGTCTTCTCCGTTCAGGCGGGCGCAGTGTCCGCCCAGCGCTTCGATCCAGTCCATCACCAGCTCGGTGGTGGGCTCGGCGGTGTCCTGGCTCAGCACGAGGATCATGGCATCGGCGCGCGGTGTGGCCGGGAAGGGGGCCCGCCTTCGCGGGAGCGGACGGGGGGAGCATCGGCTCCGATGCTCCCCCTCTGTCGAGCCGCAGCTGCCGTGTCCGGCGCAGGCTGGTTGCCGGACGCGCGATCCGCTTCCGTAGAAGTGGTCTACCCGGGGTCGATCAGCGGTCGCCGGCCGGGGCTACCGGCTGCGCGGCGCCGATCGAATCGTACTTCACGAGGTCTTCCTGCGACTGCCCGCCGCCGAGGTCGGTGGGACGGGACTCGTAGGTGGGCGTGGCCGCGCCGCCCAGGATCATCGCGGCTTCGTCTTCGTTCAGGGGCTGGAACATCTCGCTGCTGAGGGACTCGAGCTTGGTCATGGTCGTAGCCCTTTCCGGTAAGAGGGGTCAGGCACGGAACCGATTCGATGCTGCGGCTCTATGGCGCATAGTAAGCGCATAAAATCCGCTGTCAAGAAAAAACAAATGGCCGATTAAGCTCTATTCTTGATACGAGTATGAAGTAGCGTATGGTATTATGGCATATATTTCGAACTAAAGGTTGCTACAAATGAGTGCGGCACCCTGACAAAAGATATAGAACAGTATTAAGTTAAGACCGATTATGGTAGGGTCAAGCGACTGACGATTTTTCCAAGTCCACCAGGCGCTGAAGCGGGCAGAGCGCCACTCGTACCGGTTGCGATCTGCTACCTTCACCTGTAGCTGCAGCCGCGCCGGCTCATTCCGCGCCTGAAGTGCACGAGCCAACGCGCGTCTGCCACCACGTCCAGATGCTCTCCGGTGCGGCGCTCGCGAAAGCGGCGGACCGGTGGTAGCTTGGCGGGCTCAACGACGGTTTTTTCCGCATCCATCGCGGGTCGACTCGAGCGCCAGAGCGGACACGTGTTCAACAAGATCCTGATCGCCAACCGGGGCGAGATCGCCCTTCGCGTGATCCGCGCGGCGCACGAGCTGGGGGTGAAGGCGGTCGCCGTCTACTCGGAGCCCGACCGCCTGGCGCCCCACGTGCTCGCCGCCGACGAGGCGTACCTGATCGGCCCGGCGCCCAGCGCGCAGAGCTACCTGCGCGGCGACGTGCTGATCGACGTTGCCAGGCGCAGCGGCGCCGAGGCGATCCACCCCGGCTACGGCTTCCTCAGCGAGCGCGCGCACTTCATCCAGGCGGTGCGCGACGCGGGGCTGGTGTTCATCGGCCCCAGCCCCGACGCGGTCACGGCGATGGGCGACAAGACCGAGGCCCGCTCGCGGATGATCGACGCGGGCGTGCCGGTGGTCCCCGGGACCAAGGAGGCGCTGGCCGACTCGGCGCAGGCGAGGGCCGTGGCGGGGGAGATCGGCTACCCCGTGCTGCTCAAGGCCGCGGCCGGCGGCGGCGGCAAGGGGATGCGCGTGGTGCGCTCGGACGACGAGATCGAGCGCGCCTTCAACGCGGCGGGGAACGAGGCGCTGGCGGCGTTCGGCGACCGCGCGGTGTACATCGAGAAGTACCTCGAGGGCCCGCGCCACATCGAGATCCAGCTCCTGGCCGACCGCCACGGCAACACGCTGCACCTGGGCGAGCGCGAGTGCTCCATCCAGCGCCGCCACCAGAAGCTGATCGAAGAGGCGCCCTCGGCCGTGCTGACGCCCGAGGAGCGGGACGCGATGGGGCGGATGGCGGTCGCCGCCGCGCGCGCGGTCGACTACGAGGGCGCGGGGACGGTGGAGTGCCTGTACCACCACGGCGAGTTCTTCTTCCTGGAGATGAACACGCGCATCCAGGTGGAGCACCCCGTGACCGAGCTGGTGACCGGCGTGGACCTGGTGCAGTGGCAGATCCGCGTCGCCGCGGGCGAGGCGCTGACGTTCACGCAGGACGACGTGCGCTTCGACGGCCACGCCATCGAGTGCCGCATCACCTCGGAGGATCCGTACAACTCCTTCCTCCCCTCCACCGGCCGCATCGGCGAGCTCACCATCCCCGGCGGCCCCGGCGTGCGCTGGGACGGCGGGATCGCGACCGGGGTGGAGGTGGGGCTGTCGTACGATCCCATGCTGGCCAAGCTGATCGTGCACGCCCCCACCCGCATCGAGGCGGTGGACCGGATGAAGCGGGCCCTGCTGGAGCTGCGCATCGACGGCGTGGACACCAGCGTCCCCTTCCACCTGCGGGTGATGGACGAGCCCGACTTCCGCGCCGGCAACCTCTCCATCCGCTACCTGGAGGAGCACGAGTCGCTGCTCGCAGAGCCCGCGTCGGACGAGTCGGTGCGCGTGGCCGCGCTGGCCGCCGCGCTGCTGGAGGAGGAGCGCCGGCAGATGCGCACCGTGGCGCGCCCCGCCACCGCCGCGTCGGGCGACGGCGGGAGCCGGTGGCGGTCGATGGGGTGGACCGGGCGGTGAGCGACCGTCGCGGCGGGCGGGGCGCGGGGCCGGGGGGACGGGGTGGGTCCGGCGGACGCCCGGGGCCCGGGGGACGCGGTCCGGGTGGACGCGGGGGGGCCGGGGGACGTGGGACGGGATCCGACGCGCGTCCCCGCCGCCCGCCGCAGCCGGTGGAGGTGCGCATCGACTCCATCGCGGCGGGCGGGGAAGGGGTGGGGCGGCTGGCGGACGGCCGCGTCACCTTCGTCCACCGCACCGCGCCCGGCGATCGGGTGCAGGTCGCGCTGACGGAGCGGAAGGAGCGCTGGACGCGCGGGCGGCTGCTGCGGGTCATCGAGCCGTCGCCCGAGCGCCGCGAGCCGCCGTGCCCGTACTACGCGCGCTGCGGCGGGTGCACGCTGGAGCACATGGACTACGCCGCGCAGCTCCGCGCCAAGGCCCGCATCGTGGCCGACGCGCTGACGCGGATCGGCGGGCTTGCCGTCGAGACGCCGGAAGTCGTGCCGTCACCCAGCGCGTTCCGCTACCGCAACCGCGTGTCGTTCGCGCTGCGGCGGGCGGAGCACGGGCGCGTGCTGGCCGGCTTCCACGCGCTCGGCGAGCCCGACGAGATCGTTGACCTGGACGGCGCCTGCCTCCTCCCCGAAGAGCCGATCGCCCGCGTGTGGGACGCGCTCCGTCGCGAGTGGGGCTCCGACGCGCAGCGCCTTCCCAGCGGCGCCACGCTGCGGCTCACCCTGCGCGCCAGCGCCGCCGGCGAGGTGTCGCTGCTGGTGGAGGGGGGATACGGCCCGGGGCGGCCGGACGAGCTGGTGGCGCGCGTCCCCGGCCTGGTCTCCGTCTGGCACCGCCCGCGCGAGGCCGACCCCGAGCTGATCGCCGGCGCGCCGGGATTGCCGGAGACGTGGGGCGACGAGACGGTGGAGCTCTCCGGCGCCGCGTTCCTGCAGGTGAACCGCGGCGCCGCCGCGCTGCTGGAGGCGCACGTGGCGGAGCTGGCGGGGGACGTCGGTGGGCTGCGGATCGTGGACGCGTACTGCGGCGTCGGCTTCCACGCGCGGCGCCTCGCGCGGGCGGGCGCGAGCGTGGTGGGGATCGAGCTGGACCCGCGCGCGGTGGAGGAGGCCACGCGCGCCGCGCCGAAGGGCGCGCGCATCCTCGAGGGTCCCGTCGAGGCGCTGATCCGCGCGGAGCTCCCGGCCGATCTCGTCATCCTCAACCCGCCGCGCGCGGGCGTGCATGGGGACGTGGCCGACGCGCTGGTGCAGGCGCCGGCGGCTCAGATCATCTACATCTCCTGCAACCCGGCCACGCTCGCCCGCGACCTGAAGCGCATGGGCGACGCTTACCGCCTGTCGTCCGTCCGCTCCTTCGACCTGTTCCCGCAGACGGCGCACGTGGAGACGGTGGTGCTGCTGGAGGCCGCCGCGTCGTAGCCGTTTCGCGCGGGGCCGATGAGAACGGGCCGCGGGGACACGTCGTCCCCGCGGCCCGCTTCGCTCCGGTCCGCGGCGAGCGCCAGGATGGGATGCCGTGCTCGTCAGCAGGCCTCGCCGCCCTCGGTGATGCACGCCCACACCGGGCTCATGCAGAAGCACGTGTACTCGCAGGTGGCCATGCAGGTATCTTCGCACGACGGTTCGCGCGAGTAGCACGGGGACTCGCTGAAGCAAGCGTCCCCGCATTGCATCGGCCCGGCCGAGCTGTACTCCAGTCCTCTGACCGTCCCGCCCGCCGCCCGCTCGGCGGCTACGCTGAACGACTCCACTTCGAGCGCATCGATCGTCAGCTTCAGCTTGTTCATCCGTCCTCCACGATAGGTGGGAGCTACGTTCGCGCAGGGATAAGCAACCCTGCTTGTGTCGGCGTGAAATGATTGTAGCCAACGAATCCGGTCGCAGCTAGACGGTTGCCGCGACCGGATGTCGGACGGGTTCGCGCGCGCTCGACCCGGTGGCTCAGCCTGGCGACCGGCACTTCTGGTGGTGGCACGTCGGGTGGCAGGTGGCACCCATCGGGCAGGTGCCGTGGCACGACTCGTAGCTGTAGCACTCGGTCGGGAAAGCCTCGCACGTCATGCCGCAGGTGTGGTTGCCGCACGCCGTGAGACCATTCGTCTGCGGATTCGCCACGGGGCATTCCGGGCGTTCCGTCTTCGCCCTGTTCGCCAGCACGGTGCCGCAGGTGATGGGCGAAACGTCCGTGGTGAACGAGCAGACCTGTATCGCGTCCAGGTCCAGCGTGAGCTTGCGCATGGTTCGTGGTGCGGGAGGTGAGCGCTCGGCGACGAAGCGTGCGCCGCATGATTGCGTCGCGAAGCGTGAGCGTCAACTGCTTCGCGACGCGGCGCATTCGGCCGGGGCTTGCGGCGCCCCGGTCCGTCCGGCAGGTTGGCGCCCTGGCCGGCTGCTTCGCACTCCAGCAATGACGGATCTCGAGGGATGAAGTACTTCGTGACGGTGGGCGACCGCGGGGTGGAGGTGGACCTGGGCGGCGCCCAGCCCGTGGTGGACGGCACCCCGGTGGAGGCCCGGATGGTGCAGCTCCCCGGTACGCACGTGCGCAGCCTGGAGGTGGACGGCCGCTCGCATACGTTGAGCGCCAAGCCCGGCGACCGCCGCGGGCGCTGGCAGATCGCGCTGGGCCGCGAGCGCTTCAGCGTGGAGGCGGTGGACGAGCGCACCCGCGCCATCCGCGAGATGACCGGCGGCGAGGCGGCCGAGGCCGAGAAGGTGGTGACCGCGCCCATGCCCGGCCTGGTGCTGAAGATCGAGGTGGAGCTGGGCCAGGCGGTGAAGGCCGGCCAGGGCGTGGTGATCGTGGAAGCGATGAAGATGGAGAACGAGCTGAAGGCGCCCGCCGATGGCGTGGTGGCGAAGATCCTGGTATCCGAGCGCCAGACGGTGGAGAAGGGCGCCACGCTGATCGTGCTGGAGTAGGAACGGCAGGGGACAGGGAAACGAGACGGGGGACAGCAAGCGCTGGATCGGGATCGGCGCGATACGCCATCTTTCGTCGCCGCCCCGCCGCCCCGCCGCCCCTGACCCCGAGTCTCCGCCTCGCGCCCTGCAGGCTGTCCCCTGTCCCCTGTACCCTCGCCCCTGGAGTTCCGAGATGTACCGCACCATCGCCGACTTCGATCGCGACTGGATCCGCGAGACCGACGTCACCCTGTCCGTGCTGCGCAACCTGACCGATGCCTCGCTGGACCAGCGCGTGTCGCCGGAGGGGCGCACCGCCGGCCGGCTCGCCTGGCACCTGGCGCAGACCATCCCCGAGATGATGGGGCACGCGGGGATCAAGGGCTTGGACGGCCCGGGCGAGGACGAGCCGGTCCCCGCGTCGGCGGCCGAGATCGTGGAGGCGTACGAGCGGGCGGCGCGCTCGGTGAACGAAGCCGCGTGCTCGCAGTGGAGCGACGACGAGCTGCCGGAGGACATCCCCATGTACGGGGAGATGTGGCCCAAGGGGCAGACGCTGATGGTGCTGATCATGCACCAGGCCCACCACCGCGGCCAGCTCACGGTGCTGATGCGCCAGGCGGGGCTGAAGGTGCCCGGGTGCTACGGCCCCGCGGCCGAGGAGTGGGCGGCGATGGGGATGCCCGCGCTGGCCTGAGACCTGCCGAAGGGCGCCGACTCCGGCGCCCTTTCTCGTTTTGATGGACTTCGATCCCCGCGATGCCGATCACCCCCGCGCACGCCGCCGCCGCCTGGCCGCTGCACCACGCCTTCCGCCGGCTTCCCGCGGCGGCGCTGGTGATCGGGACGATGGCGCCGGACCTGGAGTACGTGCTGCGGATGAAGCCCTACGGCAAGTTCGGCCATACGCCGCTGGGGCTGTTCGTCTTCTGTCTCCCCCTCACGCTGCTGCTGTGGTGGGCGTGGCGCGAGGCGATCCGACCGTCGCTCTCCCCGCTGCTTCCGCCCCGCCTCCACGCCGCCGCCGAGGCCCCGCCGCCCGGCCGCGCCACCGACGCCGTGCCGCTGGCCATGGTGGCCGCGCTGATCGGCGCCGCCACGCACATCCTGTGGGACGGTTTCACGCACGACACCGGGTGGGCGGTGCTGCTCTTTCCGGTGATGCTGGAGGCGCCGGCCCGCGTCCCCGGATACCCGTGGTTCGCGCTGGCCCAGTACGCCAGCTCGCTGGTGGGCGGGCTGATCACCCTGCTGTGGATCGTGCGCGAGTGGCGCCGCTGGCCGGCCGACGCGCGGCGGTTCGCGCCCGGGCAGCGGGCACGGCTGGTGCGCGTGGCGCTCTTCATCCTGGCCGTGTCGCTCGCCGTGGGCGCGGTGAACGCCAGCTTCGCCGCGCAGTGGACCGGTCGCGCGGGCCGGGCGGCGGTGGGCACCATCGCCGGCCTCGGCGTGGCACTCACCATCCACGCGATGTGGGCCGCGTCACGGGGAAGGGTGAGCGCGCGGGACTCCTGACTCGCCGGTGGGGGCCACGGAGGGATCAACGTGGCTCGATTCCTCTGGGAATATGCGAGTGAACTCGCCGCTACAACGGCACGCAGTCCGCCTTCGCGGCGCCTTCGCGGACTTCAACGGCGGATTTGCGCCAGTCCCCAACGACCTGGCGTGCTGACCTTTTGATCGCGGGACCGAGCCGCGGGTGCTGCAACCGAGCCGTTGAAGCCTCGCGCAGTTTGCGAGGCTTTTCGTAGTTGTTGCTGCGGCTTCAGCCGCCGGTCAGTGAGGACTGTGGAACCTCACCGTCCGACAGTCGCGATGTATCTTACGATATATCTTGACTACCGATATATCGTAACGTTATATCTTGATCGTCCAGTGCTGGACGTGAACTCCGCATCCCCACGGGGAGAGAGGAAGGAAGAATGTTCGGTCGACATCATCACCGCGGGCCGCAGTGGTGCGGGCCGCGCGGGCGGGGCGGCTTCGGCGGGGGGTGGGGTTTCGCGTTCGGACCCGGGCCGGGAGCGGGCGGGCAGTGGGGTGGCGGGCCGGGGCGCGGCAGGATGTTCGGCCAC
>Ga0190275_10002379_pt1 | contig 13541 bp, 13 predicted proteins | sample Popmic550T_FD_133745 | JGI IMG/M metagenome (GOLD analysis project Ga0190275, IMG submission 133745) | Populus adjacent soil microbial communities from riparian zone of Yellowstone River, Montana, USA - 550 T | ecosystem: Environmental > Terrestrial > Soil > Riparian zone > Trees stand | place... | reverse complement strand
GCGTGCCGGTGCTCACCGATGTCGATGAAGCCGCACAGGTGGCGGCGGTTAAAGAAGTCGCCGACATCCTGCAAATCCCTCCGTTTCTGTGCCGTCAGACGGCTTTTGTCGCCGCCGTCGCCCAGTCCGGCAGAGTCGTCAACGTCAAGAAGGGGCAATTTCTCGCGCCCTGGGACATGGGCAACGTCATCGACAAGATTCTCGCCACCGGTAACCAGCAGATCCTTGTCACCGAGCGCGGCGCGTCATTTGGTTATAATAACTTAGTTTCCGACATGCGCTCCCTCGTGGTGATGCGCGAGATGGGCTATCCCGTGGTCTTCGATGCGACACACAGTTTGCAGTTGCCGGGCGGATTGGGCACCGCTTCCGGCGGCGAGCGAAAGTATATCCCCGCCCTGGCGCGCGCCGGTGTGGCCACCGGCATCGATGCGCTATTCATGGAAGTGCATGAAAATCCCGATCAGGCGTTGAGCGATGGGCCCAATTCTTTGGCGTTGGTAAACTTTGAAGCCTTGATCAGCAAGGTTAAGGAGATCGACGCTCTGGTCAAAGGGCTTTGATACCGTGAACAAGCAAACCGTTCTAAGTCGTGCCGCCGAGGTTTTGCGGATGGAGGCTCACGGGCTGTTGTCCGTCATCGATCAGCTGGATGAAAATTTCATCCGCGCGGTCGAGATGATGCAAGTTTGCAAGGGCAAGGTTGTCGTGACCGGTGTCGGCAAATCGGGCCTGATCTGCGCCAAAATCGCTGCGACCTTGTCGAGCACCGGCACGCCGGCGTTTTATCTCCATTCCGGCGACGCTGTGCACGGCGATCTCGGCATGGTGATGCCCGACGATATCGTGGTTGCGGTTTCCAAAAGCGGCGAGACCGACGAGATCCTCAAGCTGCTGCCCCATTTCAAACACCATGGCCTTAAGCTGATCGTGATCACCGGCAATCCCGAGTCGACTCTCGCGAAAGCGGGTGACTTGGTGCTCAACGTTCGCGTTAAGGAGGAGGCCTGTCCCCTCGGCTTGGCGCCGACCACCAGCACCACGGTGGCGCTGGCCATGGGCGACGCCCTCGCGGTAGTTTTACTCGAGCAGAAAGGCTTTAATCAAGCGGACTTCGCCATGCGCCATCCCGGCGGTATCCTCGGCCGCAAGCTGCTCTTGCGGGTTGAAGATTTGATGTTTCGCGACACGCGATTACCGTTGGTTCGGGAGACCACCAGCATAAAAAGCGCGCTTTTTGAGATCACCGCGAAGCGCCTCGGTGTCACCGGAGTAACTAACGAAAAAGATCAGCTCATCGGTATTCTAACCGACGGTGATTTACGGCGAGGGTTGGAGAAGAAGGGGGAAATTCTCTCCTTGCCGGCAAAGGATTTAATGACGCGCAATCCCAAAACTATTCCCGCGGACACTTTAGCCAGCGAGGCAGTTGCGGTCATGGAAAATTTTTCGATAACTTCATTATTTGTGCTCGAGCATGAGACCAAGAAACCGGTCGGTATCGTTCATTTGCACGATCTAATCAAAGCCGGCCTCTAGCGTCTCACCGTGAAAGTCTTTCCCGTCTCGCTACGCCGAAAGGCGGCGAACATAAAATTGCTGCTGTTGGACGTCGACGGTGTGCTCACCGACGGGCGGATCATCATCGATGACCGCGGTGTCGAGAGCAAACATTTTCATGTTCGCGATGGTCATGGAATCGTGCTTTTAAAACGCAGCGGCATTGAGGTGGGTTTTATCACTGGACGCTCGTCTCCCGTCGTTGGTCAGCGCGCCAAGGAGTTGCAGGTCACGCTGCTATTCCAGGGTGTGCAAGATAAGCTGCGGGTCTATGAACGGATCAAAAAGAAGCGCGGTCTGTCCGACGGGCAGATTGCCTATGTCGGCGACGATATCGTCGATATACCGGTGCTGCGGAGGGTGGGTTTGGCGGTAATGGTTAGCGATGGTTCGGCAGAACTTAAGCCGATTGCTGACTACGTTACCGTGGCTCGGGGCGGTATGGGCGCGGTACGCGAAGTCGCCGAGTTGATTCTAATGGCCCATAATAAATGGTCGCACTAATTTCTGATTGGGGCAAAATTACCAATCAGACCAGAAGCTTATCCAATGACGAAGCAAATATCGTGCCTAATCCTTTACAGGAATTCCTAAGAGTGGTAATTTGCATCTACTTTGGTGAACTGATTATGCGTAAAACTCGACGGGCGATCTTACTTGCGGTGATTTTGCTCTCTCTAGGGGGGGTGGCTTTCAAGGTCGCCGAAGTAGTCCAGAAGATGAACATAGGTGAAGTAAAAGATCCCGTTGCTGTGCTCAATGCTTTGCCGGATACCGTTTTGCAAATCAAGGATTTTCATCGCGCCAAGATCGAAAATGGCCGCAAGGTATGGGAACTTTTCGGCGATGAGGCGAATTACCTCAAAGACAAGCGAGAAGCGGTGATCAAGCGGCCGCGCTTTCTCTACTACGATAAAAAGGATGAGACGGCGGAAACCTCAGCCGAAGCGGCGCATATTTTCCTGAATGAGAAGGATCTCGAGAGGCTGGAACTCAAGGGCGCGGTCCGGGTCGCTATGAAGGGTTACGTGCTGACTTCGGAATTGGCCAACTACGTGCCCGCCAAGGAGCAAATCTTGTTACCGAGCCGAACTCAGGTTGTTGGCGAAGGCATTTCAATTGAAGGTGCGAGCATGGAAGTGGAATTGGAGGATAAGAAGATTCGTATGGTGCGTGACGTCAAGACTAAGATCGAGCCGGATAAACTTGCCAAGAAAAAATCCAAAACCGCCAGCCCAAAGATCGGGGGATGACATGATCTGGAAAATCCTCCCGGCGATCGTATTGGGAGCATTCTTGACGGGTTCCTTTGCTGCCACGCGAGCCGAGGCGGCGGCGGATGGGAAAAAGTCGGTCAACGCCTTCGAATTCAATAAAAAGGATCCGATCTACATCACCGCCGACTGGATGGAAGTCGATCAGGCGAAGAGCACTATCGTTTACAAAGGCCGGGTTGTTGCCGTGCAGTCCGACATGACCATGCGCAGTGACGCGCTCATCGCTTACTACGATCCTGAGATGAAGCAGATGAAACAAATCGTCCTGGATGGCAAAGTCAATGCAACTCAAGGCACGCGTGTTGCCACCGGCGATCGAGCTGTTTTCGACGATAAAGCCAAGACGGTCACCCTTACCGGCAACCCGGTGATGCGCCAAGGCAATAATCAGGTCAGTGGTGCGAAGGTAGTCTATTTTATCGAGCAAGATCGCGCCATGGTCGAAAGCGACGGCAAGACGAGAGTCTCGGCGACAATATTCCCAGAAGAGTTGAAGGCCCGGGAGCAGGGAGATGCCAAGTCCCAATGAGCGAGCTCAAAGCAGTGTCGGTTGCCAAAGCCTACGGGGGCCGACGGGTGGTCGATGGCATCAGCTTGGCGGTGCACGGCGGCGAAGTGGTTGGTTTGTTAGGCCCCAACGGGGCCGGTAAGACAACTACGTTTCATATGATGGTGGGTTTAGTTCAGCCCGATGAGGGGCAAGTGTTATTGAACGAAGACGATCTCACTGATGAACCGATCTACCAGCGAGCCCGCGCCGGGATAAGCTACCTGCCGCAGGAATCCTCGGTATTTCGCCGTCTCACGGTCGAGCAGAATTTGCTGGCGATCCTGCAAACTCTCAATTTGACCGGTGTCGACCAAAAAGAACGGGCCGGCGGGCTGATGAAGATGCTCGGCGTGAGTCACCTCGCGACGCATAAGGCGTTTACCTTATCCGGTGGCGAACGGCGGCGCGTCGAGATTGCCAGAGCGTTGGTGCTCTCGCCATTTTTTCTCCTGCTCGACGAACCTTTTACCGGCATCGATCCCATCGCCGTGGCGGAGATCCAAAAAATCGTTCGCAACCTCGTTACCAGCGGCATCGGCATTTTGATCACCGATCATAACGTCAGAGAGACGTTGGGTATCTGTGACAGGGCTTACATCGTCAACCAAGGGACGATCTTGGAGGAGGGCTCGCCGCAATTCATTGCTGCCAGCCCCAAAGCACGAAAATTTTATTTGGGAGAAGGCTTTAAGTTCTAACCATGGCAGGTCTAAATCTACATCAAGTTCAGAAGCTGGCTCAGACGCTGGTGATGACACCGCAGTTACAGCAGGCGATCAAGTTATTGCAGTTGTCCCGCGTCGAGCTCGAAGAGATGGTTCTGAAGGAGCTGCAAGAAAATCCAGCTCTCGAAGAGGGCGCCACGGACGAGCCCGAAGTCGCCGAGCCATCGCGCGCCGAAACCAAGAGCGAACCGACAGAAGAGTTCGCCGAATTGGTGGCGCCCCGCGAGCCCAACACGGTGGATAAGATCGGCACGTTGGATTGGCAAGAGTATATCGATAGCCATTCCAACGGCGTGCACAGCTCGCTCACCGCCGAGGCGATGTCCGACGATGGCGATTCTCCGCCGTCGTGGGAAAATAGCCTAACTAAGAAAACTTCCTTGGAAGATCATCTGATTTGGCAGTTGCGTTTGTCGAAAATCAGCGAACGGGAATCGAATATAGGCTTCTACATCATCCAGAATATCAGTGAGAATGGTTATCTCGCTCTAACCATCGATGAAGTTTGCAGTGCTGTGGAATGTACTCCCGCGGAAGCGGAAGCGGTGCTCAAACGCATCCAATTTTTCGATCCGGTGGGGGTCGCCGCGCGGGACCTGCGCGAGTGTCTTCTGGTGCAACTGGAAAACCTAAAGCTCAAGGATAGCCTGGCGGCGCGCATCGCCGACGGTTACCTGAATTATCTCGAGTCGAAGCGCTATGAAAAGCTCGCGAAAGATCTCGGCGTCTCCGTCGACGAGATCGCCGACGCGGCGCATTTGATCGCTTCGCTGGAACCGAAGCCGTCCCGTGGTTTCGAGCAAGACGATGTGCGCACCGTGCTGCCCGATGTTTTCGTCGAGAAAATCAGCGGCGAATGGGTGATTTATCTAAACGACGACGGCGTGCCGCGGCTGCGCGTGAGCTCGCTCTATCGCCGCATGGCCGGGCAAGAAGGGGCCGAAGAAGAGCAAGCGCGGCAGTACCTGCAGGAAAAGGTTCGGGCGGCGACCTGGCTGATTAAGAGCATTCAACAGCGCCAGGCGACGCTGATGAAGGTCACCCAGAGCATATTCAAATTTCAGGAAGAGTTCCTCGATCATGGCGTTAGCCATTTAAAACCCATGGTGTTGCGCCAGGTCGCCGATGATATTTCTATGCACGAATCAACGGTGAGCCGGGCGACGGCGAATAAATACGTCCATACTCCCCAAGGATTGTTCGAGCTCAAGTTTTTCTTTCAGAGCGGCTTAATGAGCCGGGGCGGCGACGATGTCGCCAGCGAGAGCGTCAAGGAAAAAATTCGCGCGATCGTTGCCGGCGAAGATCCGCGCAAGCCTTACAGCGACCAGCATATTGCCGCGATGCTATCCGACGATTCCATCGAAATCGCCCGCCGCACCGTCGCTAAGTACCGCGAAGCCATGGGCGTCCTGCCGTCGTCCAAGCGGCGCCATTTTATCCGCAAGTAGCCGGATAGGAATTGAGCCGGGGATGACCAGCATTCAAGTCCTGTTGCATTTCGCCAAGCCGAGCCGATTCTGGCTGTGCAATAATCAGAGCCACCGCGGCTCGGCGACAAAAGGAAAAGTTTGTGAAGATTACCGATTTTCTCAGTGTGGATACCGTCATCCCCGCGCTCGTCAACCGCGACAAAGGCTCGGCGTTGGAAGAACTCGCCGCTGGGTTAGCCTCCAAGCACCCGAACTTAGAGCAAAAACAAGTTCTCACCGTGCTTCAGGAGCGGGAACGGATCAGTTCGACGGCGATCGGGGATGGCGTGGCGATACCCCATGGCAAACTACCTGGCTTAGATAAGATCTATGGCATGTTTGCGCGCAGTCCGGCGGGCGTCGACTTCAATTCTCTCGATGGCGGCCCAACTCACCTGTTTTTTGTCCTGATCGCTCCGGAGAATGCCGCCGCCGATCACTTAAAAGCGCTGGCACGCATTTCACGCTTGTTGAAGGACGAATCCTTCCGCAAGCATTTAATGACTGCTTGCACAGACCAGGAGCTGTTCCAACTGATTAGCGCGGCAGACGACAAATTCTAATTCTAATTCAAATTCTAGCATGGCCAACGGCTTAGAGATCTTTATTATCACCGGTCTTTCCGGTTCCGGTAAGAGCTTTGCGATACGCGCTCTCGAAGACAACGGCTTTTTTTGCGTCGATAATCTACCGGCGCCGCTAATCCCGAAATTCGTCGAGCTTTGCCAAGGTTACCAGGAAGACATCATGCGCATCGCCTTGGGGGTCGATTTGCGCGGCAGTCAATTTCTGCGAGCATTGCCGGAGGTGTTGACCGATGTGCGCGGCGGCGGTCATCACGTTCAAGTGCTGTTTTTCGACGCTTCCGATGACGTGTTGTTGCGCCGTTTCAGCGAGACCCGGCGGCCTCACCCCTCCGCCGCCGGTGGTTCCGTTCAGGACGGTATTGCGCGGGAGCGCACCGCCTTGGAGTCGATTCGTGCTTTGGCTGACAAAGTGATCGATACCAGCGATTTCAATGTGCATGAGCTCAAGCGCGAAATGGAGCAGCAATTTTGCGATGCCCCATCGGCGCGCCGCATGACGTTGTTTCTAACTTCTTTCGGATATAAGTTCGGGATTCCCCATGACACCGATGTGATCCTCGACGTGCGCTTCCTGCCCAATCCGTATTTCGTCAACGAGTTGCGCGGTAAGAGCGGCCTCGACCGGGAAGTGGAGCAGTATGTCCTGGCCAATCCGGAAACTCGCGCCTTTCTCGACCGTCTTTATGCGCTCTTGGAGTTTACCTTGCCGCTGTACGAACGTGAGGGCAAAAGCAGCTTGACTCTGGGGCTCGGATGCACCGGCGGCCGCCACCGTTCCGTGGCGCTGGTGGAAGAACTGAAGAAGCGTTTCGGTGGCGGCAGCTTGCGCATTCATGTCAAACACCGCGACATCGATAAATAACTTATGAGCAAAGTTGTCAAGAAAGTCGAAATCAAGAATAAATTGGGAGTGCATGCGCGCGCAGCCGCTCTGCTGGTCCAAACCGTAAACAAATTTTCCGCTCAAATCAATTTTTCCGCTGACGGGCAAACTACCGATGGACGGAGCATTTTGGGGGTGATGTCCTTGGGCGTTCCGCAGGGCAGCAAGATTCAAATTGAGGCCACCGGCGAAGATGCCGAAAAGGCGGTAAAAGCGCTCGAAAAGCTCATCGATGCGCGCTTCAACGAGAGCGAATAAGGTTGTATCGCTACCCACGATCCGATAATATTCTCAGATTGTAATTTTCGATTCCTAGAACATTGGAGGTCTCGCTGATGGCCGGCAAAAATTTCTTATTCACTTCGGAGTCCGTTTCGGAAGGGCATCCGGATAAGTTATGCGATCAAGTATCCGATGCCATACTCGACGCTCACCTTGCCGGGGACCCCGATAGCCGCGTCGCCTGCGAGAGCTTAGCCAAGACTGGCATGGTTGTCGTTGCCGGTGAAATCACCAGTAAGACCAAAGTTCCTTATGTCGATATCGTCCGCGAAGTAGTGCGCGATATCGGCTACACGGATTCGTCGATGGGTTTCGATGGCAACACCTGTGCGATTCTCACCGCCATCGAGCAACAGTCGCCGGATATTTCTCAGGGGGTAACCGAAGGCCAAGGTCTGCACAAGGAACAGGGCGCTGGCGATCAAGGCATGATGTTCGGTTATGCCTGCGACGAGACGCCGGAGCTGATGCCGTTGCCGATTCAGATGGCGCATAGCCTGGTTCATTATCTTGCCAAAATTCGGAAAGGCGGTGAAGCTTATTTTCTCCGTCCCGATAGCAAATCCCAGGTTACCGTCGAGTATCGTGACGGCAAGCCGGTCAAAGTGAAAAACGTCGTAATCTCGACCCAGCACAGCGCCGATGTCGAGTACGCCAAACTGCGCGAGACGATCATCGACGGCGTCATCAAAGCCGTGATTCCAGGCGAGTATCTGGACAAAGACACAATTTTTCACGTCAACCCGACGGGCCGGTTCGTTGTCGGCGGCCCGCAGGGGGATTGCGGTCTAACCGGTCGCAAAATTATCGTCGACACCTATGGCGGCATGGGCCGCCATGGCGGCGGCGCCTTTTCGGGTAAGGACCCGTCGAAGGTCGACCGCAGCGCCGCTTATATGGCGCGCTACGTCGCGAAGAACATCGTCGCTGCCGAGTTGGCCCAACGCTGCGAAGTACAGCTGGCTTATGTCATCGGTGTGGCGCAGCCGGTTTCGGTGCTCGTCGATACCTTCGGCACCGCGGCGATTCCAGAAGAGAAGATCGCCAAAATCGTCCAAGACAGTTTCGATCTCAGTCCCAAGGGAATCATTCTAGCCCTCGATCTAAAACGGCCGATCTATCGTGCTACGGCGGCCTACGGCCACTTCGGCCGGGCTCGGGAAGAAGGCGTGTGGACGTGGGAAAAAACCGATCGCGCAGCCGATCTCGAGAAAGCGGCTGGGCGGGTCTAGCGACCGCACGCCTGGCGCTCTGACAGATCATTTCATACTCGGAACCACAGTATGCTCGCAGGGTGCGCTAAGCGCACGCTTTGTGTTGCCGGTAATTGCTGAACTAATTTTTTATTACGACAAACTGACGAGAGGAAATCGACAAAATGGCAGGAAAGAAATACGACGTAAAAGATATGCGCATGGCCGATGGTGGGCGTAAGCGGATTCTCTGGGCCGGCCAGGATATGCCAGTGCTGCAGCGGGTGAAAGAGCGTTTCGCCAAGGAAAAACCGTTGCGCGGCATGCGTTTCTCCGCTTGCTTGCATGTCACCGCCGAGACCGCGAACTTGGTGCAAGCTCTCAAAGCCGGCGGCGCCGACGTGGTCCTCTGTGCTTCCAATCCGCTATCGACCCAGGACGATGTCGCGGCATCGTTGGTGAAGCACGATAAGATTCCGACCTACGCGATCAAAGGCGAAGACAACAAATCCTATTACCGCCATCTGCGCGCCGCCCTCGATCACAAGCCAGTCATTACTATGGATGACGGCGCCGATTTGGTTTCTTTACTGCACACCGGCTACGCCCATTTGCTGCCCAACTTAGTGGCGAGCATGGAAGAGACCACCACGGGCGTGATTCGTTTGCGCGCTCTGGAAAAAGACGGTGCATTGAAGATTCCCGTCATCGCCGTCAACGACGCTGCGACCAAGCACCTATTCGATAACCGCTATGGCACCGGCCAGTCGACCATCGATGGCGTGATTCGCGCTACCGATATGCTGATCGCGGGCAAACGCGTAGTGGTCGCCGGCTACGGTTGGTGTGGCAAAGGGGTGGCGTCGCGGGCCCGCGGCATGGGCGCCAAAGTAGTTGTCACCGAAGTCGACCCGGTGCGCGCCTTGGAAGCCGCCATGGACGGACTCGAAGTAATGACCATGAGAGAAGCGGCGCGGGTCGGCGATCTCTTCATCACTTTGACTGGCGATAAGCATGTGATCGCCGAAGAACATCTCAAACTGATGAAAAGCGGCGCGGTGGTCTGTAACTCCGGCCACTTCGATATCGAGATCGATATCAAGGCGCTGACCAAGATGGCGACGCGGGTCGAGAAAAATGTCCGCAATTTCGTCGACGCCTACGTGCTGCCGGGCGGCCGAAGAATTTACTTGATCGGCGAAGGCCGACTGGTGAACCTGGCCGCGGCCGAAGGCCACCCGGCTTCGGTCATGGATATGAGCTTCGCGACTCAGGCATTAGCTTCGGAGTGGGCGGTGAAAGCGCGGAAGACTCTCACCCCGAAAGTCTACGAAGTGCCGGTGGCGGTGGAGAACTGGGTCGCGAAGTTAAAACTTGGCTCCATGGGCATTCGCATCGACACTCTCACCAAAGACCAGCAGCACTATCTAACTTCTTGGGATCACGGCACATAAGCTCGATTTGTTATTGATTCCAAAGGCTCTGCCGGCTCGATCGCTGTCGGAGCCTTTTTTATTTTGTAATTTGGAATCTGTAATTTGAAATCTTTCAGCCCAGCTTGACGAGCAGTATCGCATCGGACTAATAATTCGCTAGCTCATGACAATTGGCATTATGCTGAAGGAGGTCCCATGTCTGCAGTGCAAAAGTTTATCGCGTCCGCACGCCAGCTTCACGCCGATGAAAGCGATCCGGCAAAACGCTGGGAGAAGATGACCCCTCTCCTGGAGGAGCTGATCGCCGATCCGGCGGTGAGGGAACAGTCGAAGCAGTGGCCCGATTGTTCTCAGGGCGGCGAGCGCGCTGAAAACCTACTTTTCTATGAGGATCCCGACTACAAATTCGTCATCAACGGCTTGATCAAGGCGCCGCACACGCGCACGGCGATCCACGACCACGCCCATAATTGGACGCTTTACGGCGTCCTCGACGGTTCCGAATCCATTGAGCGTTATGAACGGATCGATGACCAGTCGAAGCCAGACTACGCCGAGGTACGCAAATCGGTAAACGTCAAAGTGAGTGCCGGCAAGATCGACCTGGTGCCGCCCTATGCGATTCATGCCGAAGAGAGCGGCGACGAACGGACCGTAGCGATCATCGTACGCGCCGAAAAGGCCGGCGGTTTCCTCCAGGGACGCTACGACCCGGCGACCAACAAATATTGGCAGGGCTACGGACCTAAGCAGTTGCCGTTCGCGCTTAAGTGAGATCAGTTGATTTCGCTCATTCTAGCTTAGCGAGTTCATGATGGCAGACACACCGAGCAACGCGAAACCGCGCATCGCGGTCTTTTCCGGCCCGACGGCGACGATTCAAAACAGCGAGCCGTTGGTGACCAGTAACAAGGCGCGCGAAAAGCACCGCCTGCCGGCCCGCCTGAACAAAGACGGCTCGCCGATGCGTTTCGACGTGCTGCGCGCGCAGCGCTTGGCTGCGCCGGTGACGGTTTATGTCGAGCAATTCAGCGCCCACCCGCTCGAGAGAGACCATGCCGAGCTCTATGCGCCACCGGACGGCTTTCTCGACGCGGCGGGTAAGTTTCACAAGGAACGGACCGGTCCCGGCGACAAGCCGGTTTACGAGATTACGCTAAAACCCGAAGACGGGCTCTACCCACTCCCGTACATGGCGCGCCAGGTTAACGGACAGCCATGGGAGATGGACGGCACGGAAAAAAATATTCCTGCCGATCGGGTGCGCGTCCCGTTCTTTCCCGACGGCTCGCGCTTGTTTGAAGAGATCGACCGATTGGGTATTTCCGACGAAGGCGTCGGCTGTTTGCTCACAGCCAAAGCTGCATTCGACTTTTATCGCGCACTGCCGTCAGGCGGTTACGCGACCGGTCGGCGTGAGAGCGAACGTACCGATATCGGCACTGGCGATATTGCGCCCGAGATTCGTGGCAGTGATTTCTTTCCCTATCGTCCTGGTTATCTGCGCAAAGAACCCCCCATGGCAGCGCTGGCACGGTTGACCAATGTCGTTCAGCAAGCTTTGCGCGGCGGAAGCTATTTAGGCGCCATCTGGTTGGAAGGCAGCCCGTTTGTCGAGGAGACCACGTACTGGCTCAATCTGTTGATCGACACCACGGTGCCTATCGTGGGTAATTCCTCGCAGCGTCCCCATGGCGCCATCGGCAATGACGGCGACCGCAATATCGTCGATTCGGTGAATTACATCACGTCGAAGATTTGGGCCGATGACAACGGCCATGACGATATCGGCGCAGTAGCGATTCTCGACGAGCAGATATTCACCGCGCGCGATGTGCAAAAAGCCGATGCCCGTCCCGGCGGCTACATCGCCACCGGCGGCCATGGCGGCATCATCGGCCGGATGGGCCATCCCGGCGCGCCGCAGTTTTCTTTCAAACCGATCAAGCGGCATACCCATCGATCGCTGGTGAATCTGAACCGGTTGCCGCGCAGTGTTCAAGGTTCAACGGTTCAACGTTCGACGATCGGAATCATCGCGGTACCGATCAAGGACGCTGCAGGTAATTTATTGGCGCCGGCGATTCCGAAAGTTACCATCGTCAAGCACGCGCGCTATTTGCCTGAGGACACCTCCGGCGACGCCAGCAGCGAAGTCGATATTCTCGCGCGGATTGAAAACAATCTGCGCATCTCGCCCCTCGCCGGCTTCGTTGCCGAAGGCTCGGCGCCTTTTGGCGCCATGAGCAACTCGGTGGACGCGGCGTTAAAGCGCGCGACCTTCAGCGGCATGCCGGTGGTCAAGGTCGGCCGCGGCAACGCCGGCGGTTTTGTCGATGCCACACGCGATCCGCTGGCGATTGCCGGCAGCAATTTGACCGCGACCAAGGCGCGGCTGTTGTTAATGGCGTGCTTGTTGAAGTTGGGTTGTTTGCCGCCGGCGGCGGATCCGGCCAAACCGACCGACGCGGAAACCGACGCGACCAAAGCGAAATTAAAAGAATACCAGGAAATTTTCGATACCCACTGAAGCGCAGCAACTCGGAGGAAGTTCGATGTCAGGAAAACATGGGCATAAACCCTTCGAGGGTCATATGCACGACTACATGGCGCATATCAAAGCGGTCGAAGAGGATCTGGAGTATTACCGAGCCAAGCGCTTCGAGCCGCGGATTTTCTACTTACTCCGGCGCAACGTCGTAACCTTTTACGATTTGCTCAAGGTGCGCTCGACCCTCAAGAAAAAAGATTATTTCTTCAATAGGGCCAAGCCCCAGGGGAAAAATGTCGAAGCGCGGGTGCGTTATTTAGAAGAGTGGCTCGATGAGTACGTCAAAGGCATTGCCTTGGTGTCGGCGCGCACCGTCGAAGGCATGGATATGGTCACCGAGGACAACCGCAAGGAGCGCGGCGACTACGACGAGTTTTTTAAGATAAAGAAGAAAGAACACCATGGCACCCTCGAAGAGCGAATGGCTAACTTGGAACAAGATCTAAATGACTATCAGGAATTGCTGGAAGTATTCGTCCAAGCCTTGATCAAGCGCGGCTGGGCGACGCCTGAAGACTTGGCACAGCGCTGGAAGCAGTTGCACGACGAGCGTCCATGGGCCGGCGGCGTTATCGTCGCCAAGGCGTGGACCGACCCGGAGTTCAAACAGGCGTTGCTCGATACCGGCCGCGAGGCGCTGCGAGAAATGGGCGTGCATCAGGGGAAGGTCGGCAAATTGCTGGTCGTCGAAAATTCCGACAAAACCCATAACGTGATCGTCTGCACGTTATGTTCTTGCTATCCCTACGACATCCTCGGCGACACCCCCTGGTGGTACAAGCACGAAAGCTACCGCACCAACATCGTGCAAAACCCACGCGCCTGCGTGAAGGAGATGTTTCAGCTCGAACTTCCCAGCGATAAAGAACTCCGGGTATGGGACAGCACCTCCGACGTGCGTTACTTCGTGTTACCTCAGCGTCCCGCCGGGACGGAAGGCATGTCGGAACAAGAATTGGCCAAGTTGGTGACGGTCGATAGTTTGATCGGCGCCGGCTACGCATTGGATCCGTCGCAGTTGCGCG
>Ga0190275_10002378_pt1 | contig 13549 bp, 14 predicted proteins | sample Popmic550T_FD_133745 | JGI IMG/M metagenome (GOLD analysis project Ga0190275, IMG submission 133745) | Populus adjacent soil microbial communities from riparian zone of Yellowstone River, Montana, USA - 550 T | ecosystem: Environmental > Terrestrial > Soil > Riparian zone > Trees stand | place... | reverse complement strand
TACCTATAAAGATACAGCTTAATCAGGCATGCACTTTACAAGGCGAATTTAGAAGACATCTATCACCCTTAACTATAAAGAAACTGATTAGTGTATTACCATTATTTGGCAGAATTAACAGGTATGCCGGTAAATTTATTTACATAAAGCTAGAGTTGCAGCTGGGCGCCGAAAAACCTGCTGGCTCTTTTAAAAAGGGAGATATAGCATTTTCTCCATCAGGAAACTTTCTTTGTATTTTCATAAGTGATGCCACATTGGACCAAAAACTGAATCTGTTGGGCAGGGTTACTACAGATAATATCGATATATTACAATCTTTTAAAGTGGGAGATTATTTAAGCATTAACAAGTCATAAAAATATAAAATAGTTATTTTGATTTTTGGTAAATTCTATGTCCGCTGTAACCACCAATCACTTTTATGATGTTCTTATTTTCTAAATTCTTTAGGAAATTATTGGCAACCGAAATCTTTACACCTAATGTCCTTGCAAAAGAATGAACTGTGATGGCTTTCATCGAATCAAGTGCCTTTAATCCTTGGGCTTCTTCAATCAATACAGAGAGCTTTTGTTTCTGCTGAGTTTTAGAAGCCGGAGTCTTCTTTACCTCCTCTTTTTTACCACCTTTGTTCTCTTGGGATTTTGAAGTATTAGACTGACTTGACTTTTTCTTATTACCGCCCATTGCTAAACAAAATTCTTACATTTTCAGATAATTTATATCTTTAAAACTGGCTTTACTTTGAGTGTTATTCTGAAACAAGTAAGAATATCTTTGCATCTGTTACGGATTGTCACTTCGGTTACCCCAGCTAATCGAGATATATCCATCTGTAGTATATTGATTCCAAGTAGGACTGATGCAAGATAAAGATAAGCAGCCGCGATACCATTAGGAGATTTGCCATCTGATAACAAATGATTGTCCGTTTTCTTTGCTATCTCAATTGCCAGACGTTCTATTTTGACATCAAACTTTGCGGTGTTCGCCAATCTAGAAATATACTGATTTATGTTAATTGATTGCATATTTACTATTGCAAAACTCTGTTTGTTTCTGTTTTGGATTTTTGGATCTTGATCCATAAAATTGGTAATTTTGTTTTGGGTTTCAATTTTCAAATTGGTATTATCGTTTTCACAAATCAATACCATCGAACGATAATATTTTGAAGCCAATTTGAGGTTTTCTCCCGGGTCTTCCGCGTTACCATTATATTTAACTATCTCGTTTAGTGATCTGAGGACTTTACAAATTTTACAGGCATAGTATATAGCAGCTGCAGCCATGCACGCTGATGATTTTCCCTTGGTATCATTCCTATTCTCATAATTTCTATAAATTAATGCTGCCGTTTCACATACAACTTTTGGGAATGACATGAGTGAACAAGTCTCATTAATTTTTGATAACACGTTTGATAGCCTTCTGTCTTTCGAATTTGAGATTCTTATGATACTATTCCATTTCCTGAGGTTGACGACTGACTTTCTGATATTATCATTGAAGTGTCTGCCAGAATAATCCTTACATTGGTTATCTATTTCAGTATGAAGACCATAATCATGATACGCAATACTATTTACTCCACTAGCTCGCAAGTTATTCGATTTATGTTCAGGATCGCTAACATATGCATCTGGCCCTTGATATTCCAAATTTTCTTCAACCACATATCCACATGTACCACACACAAATTCGCCTTTTACAGTATCTTGTACTAGGTTTGCACGACATTCAGGGCATTCATTCTGAAGATCTAAATCATTCGAAATCACACTTGACACCTATTTTTTATTTTTCTTGATTTTCCTTTTATTTTTAGATCTAAAATTAAAGTCTCTTTTTCCGGTCATGGCAAAATACACTTTTAAACCAGCCATTTTACTCTTAGCTTGAACGAATGGAATTATAGAAGCATATGGAGAGTTCACCGACCCTATCAATTCCGCGATCTTGCCAACCTTCCTGTCGTTATTATCTAAAACTATTAGTCCAGATTTCACTTGTGAATGATTATTCTCAATTCTTACTATCAAGCGACCGCTCTTAGAAAAGTGTAGTATTTCTCCCATCAGTTCCATAGTCAAAATTTGATAAGCACTATTACTTACATATTATTCTGTCAATTAAAGCTATCAAATCAATCAATTATTATTATAAAATGGCAAATCATCCATATAGGTCATGATGGGATTTGAACCCACGACCTAAGGTTTACAAAACCTTCGCTCTGCCAGGCTGAGCTACATGACCATGATTTTATTATCAATTAAATTCTGTAATTAAAAGCTTTTGTATATATAATAATGTCCTTTTTTTAAGAAGTATATATGACTGATAACAAAAAAAAGAAAATAATTCTCGTTAACGTGAGTATAGAGAACAAACCTTTTCTCAACGACCCAGAAGGAGAAACTATACTTAACGATCTTATACTCAAAGAGAACTATTCCGACATAATTTCTGTAAGATCAGCTAAATCGTTCTTAATCAAGATTTTATCAAAGAATGAGGCTGATGCGATATCGAAGGTAAAGAAAATGTGTGATGATTTAAGGATTTATAATCCGATTGTAAGTAATTGTGAACTTTCTGTTAAGGAAAAAACAAAATAATTAATTATATTTATTTACATCCTATCAGTATAAAAAAACTTAAAGGTTAGAAGGAACTTTTTTTATTGCAAGGCATTTGAAGGACTATGACAATGTTATCATCTGGGTAGATTATTATAATAAGAATTTTTCAAGAGGAAAAGGAAGAAAGATATCAAAATTGATGGCTGTCTATGACCCCCTGGTATCGGAGTTGGTTGCTGCCGCCGAATCCCTGGGGTATCAAGTTGAAAAAGATCAGATTAATGATAGTGCAAGGTTTCCTAAAAGACCACACATCAAATCAGGATATATTATGATCTTGAAGAATGAGTCGCCAAAAAGTAAAATTTTAAAGGATGTCGCTGAACAATTGGCTCTTAACAGGGCTAAATCGAAAGGCAGGTAAAATAAAAAAAAGGAGATACCTACTTTTAAAAACATAAATAATCAGAAGTAGATACGTAGATATCTGAATTTTTACGACATGTTAAATAAATTAAGGAAATATACAAAAATTGACCCATGATAATACTGAAAAAATCACTTTGCGTGAAAAAGCAATTCCATTAAAGGAATCAAACAGTATCATAAAAGGTGATAAAGGCAATTCAATATTATCTGCTCCCCTGAATTTTGCAGAAAAGCTCGAATCTCAAGTTATGCAATCAATTCCTAGAGAAGCTCAGGTAACGACTGTCAGGTGTGAAGCCGCAAATATCGCCCTATATACTAAGAATCCGTCATTTGCATTGAGCGAACTATCCCTTCATCTATCGGCCCTTTCAAAATCGATGAAAAAAAGATTCATTATTAGGACGGATCCATCAATAAGACTTTCTGAGGACGATACGCGAAATGCCATTAATAAAATACTACCAAAAGAAATCCTTATAACTGTAATATTTTGTGACGAAGCGACTGGCGAAGTTATTCTAGAAGTAAACAATCCAGAGGGGATAACTCCTGAGATATTTATAAAAATAGCAACAGAAACGGGGTGGATTGCACATACAAGACGGTCGCCACATATCCCTTCTAATAGTATAAAAAATATACATTCAATATTAAAAAATTCATCCAAAGAACGCATTAGCTTTTATCAGAGCTTGGGAAAGAGAATTTTTAGGCCTCCTTTATTGTCAACATCATTACTACATAATGGTGAACCAAATGATCAGAATGGGCTGACAGCTAAGAATCAAAACAATAATGCTAGCCTTATTTCAGAAAATCCGGGTGATTACAAATCGGTATATCGGTACAGCAATTTAAAAGAGGTCACAATTTACTGCTTAGGTGGTGTCAAACAAGTGGGAAGGTCATGTTTTATTGTTGTTACGCCGGAAAGTAAAATAATGCTTGATTGTGGGATTAATCCCGGTGAGAATATAAATTATAATGCTTATCCAAGACTCGATTGGTTCAATTTTAATATGGATGAATTAGATGCTGTTGTAATTAGTCATGCCCACATCGATCATCAAGGGTTCTTGCCAGCGATATTCAAATATGGATACAATGGTCCGATCTACTGTACAGAACCTACTTTACCTTTAATGACTCTATTACAAATGGATTCAGTAAAGATTTCACAGAGCAATGGTTCATACTTGCCTTATGAAATTAGAGACGTCAACGAGGTAATCAAACATTGTATTCCGCTTCCTTATGGCAAACCAACTGATATATCGCCTGATATTACGATTACACTAAATAACGCGGGACATATCATGGGCAGTGCTACAGTCCACATTAATATTTCTGGAGCTCATAATATCCTTTATACTGGAGATTACAAATATGCGAAAACACAGTTACTAGATGGAGCTTTGGCTAATTATCCACGAGTTGAGACTATCATCACTGAAAGCACTTATGGAGCGAGTTCAGATATAATGCCAGATCAATCTGTTGTTTATAGTACATTCACTGAAAGTATTAATCAAACCTTAAAAAATGGCGGCAAAGTGCTCATACCTGTACCTGCTGTCGGTAGAGCACAAGAAATAATGTTGGTCCTAGATAAAGAAATGCGGGAAGGCCGGTTGGTAGAATCTCCTATATTTATTGAAGGGATGATATCGGAGGCAAGTGCCATCCATATGTCTTATGCACATTATTTAGGCTATGATGTGAGAAAATCTGTATCCGAAGGAATTAATCCGTTTTTATCTTCTTATTTTACGGTTATAAATGGAATTAGTAAAAGAGAAGAAGTATTTAGCGATGATTCTCCTTCAATTATCATGGCAACTTCCGGAATGTTAGAAGGAGGACCATCGGTTGAATATTTCAAGCAAATTTCTCCTAAGCCTCAAAACAAAATAATATTTGTATCTTATCAAATTAACGGCACGCTCGGTCGCAGGGTCTTAGATGGGACCATATCAGAAGCTAGCATGATGGACAAGAATGGCAAGGTTAAAGTAATTCCAGTGAGGTGCACAAAACAAAAAATTGACGGTTTTAGCGGTCACAGTGATTTTAATCAGATATTAAACTTTGTTTCAAAAGTGAGACCCAAACGAGTACTAGTTAATCATGGAGAAAAATCTAAATCAGAGAATGTTGCCAGTGTGATTTATTCTAGGATGAAGATAAGATCTAGTGTCCCTGATAATAGAGAAATCATAAAGTTAAGGTAAATTTCGATAGGTTTTTTCGTGTGTATGATGTTCTTAAAGGTGAACTGATTTGGCCATAAGATATAGATGTATTAATTGTAATATTGTGTTGAGCGGAGAGGGTGCATCGCGACATTATTTAGCAAATCCTAATCATAAACTAGAAAAGTTACCACCACCACCTAAACCAGGCAAGCCAAATACATAAAAATTCATAAGAGTAATTACTCTCTTATACTCTCTAACGCTGATACAACTTGCCATAAGCTCGTCCTGATATGTGATTGCATTTGAGGATTTTGGGTTACACCATCTAGCATACTAATTGCATTCGCAGCTCGTACTGATATACTTCCTCCTCTCTCATCCTTAAGAATGGCCAAGACCTCCCTTATCATATTTCTAATATTTCTTTGGATATTGACGTTTTTTATTAGAGAATCTAATGTAGATATTGCGTTATTTAGTCTCTCTATATTTTCTTTTTGTTTTAATTCTTTCTTTGTAACTGTCAATTGAATCACACAAGTTAAATTTTACTTATTTCATATTAATAGCTTTATTTATATGATTATCTAAATTGGACGGGATGAAAAATTTTAATATGAATCTCATCAATAGCTCTATGTTTGAAAATGGGACTAGTCGATGAATAGGACAATCATGATTACAATATTTTGGATTGTAGGCTTTATTGGAGGAATTTCTATTTATTCGCTTTTACCATCAATTATAAACTTTTTTAATTCTTTCGTACCCAACTTATTTTCTAAATATTTCTTTGAAGCTTTGATCGCAGGGATAATTGGGTCAGGGTTGAGCACCATAGCTGTACTGTATTGGGTTAACAAGTCCTCAAAAGAATTCTGATTCAAAATGATCCTCATTAAATAGCCGCGAATTTGTTATAACTTGTATAAATGCTAACAGATATTCTGATTGCTTTTGGGATTTCTCTAGCGGCGGGTTTAATTGGTTCAATGGTCGGTATCGGAGGAGGGATAATAAATGCCCCTTATCTTAGTTTTCTCAATTATGTTCCCTCGCAGATATCATCAACCAGCCTTATAGCAGTTTTTTTTACTAGCATATCCTCTTCATTTCAATATGTTAGAAAAGGCCTGAGCGACAAAAAAATAGCAGTGATCTTGGCATTTTCATCTATACCTGGTACATTCATTGGTGTTTACATCTCAAATTACTTTACTTTAAGTGAGTTTAGATTCTATTTCGCGCTTATTTTAATTGCTACCTCTCTTTATTTATTATTCCGATCAAAAATACTAGGTCAGGAGAAAAGAATACATTATCTCTCAGATAAGCACAAATACTTAGAACCCAGGAGGTTATTGATCTTAGTTATTTTTTCATTATTGGCTGGCACTTTGTCGAGCAGTTTTGGTATAGGAGGTGGTATCATATTTGTGCCGTGTTTGATTATTATTCTAGGGTTTAACATGAAGACAGCTTCTGCGACATCCCAGTTTGCTCTCATATTTACATCCCTTGCAGGTTTAACATTGTTTATCATTGACGGAAAACCTGACTACTATATGGGACTAATCTTGTCAGTAGGTTCTATTATTGGAGGCACAATTGGTAGTATGCTAACCGGTAGGATGAAATCCACTCTGTTGCTCAAAATATTTAGCGTTTTATTGCTAGTTGTATCGCTGAAAATGATTTATGACGGTTTCAGTTGGTCCTACTGATGGTTTCGAACACAAGGTAAGAGACCTTCTATTCGCCTTCTGCATATGGTATTGGTTTGATCTAAAAAGGACAATAGTTCTCTGCATAGTCTGTGCATAGGTTTGTAAACTCTAAGTATAGACATTATACATTCACTATGGATACATGATTTTTTTTGCAATTACATCAATGAATTAATAAATTGCTATTTTTAATACTAAATGTTTGTTGAATTGATAAATTTAGCTATAATGATATCTGGACGGGGAAGTAATATGAAAGCTATTCTTGAATCAATTAGGGGCGGAGAAATTCAGGGAATTGGTGAAATATTAGTTATATCTAATAAACAGGATGCTTTGGGATTGAAAATTGCTGGAAAAGAATATGGTATTAAAACCTCCACTATAATGTCAGATAAAAAAGACGGGTCGTTTGAAAGGAGACTGGTTAATGAACTAAAAAGCAATAACATTGATCCAGATACAGGCCTAATTTGCCTGGCTGGGTTCATGAAAATTTTAAGTCCGTCTTTTGTGGATTTATACAAACACCGGATAATGAACGTTCATCCATCATTGCTTCCATCATTTAAAGGTCTACATGCACAAAAACAAGCATTGGTCGCTGGAGTAAAGATTTCGGGATGTACTGTTCACTTTGTGGATAATGGTGTGGACAGCGGACCGATAATATTACAATGCCCTGTTCCAGTATATGATAACGATGATGAATCATCACTATCAGAACGCATACTTGTAAAAGAGCACGAAATCTATGTCAGAGCCATAAAGTTGTTTACTTTAAAACAAATTTCAGTTGTTGGGAACAGGGTTGTTCAAATTTAAGGATGATTTAACCCCTTATTTTTTTATCCATATCAAGCATGAACTTGGTAATCTCTTCTTTATTCATATTCAAATACTCTTGACCTCGTTCTCGCAACCTGCTGTTAAACAACCGTAACTCTCTATGCTCTTCAAAAAAGTTATCTAGAATCAGGGTACCATGCAAAATCGGGTTTAACAATTTATCTATATTTTGCAATAATGACTTTAAGTCACCTCTCTCAGAGGACTCTGAAGATTCATACAAGATTGCACTGATGTCTTTCAATTGTTGAGTAGAAAAGAAAATCTCTTTTTTGACATTTAGGGGTTTTGTCTGTGAGTTTCGCTTCTCAACTCCAATCTTTGATATCAATTCTTTAGTGAGCTCATATTGTTCATCCTTTCCAGTAAACGTTGTCTTGACGTTTTTAATTAGTAATCCCTTATTGGCTAGTCTAGTTGTAGCATCTTGAATTTCCACTCGATCTAATCCTGTAATCCATATTATCTTACCCAAATGATCATTTCCCTGTCTTATGGATTCGAGTATTACAACCTCTATAATCCTTTTATAATCTTCTTCCATCCTAGCATTGACAAAATCTCTGTCCTTTACTGCTTTTTTTGCATTAGCAATATCTAGTTCAATGGATTTTTTTAGAGCTTCCATGCCTTTGGTTGCTCTTCCAGCTAACGTCAGGTAACAGGCATAATTGTACCAAGCCATGGAGTTGTTAGGATTAAAATCGATAGCCTTTTCGCAACACTCTATAGCTTTCTCGTAATTTTTTGATTTGTAATAAACCAAACCCTTCAAGTTCCAAACTTCAGGATTGTTGATATCCCTATCTAATACCTGATCAAAAATGCTGATCGCAAGACTATACTGTTTTAAATGGAAATGTGAATAACCCTTCTTTATCAAAGCGTCCACGAAAAAAGGATCTATTCTAAGGGAAAGATCGAAACATCTAATAGCGTCTTCAAATTTTTCTTCAGACATCTTGTTAAGCCCCTTGTTATAAAGATTGACTTTTTTGATGTCATCTTGAGTTATTTTATAGCCGCTAGCAGTACGGGAAGAATTATCGTCCTTCTTTTCTGATAAAAGTTTCCTCCCAAAAATCTTTTCCATTGAATTAATAATACTTATCGAGGATAAATATATTTATTTTTCAAAAAAAAGTGATAACTAGACTAACGTAGCTCAAACTAGAATGTGGGGATACTCGTATTGGTGACCTTTGCTACGATTCCAGTGAACGCAAAGTTGACTAACAAAAACCATCCCCAGAGAAATACCTGACCTGGTACTTTACAGGGGCCTTGTTTCAGTTCAGTGTTTGTACTATTGGTAGTCTGAACAGGTGTATCTGTTTTTACATTATCAGCAGAACAGGTCAAGTACGGTATTTCTATCGGGGAGAGTGCCACTGTTTGACCAAATATAGCTGGGAAAACAAATATCCATAGCATAAAAGAAGGTATCATATAAAGCATCATAGGTTTCATATTTTGCTGCTGCATCTCCATGCTCATCTTTTGCATTTGAGATTGCTTCTTTTTGAGCTCCTCAATTAACTGCTTATCTTTCTTCCTAATGGCCTCGGTGTATTTTTTTCTCCATTCTCCTGTTTCCTTCATCACTGTTTTCATTTTTTCTATATTGGTTGTCTTTCTTCTCAATAATGCCATTCCTAAATTTAACCCAATAGCAATTATCGCAGCAACAATGGCAGATGTAAACATATCTGGAAAAATTGGATGTTGAGTATAATGGGGAGTCATTCCCGGAATTTGTAATATCAACTTTTCAGACAAATTGAAAAGATCTATCAAACCAAAAGAAAATGATTTTCTGAGAGTTATTAATCTTTTTACTTGTTATCAGATTACATTCTGTTTAAAGGAGTTATTCCTATTATATCCATACAGCGCTTAAGAATTTCCAAAGTAGAATTCAATACTAACGCCCTGTAGCATGCTAAATTTTGATCTTTTTCCTTTAAGATCGGTGATTTTTCATAAAAATTATTAAAAAGTGTAGCAAGCTGGAAAAGATACTTTGAAAGTGCCTTTGGGTCTATATTATTAGCTGCCTGTTTCAGTTCAATATCATATCTACAAACATGTTTAATTAAATCGATTTCGGCGGTAGAAAAATCCAATATCACAGACGGGTTTTCAAAGTTAATTTGCTTATTATGGAAACTAGCTTCGGTAATCTTATTTTCAACCCGCTTACCCCGTGCATATGCATATTGGATGTAGGAAGCAGTGTCTCCCTCAAGGCTCAGTGATTCATTAATATCAAAAGTTATCATTTTTCCAAGATCAAATTTTATAAAAAAGTATCTAATGGCTGAGATGGATATCTCTTTGGATATAAATGCAATTTCTTCTGCTGAGAGATCTGGATTCCTGTTTTTGGTTTCTGCCTTTGCCCTTTGTTCAAGAATATTCAGTGCAGCATCTGCTTCAATGTAAATACCTTTCCTTCCAGACATGTGTAATGAATTCTTGTCCTTTCCGACTATGCCTAGACTGTCTAAGGAACTTTGGCTTAAAATGACCGGCTCGTATCCCAGGTATCTATACTTTGATGAATTCATTCCTAATTTTCCTAATATCTCAACCAACAGGTTCTGAAGCCGCTCTTGTCTTGAATCGATAATTGTTATTACCTTACCTATTCTGCTAAAGTCACTTGTTCTTTTTTTCTCAAAATCAGAGTTGGATTCAAACGAGTCATTCAAGCTTTTCTCAATATTTGTTTTGTATAAAATAGACGAGTCCCATTGACGGGTATAAAAGATGTAATCAAAGGGATTCCGCAAGTAGCCTAATTTCCAAACTGCAAAAGGAATATCCTTGGCGAAATAGGTTAAAGTCGAATCACTACGCACTAATACCTTATCTCCTTCTTCCGTTGACTTGTACACCCAGCATCCAGCGTTCTTCCCCACTTTTTCATAGTAAATTATTTGTTTATCTCTTAGGATTGAAAAAATATCGTTCCATAGATTCGATTGGACTATTTGTGACTCAAAACAGAGTAAATCATAACGAGATTTCAATTTCCAACATGTTCTAAGTTGGTCTATGAGAACTCTGTCAACTATGGTCTTGGTGAATAGTGAGGTCTCTGATTCGGGATTCTCTAACTCTTTCAGGATGATCTTTCTTTTAATTTCCAAATCGGGCCTACTTTTGTAAAGCTCGTTAGTTTTAACGTAAATTTCATTACCACAGTAATGATCAAATTTTGTTTCTTTCTCTGATGATTCCTGGCCATCTAATTTAGTGGAGAACCCAAGGTGTACAAATCCTACAATAATATCGGCTACCTGAACTCCAGAATCGTCAATGTAATTTATCACCTTGACAACTTTTCCTGCTTTTCTAAGTAATCTAAACAAACAATCCCCAATTATGGCGTTTCTTAGATGACCTACGTGGAGGGCTTTATTGGGATTTACACTAGTATGTTCTATAAGTATCATTTCATTAGAATCAAAATTGTTATCATTTTCAGTATCGAATGATTGATTGTTGGTAACTTCTTTTAAGAATACACTCACCAAGAGTTTATTGTTAATCTTAAAATTGATGAATCCTGGATTTACGAATGAAACTGCCTCTATCAAACCATTTTTATCTATTAATATCCTACTTGAGGGTAGAATAAAATTCACAATAAATTCCGCTATCTCATTTGGCGACTTTTTTAATTTCTTGGCTAACAAGAAGCAAATGTTTGTAGATAAATCTCCGAAATTCTTCACATGTGGCTCACTGATTTCAAAATTGACTTCGGACTTGGTTAGTTTATAATAAGATAATACCTCTTCAAGAGATTGCTTTATTTCATTAATAACATTTTCAATAATCATCATAATCACTAGAATGTTTTTCCTCTGATTATCAGATCAATCGCATTTATCAATCCTTCTCCTTTCGCGCCTCCAACCAGATGAGTTGCACTATTTTGCACATCCTCCTCGGAGTTTTCAAAAGTAACACTATATCTTGATTGTTTAAACATAGGGATATCAGTCCTGCTGTCGCCTATTGTAACCACGTCATCGACATCGATGTCCAGCTTCTTCAATAAGTATGCGAGTCCTATTCCTTTATTGATTTTATTTTCGTTGATATGAAATGCATAATTACTATCTATCAATTTCAAATCTAGATCATTTTCTTGAAAGATCTTATTTCCTTCATTTATATCAAATGTTCTCTCCAGGACTAGTTCAGTCATTCTTGGAAAAACAGGTTTATGTCTAACTTCATTAATTTTTTTGGATATTAAATTGTATCCCATCAAACAGCTTTCTTTATCTGCCAACAATGTATGTTCAATGGGCGAAGTGGTTATAACTCCTCCATTTTCACCTATGGCTATATGAGTTGTTCCACCAAAGACCGACAAGGCGTAAGCCTCTAGGGACGATCTGCCTGTTACATAAATTACTTTATATCCTAATTTAACTAGATATCGAAGTTTAGCCAACGCTTCAAGATTTAGCGCTCCATTGCCGTTTAGTGTTAGGGTTCCATCAATATCGATTGCAAAGAATTTTACGGACTTCAAATGAAATCAAGGTAATAACAAGGTTACATAAAAATCTAGATTTAGGGCTCTGTAAACTCTCCGTCCCATCTGTGCTTATCAGCACAGTGTAAAAAAGCGTCTGATGATTTTTGGTTTGATAAACTAATTAACTTATGATTTAATGTGACAGAACTACTAATAAGAAAAAAACTACTCTTGAAGAACAAACCATCTTTTGCTATTGGTGTGGAAAGGAGTTTGAATTAAAACCGCATTTTGCACAAGAGCATATCAAAAGATTCACTTGGCATAACGCATATCGACAGGAGGCTAAAAAAATTATTGAGGAAAGAACGGATTAAATCGAGTTAAAGTTCGATACCAGAAATCCAGTTATCTTTTTTACACTTATTACATGTCAAGTTGATAAACTTACAAACACACCACACCAATCTAATTACCAGGTAATCTGGGAAAATTAGAATATTCGTTATATTGAGGGTCAACAAGTGCAGTTTCATATACACGTTCACAAAATCTACATGGAACTTCCTCCTGAGAGACACTGGAAAAAATAATTAATCGATTAATTCAGACTTTTCTATTAATTACCTATGAGAAGAGGTTGGACAACTTCTCTAGGTAAGACCATAGAATCATACTATAATCAAATAATTTTGAATATAGTATAATCCTTCAATAGTAGTATACAATTTAAGTTTTAATTGAACAAATTTATCTTCAATTGTATTCAAACATAATCATAATATCAAAATGTTTTTTAATATGTTCAAACAATATCCAATTACTGTATTGAAACACTTCCGTCGGGTCTTACATTATCTATCGTGTAAGACCTTGATAGAATTCTATTCGATTACAACATAAATAGCTCTTAATAAGGAGAACGTATTATACGCCCAGAGTGTTGTTGATGGGATTAATCCTTCCATTGCTCTGAGGTAATACAGTCCGAGACCAGCACCTAAAAACAAAACACATCGCAAGATTAACTCGACCGCTAATTTATTAAGGGGAAAGATATCTGATGGTCGACAGTATCCAATATTTTACACCTTTAGAGAAAGTGTCAATGTGACGATAAGTTGACAGAGACAGATTTAGTAATACATATATTGAATAAACCATGACACATAGTAGAATAGTTTGAGTTTAGAAGTCGTTTTGTTAGAGGATAATAACAATATATTATTAAAAAGACGTGAGATTAAATCGATT
>Ga0190275_10002377_pt1 | contig 13553 bp, 11 predicted proteins | sample Popmic550T_FD_133745 | JGI IMG/M metagenome (GOLD analysis project Ga0190275, IMG submission 133745) | Populus adjacent soil microbial communities from riparian zone of Yellowstone River, Montana, USA - 550 T | ecosystem: Environmental > Terrestrial > Soil > Riparian zone > Trees stand | place... | reverse complement strand
TGACGGCGTTCCCGCTGGGGGAGAAGGTCGACGACCCGTTGGCCATGTACATGAACGACCTCTGCACCATCCCGTCCAACCTGGCCGGCAACGCGTCGGCGTCGTTCCCGGTGGGCTTGGCGCCGGAGGACGGGCTGCCGGTCGGGTTGCAGGTGATGGCTCCGCCGTTGGCCGACGACCGGCTCTACCGGGTCGGCGCCGCGCTGGAGCGCGCGCTCACCCAGCAGTGGGGCGGGTCCCTGCTCGATCAGATTCCGGAGTTGGAGGTGGCCCGATGATGCAGAGCAGGCGCGCTGAGCCCGAAGACACGCGCGCTCAGGACACGCGCGCTGAGCCTGTCGAAGCGCGTCCTTCGACAGGCTCAGGACACGGAACGGTTCCCTACGACGAGGCCCTGGAGCGCTACGACCCGGTGCTCGGGCTCGAGGTGCACGTCGAGCTGAACACCGTCTCGAAGATGTTCTGCGGCTGCTCGACGGAGTTCGGCGCCGAGCCCAACACCCAGACCTGCCCGGTCTGCCTGGGGCTGCCGGGGTCGCTACCGGTGGTGAACGCCAAGGCCATCGAGTCGGCGATCCGGATCGGACTGGCCCTGAACTGCTCGATCGCGGAGTGGTGCCGGTTCGCCCGGAAGAACTACTTCTACCCCGACATGCCGAAGAACTTTCAGATCTCCCAGTACGACGAGCCGATCGCGTACGAGGGCTGGTGCGACGTCGAGGTGGACGGTCAGACGTACCGGGTCGACATCGAGCGGGCCCACATGGAGGAGGACACCGGCAAGTCGCTGCACGTCGGTGGCGCAACCGGTCGCATCCACGGGGCGGACCACTCGCTGCTGGACTACAACCGCTCCGGCGTGCCGCTGATCGAGATCGTCACCAAGCCGATCGAGGGGACCGGCGACAAGGCACCGCAGGTGGCGCGGGCGTACGTGAGCATGCTGCGAGACCTGCTGCGCGCCCTCGGCGTCTCCGACGTACGGATGGAGCAAGGCTCGCTGCGCTGCGACGCGAACGTGTCGCTGCGACCTGGCACCGACGCGCCGTACGGCATCAGGAGCGAGACCAAGAACGTCAACTCGCTGCGCAGCGTGGAGCGGGCGATCCGCTACGAGATCACCCGGCAGGCCGCGGTGCTGGACGCCGGTGGCAAGGTCACCCAGGAGACCAGGCACTGGCACGAGGACACCGGCGTCACGACTGCGGGGCGGAGCAAGGAGACCGCTGAGGACTACCGCTACTTCCCCGAGCCGGACCTGGTGCCGGTGGCTCCGAGCCGGGCGTGGGTGGACGAGCTACGAGCGACCCTGCCCGAGCCGCCGGTCGCGCGGCTGAAGCGGATCAGCCAGGAGTGGGGGTTCTCCGAGCTGGAGCTGCGGGACGTGGTCAGTGCCGGTGCTGTCGACCTGATCGAGGAGACGGTGGCGGCCGGCGCGTCGCCGCAAAGCGCCCGCAAGTGGTGGCTGACCGAGATCTCCCGGCACGCCAACGACTCCGGAGTGGACCTCGCCGACGCCGGCATCACGCCGACGCAGGTCGCCGAGGTGCAACAGCTGGTGGACGACAAGACGGTCAACGACAAGCTGGCGCGTCAGGTGATCGAAGGGGTCCTGGCCGGTGAAGGGTCACCGGCTGAGGTCGTGGCGGCACGCGGTCTGGCGGTGGTGTCCGACGACTCGGCCCTGAGCGAGGCGGTGGATACCGCGATCGCCGCCAACCCCGACGTCGCCGACAAGATCCGCGGCGGCAAGGTGCAGGCGGCCGGAGCCCTGATCGGTGCGGTGATGAAGCAGATGCGTGGTCAAGCCGACGCGGCGAAGGTGCGCGAGCTGATCTTGTCCAAGCTGTCCTGATCACGAGAGGGCCGGATCAGCATGCGGCCGCGCAGGGCGAAGGTGACCATCCAGCCCGTGGTCACCAGTCGGCCGAACCGGGTTGGCTGCGTGGTTGTCCCACAGCAACCAGCAGCCTCCTGACCAAACGAGACTCAGGGCTTTTTCTTGCCTATGGAGGATCATCGCCTCTAGCCTGGCCGACGACCGTCGTCGAGCGAGAGAGGTCCTCGTCATGCAGGCCGTCGCAGACCCGATCGGGACCAGGCGGCCGACGTCGCGGGACCTGCGACACGCCAGCCGCTTCGCGGTGCTGCGCGGTGTGTACACGCTCGGAACACCGACCCGCAAGGAGCTCGCCCAGCTCACCGGACTGAGCTTCGCCACCGTCTCCAACGTCGTGAACGAGCTCGTCGAGGTCGGCATGGTGGTCGACGCCGGCCGGGAGCGGTCGCACGGTGGTCGACCCCGCACGCGGTTACGGGCGGCTGCAGACCGCGGCATCCTGCTCGGGGTCGACGTCGCGGAGACCTATGTGCACGTGGACGCGTTCGACACGGCGTTGCGACGGCTGTCACGGCACCAGCACCCGCTCGCCAACCGATCCGAACCCGACGACGTCGTCGAAGAGATCGCGAGCTGCGTCCGCGAGGCAATCGTGACGCACTCCGCGCAGAAGCTGTTGGGGGTGGGAGTCAGCATGCCCGGTCAGGTGGAGCCGGCGACCGGGGTCTCGGTCTTCGCGCCGAACTGGAACTGGAGCGATGTCCCGGTCGGGCGGATGCTGGCCGAGTCCGTCCCCGTTCCGGTGACCGTTGACAACCCGCTCAAGGCCACCACCGTAGCGGAGCTGTGGTTCGGTCACGGTCGTGAGGTCGACGACCTGATCACCGTGAACCTGGGAACGGGGGTCGGCGCCGGCATCGCCGTGGGTGGCGAGCTGTTGCGCGGCGTCACCAACAACGCCGGCGAGTGGGGTCACACGACGTTGATGATGGATGGCCGACGATGCCGATGTGGGCGCCGAGGCTGCGTCGAGGCCTACGTCGGGGTGCCGGGCATGATCACCACGTTCGAGGAGCAGTACGGCCACCATCGCTACAGCCGCGACGGTCAGACCGACTTCGTGGCCAACGTGCGCGCCGGTCTCGAGGGCGGCGACACCGAGGCGGGTTGGCTGATCGACCGTGTCAGTTCCCAGCTCGGTACGGCGCTCGCGGACCTGGTCAATCTGTTCAACCCGGAACGGCTGGTGTTGACGAGCTGGACCGCGACCGAGCTCGGTCCCTGGCTGCTGGTTCCCACGCGGGAGCGGATGAACGCGGAGGCCATCTCCGGCTCGGCGGCGGCAACGGAGCTCGTGATGAGCCAGATAGCAGAGAACCCGGTGGCGCTGGGGATGGCCACGTTGACCATGGAGAGCTTCCTCTCCGACGTCGGTGTGCCGGCCGGCGCCGGCACGCCGCGCCGAGGAGACTTTTGACACACCAAAGACGAAGGGCTACATTCCAATTTCGATGATCTTGGTCGGCGACGCGTCCGAATTCGACGCGCCGGGACTGCAGGCTTTCCGTCACGAAGGAGTGATCGATGTCTTCATCCGTCTTTTCCCGCCGGCGACTGCTGGCCGGTCTCGGTCTGACAGCGGCAGCCGTCGGCGGCAGCGCCCTGGTCAGCGCCTGCGGCGGCGGCAGCTCGGGACTGTCCGGCGACTCCGGAAACGGCGGCGGTGGTGGAGACAAGCCCACCATCAACCAGTGGTACCACCAGTACGGCGAGGCCGGCACCCAGCAGGCGGTGGAGCGGTACGCCAAGGAGTATCCGGATGCCGTGGTCAAGGTCCAGTGGACACCCGGTGACTACACCTCCAAGCTGAACAGCGGGCTGCTGTCCAGCTCAGGGCCGGACGTCTTCGAGTCCGGTCCCAACATCGACCAGGTGCGGAGCGGCCAGGTGGTCGCCCTCGACGACATCATCGCCGACGTCAAGGACGACTACACCGAGGCCGATCTGAAGTCCTCGACCGTCGACGGCAAGATCTACCAGATCAAGATGGTCGACGACATGGGCGTGCTCTACTACCGCAAGAGCGTCCTGGAGAAGGCCGGCGTGACGCCGCCGACCACGATCGACGAGCTGATCGAGGCCTCCAAGGCCCTCAGCTCCAAGGACCAGAAGGGCCTGTTCATCGGCAACGACGCGGGGGTCACCCCGTCCTTCGGCGGTGGGTCGCTGCTCGGCCAGATCCTGTGGTGCGTCGGCTCGGACTACCTGACCTCCGACAACAAGCCAGGCTTCACGACCCCGGAGGTCAAGCAGTCCTTCGCGAAGATGCGTGAGCTGTTCGAGTCGAAGTCCATCCTGCTCGGCGCCCCCACGGACTGGTGGGATCCGTCGTCCTTCACCCAGGGGCTGGCCGCCATGCAGTGGTGCGGTCTGTGGGCCATGCCGGGTATCCAGAAGGCGATCGGCGACGACTTCGGCGTCGTGGCGTGGCCGGCCTTCAGCAGCAGCGTGGGCAAGCCGTCCACCTTCGCCGGTGGCTGGGGTGCCATGGTCAGCGCCAAGGCCAAGGACGTGGAGGCGGCGAAGGCCTTCGTCAAGTGGCTGTGGATCGACAACGCCGCGGCGCAGGAGGACTTCAACCTCAGCTACGGTTTCCACATTCCGCCGCGCAGGTCCCTGGCCGCCAAGGCCGAGAAGCTGCAGAGCGGTCCGGCGGCCGATGCGCTGAAGATCTTCAACGACTATGCGGTGGCGGGCAACCCTGCCTGGACGCCGAAGATGAACAACGCGTACGCCGACGCGGCCACCGCGATCGTCCGCAAGGGCGGTGACATCGACTCCAACCTGGCCGAGGCCGAGAAGGCCGTCAACACCGAGCTCGACCGCTTGTTCGGCTGACATGGCCACCTCCGGTGCGCTGGCGCCGGCCACCCGGCCGGCCCCGGCGGAGCGGCGCCGACGAGGGCTGGCCGGGGTCACCGGTGCCTTCTGGTTGTTCGTTGGCCCGTTCCTGCTCGGCTTGGTGATCTTCGTCTATGTGCCGATCATCTGGTCGGTGGTGTTGAGCTTCTCCCGCGCTCAGAACACCGTCACCCCCGGCGACTGGGTGGGGATCCAGAACTACATCGACCTGCTCACTCCCGGGCCGTTCCTGGACAGCCTGGTCACCTTCACCATCTTCGCAGCGTTCATCGTCCCCCTCACCTTCGCGCTGTCGCTCGGCCTGGCGCTGCTGTTGAACCAGGTCACCATCCTGCGGGCCTTCTTCCGGTCGGTCTTCTTCCTGCCGACTGCGTGCTCCTACGTGGTGGCGTCCCTGGTCTGGAAGCTGTCGATCTTCAATGGCGTGCGCTTCGGTCTGGCCAACAAGGTGATCGGCATCTTCGGCATCGAGAACATCCCATGGCTGGCCACCACCGATCCGCCGTGGTACTGGTTGGTGATCGTCACCGTACGGCTCTGGCTCCAGATCGGGTTCTACATGATCTTGTTCCTGGCCGGCCTCCAACGCATCTCCCCGGAGCTGTACGAGGCGGCCGCCGTGGACGGTGCCCGGAACGCCTGGCAGACCTTCCGCTACATCACCTTCCCCCAGCTCCGAGCCACCTCGGTCGCCGTGCTGCTGCTGCTGCTGATCAACGCATACCAGGCGTTCGACGAGTTCTTCAACCTGCTTGGCAACTCCTCCTTCGCCCGCCCACCGCTGGTCTACCTCTACTACACCGCGCAGGGCAACCAGGACTACGGCCACGGCACCGCCGGTGCCGTCATCCTCGCTCTGTTGATCATGATCGTGACTCTGGCCCAAGGCCGGATCTTCGGCTTCGGGAGAGCAGAATGAGCAGCGCCCTGACTCCGGACCTGGTTCCGGCGGCCGACCAGCAGGAGCTCGCCCCGCCGCGGCGACGCCGTCGGCGGATGACGCTCGGACGGGCCATCGCGCAGGTGTTGCGCTACCTGGCGCTCGCGATCTCGGCGGTGTTGTTCCTGCTGCCCTTCTACTTGATCATCCGCAACGCGTTGTCCAGCGACATGGACATCACCGCGCCGACCTGGACCATCTTCCCGACCGACATCCAGTGGGGAAACTTCCGTGAGCTCTTCACCGATCCGTCGGTGAACATCCTGCGCAGCCTCGCGAACTCGGCGATCATCGCTGTGCTCCAGACGGCCGGCCAGCTGCTCATCTGCTCGATGGCCGGTTACGGGCTGGCGCGAATCCCGTACCGCTGGGCGACACCGATCTTCTACGGCGTGCTGGTGACTCTGATGATCCCGCCGGCCGTGACGTTCATCCCCTCGTTCATCATCGTCTCGCAGTTGCGTTGGGTGGACACCTTGCAAGGAATCATCGTGCCCGTGCTGTTCTCCGGTTTCACCACGTTCTTGTTCCGGCAGTACTTCCTGGCCTTTCCGCGCAGCCTGGAGGAGGCCGCGCGAGTGGACGGGCTGGGCTACTTCGGGGCCTTCTGGCGGGTGGTAGTGCCCAACTCAGGGGCGTTCTTCGCCGCCATCGCCGTGATCACCTTCATCGCCAGCTGGAACGCCTTCCTCTGGCCGCTGGTGATCGGGCAGAACTCGTCCATGTGGACGGTCCAGGTCGCCCTGTCGACGTTCCTGACCGCGCAGACGATCAACCTGCACGAGCTGTTCCTGGCCGCGGCCGTCTCGATCGCTCCCTTGGTCCTGGTCTTCGTCTTCCTGCAGCGCTACCTGGTTCAGGGCGTCGCGGAGACCGGCATCAAGGGCTGACCTGCAGTCGCCGTCCAACCGGCAGCTCGCTCAGCCACTCTGTACAAGGGAAGCGGCGCGTGCTGTCGTTGTACGGCAGTGTCCGTTCTCTACCTATCCGAGCCTGAGAGGCTGAAGCGTCTTGACTGTGATTCCCAAGCCGGAGCACCCCCGGCCGCAGTTCTTCCGTCCGGACTGGCTCACCCTGAACGGGGAATGGCAGTTCGAGGTCGACACCGCCGACAGCGGTCTACAGCGTGGGCTCCGGACCCGTGAGCTCGCCGGTACGATCCTGGTCCCGTACGCACCGGAGAGCGAGGCGTCCGGGATCGGCAACACCGACTTCCTGGAAGCGGTCTGGTACCGACGCACGGTCACCGTACCGGCGGACTGGTCGGGGCGCCGGCTGCTGCTGCACTTCGGGGCGGTCGACCACGACGCCACGGTCTGGGTGAACGACGTCGAGGTCGTCCGCCATCGAGGCGGCTTCTCCTCCTTCGAGACCGACATCACCGAGGCCCTCGGCGACGGTCCAGAGTTCACCATCGTGGTGCGGGCCCGCGATCCGCACCACGGTCCGCAGGCCCGCGGCAAGCAGGCGCGGGAGTACGCCAACCACGACTGCGTGTACACCCGCACGACGGGCATCTGGCAGACCGTCTGGCTGGAGGCCGTGCCGCAGACCCACCTGCTGCGCGGAGCCGTGACCCCGAACGTGGCGGCCTCGTCTTTCACCGTCGAGCTGCCGGTCAGCCGCAATCGACCGGGCTGGACGGCGACGGCGGTGCTGGCCGACGAGACCGGTGAAGTCGTACGCGCCCGGACCCGTGTCGACCTGGACCGCTCGCCGACGGTCACCCTCACGGTCCCGGACGACCGGGTCCGGCTGTGGTCGCCGGAGGACCCGCACCTGTACGAGCTGATCTTGGAGCTGCACGACGACACCGGCGCCCTGGTGGACCGGGTGCAGTCCTACACCGGTCTGCGGTCGGTCAGCATCGACGGCCAGGCGATCAAGATCAACGGCGAGCGGGTGTTCCAGCGGCTGGTGCTGGACCAGGGCTACTGGCCGGAGTCGCTGATGACGGCTCCGGATGACGAGGCGCTGCGCCGCGACATCGAGCTGTCGCTCGCCGCCGGCTTCAACGGGGCGCGGCTGCACCAGAAGGTGTTCGAGGAACGGTTCTACTACCACGCCGATCGCCTCGGCTACCTGGTGTGGGGCGAGTTCGGTGACTGGGGCGCCAGCCTGGACGGGCCGGACACCGACAACCAGCAGCCGACGGCGACCTTCGTCACCCAGTGGGTGGAGGTGCTGCGCCGGGATCGCAATCACCCCAGCATCATCGGCTGGTGCCCGCTGAACGAGACCCACCAGCGGATCCACGACCGGATCACCGTGCTGGACGACGTCACCCAGGCGATGTTCTGGGCGACCAAGCTGGCCGATCCGACCCGACCGGTGCTGGACGCCAGCGGCTATTCCCACCGGGTCGCCGAGACCGACGTGTGGGACAGCCACGACTACGAGCAGGATCCGGAGCGGTTCGCCGCCAACCAGGCGGGTCTGGCGGAGGGGCGTCCGTTCACCAACCGGAACGACCGGGGCGAGATCTCGTTGCCGTACGCCGGGCAGCCCTACTTCGTCTCCGAGTTCGGTGGCATCTGGTGGAACCCGGACGCGCTCGACGCGGACGGTCGGGTGCGCACCGAGTCCTGGGGCTACGGCGACCGCGTCCGCGACGAAGAGGGCTTCTACGCCCGCTTCGAGGGCCTGACCGGGGTGCTGCTTGATGACCCGCGGATGTTCGGCTACTGCTACACCCAGCTGACCGATGTCTTCCAGGAGGAGAACGGGATCTACCGCTTCGACCGCACCGACAAGCTCGACGTCGAACGGATCCGCAAGGCCCAGCAGCGACCGGCGGCGTACGAGAGCTAGGAGGCGGCGATGCGGCGGCTCCGACACGCTGGTGGACAACCTGTCCGTACGACCGCTGGCCGCCCGTGCACCGCCCTGGCCCCCGAGCTAAGGGTGGGGGTCTGCTCCAAGCCGCCGAGTTCGACGCCCCGGCGCTGTCGGGATGGAACGTGGTCCGGCCGACGAACGATGTCAGCGTCAGCGCTGGCAGCTGCGGTGGCGGCTCACTTTCACCGACCTTGACCTTCGCTCCTGGCCAGACGCCACGGACTGCCCTGGTCACGCACGGCTGCGGCGACCCGCCCACCACCGCTTCCTTCGATCATCTACGGTTCTATCGTCTCCTTCCATGACCTACACCACGTCGACACTGCCATCGCCCACGGACGACCTCGCCCTGACCACGTACGCGTGGGAGGAGGTGAGCGAGCCCAAGGGTGTCGTCCAGATCTCCCACGGGCTGGCGGAGCACGCCGGTCGCTACGACCGGCTGGCGGTGGCCCTGAACGGGGCCGGCTACCTGGTCTACGCCCATGATCATCGCGGGCACGGAGCCACGGGGGAGGCTGCTGCATCGCTCGGATCGTTCGGGGCCGCTGGCTGGGACGCCCTGGTCGCGGACGTGGCGGTGGTGGCCCGCTCGGTGGCCGGGCAGCACCCGGATCTCCCACTCTTCCTGGTCGGGCACTCGATGGGCTCGTTCGCCCTGCAGCAGGTCATCGTCGACCACTCCGACCTGTGGGCGGGCGTCGTGCTGTCCGGCACCACGGCCCTGGACGTGATGGCGCAGGCGCTTGCGGCCGGTGGGGAGGCCAGCGGAGACCTGAGCGCCTTCAACGCTGGGTTCGAGCACCGCACCGGCTTCGAGTGGCTGAGCCGGGACGAGGCCGAGGTCGATCTCTACGTCGCAGATCGGTGGTGCGGCTTCGAGGCCTCACCCGACGTGATGCCGCAGATGTTCGGGGCGGCGACCCGGCTCGCCGACAGTACGGTGCTCGGCGAGATCCGTTCCGATCTGCCGATCCTCGTCCTCTCCGGCGACGCTGACCCGCTCGCCGGAGGTGGTCAGCTGATCGAGCAGGTCGGTGAGCGCTACCGGGAGGCCGGGATCACCGACGTGACCGTACGGCTGTTCCCAGGAGCCCGGCACGAGATCTTCAACGAGACCAACCGTGACGAGGTCACGGCGGTTGTGATCGACTGGCTGGATGACCACACGTCCTGAGCTGATCGGCGACTTGGGAATGGTCGCCAGCACCCACTGGATCGCCTCCGCCGTCGGGATGGGGGTGTTGGAACGCGGCGGCAACGCCGCCGACGCGGCGGTGGCGGCCGGGTTCGCCCTGCAGGTGGTCGAGCCGCACCTGAACGGCCCGGGTGGCGACCTGCCCATCCTGCTGTGGGATCCCGGCGCAGACGCCGTCCGGGTGGTGTGCGGACAGGGGGTGGCGCCGGCCGCAGCCACGGTGACGGCGATGCGGGGGCGTGGCCTCGAGACCATCCCGGGCACCGGACTGCTGGCCGCCGTTGTTCCTGGTGCGTTCGGAGCCTGGCTGGCCCTGCTCGCCGGCTGGGGGACGTGGTCGCTGTCTGACGTGCTCGAACCGGCGATCTCCCTGGCCGAGAAGGGCAATCCACTGGTGCCCACGGCAGCGGCGACCATCAACGGGTCGGCCGACCGGTTCCGGCGCGACTGGCCGACCTCGTCCGACCTCTGGCTGGTCTCGGGCCGCGAGCGCCGGGCTGGAGAGCGTCTGCGCAACCCGACGCTGGCGGCCACCTACCGACGGCTGGTGCAGGAGGCCGAGGCAGCGGGCCGGGATCGCGAGGCGCAGATCGAGGCAGCTCGTCGCGCTTGGTACTCAGGTTTCGTCGCCGAAGCGATCGACGGATTCTGCGGCGCGAACGGAGGCCTGCTCAGTGCAGCTGACCTGGACGGCTGGGCGGCTGGGATCGAGGATCCGGTCAGGGGCCGCTACGGCGAGGTCGACGTACACAAGACCGGCCCGTGGGGACAGGGCCCGGTGATGCTGCAGCAGCTGGCGTTGCTGGAGGCCGCGGGGATCGGCGACCACCGGCCGGGCAGTGCCGGCTGGATCCACCTGATCACCGAGTGCGCGAAGCTCGCTTTCGCCGATCGGGACGCCTGGTACGGCGATCCGGCGGTAGCCGACGTTCCGCTGGCGACGCTGTTGTCGCGAGCGTACGCGAACGAGCGAGCCACCATGATCACGGACTCGGCTTCGACACAGCTGCGGCCCGGGTCACCCGACGGACGCACGCCCCAGCTGCCGCCGTACTGGGTCGAGCGTGATGATCATGATGCGGGCGGGGGAGAACCGACGCTCGGACCGCCGCGCGGCGACACCTGCCATCTCGACGTGGTCGACGCGGACGGGTTGATGATCTCCGCGACCCCGAGCGGCGGTTGGCTCCAGTCGTCACCGGCCATCCCCGAGCTCGGCTTCTGTCTCGGCACCCGAGCCCAGATGTTCACTCTGGCGGAGGGCCAGCCGACCACGCTGAACCCGGGTGTGCGGCCGCGGACGACCCTGTCGCCGTCGTTGGCCTTGCGCGACGGCAGGCCGTGGCTGGCCTTCGGCACGCCGGGTGGCGACTGCCAGGACCAGTGGACGCTGCACGTGCTGCTGAACCTGCTGCACACCGACGACAACCTGCAGCAGGCGATCGACCGCCCGTCGTTCGATACGGCCGCCATGATCGACTCCTTTCATCCGCACGGCTTCCGGCCGGCGCATCTCCGGCTGGAGGGCCGGCACTCGGCAGATGTCCGCCGCGAACTCACCGAGCGCGGGCACCGGCTGGAGGTGGCCGGGGACTGGTCGCTTGGTCGGGTGAGTGCTGTCGCGCAGGAGGAGGGCTGGTTGAAGGCCGGCGCGAACTCCCGTGGTGATCAGGGTTACGCGGTGGGCCGGTAGTGCGAGACTGCTGGCATGGACGACGGCGCCGATCTCAGCGGAGCGACAGTACGCGAGGTGCAGCTGCGGCACACCCGGATCGCGAACGCCTGGGTCGAGGACCTCTCGATCACCGGGTTCGTTCAAGGACTGGTGGTGAACGGGGTGGACGTGACGTCGTTCGTGGAGGCAGAGCTGGACCGGCAGTATCCGGAGCGGGTCGAGGTTCGCGAGGCGAAGACGCCCGACCAGCTCAGACACGCCTGGTCGCGGGTCTCGGCGTTGTGGGCGGAGACGGTCGCGCGGGCGGAACGGTTGCCCGAGGAGACCCGGTTCGAGCGCGTCGCCGGCGAGTGGTCGATTGCGGAGACCCTGCGACACCTGGTGTTCGCGACCGACGCCTGGGCCGCGCGGACGATCCTGGACCGGGAGCGGCCGTTCCATCCGTACGGGCTCAACCACACCGAGTACCCGCGAGACTCGGCCCGGGAGATCGGGCTCGATCTCGACGCGACCCCCGGATGGGCGGAGGTGCTGGAGATGCGACGCGACCGGCAGGCCCAGATGGACGAGATCCTCGCTGGCGTCGGGGGCGCCGACCTCGAGCGACCGTGTCAACGGCCGGCGCTCCCCGGCTATCGGGACGAGCACCCGACGGTGGGTCTGTGTCTGCATGTGGTGGTCAGCGAGGAGTGCGAGCACCGACGGTTTGCGGAACGCGATCTCGATGTGCTCCTGGCCGCGGGCGCCGAGGGGAGCGACGCAGGTGCGTGACGCGCACCGTTCTTCTTCCCGTCGAGGACTGCAGTGGGAGGTGACTCCGTACCGGACCGAGGCAGTTGCGTGATGCTTGAGATCCGGACGGCGGATTCCTGGTGATCATGACCCGGTGGTGGTCAGGAATCGAGAAGCACAGTGCCGCAGTCCTCCCGTAGCGTCGACCATCTCGACTCAGAGGAGGAATCATGATCAAGAACAAGTGGTTTCGTCAGGTCCATCGCTGGACGGCCGTGGTGTTCGTCGCATCCGTCGTGCTCGTGAGCGTCGCCATCGCGACGCACCCGGAGCCGGCGGCGTGGATCTACCTGTCCCCGCTGCTACCGCTGGCGGTGCTTGCACTCACGGGCGCTGTCTTGTTCCTGCAGCCCTATCTGGGACGAGCCCGCCTCCGTGGAGCGTGACCCCGGCGCGATGATCTCCGCACCCGACACCGACGACCGCACCGCGCTGCAGCACTTCCTCGACGCTAACCGCGGTGCTGCCCTGGAAGTCTTGGATGGGCTGTCCGAGGAGGACGCGCAGCGCAGCATCGTGCCTAGCGGGTGGACACCGTTCGACCTGACCCTCCACCTCGCCGGCGTCGAGCGGCACTGGTTCGCGTACACGCTGGACGGCGACGAGGCCCACACTCCGGCTCTCGACGGCGATCCGACGACGCTGGCCGAGGCCGTCGAGCTGCTGCGGGCCGAGGCACGGCGCTCCGATCAGATCCTGAGCCGGCTGAGCCTGGACGACTCGCTCACCCTGCAGCCAGACGAGCTGGTGGGCGAGGTGACGACGGTACGTGGGGTGCTGTTGCACGTGATCGAGGAGATCGCCCGGCATGCCGGGCACCTCGACATCGCCCGTGAGCTGTTGGATGGACGAACCGGACTGGGGCCACGCTGACCGCGTTCGACCGCGAGGCCTATCTCGTGTCACGCGATAGGCACGCGCGCTGAGCTTCGAAGCCGCTGCCCTTCGACAGGCTCAGGGCGCGTGGGGATTGCCCTTCGACAGGCTCAGGGCGCGTGAACATGGAAGTTGCTGCTACCCAGCTAACGCCTTGCCCAGGAACTCCAGCATCGTGGTGATCAGCAAGATCCGCGAGTCGGTCCGGCGGTACTCGTGGCCCTCGCCGTCCAGCTGTAGGTACTCCACCGGACGATCGAGATCACGCAGGGCGGCCGCGATCTGCTGAGCCTCGCCGATCGGCACGTTGGTGTCCAGCTCACCGTGCACGACCAGCAGCGGGACGTCAATGTTCTCGGCCCGGTGCAGCGGTGAGATCGCCGCGAGCAGCGCGGCGTCCGTCACCGGGTCGCCGTACTTGCTGACCGCTGCCGCGGCGATCCACGGCTCGGTGTCGCGGTAGAAGGTGTGC
>Ga0190275_10002376_pt1 | contig 13553 bp, 9 predicted proteins | sample Popmic550T_FD_133745 | JGI IMG/M metagenome (GOLD analysis project Ga0190275, IMG submission 133745) | Populus adjacent soil microbial communities from riparian zone of Yellowstone River, Montana, USA - 550 T | ecosystem: Environmental > Terrestrial > Soil > Riparian zone > Trees stand | place... | reverse complement strand
CGTGTTCGCCACCCTGCCGATCGAGCAGCGCGAGAAGTCTTGGTACATGCTGCTCTTCCAGTTCGAGGGCGTGGCGGAGCAGCTGCTCCAGAGGGATGACTGGGCGCTGCTGCGCGCTTGGTCGCGTAGTCCCGTGGACCTCGAGCAGTACCTCGTCGACCTGGCGCGGCCGGGCGCGCTGACCGCGGCGCTCAACTGGTATCGCGCGAACGTGCATCCATCCTCGGCGCTCTCGAGCTCGTCGCCGCTGCCGGCGGTGACGATGCCGACGATGGGAGTCTGGAGCGACGGCGACGCGTTTCTGATCGAGGAGGGGATCGAGCGCTCCCCGACACGCAGCGAGCTGCCGCTGAAGAAGTACAGCGTCCGGTTCGAGCCCGCCGCGGCGCGCGGCAAGGTCCACCGCGCCTCGGGCGCCATCGTGATCGTCCAGATGGCCACATCCGACTCGGGGCGGGACGCCCACGACTTCGGCGGCGGTGGTGGCGGCGCCTGCACCCCGGCCAGCTGCCCCGCGATCAGCGTGATCTCCGTGGATCTTCCGGCCGCGTCCTTCGCGGTGTGCCGCGGGATCTGGTGGCTCCACATCATCGAGAAGTGGGGCTCCACCATCTTGTTCGCGGCGGGCAGATTGAGCCAGATCTGGAACAGCTCGAGCGGGTTCGGACCGTCCCGGTTGAGCAGCGGGAACACCTCGGCGTGGCAGATGCCCCTGCCCGCCGTCAGCCATTGGACGTCCCCTCCGCCGAAGCGGGCGGTGGCACCCAGCGAGTCCGAGTGATCGACGAGGCCGCGCCGCATGACCGTCACCGTCTCGAACCCCCGGTGCGGGTGGTGCGGGAAGCCAGGGATCGTTCTCCCGTGGTACATGCGCCAGCCGTCTTTGCCCTCAAAGTCCTGCCCGATCCGCCGACCGGCCAGCGACGCAGCAGGCCCCATCTGCTCGTTCCCCTTCGGGTACGCGTCGTTGTGGTAGGCGCAGAAGAGGAAGGGATCAGGCGGCGACCAGGGGAACCCCAGGGGCTTCACACTCAGCACGGCATTGTCGTTCACAGGCACCTCACTGCTCCATGTGTAACAAGCTCCCTACCCGGTGCCAGCGCCGGGCGCCAGAGCCCTCCGCAGTTCCCAGGCGAGGACACATGGAGTGCACCTCTCCGCTCCCAGGCCGTCAGACGCTCGCCCAAGCCCTTGAAATCCCAAGACTCTGGCCTGGAATCTGGGATGCCCGGAGGGGTGGCATGCGAAGCGCTCCAGTCCTCTGCCTGGAGCGCGAACCTGCTACCGCCGGGGAGCCACTCTCACGTTTTGAAACCCGTGGGGGACTGTAGGATGGCCGCATGAGCAAGTCGCCAGCGGACCTGATTCCCTCGCCAGAGGCGCGCCGTGTGAGCCCCAACTTCATCACCGAGGTGATTGACGCGGACCTGAGAGCGGGCCGGCACACCCGCGTCGTCACGCGCTTCCCACCGGAGCCCAACGGCTACGCGCACCTGGGGCACGCGTTTGCCAGCTACCTGGACTTCATGACGGCGCAGGACTACGGCGGCATCTGCCACCTGCGCATGGATGACACCAACCCCGAGGGGGAGACGCATGAGTACGCGGACAGCATCATCCGCGACATGCAGTGGGTGGGGTGGGACACCCGCCACCTGTTCTACGCCTCGGACTACTACGAGCAGCTCTATGGGTACGCAGAGCAGCTCATCCGCAAGGGCCTGGCCTATGTGGAGAGCGTCAGCGCGGAGGAGATGGCCCGCCTGCGCGGCACCGTGGAGCAGCCCGGCACGTCCAGCCCATACCGCAACCGCGGCATCGAGGAGAACCTGGAGCTCTTCCGCCAGATGCGCGCTGGGAAGTTCAAGAACGGCGAGCACGCGCTTCGAGCCAAGATCGACCTGGCGAGCCCGAACTTCAAGCTGCGCGACCCGGTGCTCTACCGCATCGTCCACGTGCCCCACTACCGGACCGGGGACACGTGGTGCATCTACCCGATGTACGACTTCGCGCATCCCATCAGCGACGCCATCGAGGGCATCACGCACAGCATGTGCAGCCTCGAGTTCATCGACAACCGCGCCATCTACGACTGGCTGATGGATCACCTGTTCTCCGCCCAGGAGACGGGCCGGACGCCGCCGCGCCAGTACGAGTTCGGGCGGCGCAGCATGGAGTACACGGTCGTCAGCAAGCGCAAGCTGCGCCGGCTGGTGCGCGAGGGCGTCGTGCGCGGCTGGGATGACCCGCGCATGCCGACCCTCAGCGCCATGCGCCGCCGCGGCGTGACGCCCGAGGCCGTGCGGGCGTTCGCCTCGCAGATCGGCGTGAGCCGCACGAACCGCACCGTGGACCTGGCCATCTTCGAGAACGCCGTCCGCGAAGACCTGAACGTCCGCGCGCCCCGCGTGATGGCGGTGACGCGCCCGCTGAAGGTCACGATCCAGAACCTGGATCAGGAGCGCATGCTGAGCCTCCCGTACTGGCCGCAGGAGGCGATCGGCGAGGGCGCCCACGCGCAGGTGGCGCTCCCGTCCGGTGAGCGTGTGGCGCCCGAGAAGGCGGTCCGCGAGGTGCCGCTCACGCGAGAGCTCGTCATCGAGCGCGATGACTTCAGCGCGGACCCGCCGAAGGGCTTCAAGCGGCTCACCCCGGGCGGGACGGTACGGCTCCGCGGCGCGGGCATCATCCGCTGTGACGAGGTCCTCAAAGGGGCGGACGGCGAGCCGGCCGAGCTGCGCGTCACGCTGCTCGGCGAGGAGGCGAAGGCGGGCGGTGTCATCCACTGGGTGAGCGCCACACGCGGCGTGAGCGCCGAGTTCCGCCTGTTTGACAGGCTCTTCACCGTGCCGGAGCCCGACAGCGAGGCCCAGCAGTTCGACCCGGAGCAGCCCGGCCACGAGGACGACGCGCAGCCGCTCAACACGGACTTCATGCGCTTCGTGAACCCGCAGAGCCTGGTGGTGACACGCGGGCGGGTGGAGCCGAGCGTCACGAAAGATCCCGCCAGCGCCCGCTACCAGTTCGAGCGCACCGGGTACTTCTGGCGGGACCCGGTGGACAGCCGCGACGACGCGCCCGTGTTCAACCGCATCATCACGCTGAAGGACACCTGGGCCCGGAAGGCGGACGTCGCGGAGCCGAAGGCGGAGAGCAAGCAGAGGCCCGAGAAGAAGGCGGATGCGGCGGCTCCCGTCCGTCCGGCGCTCTCGAGCGAGCAGGAGGCTGTCCACGCGCGCCTGCTCAAGCACGGCGTCACCGAGAATGACGCGCACCTGCTCGCCCGCGAGCCGCAGCTCGCTGCGTACCTGGAGGGGGCGGGAGACACGCGGCTCTCAGAGCTCGCGCCCTGGGTCGTGAACGATCTCGCCACGCCCATCCACCAGGGCACCAACCGCGTGGGCGTGAAGGAGCTCGCGGCGCTCGTGGCGCTGGTCGCGGAGGGCAGCATCAGCGTCCGCATCGCCAAGGACGTGCTGGCGGAGGCGCAGGCGTCCGGCGAGGCGCCCGCGAGCATCGTGGAGCGCAAGGGCCTGCGCGTCGTCAGCGACGAGAAGCAGCTCCGCGCCGCCATTCAGGGCGTGCTGGACGCCAACCCCGCGAAGGTCGCGGAGTACCGGGGTGGGAAGAAGGGCCTGTCCGGGTTCTTCACGGGGCAGGTCATGCGCGCCACCCAGGGCCAGGCGGACGCGAAGACCGTCGCGCGCCTCCTGACCGAGATGCTCGGGTAGACAGTCCCTCTCATGATGTCCTAGGGAGCCTCCATGACCTCAAGCCGCCGCGTCGTCTTCTTCCACGCTCCCAACTCCCGCGCTGCGGGCGTCCGCATCCTCCTCGAGGAGCTCAACGCCGACTTCGAGCTGCATGTGCTCAACCTGAAGGCCGGAGACTCACACAAGCCGGAGTACCTGGCGATCAACCCGATGGGCAAGGTGCCGGCCATCAAGCACGCAGACGCGCTGGTGACCGAGCAGGCCGCCGTCTACATGTATCTGGCCGAGCTCTACCCGGAGGCCGGGATGTCTCCGGCCGTCGGCGACCCGCTGCGGGGGCCCTATCTGCGCTGGATGGTGTTCTATGGCTCCTGCTTCGAGCCGGCGATGGTGGATCGCTCGATGAAGCGCGATCCTGCCCCTCCCGGAACCTCGCCCTACGGCGACTACGAGACGGTGCTCAAGACGGTGAGGCAGCAGCTCGCCAAGGGCCCTTGGATCCTCGGCGAGACCTTCACGGCGGCCGATGTGCTGTGGGGCACGGCGCTGACCTGGACCACCGGGTTCAAGCTCGTGCCGGAGCTCCCCGAGATCAAGGCCTACATCGATCGCTTCAGCGCCCGTCCCGCGGTGATTCGAGCGAAGGCCAAGGATGCGGAGCTCGCGGCGACGCAGGCCTAGCGTCAGCCTTTCAGGTTGCCAACGCCGAGGTTCTTCAGCTTGCTCGTGGAGGCGTCGGTCTGCGAGTCCGCCTTGCCCTGCTTCGCGGCCACCGGCTGTCCGCTCACCGGATTGAGGTCCACCGAGCTCATGGTCCTGGGCCGGCCCTCGAAGCCATCCTTGGCTCCACCGGCCTTGGCTCCACCGGCCTTGGCTCCACCGCTTGGCGCTCCACCGGCCTTGGCTCCACCGCTTGGCGCTCCACCGACCTTGATCTCACCGGTCATGGTGCGACTGCCCTTGGCTCCACCGGCGCTGGCGGCCCCGGCCGACGCAGAGGCGCTGCCCGCCACGGAGCTCACCATGCCCGGAGGAGGCGGTGGCGCGCCCTTGGGAAGCTGCATCTTCCCGGTGTACCCCATCGCCACTGCACGCTTCTGCATGAACTCGATGGTCTGCATGAGGACGGGGGGCACCGGCAGGACGGGATCCTTGGCGAATCGCTCGATCGCCACCTTGGCGTCCGCGTAGAGCTGGAAGTCCACCGGGACGCCGGGCCGCATGTGCACCAGCACCTCATTCAGCTTGCGCAGCACCACCTGCGTGGTTCCCGAGGTGGACTTGGCCGCCTTATCGAGCTCCGGCAGCAGCCGCTCACGCTCCGCCCCGAGCTCGGGGGGCTCGGGGAGAAGACCACCGCTCGGGTTCTTCGGGTTCGACATGCATGCATCCTCTGCGTAGGGGGCAAGGCCTCGTGGCTGGCGCGGGCCCCTACGCTACCAAGAATGGGGTTCCCCGCGTAATCCAGGCCTCAGTGGGGTCGAGCAAGGTCCTGGATGCGCGTCTCCGCTGCTCCGGGCGCCAAGGGAGCAGGCGGGGTGTAGGGCTGGTTCAGGCGGGGCGCGGGCGAGGTCTCGTCCTCCTTCTTCAGGTCGAAGTACTTCTGGATGAGGGCCATGCCCGTAGGGGCCGCATCCGTGCCACCGCTGCCCCCGTGCTCGTTGAGGACGACGACGGCGATCTCGGGGGCCTCAGCGGGTGCGAACCCGGCGAACCAGGCATGGTGGCGCGTGAAGAAGTCCATCTGCTGGATCTTGCGGCGCACTGCGCCAATGCGGGCCACCTGGGCGGTGCCCGTCTTGCCCGCGACCTGGATGTCCTTGAGACGTGAGGTGTAGGCAGTCCCGCCCACCTGGTTCACCGTGGCCACCATTCCCTCGATGACCGCGCGCCAGTGTGCCTCGGGGACGCTCACCTGGCGGACCACCTGTGGCTCGAACCGCTCGAGCAGCTGGCCGTCCGGGTCCTCCAGCCGCTCTACCAGCTGCGGCTTGAGCAGGGCACCGCCGTTGGCGATGGCCGCATACAGCAGCGCCATCTGCATCACAGTGACGTTGTCGTCGCCCTGCCCGATGGAGCTGTTGAGCGCCAGCCCCTTGAAGTAGCCGCCGGGGGTAACTCGGTCATGGTACTCGGTGGAGGGCATGATCCCGGGCACCTCTGCCATCACCCCCACGCCGGTGGGCTGCCCCAGGCCCAGCGCGTGGCCCATCTCCGCGATGGCGTCCAGCCCCAGGGTGTCCGCGACCTTGTAGAACCAGACGTCGCAGGAGGACTGCATGGCCTGGATGCCGTTGCGCGGTCCATGGCCGCGGTCCAGGTGGCAGCGCCAGACGCGCGAGCCCAGCTTGTAGCCACCCGGGCAGTTCACCACGGTGCCGGGGCTGAACGCCCCCGACTTGTAGGCAGCCAGCGCGGTCACCACCTTGAAGATCGAGCCTGGCGGGTAGTGCTCGGCGGCCACCCGGTTGATCATCGGCTGCATCGGATCGCCCGTGAGGGCAGCCAGCTGCGCCGGGGTGATGCGGCCGGTGAGCAGGTTGGGGTCGAAGCCGGGACGGCTCACCAGCGCGCGGACGAAGCCCGTCTTCACGTCGATGGCCACCACCCCACCCGCGACGCCCGGGAAGGCCCGCTCCGCCTCCTCCTGCAGGCGCATGTCCAGGCTGAGCACGAGGTTGGCCCCCGGAGTGGGCGGCGTCACCGCGTCCGCCCCCAGCATGCCGCTGAGCTCGTCGAGGGTCCGTCCGCGCGCGTTCACCACCTCCTTGCGCACCCCATCCACGCCGCGCAGCTTCGCCTCGTAGTAGCGCTCCAGGCCGCGGCGCCCCACGTAGTCCCCGAGCGCGTAGCGCGCCCCATCGCTGTTGAGCCTCTCGAGCTCCTCCGGGGTGATCTCGTTCATGTAGCCCAGCACGTGGCTGAGCACCGTGCCCGCGCGGTAGTTGCGGTGCGGCACAGGCACCACGTCCACCCCGTCGAGCAAGTCTGGGCGCGCGTTGAGCCGATCGTACTCGTCGCGGTCGAGATCGATCTTCACCGGCACCGCCTGGAAGGGCCCGCTGCGCCTGCCGGCCTTCACCGCCGCGTCCACCTTGAGCCGCTGTGCCTCGTCCCAGCTCAGCAGCTCCGCGAGCCTGGGCAGCACCTTCTCCGAGCAGTCCAGACAGAAGGCCGGAGTGATGAAGGCATCGAAGGAGGGGCGGCTGTCCACCAGGATGGTGCCGCGGCGGTCCTTGATCACCCCGCGATCCGCGCGCAGCCGGACCTCTTTCACGAAGTTCGCCACGCTCTTGGCGGCGTACTCCTCGCCCCGGGTGATCTGCAGCCGGTACAGCTGGATGACCAGGAGGAACAGCCCCGCGAGCATGGCGAGGCCCAGGTAGAAGAAGCGGCGCTTGAGATCGCGCCCTGGCGTGGTCTGTCCGAGCGTCTGGCTCACTGGGCGAGAGGGCTCACGGAGGCGGAGCGACCGTCGGCTTCTGCCCGGGCTTGGGCTCGGGCTTGGGCTCGGGCTTCGGGGCCGGAGCAGCGGCGGCCGGCTTCGGCTCGGGCTCGGGGGGCAGCGCCAGCCGCTTGCCGGTGTCCCGGGCGATGTGCCGGTACCAGTTCTCCGGGTACTTGGGGTGGTTCACCTTGCCCTGCTCGTCCCGGACGTTGCCGTCGATGTACTTCACGAGGAGCTGCTCGCCCAGCCGGCGCCAGCGGGAGTGGACCTTCTCGCCCTGCTGCACCGAGTACTCCGTGAGGTAGGTGCGCGCCTCCTCGGGGCTGCGCTTGTACTGCTCCAGGGCCCGCTTCTCGATGTCGGACTGATCCGCGAGGAACTGGCCCTCCAGTGCTCCCTGCTCCTTCCGGACGTCCACCGACATGTCGCTCCAGCGCGCGTAGGCCTGGTTGGACACCCAGTTGAACACCCAGAAGGACGAGTCCCAGGAGAACGTGCCGCGGCTGCCCAGCCCCTGGGAGAAGTTCCGCGGCACCTGGCGAATGCCCGCGTACATGGGCGTGTACACCGTCATCGCCGTGTCATCCACGCCGAACCAGAGCACTCCGCCGACGGGCGCCGGCATCCACTCGCGCATCTGCGCGACGAAGGAGAAGCCCGTCTGCTGCGTGGAGATGGCGCGCTCGTTGAGGTACTTCTTCCCGTCCACCTCCCACGTCAGTGGCCGCCAGCGATAGGGCGCCCCGTACGGCCCGGCCCCCACGTCCTTCGACATGTCCAGCGGGGTGCCATCAAAGTGGTCTCGCATCAGCGCCATGGCGGCCTGCACGGACAGCTTCTGGTCCGGCTTCACCCACAGCGGCAGGCGCTTGTCGGGGGCCGAGCCATCCGCGTACTCCGCGCCCAGCTTCAGCGAGGGGGCCGCGCGCCGGAAGATGCTCCACACCCGTGCCTCGGAGAACCGCTGCGCCTCGAAGTCGAGCGGGTTGTACGCGTCCGCGAAGCTGAAGTCCTTGTCCACGCCGGAGTACCAGCCCTTCTCGCGGGCGAAGGAGATGACGTCGGGCGAGTAGAGCGTGGTGGCCGGCTCGTTCAGCGGGAACTGGCGGATGCGCGCCTGGTTGGCGTGCGCGGAGACGTACCCCTCTGGCAGCCGGCGGGCCACCCACACCGCGCCCTTCTTCCCCTCGCCCTTGCCGATCAGCTCCAGCAGCCACACCTCCTTCGGGTCGGCGATGGAGAAGGACTCGCCGGTGGAGGCGTAGCCATGCTCGGCCACCAGGCGCGTCATGACCTGGATGGCCTCGCGCGCCGTCTTCGAGCGCTCCAGGGCGATGTAGATGAGCGAGCCGTAGTCGAGGACGCCGTTCGGTGCCGCCAGCTCCTTGCGGCCCGAGAAGGTGGACTCGCCGATGGAGAGCTGGTGCTCGTTCATGTTGCCCACCACCGAGTAGGTGACGGGCGCCTCGGGGATCCGCCCGAGGAACTTCCCCGTGTCCCACTCGTAGATGTCGCGCTGGGCCCCGGACGCATGGCGCCGCGCGGGGGTGTAGTACAGCTCCCCGTAGAGCTCGTGCGAGTCCGCACTGTAGGTGATGAAGGTCGCACCATCCGTGGTGGCCCCCTTGGAGACCAGCATGCTGGTACACGCGAGGGCGGGGGGAGCAACCAGCGCCGCCGTGATGGGCAGCGCGGTGAGCAGGGTCCGAATGCGTCGGGTCATGCGGCGGATGTTACCTGGCAGGCTTTGGAAGTCGCGGTGTATCGTCGGCGCGCAGGCCGTGGGAGCGAGCGAGGCAATGGCAGGGCGCAAGGATGGGCGAGAGCCAACCGTCGAGTTCGCGAAGGACCCGCTCCTGTTTCTCGACCAGGCGTTCCCCGCCGCCGGCGACTCCCTCTGGCTGCCGGGCCGGCAGCTGTGCCTCTCAGAGCCGGCGGCTTCCAAGGCCGTCCTGTCCAACAGCGAGGGCCTGTACGAGGATCACGCCGACTTCTTCTACTCCCGGCGAGGCGCGTTCGGCCCGCGCGAGGCCCAGGTGCGCATCAGCCGTGCATCCCGGACGCTGCTGCGCGCCTACCTTGATGCGCACGCGAGCGGGCTGGAGGAGACGGTGCGGCAGGCCCTGATACCGGCCCGTGAGTGGCCTGATGCGGGCAACTGGCTCATGTACCGGCACCTCGCGCACGCGCTGCTCGCGCCCGACAGCCCGGTGCGGCTGCGTCAGACGGTGGAGGAAGTCATCCAGCGCGCGGTCCTCGCCGGGGCCCGGCAGCACGTCTTCCGCTCCTTCCGCTTCACCCGCGCGCTGTTCCGGTTCCGCGTGGAGCGCCAGCTGATCCAGGCGATTGAGCACCGGCGAAAGCAGGGCACCCGCGAGCCCACGGATCTGCTCGACGTCGTCGTGACTGGGGCGGAACCCGGCACAGCGGCGGTGAAGTTGGCGGAGGTGTTCCTGTCGTTCGTGTTCTCCGTCGCGGGCTCGCTCGGCTTCGTCCTCGGTTGGTCGGTCTACCTGCTGGGCACGCATCCGCCCACACGCGCCGAGCCCGCCTGGGTGGTCCGAGAAGCGCTGCGACTGTGGCCAGTGGCATGGCTGCTGGTCTCCCGGCCTGCGAGGAGCCACGAGGTGGCTGGCGTCCCCGTCACTCCCGAGGACCAGGTGCTCGTCTGTCCCTACGCCGTGCAGCGCCACCCGCGGCACTGGGACGCGCCGGCCCGCTTCGAGCCCGAGCGGTGGGCCACCCTCAAGAGCCCCCAGGCCTTCCTCCCGTTCGGGTGGGGTCCGCACTCGTGTCCCGCGGCCGTGCTCTCCCTGGAGCTGGTCGAGGACGTCCTGCGGATCCTCCTGGACGGCCACCGGCTGAGCGTCACCCCTCATGACACCCGGCCCAGCGTCACCGCGGCGCTCGCTCCGCCCCGGTTCACCCTGCACCGGGTTCCAACCCGGCTTTGACCCGTATGACAACCAGGAAAGGGAGGGAGGTGACTCGAGTGAAGAAGATCATGCGTGCCGTGATGGCGGCGCTGTCCATCCGGCGCAAGGACAACGTCTACGGCTGGTGGGGCTACCGCAGCATGTAACTGACACCCAGGTGGGGCGCGGCCAAGCTCCGCGCCCCACCGCTCCTGGCGAAGGACGTATGGCCACCCCTCCCGAGGAAACCCCCTTCGTTCATGAGATGCGCACGCGGTGCCATGCGGAAGGGAGCGTCCTCTGGGTCCGCGACGGTGAGCTGGGCGTGTTCGATCCCGAGGCCGCCCAGAAGATCCACGCGCTCAACTTCAGCGACCTCACCCTGCCCGACAAGCTCGCAGATCTGCTGCGGGGCCGCAGAGGGAGTCCTGTCTCCTGGAAGGAGGTGCGCACCGCCTGGCTCTCGCAGCTGCGCCGCCTGTCGGATGCCGAGGCCGTCGCGCGACTCGCCGCCCGCATGAGCGAGCTGCTCGAGGAGCGGCTCGACCGCCCCCTCGACTGGGTCTGGGTGGCGCAAGAGGTGTGTAGCCAGGCCCTGGTGCCCACGGTGGTGACGGGCCTGAAGCCCACTGACGTGTCGCGTGTCCTGCGGGATCAGACCCTCAAGCTCACCCAGCTGCTGGCCATCGGACCGGGGCGTGACACACTCTGGCAGGAGCTGCGCGCCATCTGGATTCAGGTGGGCGCCGGCTCGGCAGTGCGCCGCGAGCTGAGAGGCCGTGCCACCGGCCGCAGGCCGCGCCAGCTCGACCTGGCCGACCCGATCGTCGAGCTCTTGCCGGTGCTCGGCATGGACCGGGCCGTTGACGCGGTCACCGCGGTATTGACGGCCATCGCTGGTCCACCGGGGGCCGCGGCCACTTGCCTGCTCTACGAGCTGACTCGCAGGCCCGAGTGGGCCCAGCGGCTGGCCCGCGAGCTCTCGCCGCTGAAGCTGGAGGACTTCTACAGCGCACCCACCCGCGTTGCCCCGGTGACCCACCGCTTCGTCAAGGAGACGCTGCGGATGTGGGGTCCCCCCATGTTCATGACCCGGCTCGCACGCACGGACATCCAGCTCGAACAGGCGAGCCTCAAGACGGGCCAGCGCTATTACGTCAGTCCCTACCTCGTCCACCATGCCCCGGAGCACTGGAAGGACCCTGACGCCTTCGACCCCGACCGCTGGCTGGCCGACGCGCCCCATGGGCCCTGCTCCGGCGCCAGCTACGTCCCATTCGGCTGGGCCCCGACCACGTGCATTGGAGCAGGCCTGGGCACCGCGCAGCTGATGCTGTTGTGCCACTTGATGTGCACCCGCTATCGCCTCCAGCTGTCAGCGCCCGAGGAGGTCCGCATGATGCTGGCCAACGTGGCCTTGCCCCTCGGCTTTACCGGCACGCTCACCCGACGCTGAGAAGCCCGGGCGGGTTTTGCAGCTCCCGTATCGTGCTCAGCCCGTGAGGCTCCGGGCCAGCATCAGCAGTGCGGTGCCGTTGATGGTGACGTGCAGGAGGATGGGTGCGCGCAGCCCCCCGCTGGCCAGCCGCGCCCAGCCCAGCAAGAGCCCCAGGAAGAGGATCCACCCGGTGAAGACTCCATAGAAGAGGTGGAGCGACGCGAAGACGCCGGCGCTCACGGTCAGCGCCGCCACGTGCCCCATCCACCCGCTCAGCCAGGGCAAGAGCACCCCACGGAACAGCAGCTCCTCGCCCACCGGAGCGAGCAGCACGACCGGGACCGCGAGCAGCACCCAGCCTGCCGCGCCCAGCGGCCCCTGGCGGGCCATCTCCATCATCGGGTGCTGGCTCTGCTCAGGGGAGGCGGCGAACACCTGGGAGAACCAGGACATCAATATCAAGGTGCGCATCCCCAGGGTGACGAGGAGCCCCAGGCTCGCGAAGTAGATCCCGAGCCACCCCCGGGCCTCCGGTGACGGGGCCTCGGGAGCGCCGCGCCTCACGAGCACCGCCGCCACGAGGAGGAGCAGCAGGGCATTCACGGACACCGTGAGCAGCGCTGTGCCCCGGGAGGGTCCGCCGAGCAGCGCGGCCAGTCCCCTGGACGTCGCCAGAGCGCCGAGCCCCGAGACCCCGAGCACCCCCAACACGAAGAGCGGGCGCGCGTCGGCCCCCCGTCGCCGGCCCACGGCCCAGAGCACGAGCAGGGCCACCGCCGCCAGCACCGTGCCGAGCCCGCCTCTCCACACGTCCCGGGCGAGCACGGGCTCCCCAGACGGCTGAGGCTCGAACAAGCCCCGAGCAGGCGGAGCGAGGGAGGACGCCTCCACCGGCACGACGCCCACCTCTCGCCGTGCCCCCTCACGCGCCACTTCCAGCTGAACCGTTCCTCCCGCAGGCGCGGCCTGGAGCACGTCGCGCAACGCCTGGATGCTGTCGACAGGCTGCCCCTGGGCATGAAGCACGACGTCGCCCCCCTGCAGGCCCGCCGCCGCCGCCGGGCCCCGCTCATCCACCTGGAGGAACCGGAGCCCGGGTCCCGGGTGGTTCGGGTCCACGACGGCGCCCAGCGCCTTGGGCGGAGCGAGGGGCGGCGGCGGCCTGCCCATGTTCCGCCAGGTCGTCAGCGTCATGCTGAAAAAGGCGGCGGCCACCACCGTGTCCAGGATCGCCAGCGCCACGAGCCGCCGGTACCAGCGCTGATAGAGGGGGCTCGGCTCCCTCTTCCGCCCGAGCGCCGCGAGCCCCCAGACCACGGGGAGCCCCAAGAGGGGAACGAAACCGGCCACGAGGGCCGAGAGGAAGGCCTGCCGCCCCCCTGCCGCGGAGCCACCTTGCTCTTGTGAAGCCGTCACCCGCCCTGCCCTCTCGTGCCAGTGCCGCTCGCGGCCGGCTCCACGAGGACCGGCAGCATCAGCTGAAACGTGCTCCCCTGTCCTGGCGTGCTGCGAACATCGATCCAGCCCCCCATCAGCTGGGCGAGCGCCAAGGAGATGGAGAGCCCCAGGCCCGTGCGCCCCTTGTCCTTTCGCGTGGTGAAGAAGGGATCGAAGATGCGCTGCCGGACCTCCGGCGTCATGCCCTGGCCATTGTCCTCCACCTCGATGGAGATCCACCCCTTCTGGCTCCGAGTCGAGATGCGGATGAGGTTCTGCTCGGCCTGCCGCTGGGGGAGCGCCTCGAGCGCGTTCTTCACCAGGTGGACGATGATCTGTTCCAGGCGGGCCTCGCTCCCCAGGACAGCCTGGACAGGCGCCAGGGACCTCTCGAGGCGGGCGCGGTGGGGGAACTCGTGCCCCATGAGCCGCAGCGCGCTCTCGATGGCCCGGTGAAGGTCCACCGGCTGCCGCTCATCGTCCGCGGCGCGCGCGAAGGAGCGCAGATCCTTGACGATGTCCCGCACTCGGCCAGCGCCTTCCAGCGTCTCCGCGACCACCTGCCGCAGCTCGGGGAGCGCCTCCTGCCGCACCTCCTCCCG
>Ga0190275_10002375_pt1 | contig 13558 bp, 11 predicted proteins | sample Popmic550T_FD_133745 | JGI IMG/M metagenome (GOLD analysis project Ga0190275, IMG submission 133745) | Populus adjacent soil microbial communities from riparian zone of Yellowstone River, Montana, USA - 550 T | ecosystem: Environmental > Terrestrial > Soil > Riparian zone > Trees stand | place... | reverse complement strand
GGAGATCAAGTCGGTCAAGCGGCAGTTCCCCGACCGGGCGGTCGTCGTCTCCCTGATGGTGCCGTGCGAGGAGGAAAGCTGGAAGCGTATCCTGGCCCAGGTGGAGGACACCGGGGCCGACGGTATCGAACTGAACTTCGGCTGCCCGCATGGCATGTCGGAGCGCGGCATGGGATCGGCGGTGGGGCAGGTGCCGGAATACGTCGAGATGGTCACCCGCTGGTGCAAGCAGCACAGCCGGATGCCGGTGATCGTCAAGCTGACGCCCAACATCACCAATATTCTGGGGCCGGCGCGGGCGGCGAAGCGCGGTGGAGCGGATGCGGTCTCGCTGATCAACACGATCCAGTCGATCATGTCGGTAGATCTCGACGTGATGGCGCCGACACCGGTGGTCGATGGCAAGGGCACCCATGGCGGCTACTGCGGGCCGGCGGTCAAGCCGATCGCGATGCGGATGGTGGCGGACATCGCCCGCGATCCCGAGTGCCAGGGCATGGCGATCAGCGGCATCGGCGGTATTTCCAACTGGCGGGACGCGGCGGAGTTCATCAGCCTCGGCGCCAGCACGGTGCAGGTCTGCACCGCCGCGATGCATCACGGTTTCCGGATCGTCGAGGAGATGGCCGACGGACTGAGCAACTGGATGGACGGCAAGGGTTTCGCGGACGTCAAGGCGTTCACCGGCATGGCGATCCCCAACTACGTCCACTGGGAAGACCTGAACCTCAACTACAAGATCGTGGCGAAGATCGACCAGGACACCTGCATCAAGTGCGGCTTGTGCCACATCGCCTGTGAGGACACGTCGCACCAGTCGATCGCGGCGCTCAGGATCGATGGCGGACGGCGCTACGAGGTGATCGAGGAGGAATGTGTCGGCTGTAACCTGTGCATGCATGTCTGTCCGGTGGAGGACTGCATCACGATGGAGCGGCTGGACGATGGCTCTTCTTACCTGACTTGGAAGGAGCACCCGAACAACCCGATGCGGCGCGAAGCGGCGGAGTAAGACGCGGGTGCGGCGGATTTCCATCGTGTGCGGGCAGGCGTGGCTACCCCGTTCGATATGTGCCATGACGGAGCGGTCATTCCCGTTCCTGAATCGAACCCGCTGTGCCCACCCGTCTGTTCCACCGCCACGACGCCTACTTCAAGCGCCTGCTCGATCAGCCGGGGACCGCGCTGGCTCTGCTCCGTGAGCGGCTGCCGACGGCGATTGCCGGGCGGCTGGTGGACGAGGAGCCTGAGTCTCTGCCGACCTCCTTCATCTCCGACGAGTTGGAGGAGCGCCGGCCCGACCGGCTCTACCGGACGCGGACGACGGAAGGGCAGCCGGTCCTGGTCTATACGCTGGTCGAGCATAAGTCTTCGCCCGACCAGCGGACCGCGCTTCAGCTTCTGGGATATGATGCCCAGATCCTGCAATGGTGGGACAAGCGAGAGGGGCGCGACGGGAACGGGCGTCTGCGGAAGCTTCCGGCCCTGTTCTCGATCGTCGTCTACAATGGCGAGGAGAGATGGAACGTACCGCTGACCCTGGCAGGTGCTACGGAGGGCGGGGACGACGACGAGATACGCCCCTGGTTGCCCGAATTGCGCTATACTCTGCTTGATCTCAGCCAGACGGATAGCGGATTCCTGTCGAGGCACCGGGTGCTGCGGTTCGGCTTCAAGGTTCTCAAATACGGTGCGTGCGATGGCGATGTCCGTGAGATCCTGAAGATGCTGATCCGGGAGGCTTTGGCGGAGGAGTTGGACGACGAGATTGTGGTGCTTGTCCGTTTTGTGATGATGGAACCCAATGGGCTGAAAAAGGGAGTGCTACGCGAAATGTTGACTGAAGTCACGCCGAACAAGGCGGAGCGCCTCATGTCGCTGGTCGATCGAAGTGTCGCCGACCTGTTTGCCGAAGCGATTCTTCGTGGGATGACCCGGCGATTCGGTCCTGTCGCCGAGACGTACAGGCAGAGGATCATGGACGCGAGTCAGGATGAACTCGAGGGATGGATATGTGCGCTGGGCGAGGGCAGGACGCTTGACGAGATGTTCTCGCCGCCACCTTCGAATTGATCCTGACACCTGAAACCTCCCGAGGGTCCGCCATGGCACCCTCCTTGCTACGAAGAAACGATAAGCACGCCTGACAGGGAAGATCATGCATAACCTTCAGATCAATGCGCAGCGGCTGTGGGACAGCATCATGGAAACGGCGCAGATCGGTGGCACGGCGAAGGGCGGCGTTTGCCGGCTGACGCTGACCGATCTGGACCGGCAGGTGCGGGACTGGTTCGTGGCGCAGTGCGAGGAAGCCGGCTGCACGGTCACCGTGGACGAGATGGGCAACATCTTCGCCCGCCGGCCCGGCAAGGACAATTCACTGCCGCCCATCGCGATGGGCAGCCATCTGGATACCCAGCCGACTGGCGGCAAGTTCGACGGTATCCTGGGCGTGCTGTCCGGGCTTGAAGTCCTGCGGACGCTGAAGGACACCGGGTATGAGACCAATGCGCCGATCGAGGTGATCGACTGGACCAACGAGGAAGGCTCCCGCTTCGCGCCGGCCATGCTGGCGTCCGGCGTGTTCGCCGGGGTGTTCACGCGCGACTATGCCGACAGCCGCAAGGATCGCGAGGGCAAGAGCTTCGGCGAGGAACTGGATCGGATCGGCTATCGCGGAACCGAGAAGGCGGGCGACCACAAGCTGGGCGCTTTCTTCGAGCTGCATATCGAGCAGGGACCGATCCTGGAGGACGAGGAAAAGGTGATCGGCGTCGTTACCGGCGTCCAGGGTATGCGCTGGTACGAGGTGACCGTCACCGGGTTCGAAAGCCATGCCGGCACCACGCCGATGCACCTGCGCCGCGATGCGCTGGTCGGAGCGTCGCGTATGGTGGAGGCGATCAACAAGGTGGCGCTGGACCATCCGCCGCTGGCAGTCTCGACCGTCGGGCTTATGGAAGTCAGGCCGAACAGCCGCAACATCCTGCCGGGCGAAGTCTTCTTCACGATCGATCTGCGCCACCCGGAGGACGAAGTGGTGGCCGCCATGGAGACGGAGGTCAAGGCGGTGCTTGAGCGGATCGCGGGCGAACTCAAGCTGGAGATCAAGGTCGAGCAGGTCTGGGACTCGCCCGCCGTCAAGTTCGACCAGGCCTGCGTCGAAGCGGTGCGGACTGCCGCTGCCGAGAACGAGTACAGCCACCGGGAGATCGTTTCGGGTGCTGGCCACGATGCAGCGTACATGGCGCGGGTGGTGCCGACGGCGATGATCTTCATCCCCTGCGAGAAGGGCATCAGCCACAACGAGATCGAAAAGGCCGAGTACGAGCATGTGGCGGCCGGGGCGAACGTCCTGCTGCGGGCGGTGCTGGAGTACGATAATCGCGGCAGCGAAGACAGGGCGGCGTGATGGCTCCGGTACAGGCGGTGCTCGAAGGCTCCGCGCCGTCGGCACGGGTTGAGGACCAGCGTGCTCCGGTCGTCGAGGCACGTGACCTTTCGCTGATCTTCCAGACGCCCGACGCGCCGGTTACGGCGCTGAGCGACATCAACCTGACGATCCGGCGGGGAGACTTCGTCTCCCTGATCGGGCCGTCGGGGTGCGGCAAGACCACGCTGATGCGTGTGGTCGCCGATCTGGCGCGCCAGACTTCCGGCACGCTGCTGGTGAACGGCGGGAGTGCGGAGCAGGCGCGGCTGGACCGCGCCTACGGCTACGTCTTCCAGGCGCCGGCCCTGTACCCGTGGCGCTCGATCGAGCGCAACATCATGCTGCCGCTCGAGATCATGGGGATGTCGAAGGCCGAACGGCGGGAACGGGCGGCGCGCTATCTGGATCTGGTCGGGCTGAAGGGCTTCGAGCGGAAGTTCCCCTGGCAGTTGTCGGGCGGCATGCAGCAGCGGGTGTCGATCGCCCGCGCGCTAAGCTTCGAGCCGGCGCTGCTGCTGATGGACGAGCCGTTCGGAGCATTGGACGAGATCACCCGCGACAACCTGAACGTCCATCTGCTGCGGCTGTGGGAGAAGACCGGGATTACGGTCATCTTTGTCACCCACTCCATCCCGGAAGCGGTCTTCCTGTCGTCGAAGATCGTCGTGATGTCGCCGCGTCCGGGTCGCATCCTGGAGGTGATCGACAGCGATCTGCCGACCGACCGCGATCTGGATGCCCGCGAGACGCCGGAGTTCCTGGAGATCGCGCACCGGGTCCGGGTGGCCCTGCGGGCGGGTCACAGCTATGACTGACGCCGTGCTGGGCGGGACGGCGGTTCCATCGGTCCGGAACAGGCGCGATCGGGACGGGGCGGTGCTGCCGGTACTGACCGTCCTGGCGGTGCTGCTGGCGGTCTGGTACGTCGCGGCGGTCTGGCTGAACGCACCGCAGGTGACCGAAAAATTGAACCGGGGCGGGACGGACTGGGGCGTGTCCGAGCTGGTCGCCGGCACCTGGGCGATGGAGCGGCCTGTCCTGCCGGCTCCCCATCAGGTCGCGGTCGAGCTATACGATTCGGTGTTCGGGCGGCCGGTCACGTCCAAGCGGAGCCTTGTCTACCATGCGCAGGTGACGCTGTCGGCGACGGTCGCGGGCTTTGCCCTTGGCCTTGCCCTGGGAGTGCTGCTGGCGATCGGGATCGTCCACGTGACGGTGCTCGACCGTTCGCTGATGCCGTGGATCATTGCGTCGCAGACGATCCCGATCCTGGCGATAGCGCCGATGATCGTCGTTGTGCTCGGCAATCTCGGGTTTACCGGATTGCTGCCAAAGGCGATCATTTCCGGCTATCTCAGCTTCTTTCCGATTGCCATCGGCATGGTCAAGGGCCTGCGCTCACCCGACCCGCTGCAACTTGACTTGATGCGGACCTACAGTGCGACCGACGCGCAGACCTTCGCCAAGCTACGCTGGCCGTCGAGCATGTCGTTCCTGTTCCCGAGCCTGAAGGTCGCCATAGCGCTGTCCCTCGTCGGCGCCATCGTCGCGGAGCTGCCGACCGGCGCGCAGGCGGGCCTGGGCGCGCGGCTGCTGGCGGGGTCCTATTATGGGCAGACGATCCAGATCTGGGCGGCGCTGTTCATGTCGGCCTTCCTGGCCGTGGCGGCGGTCGGGGCGGTCGGGCTGGTGGAGCGCCTGCTGACGCATCTGCGGGGAGGGCGGCTGTGATCATCCGTGTCGTGCTGACGCTGGCGCTGGGACTGGCGGCGCTGGCCCTGCTGGCAGTTAGCCCGGTTGCGGCATTGGCGGTCGGTGTGGTCGCGGTCGCGGCCTGCGTCTGGGCAATGGGCGGGCTTGCCCGCTACGACGGCTGGGCGGCGCGGCTGGCCGTGCCACTACTGTTCGGCGTGCTGCTGCTGTGGCTTTGGGAGATGGTGACGGTCGGCTTCGGCGTGCCGCGCATCCTGCTGCCGCCGCCGAGCATGATCGGGCACGCCTTCGCCGCCAATATCCCGACACTGCTCGCGGATTTCCAGCAGACAGTCATCCGGTCGGTCATCCCCGGCTATATCCTCGGCTGCGGGGCGGGGTTCCTGACGGCGGTCGCGATCGACCGCTCTCCCTTCCTCCAGCGCGGCTTGCTGCCGCTGGGCAGTCTTATCAGCGCCATGCCGATCGTCGGCATCGCTCCGATCATGGTCATGTGGTTCGGCTTCGATTGGCAGTCGAAAGCGGCGGTGATCGTGGTGATGACCTTCTTCCCCATGCTGGTCAATACACTGGCCGGCCTGCGGGCGGCGGGGGCGATGGAGTTGGACCTGATGCGGTCATATGCGGCCGGCTATCGACAGACGCTGATGAAGCTGCGGCTTCCCGCTGCGCTGCCGTTCGTCTTCAACGCGCTCAAGCTGAACTCCACCCTGGCGCTGATCGGGGCCATCGTGGCGGAGTTCTTCGGGACGCCGATCGTCGGCATGGGCTTCCGCATCTCGACCGAGGTCGCGCGGATGAATGTCGATGTCGTGTGGGCGACCATCGCCGTCGCGGCGGCGGCGGGTTCGGCTTTCTATGGAATCATCTCGGTGATCGAGCGGGGAGCCACGTTCTGGCATCCTTCGTTTCGCAAATGACGTCAAAAACGACCTGAGGCTGGGAGTACTGGGTGATGCGGAAATCGGCTCTGGCCGGGATCGCCACTGCGGCGGCGGCGATGGTGATGGGTGGTTCGGTAACGGGTGCTGTGGCGGCGGATGCCCTGACGCTGCAACTGAAATGGGTGACCCAGGCGCAGTTCGCCGGGTACTACGTGGCCGCCGCCAAGGGCTTCTATCAGGAAGCAGGACTGGACGTGACGATCAAGCCGGGCGGGCCGGACATCAACCCGTCGCAGGTGATCGCCGGCGGTGGCGCCGACGTCGTGGTGGACTGGATGCCGTCGGCGCTGGCGACCCGCGAGAAGGGCGTCCCGCTGGTCAACATCGCCCAGACCTTCAACAAGTCGGGCATGATGCTGACCTGCCGCAAGGACAGCGGCGTCGCGAAGCCAACGGACTTCAAGGGCAAGACGCTGGGCGTCTGGTTCTCGGGCAACGAGTATCCGTTTCTGTCCTGGATGGACAAGCTGGGCTACAGCACCAGCGGCGGCAACCCGGACATCAAGGTCCTGAAGCAGGGCTTCAACGTCGATCCGCTGCTTCAGAAACAAGCCGCCTGTATTTCGACCATGACCTATAACGAATACTGGCAGGTGATCGACGCCGGCGTGCCGGAATCCGAACTGGTCGTCTTCAAGTACGAGGATCAGGGTGTCGCGACGCTGGAGGACGGGCTTTATACCCTGGATGCCAAGCTGAAGGACCCGAAGATGGTCGATAAGCTCGCCCGCTTCGTCAAGGCGTCGATGAAGGGCTGGGACTATGCCGTCAAGAACCAGGACGAGGCGGTCGGCATCGTGCTGGACAACGACGCATCGGGCGCCCAGACCGAGAAGCACCAGAAGCAGATGATCAGTGAGATCGCCAAGCTGATCGAAGGCGGGGCGAAGCCCGGCTATCTCGACCCGGCGGCCTATGAGCGCACCGTCGGCGTCCTGATCAACGGCAAGTCCGATCCGGTCATCAGCAAGAAGCCGGAAGGTGCTTGGACCCATGAGGTCTGGGAGAAGGCGGGTCTCTGACCGTTTCGACTGAAAAGGGAACAGCGGCGCTTCCGGAACCGTTTTCGGCGGAGTGTTCCACCGATTGCCTGTTCTGGAAGCAGCCTGCCCAATGAGAAAACTCGCCCATATTTCCGACCTGCATTTCGGCCGGATAGACGAGGCGGTCGTGGAGGCGCTTCTGGCCGACCTGCACAGCCTCGGCCCCGACCTGATCGTCGTCAGCGGCGACCTGACTCAGCGCGGTCACCGGCACCAGTTCCGCGCGGCCCGCGCCTTCCTCGACCGGTTCGAGGCGCCCTATCTGGTCGTGCCGGGCAACCATGACATTCCCGGCGTCAACATGCTCGCCCGCTTCGCGGCGCCCTTCGCCCGGTACCAGCGCTATATCGAGCGGGATATGCGGCCGTTGCATCTGGACGCGGAGATCGCCGTGCTGGGGCTGAACACCGCCCGGCCGGTCGGACCGCACTGGAACTGGTCGCACGGCAGGATCAACTCCGCCCAGATCGCTCATGCGCGGTCGGTGTTCGAGCCGCTGGGCGCTGATGTGTTCAAGGTCGTCGTGACCCACCATCCTTTCCTGCCGCCGCCCGATGCGCCGGAAACCAAGCTGGTCGGGCGCGCATCCCTGGCGCTCCGCACCTTCGAGGGCTGCGGCGTCGATCTGCTGCTGGCGGGGCATCTGCACCGGGGATACCATGGCGATGTCAGGACCCATCATGCCGCGATCAAGCGGTCGATCCTGGTGGCGCAGGCGTCCACCGCGACATCGACGCGGCTGCGCAACGAACCGAACGCCTACAACGTGATCGAGGTCGATGGCGAGCGGGTCGGCTTCGGCGTTCGTGTGTGGGACGGTGCGCTGTTCCGGTACCGGGCGTCCGGCCGCTTCGTCCGGCGGGAGGGGCACTGGGTCGCGGACTGACGCATGTGTTCTCAGGTAACCGGAACCGGCGCCACCTGGGCGTTCAGGGCTTCGTGAGTAGGCTCGATCTGGGCGCGGACGAGGGTGACGAGATGGGCCGCCTGCTCGAAGTTGGCGGCGTTGAGTTCGATTTCCCGAGCGATGGCGGCGATGCGCTGGGCGCCGAGATTGGCGTTGGCGCCCTTCATGCCATGGGCCGCCCGCTTTACCGCGACAGGGTCGGCGATGGCGATGGCGGCGTCGATCTCGTCCGCTTGAAGCCGGGCTTGTTTGGGGAAGAGGGCGAACATGTCGGTCAGGTCTTCCGGGTCCAGGCAGTCGTGCAACTGGTCCAGCATTCCCTGGTCCAGCAGGGGAGTGTCGGCGAAGGCGTCGACTGGTGACAGCGGCGTCGACGGTTCCGTGCCGGGTGCGCTTGCCGGCGTGGCTGGCGGCGCGCTCGTCGGCGGATGGGGCGGGAGTTCGCCGGCAATCCTGTCGATGGCGGAGAACAGATCGCCGGGACGAACCGGCTTGGAAACGTAGTCGTTCATCCCTGCACCTATGTAGCGTTCCCTGTCGCCCGCCATGGCGTGGGCTGTCACGGCGATCACACGCGTATCGCTCAAGGGCGAGGGCAGGGCGCGAATGGCTTCGGTGGCCGAACAGCCGTCCATGACCGGCATCTGGATGTCCATCAGCACCAAGTCGTAGGGTGGTGCCGCTTTCGTTACCGCCGTCACGGCTTCCTGCCCATTGGTGGCGGTTTCGACCATGTGCTGCTTTCTGGTTAGCAGGCCGGTCAGCAACGTCCGGTTTACGGGGACGTCATCAACGACAAGTATGCGCAAGGGACCGGTTTCCCGTGTGATCGGCGGCGCTTCCGGAACCGCCAGGGTGGCTGTATCGGGACCGGGCCGGCATTGCACGGTGAACGTGAACGTGCTTCCTTTGCCGACTTCGCTCCGGGCGCTGATATCGCCGCCGAGCAGCAGGCAGAGCTGCCGGCAGATCGCCAGACCGAGGCCGGTGCCGCCGTAGCGGCGGGTAGTCGATCCGTCGGCTTGGGAGAACCGCTCGAACAGTTGTCCGATGAACTCCGGAGGGATGCCGATCCCGGTGTCGCTGACTTCGACCGTAAGAATGACGCGATCGGGTTCCGGCTGCGTCGAGGAGAACCGGATATGGATCTTACCCCGCTGGGTGAACTTGACCGCGTTGCCGACGAGATTGAACAGGACCTGCCGGATGCGTCCGACATCCCCATTCAGCGACAGACGGGTGTCCGGATCGACTGTGTAGAATAGCTCGTTGCCGCTCTCCTGCGCCTTGGGATGCAGGATCGAAATCACGTCCTCGGCGGGCTGGGTCAGCAGGAAATCTTCCGATTCCAACACGATCCGCCCGGCTTCCAGCTTCGACAGGTCGAGAATGTCGTTGACGATCGTCAGCAGGTTTTCGGCCGAGCGCAGCGCCGACTGCGCGTGGCTCTGCGGTTCGGGTGCGAGCCGGCTGTCCACCAGCAATCCCAGCAGGCCCATGACGCCGTTGAGCGGCGTCCGGATCTCGTGGCTGATATTGGCGAGGAACTCCGACTTGGCGCGGCTGGCGGCTTCTGCGTCCTGCTTCGCCAGATCCAGCGTTTCGGTCAGTTGCAGCAGTTTTCGGCGGGACCGGATGCCCTGTGCTATGTACCATGCCGCCAGCCCCGCGAAGATGAGGCTGAGGGCCGCCTGTATCACCGTCGCCAGGGTCGCGAGGCGCTGCATCTCGTTGATTTCAGCCCAGCGCTTGGCCGCATCGCCGGCGATTTCGGCATTGATGCCGAGCAGCATGTCCTGAACAGGCTCCCGCAGGGAAGGCATCCGGTGCAGAAGGACGTTCAGGACCTCGGTGTCCAGGGCAGGGGAGAGTTCCAGCAGCCGGTCCGTTTCGGAAACGAAACGCCCGAGTTCCGCCATGGCGTTCTCATAGAACGGCTGGCCTTTGAACATCGCGCGATAGGCGCCGTCGTTGACGATGTTGAGGCGGCTGACGAAGACTTCGTAGCGTCGTAGTGCCGCGTTCGGACTGCCGGCGCCGGTGACGGCTTCCAGCAAGGCGACGTGGAGCCGCTGATGCTCGCCGGACAGTTGGTAGAACGTCCATGCCTGATTGTCACGGCCGCCGGCAAGGACGGTCGTCGTCTTGGAAGACAGCAGGTACTGAAGTCCGCCGACGATGGAGAAGGAGGCGATGACCGCCAGTCCGATCCCCGCCAGGGCGGACCGGAGACCGCGTTTCACGGCTCGATCCTGATCCGGTCGATCTGCCAGATGGCACGGAAGTACCATGCGTCGTTCTGGAGTTCGGGGTGGTCGTCGAAGGGGAACATCAGCCAGAAGGGGCCGCGCCCGCGCGGCGGCAGCCGCTCGCCGTTCATCGTCAGCGCCAGGATCGGCTGGTAACGCTCGATGTCGGCCATCGGGAGATCGACCTTGTAGTCGTCGATGGCGACCAGCGAGACCTTGGAGCCTTTGGCTTTCAGTTGTGCCAGCACGTCGGTGAAGAGGGGACCGGTGAAGCTTGCCCTGCCGGTCCAGGGCGTGGCTGTCGTGATCTCGCGGGCGGGGAGGGACCCGAGCTGTTCGGAGTCGATCAGCGCCGGCTTGGATATGCCGCCCCCCGATATCGCGATTTCACCGGCACCGGCGGGAAGAGCTGGGAAAGCCAGGGCGGCGAGAGTTAGCAGGATAACCGGCGCCACTCGGAGAAATCGGCGGAGAGCTGCACGCATAGCGGCTGGTTACCCCGAAAGAGATAATAATTTGGGATAACATAATACATTTTCGACATGACTTCCCAACCCTGCGACAGTCCGCCCTGAGACAAAAGCGGAAGGCCCCCGAAACAGCGGCCTTCCAGCCTTCGCCTTAGTTTGCGGCAACCGTTAGCTTGCGGCAACCGTCAGGGAGTGACGGCGGTGGCGACCTCACGGTCGACGCCGACCGGCTTGTGCAGGTCGTTGTAGAGGTCGATCGCCTTGAAGACCGGCGGGAAGCAGGGCCGGTCGATATAGCGGCCGGCCCCGCGCACCGTCCGCAGGTCACCGTCGGTCCAGACCAGCTTGCCCTGGGACAGAGTGTGCCGGGCGAGGCCCTTCACTTCCATGCCTTCGTAGATGTTGAAATCGACGTTCTGGTGATGGGTCTTCGCGGAGATCGTGCGGGTACCCTCCGGGTCCCAGACCACGAGGTCGGCATCGGCGCCGACCTGGACGGCGCCCTTGCGCGGATGGAGGTTGAAGATCTGGGCGCAGTTGGTCGAGGTGATCCGGACGAACTCGTTCGGAGTCAGCCGGCCGGTACCGACGCCGTGATGCCAGAGGACGGACATCCGGTCCTCGATCCCGCCGGTACCGTTCGGGATCTTGGTGAAGTTGTCGCGCCCGGCGGCCTTCTGCGGCGCGCAGAAGCAGCAATGGTCGGTGGCGGTGGTCTGGAGATTGCCGGAGGTGAGGCCGGCCCACAGGGCGTCCTGGTGATGCTTGGCGCGGAACGGCGGGCTCATGACATAGGCGGCGGCGGTCTGCCAGTCGGGATGCCGGTAGACCGATTCGTCGATCACGAGCTGCTGGGCCAGCACTTCGCCGAAGACGCGGTGGCCGGCGGCACGGGCACGGGCAATCGCCTGGGTCGCCTGCTCGGTCGAGACGTGGACGATATAGACCGGCGCTCCCAGCACGTTGGCGATGGCGATGGCGCGCTGGGCGGCCTCGCCCTCCACCTGCGGCGGCCTGGACAGGGCGTGTCCCTCGGGGCCGGTGATGCCCTGGTCGAGCATCTTCTTCTGGAGATGGAAGACGGCGTCGCCATTTTCGGCATGGACGGTACAGAGGGCGCCCAGCTCCTGCGCGCGGGCGAAGCTGTTCAGCAGGACGCCGTCATCGACCATGATGGCGCCCTTGTAGGCCATGAAGTGCTTGAAGGAGTTGACGCCGTGCTCGCGGGTCAGCACGCCCATCTCTTCCCGCACCTGATCGGACCACCACGTCACGGCGACGTGGAAAGAATAGTCGGTCGCCGCCTTTTCCCCCCAGGAGCGCCACTGCTTGTAGGCTTCGATCAGCGACTGCTGCGGACTGGGGATCACGAAGTCGATGATGGTGGTGGTGCCGCCGGCGGCGCCCGCCGATGTGCCGGTGAAGAAATCCTCGCTGGCTACCGTCCCCATGAAGGGCAGTTCCATATGGGTGTGGGGATCGATGCCGCCCGGCATCACGTACATGCCGCCGGCATCGACCGTTTCGGCGCCGGCCGGGGCGGTGAAGCCGTCCTCTACGGCGGCGATGATGCCGTTCTCGCAGTAGACATCGGCCCGGAAGCTTTGCTCGGCGGTGACAACAGTGCCGCCTCTGATCAGGATCGACATGAAGCCCGTTCTCCCTTGTCATTGCGCCGGTGCGCGGCGCTGTTGAGGGCAAGCCTACCGCAGCCGGATGGGTTTGTCGCAAGCGCTAATTGACGGAAACGCAAAGCAAAAAGCCCCCGGCGCCGGAGCGTCGGGGGCTTTTGAAGGTCCAAGCCGGAGGTTGGGCCGGCTTGACGCAGTCCTGCTTAGTGCAGGTTGCGGCGCAGATCGGCGATGGAGGCGTCGATCAGCTTGGCGGACTGCTGCGCGTCCAGGTTCTGGGCGAGCAGACGACCGCCTGCGGCGACGGCGATATCGACCGTCAGGTTCTTGACTTCCTGAAGCGCCAGCGCTTCGGCCTGGGCGATCTTGTCCATCGCCTGGGTTTCGCGCCGCTTCATCGCGGCTTCCAGATCGGCAGTGGAGTGCAGCCGCAGCCGCTCCGCTTCCTCACGGGCATGGGCGATGATGTCTTCGGCTTCCTTCAGCGCGTCGCGCTGACGGCGCTGATAGGACGCGAGGGTAGCCTGGGCATCCTCACGAAGGCGCTGCGCCTCCTCCAGCTCCTGGCGAATCTTGTCCGCCCTGTCGTCCAGCATCGCTGTCACGGCCTTGGCGCCGGGACGAAATGCGAGGACGGCGAAGATGATGGTGGCGAGGGCAACCCAGAATTCAGCAGCTTGAAACATCAGCCACGCTCCTGCATCACGGCGCTGACGGCTGCGTCGGCGGCTGAGGCATCGACCTTGATGCCGGCCAGCTTCTCGGCTGTCTGCTGGGCGATCTCCGCGGCCACCGAACGAACGCTGGCAAGCGCGGTTTCCTTGGCCTCGTTGATCCGCTCCTCGGTGGCGCGGGTCTTGGCGGCGAGATCGGTATTGAACTGGGCCTGACGGCCAGCCGAAACCGACGAGATGTCGGCGGCGGTGGCGGCCATCACCGACTGGGCATGCGCCCGTGCGTCGGCCAGAGCCTTTTCGTAGCCCTCCATCACCACGGACGACTCCTTGCGGAGGTCGCCGGCCCGGTCCAGATCGTTGGTGATCCGTTCCTGGCGTTCTTCCAGGACCTCGGCGACCTTGGGAAGGGCGACCTTGGACATCAGGAAGTAGAGGGTGATGAACGTAATCCCGAGCCAGACGAGCTGGGGAGCGAAAGCGGTAGCATCGAG
>Ga0190275_10002374_pt1 | contig 13562 bp, 10 predicted proteins | sample Popmic550T_FD_133745 | JGI IMG/M metagenome (GOLD analysis project Ga0190275, IMG submission 133745) | Populus adjacent soil microbial communities from riparian zone of Yellowstone River, Montana, USA - 550 T | ecosystem: Environmental > Terrestrial > Soil > Riparian zone > Trees stand | place... | reverse complement strand
CGCGGCTACCTCTACATCGCCCAGCCGCCGCTCTACAAAGTGACGCGCAACAAGAAGGACATGTACGTCAAGGACGAGCGCGCGCTGAACGAGTACCTGCTGAAGATCGCCTCGGAGCACTCGCGGGTGGCGACGCCGGCCGGGGAGCTGGGCGGCAGCGAGCTGAAGGCGATGCTGGAGAAGGTCATCTCCTACGAGGAGCGGCTGGGGAAGCAGGCCAAGCGGCGGGATCCGCGGGTGGTGGACGCGCTGGTGCAGGCGGGGCGGGTGACGGCGGAGATGCTGTCGGACGAGGTGGCGTTGGCGGCGGAGGTGGAGCGGATGTACAGCTACTTCCGCATTCGGATGCCGGACGTGCTGGGCCGGGTGAAGCACGAGCGCCGGGATGATCCGGAGCACCACACGAAGAAGCTGGTGTTCCACACAGAGGTCAACGGGAGCATGCGGGAGGCGGTGCTGGACCACGCATTCCTGCAGTCCCCGGAGTACCTGGAGCTGGTAGGGCTGCGGGAGGCGTTCCAGTCGCTGGGGCGGCCGCCGTACACGGTGAAGGTGGATGCCGGCGAGGTGACGGCCTACTCCGTCCAGGAGGTGCTGGCGGCGGTGCGCAAGGACGCGCAGAAGGGGCTGGGGCTGCAGCGCTACAAGGGGCTGGGAGAGATGAACCCGGAGCAGCTCTGGGACACGACGATGAACCCGGCCACGCGCACGCTGCTGCAGGTGCAGCTCAAGGACGCGGTGGAGAGCGACGAGATCTTCTCGCTGCTGATGGGCGAGGCGGTGGAGCCGCGGCGCGAGTTCATCGAGCGCAACGCGCTGGACGTGCAGAACCTGGACATCTGAGCCAGGGAACCAGGAGCCCCTCTGAGGCTAGGAGAGGGGTGAGGGGAGGGTCGAAGCTTGATTACCGAGATCGAGGTCAAGAACTTCAAGACCCTCCGGGACGTGAAGATCCCGCTCTCTCCCGGCATCACGGTGATGGTGGGCGCGAACAACAGTGGGAAGTCCAACGCGCTCGCGGTGCTCAAGCTGCTAAGGGAAGCAGAGAGACAAACTCCCAACATGGCGATGGCTGCGTTGGGGGGAGAAGAGTCGATCCTGAGTCGCGATGCGGCGGATGTAATGCGCGTCTCGGCGTCAGTGTTCTTGGAAGGATACACCCTCAAGAGACATCTCACCTGCACTCGTGGCCAAGCCATGGTCAGCGGAGGGGAGTCGCCCGGTGACTTGGCGGCCATGGGGGATCGGCAGTTTCTCGGTCGGCTCAAAGGCGAGCTGGCGCATTTGATCAATGCGATATCCGTCCACGATCTTTCCGTCGCGGCACTACGCGCTCCGGCCATCATCCAACGGGGGGCAGTATTGGGGCCAGATGGTCGGGATGTAGCTGCCGTGCTCGACAACATGGCAGGTGAGGCCCCATCTCTTCGAGATGCCATTGACGAGACCGTTCGAAGGGCAGCGCACGAAGTGAAACGGATCGTCACCCGGCCTGGTCCTCAGCCGGGGACCAAGGTGCTGGGCATCGAGGAAAGGGATGGACGTGTCTATGGAGCTGAAGACATGTCGGATGGCCTGCTGCTCTTCATTGGGTTGGCGGCTGCCGCGCAACTGAAGGCGGACACCCGGGGCGTTCTTGCTATCGAAGAACCTGAGCGTGGCATTCACCCCCGGCGCTTGCGCGATCTTGTGGATCACCTGCTCCTGCTGACGAAGTCTGGGATGCAGGTAGTGCTTACGACTCATTCACCGACGCTGCTCGATGAATTCCGGGACTCGCCTGACAGTGTTCTCATCTTCGACCGGGACGAGCAGGGAACACACGTCACACGGCTCTCGGATCGACCAGACTGGGCCAAGGAACTCAAAGGCGCACCCCTCGGTGAACTCTGGTACTCGGGAGTTCTTGGGGGCGTGCCGGGCCGATGAAGCTCGCCTTCTGCGTCGAGGATGATACCGACGAGGACGTGTTCCGTGTCCTGCTCACGCGGATTCTGGGGACGGAGGTTACTCCGAGCGAGACTGCATACCGTTTCCCTCGCGGGGGATGGACCAATGCTCTCCGACTGGCCCCCTTCATTGCCAAGGACGCGTACAACAAGGGGCTCGATGGGGCGCTCTTCGCAATCGACAACGATGGGGCTGCTTCCACACACTCAACAGCCCACAAGGATGGCACCGAGGGCTGCCCCCTCTGTGAGCTGCGTGCCGCCGCACGGGTTCACGAGCCACTCTCCTGGCCCCGTCATGGGCTGCCTGCACTGCGGTATCTCTTCGCGGTGCCAGTCCAGACGCTTGAGACATGGTTGCTTCTCGCACGTGGGTACGACTTCAAGGGCGAGAGCGAAACGTTAGGGCGTGATGGTTCTGGTCGGGCCAAGCTCAAGCGCCTGCTCTACGGGGTGGAGCACCCCGACAGAGACACCATGCGAAATGCCGCGCTCCCCCTCGCCGAGTCACTCGATGTGAAGGCTCTGGCGAAGGTGAGCCCGAGCTTCGCGGACTTCCTCACCCAGCTTCGATGAGCCGCGCCAGCGCCTCGTCTGCGATGCGTCCTGCCTCCATCAGCGGGTAACCCCGCTCCACGTAGAGATCCCGAATGTTCGCGTCGAATGCGCTCCGCAACCGGTCTGCGGCCAGCCGCGACGCAGTGCTAGCAGTGGTGCGTGTCGCTGCCGTGGCAAACCGCGTTGACTCAGGCCCGCCAACGTCACGGGAGACGCTCACCGCCGCATCCTTCCCGGCCTCGCTCCCGAGCACTCGAGAGAGGTCCTCGACGACCCGGCGCAGGCGCAGGTAGCAACGCTGCACTTCGTCCTCGCGGGAGGCGAGCTGCTGCTTCGTCTGGGCAAGAAAGTGCTCGACGGCCTCCTGGCCTGCTGGCACATCCACCGTCGTCAACGTGCCCAACCTGGCCAGCAGGAACCGGTAGCGCGGCGGTTGGTTGCCCTCGGCGGGAACGAAGGACACCTTCTGCACGCGGTGCCCCGCGGACAGATGCGACTTGAGGAGGCGGAAGAAGGCATCGCCCTCGGTCTCGGTCCGTACCTGTTCGAGGTATTCGGTGAACCCCATTACCAAGAGTATGGCGATCTACCGTCGATACTGCACGAGAGGAAGGGAGTGACAGGGTGGCCCGTGACACGCGCAGGTGCTGGGCGGCAGGTACCTGTTCCGAAATGTCGGGGGTTTTGCGTCCTGAAAAGTCCCGACATTTTCGAACAGGTAGCTACGGAACCAGCCGCCGGCCGGGCTCCCAGGGTTGACGGCGCGGGAGGCTTGGGGCACGTCCGTGTCCCATGTACCTCCCGCGGCTGTTTCAGGAGCAGGACCCCGAGCGCCTCCTCGCCTTCATGAGGCGCCACAGCTTCGCCACGCTCGTCACCATGGAGGACGACGTCCCCTTTGCTACCCACTTGCCGTTTCTTGTCGAGCCCGGCGCGGCAGGCCCGGGCGGGCGGCTGCTCGCCCACATGGCGCGGGCGAACCCTCAGTGGCGTGCTTTCTCCCAGGATCGGGACGTCCTCGTCGTCTTCCAGGGCCCGCACACCTATGTGTCCCCGTCCTGGTACGTCACCGAGCCCAACGTCCCCACGTGGAACTATGCCGTCGTCCACGCCTATGGCCGGCCCCGCGTCATCGAGGAGCCCGAGGAGTGCCTGCGCATCCTCCGGGAGTCCGTCGCCACGTACGAGTCCGGCTTCGAGAAGCCCTGGAGCCTCGAGCAGGTGGGCGACTACGCCCAGCGCCTCCTGCCCGGCATCGCCGCCTTCGAGCTCCGCCTCTCGCGCGTGGAGGGCAAGTTCAAGCTCAACCAGAACCGTGCTCCCGAGGATCGCCGCGCTGTCATGAGCTTGTTGGAGCGCAGCGAGGAGCCCGAGCAACGCGCCGTCGGTGCGCTGATGCGAGAGCGGGATACTTGAGGCAGGGCATACGGATCCCGGCTTGGGACCCGTGAGACGAACGGACAAAACATTGATTCTCCCGGGCATGGTCCGGCGGGCCTCACCAGAGCTACTCAATGCCCCGCTGTCGTCACCCGTCTCGCTTCACTCATTCCCCGGGAGCTGACCCATGAGAAAGCTGAACCCCACCCGCTGGACGCCGCTGCGCACCCTTCGCGCGGCCACCCTGAGCCTCGCCCTCATTGCCGTCGGCTGCGAGGGCGACCGGGGACCCCAAGGCGATCCAGGCACCCCAGGCGAAGCCGGCCCCAAGGGCGACCCCGGCACCTCCGCCACCGTCGACCCCTCGCTCAGCACCGTGGACAAGGCGTTCGTCGGCATCGGTGGCAAGACCGCCATCCAGGGCTTGCAGAACTTCGAGCTCACCACGTCCGGCACGCGCTACGCCGCCGGTGAGGGCTTCCGTCCGGAGGATGCCCCTCTCCTGGGCAGCACCTCTGACGGCACCGTCATCAGCTATGACCTGGCGGGCGACAAGCTGGCCATCCATCACAAGCGCGCCCTTCGGATCTTCGGGTTCAACGTCCCGCAGGACTACAAGGAGATCATCAACGGCAACCTGGGCTTCCTGGAGGGCACCGAGAGCCTCTTCGGTATCCCCGGTGGTCCCCTGCTCTCGGATCGCACGGCCTCCATCCGCCGGCAGCAGCGGTTGCTCAACCCGCACCTCATCCTCAAGGAACTCGCCGCCACTCCGAGCCGTGCCACGGACGGCGGCGCGGCGCTGCTCGATGGCAGCCTCCACAACCTGCTGGTGGTGACCGACTCCGTCCACCCCATCACCCTCTATGTGAATGCGAAGACGGGGAAGATCTCCAAGCTCGTCACCTTGGAGAACGAGCCGCTGCACCGCGACGTGCCCCTCGAGATCTTCTACGAGGGCTGGGAGGCGACGCCGAGCGGGCTGCTCTTCCCCAAGCACGTCTACATCGGCCTCGATGGGCATCTGCTCGCCGCTGAGACGCGCAAGACGGTGACGGTCAACGGAACCCTGGCGGCCTCGCTCTTCCAGTTCCCGGCCGGCAGCCCCACGCCTACCTATAACGCCGAGGAGGCGGCGCGCGGCGAGGCCAACCACTCGGCCCAGCAGATGTTCGCCTCCTTCGGCATCCCGATGGACGGCCAGGATCTCACCGTGACGGCGACGCAGCTGGCCCCCGGCGTGCACTACATCCGAGGCCTCTCCCACAACACGATCGTCGTCGAGCAGGCCAACGGCATCGTCGTCCTCGAGGCGCCGCTCTACCCGGAGCGCGGTGATGCCATCATCACCTGGATCAAGGCGCAGTTCCCCGGCAAGCCCATCACCCACGTGCTGGCCACCCATCACCACAGCGACCACGCGGGCGGCCTGCGCTCCTTCGTCCCGGAAGGCACCAAGGTGGTGGTGCACGAGTCCAGCGCCAGCTTCTACCAGGAGCTCTTCCGCGCGCCGTCCACCGTCCGGCCGGACTCCCTGGCGCGCAATCCCGCCGTGCCCAGCCTGGTCACGGTGCCCGTCGGCGGCTCGATCCGCCTCGACGACGCCGCGCACCCGGTCGTCGCGTACCACCTCCCCAACACCCACGCCGCGGACATGCTGCTGTTCTACCTGCCCAGCGAGAAGATCGCCTTCGCCTCGGATCTCTTCAACCCGGGCCAGGGCGGCTTCGGCAACGGCCCCAGGGAGCTCTACACGGCCATCACGACGACCTACAGCCTGGACGTCACCACCGTGACGGGTGGTCACGGCAACACGAGCACCCTGGCCGACCTGCAGCAGGCCGCCGGCCTGTAGGGCTCACTCGCTGAGCTGAGGAGCGCAGGTGCCCACATCGGCTCCTTCGCGCTGATCAAGCAAGAGCGATGACGGCCCCGGACGCTGGGAGAGACCTCCCGGTGATCCGGGGCCGGTTCGTCTCATGTGGGAGGCACGTGGTAGCCTGCGGCTCACCATGCAGCGCTCACAACCCACCGGTATGGATGTGCTGGCGGACGTGCTCACCTCCACCCGTATCGGAGGCACGGTCTTCGCCCGATCTGAGCTGCCGGCTCCCTGGGGCATGCTCTTCGAGCCCGCCCCTCGCGCCGGGCTCCACATTGTCGCGCGGGGCTCGTGCTGGCTGCGCATGCGAGGCCGCAATGAGCCCGTGCACCTCGCGCAAGGCGACGTCGTCCTGCTGCCGCACGGCGCGGGGCACAGCCTGATCAGCGCCCCCAACGTCCAGCCTCTGCCTTTCCCGAAGCTGCTCGCGCGCTGCCAGGTCTCCCAAGGCCCTCACGGCATGAACATGAGCCTGGAGGGGAAGGGGCCCTCCACCCTGCTGCTGTGCGGCGCCTACCGCTTCGAGCACGACGGCGTCCACCCGCTGCTGTCGCTGCTGCCGCCCCTCATCCACCTCCGCGCGGACTCGGGGGTCATGTCCGGGCCGGTGGAGGCGGTGCTCCGACTGCTGGTGGCCGAGTACACCCAGCCAGGTCCCGGCACCGTCACCGTCACCGCGCGCCTGGTGGACGTGCTCTTCATCCACATCATCCGAGGCTGGCTCGAGCACCAGCCCGATGGCAGCGCCGGGTGGCTCGGGGCCGTGAGGGATCCACAGGTGGGCCGCGCGCTCGCGCTGATGCACGAAGAGCCCCGGCGGGACTGGACGGTGGAGTCGCTCGCGGCCGAGGTAGCCTGCTCGCGTGCCACCTTTGCGCGGCGCTTCCGGGAGCTGGTGGGTGAGCCGCCGCTCGTCTACCTCACTCGCCTGCGCATGGACTTGGCCGCGCGCATGCTGCGCGACAGTGAGCAGCCCCTGGCCGCCATTGCCGAGCGCGTGGGCTATGCCTCAGAGTTCGCCTTCAACCGCACCTTCCACCGCGTGCGCGGCGTGCCACCAGGGCGCTACCGCGAGCAGGCTCGCGAAGCGCTGGTGGCATCCGCCAACGCTGGAGGGATGGTGCCGCTGCCCGCTCCGGCTTCGCGCATGGTGGTTCCGCCTGCGGTGGCTCAAGGCGTGGGGCGAGCTCGGCGAGGGCTCGGGGAGCGCGGGAGGGCCGCGCGCAGCGCTCCTCGTGCGGAGTGAGAGGGAGACCCGGCGCGCCTGTTACTATCGCGCGCGATGCCATGAAGACCTCCTCTCTGCCCAGATGCGCAGCCTTTGTCCTCCTTGCCCTCTGCCTGTCCGGTGCTGACTGTGGAGGGGAGTTGCCGGCCGAGCCCGACGTCGTGGACCCTGTCGGCGAAGCCGAGTGCTCGAACTACCAGGAGAGCAGCTACGCGAAGGCCACCGGGCGTTTTGAGGTCACGGTCAACGGCCGCACCCTGGGGCCGTGGAGGCTCGCCGTCTCCTCCGTGCCCCAGGTGAATGGTGTTCACGACATCTGGTTCTCCGCCTGCGTGCTGGCGGGGGGCGGCATCGAGACCTGGCGGTACTCCTCCATTGCCTTCCTCCAAGGGCCCGTGAGCGGGACGCCCGTGAAGCTCCCGGTTCCTCAGAGCCGTGCCCCCGGGTTCACAGGAGGGTTGCTCGACATCCTGGGCAACCGCGAGCACCACTTCTTCCAGCAGGGCGCGGGTGAGCTCGAGGTGCTGGAGTTCGACCCGGTAGCCCGCCGCTTTGTCGCCCACGGCGAGATGTACCCCGAGCAGGGCGGCACCGTGACGCTCTCGTGGGATGTGACGTGGTAGGCCCGGGCGCTCCTACTTCACGCCAGCGGCTCGGCGCAGCAGCGCTCCCGGAGCCGGCTCAGGGGCTTGCGGGCCGTGAGCGTCACCGCGCCCAGGTCCGCCGCGGCGCGGAGTAAGGGAAGTGGGACCCGATGCTCAGATATCCTGCGGATCGTCGGACGCTGCTGTGGTGCCTGGCCATGCCAGCAGTCGCCCTGGCGATGTACCGCGCTCCGGGGCTCATCCCCTTCCTGTGCCCGGTGGCGTGCTACCTGGCGCTGGCGGCCGGGCTCATCGCCCACCACCACCACCACTGCCCCACCTTCCAGCACCGCGGGCTCAACGCTGCGCTGTCGCTCTGGCTGTCCTTCTTCCAGGGCTACCCGGCATCCTCTTGGATCCCCATCCACAACCTCAATCATCACCGGTTCGTGAACCGGGAGGGGGATGTGACCAACACCTGGCGCTACAGCCGCCGGCACACATGGTGGACAGCCTCCACGGCCCTCTTCACCTTCCAGCTGGTCGAGCCTACCCAGGCCTTCGTCCGGGAGGCCCGCGAGAGCCAACCCGCGCTCTACCGGCAGCTCATGGCCCAGTACGGCGTGTGGCTCGGCACGAACCTGCTGCTGCTCGGAGGAGCCGTGGCACTCTACGGGCCGTGGGAGGGCGCGAGGGTGTGGCTCCTGGCCTCCGTGCTCCCAGCGCTCTTTGCGCAGTGGACCCTGGCGTTCTTCAGCTACATCCAGCACGTCCATGCGGACGCCTGGAGCGAGCACGATCACAGCCGCAACTTCACAGGGAAGCTCTTCAACTTCCTGATCTTCAACACGGGCTATCACACCGTTCATCACGCCCAGCCCGGGGCGCACTGGAGCACGCTCCCTGCGGCCCACGCCCGCATCGAGCGCCACGTCCACCCGGACCTCAACGTGGGCAACTTCCTCTCCTGGTGCTTCCGCTCGTACGTGCTGGCGCTCGTCTCCTCGCGCTTCGGGACCCGGCAGCTCGGCCGCGACCCCTGGGATCCGCCTCAGCACCCGCACGCACCTACCTGAGCCCACTGCGCGATCCTTGGCGCATGTCAGACCCGGCCGTTAGCGTGGGACTCGCAAGGCTGTTGCGTGTCCCGGTCTCCAACCCCTCCGTGCCGGGTCGCGGGCCGCACCCGGGGCTCTCCACCTGGGTGCGGCTTTTTTTTGCCCTGAAAAGACCCGTGGGCCCGGTGCCCACCTCGGCTCCGCGCCCACGTGCCTTTCCCGTCCTTGTCGAGCAAACCGAGGGAGCTCCCTCGGGGCCTTTACGGAAGGAACCTGGTGGCCAGCACCCTCTGCCGGCGTGAGCCAATCATACCCAGGGTATGCATCGCGTCCAAGGCTGGGAGCACTTGATCTGAAATCCATCCCGCCGCTGGAAGCGCATGGCCGGGCTCCGAGGGAAGCCTCCGGGGCTCGATCGGCCGCACGCCTGAGCCGACGCTAGCGCTCGAAGCCGGTGTTGCGGATGTACTCCTCGCGCTCCTTGCGCGTCATGTTCGTCACATCCACCAGATCCACCTCGAGCGCACCCTCATTGTCGGTGAGCCGCGTGTCGGGGAAGGTGCAGCGCAGCGTCTCCAGGTCCTTGAGCTGGTAGCGCTTGCCCGTCTCCAGGATGCGGTAGGAGGGGCGGGACGAGGGGTCGTCGTCGTGCTCCATGCACAGCGCGCGGCGGGCGCGCCCCTTGGGGTCCTTGCGCAGCTCGGCGAAGGCATCGCGCACGGTGAAGAGGTAGGTGGACTTCGGGTTGAGGCCGTGCAGCCACACCTGGTGGTTGGGCTTGAGCCAGAGCGCGTGCTTCTGCGGGTCGAAGGTGAGGTAGCGCGGCGGCTTCCACTTGGACTCGCTGAACTGGATGCGGATGGAGCCGCGGTTGTCGCTCAGCGGGGTCTCGTCGATGGCGAAGACGTGCATCTTCCGGGCGCCCTTGATGACGCGGGGCGCGCTGCTGATCAGGCCGAAGGAGTCGTCCACGGCCATGTCCCCCTCCAGGAAGTAGGCCAGCGTGCTGGAGCTGGCGCCATCCTCCGTGTACGCCGCGCCGCCCTCGGTGCGCACGGAGTAGGAGACTCCCGGGCTCAGGTCGATGCTGGCCGACTCGTACTCAGAGATGGGGAAGGCGTTGTACGCGGGGCGCAGCACCAGCAGCCGTGCGGGGTACATCACCTCGTGGAAGTCGATCTTCGAGTCATCGGTGGCCGTGCCGCTCTCCGGGCCCGCGTCGGCGGCGCTCGTGCCCGGGTTCGCGGCGATGACGGGCGGGGTGGGAGGCGGAGGTGGCGGCGCCTCCACCTCGCGCTTCAGGTCCGCGTGGAGCGGTGGGTCATTGCGGCCGTCGGGGGTGAAGCGCTTCGTCCACGCCAGGTAGTTGGGCAGGGTGAGGACCAGGGTGTTGGCCTCGTTGATGACGAAGCCGTCCACGAATAACGGTGTCTTGCCGCGGACCTCCCGGTTGTTGAGCTTCACCATGGCGCCAGGAGGCGTGGAGGTGACCCAGATCGTCGTCGAGGGGATGACCGCTTCGGGCGGCTTGGGGCGCAGCACCGCGAAGAGGACCAGCACGGCGACCACCCCGAAGATGCCCAGGCTGATGTTGCGCACCAGCTTCTGCGTCTTCGCCGTTCGCGCCGCCGCCTCCTTGGCCTGGGAGGCGCGGAAGGCAGCCACCGGGTCGGAGTTCCGTTGGGGGGCGACCGCGGTGGCAGGGGCCTGGAGGCGGGTGCGCTGAGGGGCCTCCGTGGGCCCGCTCTGCTCGGTGTTGTCCTCGAGCAGCATGTCCCTCGGCACGGCGAGCGAGGGGATGCCCTGGGCCGGCGTATCGTCTTCCGGCACGGTGCGCGGGGGCGCATCCGGCACGGGGGGGGCGGGGCGCTCGCCCGTGACGGCCCGGCGGATGCCCGAGGTCGGAGTGCCTGGGCTGGTGGAGCGCCTGGGGCCTCCCGTGCTGGGGACTCTGCGCATGCCCGTGGTCGTCACTCGGACTCCGCCCGAGCCAGCCGGACGCGCGCCTCCATCGCTGGGGGGCTTGGTGCCTCCGGCGCTGATCGGGCGCTGACCCGAGCCACGCCCCGGGTTGGAAGGCCGGTTGCCGTTGCCGGGCGTGCGAGGCCCCGCGGCCGAGGGCGTCCGGGCGCGGCCCGGGGAAGAGGTGGGCCCCGGGTTCTGCCACGCGGAGAGCTGGTCGGCGAAGGTGGGCGGCAGCTCCACCTTGCGGCCCTCGGCGGTCAGCTCCTCGGTGAACAGGTGCGCCACCAGCTGCGACAGCATCGAGGGCGTGAAGCGCGGGTTGTCCCGGTAGAGCAGCTCCACCAGCGCCTCGCTGAGCGCCTTGGCTGTCTGGAAGCGGTCCTCCCGGCGCAGCGCCAGGGCGCCGGAGATGATGTCCTCCAGCTCCGGGCTGACGGCGGGGTTGATCTGGGAGGGAGGGGTGTAGTCGCCCGCGAGGATGCGCGGCAGCACGGCGACGAACTCACCCTCGTAGGGGCGCTTGCCGCACACGGCCTCGTAGAGCACCACGCCCGCGGCGTACACGTCCGTGCGCGAGTCCAGGTCCTGCCGCCCCTGGGCCTGCTCGGGGGAGAAGTACGGGTACTTGCCCTTCACCACGCCCGGCGACGTCTTCTGCTCCACCATGCTGGTGGCCTTGGCGATGCCGAAGTCGATGACCTTGACCTCGCCCTCATAGGAGATGAGGACGTTGTCCGGAGAGACATCGCGGTGGACCAGGCCCATCGCGTGCCCATCGTCGCCCACGTAGCGGTGGGCGTAGTCCAACCCGTCACACAGCTTGCTGATGATGTGCAGCGTCAGGGGGATGGGGAAGAAGCCCATGCCCATCTTCGCGGCCTTGCGCAGCACCTTGGACAGCGGCTGGCCGTGGACGAACTCCAGGGCGATGAAGTACTGGCCGTCGACCTCGCCGAAGTCGAAGACCTGGGCGATGTTGCCGTGGGTCAGCTGCGCGGCCACCCTCGCCTCGCTGACGAACATCTCGATGAAGTCTTGATCGTCAGCGAAGTGAGGGAGGATCTGCTTGATGACGCAAGGCTTGGTGACTCCCGCTGCGCCCGTCAGTCGCGCGCGGTAAGTCACGGCCATGCCGCCCGCTGCGAGCTTTGACAGCAGGACGTACTTGCCGAATTCCTGTGGGCCGGTTGCCGCCAAGGTGCAGAAGGGGGGGGTGAGGTCGGCGCAGCATAACCTGATTCTGTTTGGAAATCCGGAAGTTGACAGGAGAGGAAGCAAGCAGGAGCCATGGAAAGCCGGTAGGCCGGAGGTAAGCCGGGGCTTGCCGGGCTGTGAGAGGCCCTGGGGGTTGACCTGACCCTGGGTTTGTTCCCTCATTAGGACTCGGACTTTCAGGGGTGGGAGGACACGGCCGGTGCCCCCCAAGAGGACTCGAGGCGAGGCAATGGCACACCCGGTGATCTCCCTGCCACTGCGGCTGGGGTTGGTGCTCATTCTGGCCCTGTGGTCGGCACGGGCGAGCGCGGAAGGGGGGGAGCCAGGGGCTGCTTCTTCAGAGCAAGGCCCGGTGCCGGGCGCTCCGGATGCGCCGAGGGAGGTAGCGGATGTGGCACTGCTCCCCGCGGCCTCCGAGGACCCCATGGGGAGGACTTCGCTCCTAGGAGTGCCGACGCTCGGGCAGCCGCGCCCGTCCTTTCAGGTGCTCCCGGTGGTGGCTTCGGTGGTGCCGGGGCTGCTCTTCCATGGCCTGGGGCCGCTGGCCGCGGGGGATACGCGCACCGCGGGGCGGCTCTTTGCCATGGAGGGCACGGGGCTGGGGCTGCTGTTGCTGGGCGTCGCGCCCATCGGTCTGACGGGGGCTTCCCGGCGCGTCATCGGCCCGCTGTATGCGGTGTCATTGACGGGGGCGAGCCTCTTCATGCTGTCCGCCATGGCCAACATCTACTCCACGGTGTCTCCCGCCTTCACGCCGGGGCTGGCCGCGCCGCGCCTGCCGCCCCTGGAACTGGACTTCGGCTACCAGCACGTGAGCGACCCGAACTTCGACTATCGCCACTTCCTGGCGCTGGGCGCTACCGCCCGGCTGTCCTCGGTGCGGCTCGAGGCCACGGCGCGGCTGTCCTCGAACGACGCCAACATGCGGATCCGGCTGGGCGGTGCGTACCGGCTGATCGGCGAGCCCGAGCTGGCGCGAGGTGGGACGGATGGCACGGCGCTCGATGTCGAGGCCGGTGTGGTCTACCACCGCTTCCCCACGGAGGGCTTCCTGATGGCCAGCGGTGAGGTAGGCCTGAAGGGCCGGTACGCCATGGCACGGCTGAGCCCCAGGCTGGAGGGCTCCTTCGCCGAGGTGGGCGCGGGCCTGGCGCTCCAGGGCTACGGCTACTTCGGCCCCGTCTCCGAGGACGCGCTGCACCAGCAGATCCTCTTCACCATCGCCTATGGGGTGTACCTGGGGCGCGCGGGCCCGCTGCGGGGTGAGGCGCTCCTCTATTACGATCACCGCAAGGATGACTACGCCGGTGGCCTGAAGGCAGGGGCGGGCGTACCCGGGCACTTCGGCCTGCGAGGCCGCGTGCTGCTCAGCGAGCGCTGGGGTGTGTCCGCGGACGTGCAGGCGGGCTCGGCGTACGTGGCGCGGCTGTCGGCGGTGTACACGATGGGAGGTGAGCCGTGAGGCGCCTGGGACTGTTGCTGGCATTGCTGCCGCTGGCCGGATGTGTGCGCCCCGCGGAGGGACGCGCGTTGAAGGATCTGCAGATCGGCCGCGCCGAGGGCGGTGGCCTCTCGGTGGTGGTGGAGGAGGGGCTGGCGGCGGTGCGGGGCCTGGAGACGGGTGCGCTGACGCTGTGGGGCAACGCGCCCGCCTTGCGCATCCGTGCAACGGCCATGGCCGGCGCGCCCGAGTGGTGGACGCTGGTGGTGCGCAACGCCATGCCGGACGCGGTGCTGTCGGCG